>Ga0105093_10000882_pt1 | contig 11398 bp, 10 predicted proteins | sample PPLLak3March2015_2_FD_79111 | JGI IMG/M metagenome (GOLD analysis project Ga0105093, IMG submission 79111) | Freshwater sediment microbial communities from Prairie Pothole Lake near Jamestown, North Dakota, USA - PPLs Lake P8 Core (3) Depth... | ecosystem: Environmental > Aquatic > Freshwater >... | reverse complement strand
GGTTGGTAGCGACGGTCCCGTTCACGGCGATCACCTTGCCTTTGCCCAGCGCGCTGCCGCCCGAGGCCACGGCCGCGCTGTCGGCCGTCGCCCGCAGGAAGGCGTTCTCCAGGGCCGTCAGCGTCACGGACGCGGGGGCCTCGGCCTCGTGAGCCGCATGCTCTTCCGCGGTTTCGCCCTCGTGGGACTCGACCGCGACACCGGCTTCGGCGGCGCTCTTGCCGCGGCAGGCGGCCGTGAGGATGAGAGCCGGGATCACGGCCCAGACGATGTATCGGGACAGCTTGTTCATGGGATTCTCCCTCACTCCGCGGATTCGCCGGCGACCTCGAGGTCGGCCAGGGCAAGATTGTAGAGGAGCAGGGCGCGCAGGTGCTCGACCTGGGCCAGCACATAGGTCCGGTGGAGGTCGAGGAGGCTGAACGCCTCGGTCTTGCCGTAGCGGAAGTATTCGAGCTGGATGCCGAGCTCGTCCTCGAGCTCCTGGAGCAGGCTCTTTTCGTAGACCAGGACCTGTTCTTCGGCCGACTTCGCCGCAACATAGGCGGTCTCGACCGCCGTCCGGACGCGCCGTTCGAGGGCCCCTGCGGCGATGCGGCCCGCCTCCGCTTCGGCGGAGGCTTCCATCACCTCTCCCTTGGCCCGGCCGGGCCTGAGGAACGGCATGGTCAGCCCGAACGAAACGCCCCAGCCGTTCAGCCGGATGCTAGGGAGCAGGAACCCGGCCAGGAAGTCGGGCTTCCGGCTGAGGCCGGCCAGCTTCACGGCGGCGTCGGCCCGCTCGATGCCGAGCGCGGCCAGTCTGAAAGACGGCAGCGTTGACCGGGCCCGTTCGACGAGCGCCGCCGGTTCGATCTGGAGCGGCACGAACGGCAGGGGCGTCACGAGCGCGGCGGTCTCGCCGGGCTCCCGTCCCAGGAGCTCGTCGAGCGCGAGACCGGCCGTCCGCTCCTCCTTGGCCTGCTCGAGGATCTGGTTCCGCAGCCGGGCCTGCTCGGCCCGGGCCCGCAGCACGTCGGCGTAAGCGGCCGCGCCGGTCCGGTACTTCGAGCGAAGATCTTCGAGCAGGCTGGCGAGACGCGCGGCCGACCTCTCGAGCGCTTGGGAGGCCCCGCGGGCGAAGGCCGTGGTCCAGTAGGCCCTCTTCACCCGGGCCGCGAGCAGGAGCCTGACCCGGTCGAGCTCCGCGACGGCCATGTCCTCTCCGGTCCGGCCGATCTCGCCGCGCAGGGCGCGCTTGCCCGGGTATTCGAAGGCCTGCTCGACGCCGAGATGGATCTCGGCCTGGTCGCCCTCCTTCCTGAGTCCGGGCAGGGCCAGGCCTTCGAAGCTGACCTGAGCCTGGGGCTCGGGGCGGGACTTGAGCTGGAGCGTCCGGCCGCGGGCGGCCTCGACGCGCGCTTCAGCGGCGTGGACCTCGGGATTCCGGGCCAGGGCGGTTTCCACGGCCTTCTCGAGCGTCAGACCGGTTTCCTGGGCGGAGAGCGGGCCCGTCGCGAGGAGCGCCGCGGCAATGACAATGACGAACGGTCTTCTGACCGGCATGGGAATCCTCCTTTTCGGGACGTCGAGCGGTTCCGGAGAGGGGCTCAGACGAAGGAGGGTCTCGGAGGGGGCGTGAGGTCCTTGACGGTCCGGCCGAGGAGCCGGCCTTCGGCGGATTGTTCGACGACATCCGTCAGGTCCGCGGCCGCCGGAAGGTCGCCGGCCTCGGGGCTTGCGAGCGCGGCCAGGAAGCAGAGGCAGGCGGATGCGCCGGCGTGGTGGGGATGGACATGGCCGACCCGCCCGCCCCGGGTGGGGCAGTGGACGGGGCAATGGTCCTCGGCGTAATAGAAATGGAACAGGCAGGCCGCGAAGAGGACGATGAAAGCGAAGACCGCGCCCTTTTTCATGTTCGGTGTATTATCCCACGACCCCCTCCCGGCGTCAAACGAACCGCTCGGGGCACCGGGCGTCCCGCGGGCCCTTTATTCTCCCCCCTGGTTTTGTTAGAATCCGAAGAGCTTCGAGGTGAGGGAGGGACGGTCGGATGGAGGTTGTGACGTCGGGCAGGCGGTTGCGCTTCGCCGGGCTCGAATTCGGACTGACCGACGCCGTCACCCTCGGCGGACTCGTCGCCTTCACTCTCCTCGCCGCCGTCTTTTCCGGCCGTATCGCCCACCCTGCCGCCGTCATCGGCGTCAACAGCCTTTTCATCCTGCTCTATGTCGCGTCGCTGGCCGCGCTGCCCCGCCTCCGCCGGCCCTGGCCGCGCTTCATCCTGCGGACGGCCACTGTCCAGCTGACGTTCCTCCAGGTCTTCAAGGCCGCCAACGAGCTCCAGCTCGCGTTCTTCCCCTGGCAGGACGACAGGGTCCTGGCCTGGGAACAGGCGCTCTTCGGCGTCCAGCCGCTCGTCGCCATCCAGAAGCTCTACACCCCGGCGCTCAACGAATGGATGTTCTTCGTCTATGTCTTCTACGTCGTCATCTACCCGGCGCTCGGCGCGATCATCTTCTTCAAGCACGGCGAGAAGGCCAACGAGGACTATCTGTTCCAGCTGGGCCTGGTCAACTTCGTCTGCGGCCTGGGCTTCCTCCTCTTTCCGGTGGCCAGCCCGATGTATTGGGAGAAGGTGCGCCCGCTCCTGAGCGAGCCCCTGCCGGCCAGGTTCTTCGGCGCCGTGGCCGAATGGATCCGGGCCAATGTCCACCAGCCCGGCGGCTCCATCCCCAGCCCCCATTGCGCGGTGGCCACGGTCATGTGGTTCATGTCCCTAAAATACACCCGGCGCGGCTTCGTCTGGCTGGCCCCCATCATCCTGTCGCTCTACGCCTCCACGGTCTACGGCCGCTTCCACTACCTGTCCGACATGATCATCGGCGTCGCGGCGGGGCTCCTCGTCCTCCTCGGGGCCCCCGCGATCGCCCGGGCCTGGGACAGGCGGCTGGCCGCGGGCGGGAGGGCGCTGCTGTGAGCCGGGTCCTCGTCACGGGCGCCAACGGCTTCATCGGCTCCAATCTCTGCCGCTGGCTCCGCGGCCGGGGCTGGCAGGTCGACGCCCTGGTCCGGGAGTCGTCCGACCTCCACTTCCTCGAAGGGCTCGACGTGCGCCTCATCAAAGGCGACCTCCGTTTCGCCGGCCGGATCGATCTGCCGGCCGGAACGACCCATATCGTCCACGCGGCCGCGCTCGTCTCCGACGTCGCCGACGACGAGGCCTGCAGCCAGAACATCTTCGACATGACCCGGAGCTTCATCGGCAGGATCCGCGCGTCCGGCATCCCTCTGCAGCGGTTCGTCTACATTTCGACGGCCCTGACGCTCGGCTTCGACGGATGCGGCATCTCCGAGGAGCGGCCGGGCCGCTCGGCGGCGGCTCTGCCCTACGTGCGCCATAAGATACGCACGGAGAGCGAGCTGCGCGATCAGCACCGTTCCCGCGGCTTCCCCGCGGTCATCCTCCGCCCCGGCGACGTCTTCGGGCCGAACGACCGCGTCACGTGCGCCCGGCTGCTGCAGGCCTGCGAGCGCGGACTGCCTCTCGTCGCCGGCCATGGCCGCTGGCGCTTCGGCTACTGCTACTCCGAAAACCTTTGCCGGGCCGCGGAGCGGGCCCTAGTCACCCCGGGGATCGAGGGCCGGGCCTACACGGTCACGAACGGCGTCCTGCCCACCTGGGGGGAGTTCTTCCGGGCCATACAGAGCGGCCTGGGAAAGTTGCAGAGGGTCTATGTTCCCGTCTTCCTCGTCAGGGCTCTGGCCCGCCTCTCGCGGGCCGCCGAGGGGGTCCTCCCCCGCTACGAGGGCGCGATCAATCCTTACAGGATCCGGCGGATCACCACGGAAACGACGTACGACATCTCGAAGACGGTCGCGGAGCTGGGCTACGTGCCCGACGACGATCTGGACAGGCAGTTCGCCGCGATCGTCGAGTGGTACAAAAGGGAGAAGGCCTGTGGCTGGCTGGCTTGAGCGGGCGGCAGGACCGGGCGGCCCCGTCCTGGCGCTCGTCTATGTGGAGATCGCCGTCGCCCTGACCGTTCTCGTCACGGTCCTCCATTACCGCAGACTCCTGGAGAGACACGGCGAGCTCCGGGCCGTGCGCCTCTACTTCGCGGCGTTCTTCACTCTTCTCCTCGCCGTCCCCTGCGTCACGACCGTTTTGGCCGCCGGCCGGCCCCAGGACCTGATGGCGTCGTTCGGCTGGACCTTCGGCCGGGCGGGCTTGGGGGCCGTCCTGATCCTGGCGGGCCTGCCCGTCGCCGTGCTGGCCGGGTTCATCGGCTCGCGCGACCCGGCGATGCGGAGAATCTACCCCTTCGCCAAGGCCGCCTGCGCGGACACCCGGACCTTCGCCGGTTACGAGCTGTCATATCTCGTTCTCTACTATCTGCCGTGGGAGTTCGTCTTCCGCGGCGTCCTGTTCCTGCCTCTCGTCCCCGTGATCGGGCTCATCCCCGCCCTGGCCGTACAGACCGTCATCTCGACGCTCCTTCATATCGGCCACCCCGACCCGGAGGTCTTCGCGGCGGCGGGCGCCGGGCTGGCGTTCGGCCTGATCGCGTATTTCACCGGCTCGTTCGTCGCCCCGCTCGTCCTCCATGCGGCGACCGGGATCGCCATGGACACGCTCCTGTTCGTCCGCCTCCGTCGGGAAAGACCCTAAGGAGCCCCGGCGGCCTCGCGGGCTTCGCGGACCGGTCAGCGCACCCGCACGGGCAGGACGACGCGGGAGGCCCGGGCCTTGGACCGGTAGATCCTCTGGACGGCCGGGCGGTAGTCGGAATCCTTGGCCAGGAAGATGTTCTCGACGAACGTCTGCGGATTCCGGTCGATGAGCGGGAACCAGGTGCTCTGGACCTGGACCATGATCTTGTGGCCCTTGAGGAAGCGGTGGTCCGCGCCGTGGAGGTCGATGTCGAAGGCGGCGGCTTCCCCGGGGCGGAGCGGCTCGGGCTTTTCGAAGCTCTTCCGGAACCGGCCCCGGAAGACCTCGCTTACGATCATCAGCTGGTATCCGCCCATGGCCGGGTCGGCGGGACAGTCCTCGGGATAGACGTCGATCAGCTTGACCACCCAATCGCTGTCCGTCCCGCTCGTCGAGGCGAACAGGCGGGCGGCCAGGCGCCCGGTGACGGTGACGTCGGCGGCCAGCGGGCCGGTCTCCCAGCTCAGCACGTCCGGCCTGAGGTGGGCGAAGCGCTGGTCGCCGACGAGCCACGTCCGCCAGCCCGATCCCCGCGGATCGTAGGTCGCCTCGATCGGCCGGGGACGGTACGGCACCGGGCGGGCGGGGTCGGACACATAGCTGTCGAAGGCTTCGCCGTCTTCCGCGGCCGGCGGCTCGAACGACAGCCGGCCGTCCTCGCGGAAAAAGAGGCTCCGCTCCTCGGTCAGACGCAGGGGCGGCCACTCCTCATACGTCTGCCAGGCGTTCGTCCCGGTCTCGAACGTCACGGCCTCGGGGACGTCCCAGCCGGGCTGGTCCTTGAGGTAGCGCGCGAAGAACGGGGCCTGGATCTTTTCCCTGTAGTATTGCGCCGTGTCGCTGCCGAACTTGATCCTGCCCAGGGCGTCGCCGCCGGTGCGCATCCAGCCGCCGTGGTTCCAGGGCCCGGCGACGAAGAAGCTCTCCTCCCGGGCGTCGAAAGGCTCGAGCGTTTCATAGATCTTCTGCGGGCCGTAGAGATCCTCCTGGTCCCACCAGCCGGCCACGTTGAGCGTCGGGACCGTCACTTGCTTCAAGTAGGGGGCCATGGCCTGCTTCTGCCAGAAGGCGTCGTAGTTCGGGTGGGCGACGAAATCGTTCCAGCTGGGGATCTGGCCGCGGAGGATCCTCTCGTTGACAGCGCCGAGCGGGCCGAGTCGGAGGTACCATTCGAAGGTGTCGTAGCGGTCGAAGCGGAAGGCGAAGCTCTCCTTGGTCGTCTCCATCCTGGCCGCGTACTCGAACCCGTAGCTCAGCCGGAAGGCCCCGTTGTGATGGAAGTCGTCGCCAAGGTACATGTCGGCCGGCGAGGCCTGTGGCGAGACCGCCCGGACGGCGGGGTGCGGCTCGAGCATGGCCATGGCCGTGAGCCAGCCGTCGTAGGAGACGCCCATGAGTCCGGCGCGGCCGTTGTGGCCGGGGACGTGGGCCAGGAGCCAGGCCACGGTGTCGTAGGCGTCAGTCGACTCGTCCACGGCCCGGGGGTCCTTCGGGTCGCGCGGCGGCCGCATCATGACGAAGGTCCCATCGGACTTGAACCGGCCGCGGATGTCCTGGACGACGAAGATGTAGCCGTCGGCCACGAGCTCGCGGTAGGGCTCGGCCTGAAGGAACTTGGCCGAATCCGGCGTGCCGTAGGGAGTCCGGCGCAAAAGGAGCGGCAGCGGCGTTGCGGCGTTCCGGGGAGCGAAGACGACCGTATGGAGCTTCACGCCGTCCCGCATCGGGATCATCGCCCGGCTGACCGTGAATTCGGGGGCCGCGCCAACGGCCCCTCCGTTCCCGGCGAGGTTGGCGGCAGCGACGACCAGGGCCGCAGCCAGGACAGGAAAGAAGATGTTCATCCGGGGCCGCTGAGCGCTCATGGCGATCTCCTTGCGGCGATGATATCCCCGGCCCCGCTTCCCGTCAATCGTCTGAACCCGAAAATGGGGACGTTTCTATTTTCCGTACGTCCCGTCGTCTGCCGGTCCTCTTTTCCCCGTTCATTGACACGGCGGGGAGCAGGGCCTAAAATCGAAGGACCGGGAAACGCCCTCAATGAAGATCGTTCTGTCCGAGACACTCAGCTACTGCTTCGGGGTCCGCAAGACCCTCGAGCTGACCGAGCAGCTCCTCACCGACCGCCCCGACCGGACCTACTACATGCTCGGCGAGATCGTCCATAACGAGCACGTCATCGAGGCCCTGCGGGCCAGGGGCCTGCGCATCGTCCAGACCCTCGAAGACGTCCCGCCGGACGGCGTCGTCATCCTTCAGAGCCACGGCTCGACCCGGAAGCGCTATGTCGAGCTCGCCGCGCGCGGCCTCGAGTTCGTCGACGCCACATGCCCCATGGTCCGGATCATCCACGACCGGATCCGCGAGGTCGAGGCCCAAGGCCGCGTCCCCGTGGTCATCGGCCAGGTCGGGCACGAGGAGGTCCGGGGCATCGTCGGTCAAGTCTCCCGGGCCCTCGTCGTCAAGTCGCTCGAGGAGGTGACGCCCGAGCTTTTCGAGGGCGTCGGCCGGGCCGGCGTCGTCGCCCAGTCCACGTTCGTCGAGGAGGAGGCCCGCCGGATCGTCGAGCGCATCCGCGGCCTCGTTCCCGACGTCGTCTTTTACGACACCATCTGCCAGCCGACGAAGACGCGCCAGCGCGAGGTCGAGCGGCACACGCGCAAGGCCGATTGGGTCATCGTCATCGGCTCCCGCCACAGCGCCAACACCATGCACCTGTTCAACATCGCCCGGGCCATCAACCCGCGAACCCACCTGATCGACCGGCCGGAGAGCGTCGAAGACATCGCCATCCCGGAGGGGGCGACCGTCTTCATAGCTTCGGGGGCGTCGACGCCCCTGGAGCTCATAGTCGAAGTCGTCCGGCGCCTCGAGACCCGGCCAGCGCCCGGCGTCGGGAAGGACGGCCCGGCGTGACCTTCGAGACCTTCTTCGCTTCCGCTGGCCGGCGCCTCCGGGGAGACCTGGACGCCTTCCTGGCCGCCAAGCGTGACGACATCGCCGGCCTGAGGCCTTGGGGAGGCGACGTCCTGAGGCGGCTCGGCGCGTTCGCCCGGAAAGGCAAGATGCTCCGGGGCGGGCTCGTCGCGCTCGGCTGCGAGATGGCCGGCGGGCGGGCCGGCGCGGCCGCCGCCGTCCGGGCCGGCACCGCCTTCGAGCTCATCCAGTCGGGCCTTCTCATCCACGACGATATCATGGACCGCGATCCTTGGCGGCGCGGCGGCCCGTCCATCCACGCGCAGTACGCGCGTCTCTCGCCGGGCCCCGGCGGGGCCGACGCGGACCACTTCGGGACGAGCATGGCCATCTGCGCCGGCGAGATCGCCATTTTCCTCGCTTTCGAGGCCCTGGCCGGCGTCCCCGGCCCGCCGAAGCGGGCGGCCGCCGTCCAGAAGCTCTTCGCCTCCGAGTTCGGGCTGGTCGGCCTCGGCCAGATGCTCGACATCGAGGCCGGTTCGGCCCGGAAACGCCTGTCCGGGCGGAGGGTCCTCGAGATCTACCGGACCAAGACGGCTCGCTATTCTTTCTACCTTCCGCTCGCCTCGGGCTGGATCCTCGGCGGAGGCCGGCCCGGGGTCCTCCCGGCTCTCGAGCGGCTCGGCGTCGACCTCGGGCTGGTCTTCCAGATCAAGGACGACGAGATCGGGCTGTTCGGGAACGCGGCGACCACGGGAAAGCCGGTCGGCTCCGATATCCGCCAGGGCAAGAAGACGCTCTATGCGATCGGCCTCCTCGACCGGGCCTCCGGGCCCGAAGCCGGCCGTCTGGGGGCCGTGTTCGGCCGCCCGGACGCGACGGAGGCGGATATTCGATACGTCCGGGACCTCGCGGAGAGGCTCGGGGTCCGGGAAGAGGTCCGGCGAGTCATGGCCCGCCAGGCCCGCAGGGCCGGGGGTGAGATCCGGGCCCTTCCTGTCGGAGAACGGCACCGCGACCTCCTCAGGGGGTTGCTCGACTATAGCCTGAGCCGTAGGCGCTGAAAGACCCCTGCCGCCGGGGGGGGGTGAGATCTCACCCGGCGAATCACCCTTTAGGGTGATTGACCCCTCGGAGGGGCAGAGAGAGGATGGTCGCGGTACGACCGTAGCCTCGTTGGGAGGATTTGGACGATGGACAATCGCAAAGACAAACGGTTCGCGGAACGGAACACCGTTTTCATCAAGTCGACCTCGAACGGCGCCGAGGCCTACTATGGCCACGGGATCAACGCCCACACCCACGACCTCTCTCTCTCCGGGGCCCGGATCTGCACGCCTCACTACTTCCCTGTCGGCAGCGTCGTCCGCATCGTCATCGACCTCGAGCGGACCCACCAGTCCATCAAGGTGGACGGCGAGATCAAGTGGACGAAGAAGAGCGAGGAGGACGACGACCTCTTCGAGAGCGGCGTCGAATTCCTGCACAGCATCTCCCAGACGCTGCTCTCCCTGATCAAGCACCTCTACGCGGAGCGCAACGGCGGCATCCCGACGGCCGTCACGCACTGATCAGGCCCGAGCCTTGTCCGAGGCCAGGACCAGGTCCGGATAACGAACCCCATCCGCCTCCAACAGCCGGCCCCGGCCCGCAGCCTCCTCCAACGCTGTTCCCGGCGGCCCGGTTTTGCCCTATAATCGGGGGAACGCAGGACCATGAGCGAGCTTTCGTCCTTCCTCTCGACCGGGACCGGGAGCCTCGGCCTCCGGGTCGACGAGCTTGTCCGGGAGCATGCGCGCCTCTGGCACGGGGCCCCGGCCCAGCCGGGGGAGCCCCGGAAGCGCTATAGCCGCCAGGAAAAGAAGGCCGTCGAGCGGGAGCTCTCCGGGCTCGTGGGCGGCCTCGCCTCGGAGGACGTGAGAACGGCCTTCCTCGAGGGCTCTCTCGACGCCGCCCGGCTCGAGGGGCTCGCGGCCGGGCTGCGGCCGGCGTTCAAGCGGCTGCTCCGGCTCATCGACCTGCCGATCGATCGCGTGTACGACGCCCGCTTCGTCGACTCGACCCGGCGGTTCATCCAGGCGGCCCGCGATTTCGATCCGGAACTCCGGCTGGCTTCCGCCTACCAGGCCCTGCGGAACGTCTGGATCATGAACTCGCTCCAGTTCGACCTGGGCCTGCCGGTCGAGCACACCGACGCGGTCTTCGCCTACAGCATGGTCTATCCGTACCTCGACAATCTTCTCGACGACGCCCGGACCGCTGTCGCCGGGAAGCTCAGCTTCGTCGCCCGGCTCCGGGGCTGGCTCGAGGGGAGCGCCCCGGCCGCGGAGTCCTCCGAGGAGGAGAAGATCGTCTCGCTCGTCCGGCTCATCGAGGGCCGCTTTCCGCGTTCCGGGTACCCCGGCGTCTACGCGTCCCTGCTTGCCATCTATAACGCCCAGGTGAAGAGCCTGCTCCAGCAGAAGCCCGACGCGGCGGCGCCCGCGGACGAGATCCTGGCCATCAGCCTGGAAAAGGGCGGCACTTCGGTCCTCGCCGACGGCTATCTGGTCGCCGGGACGCTCCGGCCGGAGGACGAGGATTTCTGCTTCGGATTCGGGACCTTCCTGCAGCTGGCCGACGATCTCCAGGACATCGCCGAGGATTCGCGGCGCGGCCACAGGACGTTGTTCTCGACGAACGGAGGGGGCGCGCCGCTCGACCCGACCGCCCTCCGGCTCGAATCCTACCTGGCGTCCGTGCTGGAGAGAGCGAGGCGGAAGGCGGACCCGAGCCGGGAGGCGCTGTGCCAGGCGATCGGGGGCGGGCTCGGGCTGATGTTCCGCGAATCGGTCGGCAAGCACCGGGGGCGATTCCGGAGGTCTTTCGTGCGCCGGGCGAAGCGCGCCTTCCCGGTGCGCTTTTCGTACCTGCGGAAGATGCGGCGTCAGATGAAGACGAAGGTGCCGGCGGGCTGCGACCGGCTGTCCGATCTCGACCCGGGCCTGGTCGCCCTCATGGCCCTGTCGTCGCGGGCCTTCGCCCTCGACTGACGCCCCGGGCGGAGCCTGCTACTTGGCGATCGGCTGAGCGGTCTTGGGATCTCGCGAGGCTTTCCAGGCGATCCCCGCGGCCTTCGGATCGCCGGCCGTCCGGATCGAGCCGGCGATCTTGTCGCCCGCGACCTTGCCCTCGTAGAGCGACGAAACCATCTTCCCGTCGACCTCCGACTCGAGCCGGAAGCTAAAGGCGTCCCCGACGAGCTTCACGTCGCTCACGGAAGCGGGCCAGTCGCCCTCCTTGACCGTCGCGGTCACGACCTGGAACTCCTGCCCGGCCTCGAAGGTGTAATGCGTCTGGCCGGCGCCGCCGGGAACGTCCCACTCCCACCGTCCGGTCACATTGGCCGGGACGACCCAGAAGTGGACGTCGCGCTCGTCGCCGAAGGTCGTGGTGACCACGGAGGTCTTGTCGGGCCGCCACTCCCCCATCTCGAAGCTGTGGGAGACGAGACGCGTCCCCGGCCGGAGGTCGCTCAGGAGCTTGGGGCGAAGACGCAGGTTGACCGAGGTCAGGAGGTACATGGTGATGACGGTCGCGTCCTTGAACTCGGCTTCGAAGAGGTCCTGCTGGACGAAACGGACCTTGCCGGCGAGCCCGGCTTGGGCCGCGTTCTCCTTGCTCTCGCCGATCCGGACGGGATCGATGTCGATGCCGACGGCCTTGACCCCGAACTTCTTGGCCGCCGCGATGACGATCCTGCCGTCCCCGCAGCCGAGGTCGTAGAGGACGTCCCCGTTCCTGACCCCC
>Ga0105093_10000881_pt1 | contig 11399 bp, 12 predicted proteins | sample PPLLak3March2015_2_FD_79111 | JGI IMG/M metagenome (GOLD analysis project Ga0105093, IMG submission 79111) | Freshwater sediment microbial communities from Prairie Pothole Lake near Jamestown, North Dakota, USA - PPLs Lake P8 Core (3) Depth... | ecosystem: Environmental > Aquatic > Freshwater >... | reverse complement strand
TTACCACTTGTTATATTTTAACATCAATGATACAGCGCACATACCAGTCATACCTGCACCATATACTCTTACTATATCTCCAGCCGATCCTGTCCATGAAGAGGTACCAGTATTCTTCAACATTAGTCTTGTCCATGCTCCAGTATACCCGCTTAATGTAGAGGTATTAGCAGGAGGATAGCTAGCGTATGAGCTATTACTTAATTGCATAAAACAGGTACCAGTACTTCCGCATACCCCGTGGGTGATGTCCCACCCGTATATACGGTATCTGAAAGGTATCTCGAACTCACCCAACATACCTGTAGGTGTGAATGCGGTACCTGAATTGCTGTAGGTGAAAGATACAACGCCTGTAGCCCCCGAATCGGTTCCGGCGGTACCAGCGGTACCTTGTAAGCCTGTCTGTCCTTGTGTGCCTGCTGATCCCTGTAATCCGGTATTACCTTGGATACCTTGGGTACCTTGGATACCTTGAGAGCCCTGGATACCTTGTAATCCCGTTACCCCGCCCGCACCAGTTTGTCCTTGGGAACCTGCTGAGCCTTGTAATCCTGTTTGACCTTGGGAGCCTTGGGTACCTTGTAATCCAGTAGTACCTTGCGATCCTGCTGTACCTTGGGTACCCGTAGTACCTTGAGAACCTTGTATGCCTTGAATACCTGTATTTCCTTGTATGCCTTGAGTTCCCTGTAATCCGGTATCTCCTTGCGCCCCAGCATTACCTATAGCCCCCGTTAATCCTTGCCAACCTGTAGGGCCTTGGTTGCCATAGCTTATAGGCATGGTAAGATACCCCTGCCTTTGCGGATACTGGTTGTACAGGCGTATAGTACCTGTGGCCGCCTGTTGCCCGGCAGCCCACATACGAACCACTAGAGAGTCTGTTGGATCTAAAGTAGTGGTCGGTATGATGAGGGAATTAGAAACGGCAGCTTCAGTTAGGGTATTAAATGATTCACCATCTTGGCTGTATACTAGCATAGTCTCACTATGGTCAGCCGTATGTTTTAAAATATCGTATCTCATACCAACTGAAGAGGTTGCTCTTATACCCCAGTTACGGAATGTAGCTAATCCTATATCAATCTTAGAGGTATTTAACTCAGATGGAGGTATAACATACGATCCCATGTATACGCCTGTAAAGCCTCCAAAGAATGAACCACTACTTATGTATTGAGCGGTACTATCGAAGTTATTATCAATAGAAGGAGTTTTACTTAATGTCTTATAAGCATAGTAAGGAGCTAATGTTCCTGTATACCCGTAAAGGTCTTCGTTGAAATAATAAGTTGTATATGCTCCACCTGCTCCTTGGACACCTATAGATCCAGTAGCACCAGCTAATCCAGTGGCACCATTCAAACCAGCCGCACCTTGCAAACCAGTAACCCCGGCTCCAGTAAATCCTTGAGGACCTGCTATGCCGGTATCGCCTTTATCGCCAGGTTCTCCTACCAAGTTAAGATATACCTCTCCAGATCCAGCAGCATAGTTTGTATTAGCTTCCTGATACCCTGCGATCTTTGTAATATGGGTTACTGAAAAGTAAATATACGTTGGCAAGTAGGTATTACTTTTTCCAGAAATGCGATAGATGTTAAAGTAAGAAGGATTATCAACATCTGTCAACTTTAAATACCAACCAGCATCAGCGGAATTATATAAACCTAAAATTCTTCCTGCATAACTTCCACCCATGCCAAGATATATCTCTGTAGCAAGAGCAGGATTAGCATTATTTAAACGCAACTGGTTAGGAGAAGGAGTAATACCTACGGTATTGCTAAAATCAGCCAGTACTAAACCTACCCAACTTACACCCGTGACCCCTTGTAAACCTGTTACCCCGGCTCCAACCAACCCCTGCGGTCCTGTAGCTCCAGGAAGACCTGTAGATCCTATAGCGGAAGCTCCAGTAATACCTTGATAGCCTGTTATACCTACATATCCTGTTGTACCTTGTATACCTTGCTCCCCGGTAATACCTTGCGCTCCTGGAGTCCCTGTAGATCCAGCAAGTCCATAAGGTCCTGTCGCTCCAGGGGCACCAGTTAATCCCATATCACCCTTGACACCTTGTAAACCTGTTGCGCCTACTCCAGTGGCTCCTTGCTGCCCCTGCAAACCTATACCAGTTTGCCCTTGGATACCCTGAGAACCTTGTGAACCAGTAGATCCTTGGGCGCCAATCTCTCCTTGTACACCCTGTAGCCCAGTAATACCTTGAGTACCTTGTATACCCTGCAATCCTTGTGATCCTGTCTCACCTTTAGTACCTTGTGCACCTGGTGTCCCTTGTAGACCTGTACTCCCATTGATACCTTGTGCTCCAGTTGCTCCTTGATTACCTTGTATGCCTTGGATACCAGTATCTCCTTGAGTACCTTGTAGACCTGTGCTTCCTTGGATACCTAATACTCCAGTATTTCCTTGAATACCTTGTATACCCTGTAATCCGGTTCCACCTTGCAACCCCTGCAATCCTTGTGAACCCGTATCACCTTGGACACCTTGAGTACCTTGAGATCCCTGTAAACCAGTCTCACCTTGATTACCTTGAGAGCCCTGTAAACCTTGAATACCTTGGATACCAGTATCTCCCTTGACACCTTGCACACCAGTAACACCTAATCCCTGTACCCCAGTTGCCCCTGCTGTTCCAGGAGCGTACGTAAATGACACTGTAACTGCTTCATAGGTAGGATAGGCGGTAGTACTATAACCTGAAACGTAGTCTAAATGCACTACACCAACCCTATAATGACTACCGTCCAAAATAAATAACCCTATGGTTTTATAGTAGTTGTACTTGGATGGGGTAGAATTTTTGAAAAGTATTAAAGCACTTCCTGGAGGTATCGTTCCAGCAAAATCATCAGCTCCACCTAAATCTTTCCCTATGTACATAGTTGTGGCAAGGGAAGGATCGCTATTATTGCTTAAACTTATACCAGAACTATCTGTCCTATAATTGGCTACCATCTCCCAAGTACCACGACCGTACCCGCCAAGAGGACCTGTAGCACCAGCCACTCCAAAACCAGTTTCACCTTTGGCGCCTTGTAATCCTGTCTCTCCTCGTAAACCTATTTCACCTTGTGAGCCAGTTACACCTTGTGTGCCTTGCGCTCCTTGTAGCCCAGTGCTTCCCTGGATACCCTGGAGCCCAATATCGCCTTGAATACCTTGAGCGCCTTGTAAACCACTGACACCTTGGATACCTTGTAATCCAGTTGCTCCTTGCAAACCTTGTGAACCCGTCTCACCTTGATCGCCTTGTCCTCCTTGTAGCCCTGTCGCACCTTGTATGCCTTGTAAACCCTGGGCTCCAGTATCCCCCTGTATGCCTGTAGCACCACAACCGTCTGGACCTTTGTATCCAGTAATACCTTGTAAACCTGTTATACCATCAGGACCAGGAATACCATCAGGACCTGCTGCTCCGGTCGAACCACCGTACCCAGGTAAGCCTGTTTCTCCTTGTAAACCAATAGAACCAGTATCACCTTTAGGGCCAGTTATGCCAAAGAAGGAAGAACCCTCAGCACCTGTCAATCCAGTGAAGTCTATAGGATTGGATACTTCCACAACAAACTCGGGTTGGTAAGACATGTTTTGACTAATAGGAGAGGAAGGATTTATTTTAAAACTTACCCCATACTGTCTACCTTGCTGTACTCCTGTTATACCAGCGATGTCGAACCTGTAATTTATTCGATGCTTACCTTCAATAGGTCCTGTAAAGCTATAAGCAAGTAAATCAGGATTGTAAATATCAGGGAGAATCTTACTATAAGCTGTAATAGTGCCTGTAGGGGCCATCACCCTGTAAACAGAAGCAGATAGCTCTGTGATACCTGTTAAGCCAGCAATAGACACATCTACTGCACCCTCAAGAGTATTATCCTGCCCCATAATGATTACAGGGATAGGCTCATCTTCAACTTTACGCCCGAAGGCTGTATACCTTACAGGATTTATCTTACTCATTTATACTTCCTCAGCTAAAGTCAGTTTTATTTTCCAGTTATTTGGCCCCATCATACCCAAATCTTCCCATTTGATAACTTTACAACTTATAGGGAATCCCGATCTATACGGACCGAAGGGGTGCGATATACCGCTTATACTTGGTATAGATATAGTATTACCTCTTTGTACTGAAATGTATCTGCGTAGATTACCCATATCTGCGCCACACATAAGTAAAGTACCTTCCCACACACCTACATCTGCCCCGTGTTCCTGGTAGCTAAATGCCCCGGTATAGGTATCAATCTTATTTATAGTAAGCTCTCGAACATTCCCCTCATAACCAATATCCGCATATCGTAAAGTTGGTAGGGTTGAGGCACTTGCAAATAGGGGAGACAGCGCACGTACAGTTGCAGTTACCTCAAATCCCAGCCAAGTCTTTTGTACTGGTCCGTTCAGTCCTATCACAGTCACGTTGATAGGTACAGAGTAATCCACATCTTCACCGAATATGTGTTCAGTATCTTCAAATCCAGACATTGTAAAATAATTTGTATCATACGTCCTGTTATTATATACTGCGTTTACAAATAAGTTTACAGTAGATTCTCTTGAGTAAAGTCGTATCTCCGATTCGTAAATGTCAGATGAAGCTCCTCTATCAGATGCTTTGTATGCACCAGAGGCAGTCTGTACCCATTGTAAAGCAAGCGTAGTATTAGGCTTGAAGTCAGGCTTTACATGGCACAAGAAAGTAGTTATGTTGTCACCTGAGATATACATTATGCTACCACCAACTGTCCTCTATATTTAAGCTCTCTCATATCATCCCGTAATCGGGCTAACTGTCTCTCTCTATCAACTCGTATTCTTTCAGCAGCAGCCATATCAAGGCTACCGTTCACTATAATGGTGTCATTAGAAATAATAGAAGCACCACCACCAGGGACTACTTGACCATTTGCAATCGCCATGAAGCGTCTTTGTTGTTCAGTAGTAAGTACAGCCTCACCTGGGGAAAGCATAGCTCTCTTGGAATCCTTCTGCCCACTTCCTTGTACTATACCTCCACTTGCAAACTTCTGTGAAGATATAGCCGCAATCTGCGTGGCTGTCACTGTTGTAGTAAGGGCAGCCATTATGGCACCAACTACAGGACCATAGTCAGCGAACCCCTTCATAATAGCTACAGCGCCATCTATAGTAGTTTGAGCTATAGCCCAACCTTGCTGTTTACGGTAGGATTCTTTTCGCTTCTCTTCCATCTCATCGTCTAAGCGTTCTATAGCTTTCTGTCTACGTCTCTCACTCTTTACAGTACTATTTATATACTCTGTTCTTTTCTCTTTCTCTGCATCTATATTGTTAAGCTCTACTTTATGTAGGTTGCCTACTATAGAGAATACACTATCCGCCATCATAGCATACATTTCTACTTGTCTATTTACAGCTTCTATCTTAATACGAGTGCGTTCTTCTTCAGCCGCTTTTGTTATTTCAGTTATGACGGACTCCCTATCTTTAGCTATATCTGTAGCTAGATTAGCGGTCTCCTGGTCGGAAAACTTTTGCTCTTCGGCGTATTGCATTGCAAGTATCTGTACGTTCTCATAATAAATATCTAGTTGCTCTAGTAGTTCACTCTGCCCTTTTGCGGATTCCGCCATGCGTATAATATACTCACTTTTAGTATAGGATCTCACGGCTTCCGCTATACCTGGAGGAGGGACATTGACATAATCAAGTGCTGATGGTACTTTTAAATTAGACAACCCTTTATTAGCACCGAATAACTTAACTCCGCTTTTTAGCGACCTAGAAGCCTCATTATCCTCAATAATCGACTGATAATTCATCAACGCATGAAAGTATTTCCTATAAGCATCCGTATAGGCTATTAGTCCACCTATCTTTACTGCATGCACTTTTTTAGCGCCATCTATCTCCAGTAGTTGCTGAGTGGCTATAAGTTTAAGCTGGGTCTCGGCTGAAGACTCCACCAGTTTGGATTCAGCCGTGCTAATCTCTTTTGCTTCTAATAACTTTTTAGTGGCGACTTCTGACTCTATGTTATACTTAAGCTCTATTATCCTTATGTCTTTGGCAAGCCCATCCTCCATCAAATTGATCCTGGCGTTCTCTATCTCTTTTTCCAAGTCTAACTGATACCCGAGCATCTTTTCTTTAAACGCCAATCTTTCTTTTTCGGCTGCTTCTGCCTTTCTTTTATCGTCATCTGAAACAAGCTTTACATTTGTAACTTCTGGTACCTTAAATGCAGCCTGTATATTCTTTCCTATTGCTTTAAAAGCCTTAACAGTCTCATCCCCTAAATTTTGGGTCATTTTGGCATAATAGTCTATATTTTTTGCGAGTTCTGACCTTATATTTAGGTTTACACCAGGTATATAATTTAGAAGAATCTCCAAAGGTGTATACATGGCGTATATGATTTTCAAGGTAGCAGCTATTGTACCAGTGACTAGTGTACTTATAGCTGCGCTACCAAGATTCAGTAGGTTCCAAATGGCTTTTGCCGCTTCCGTGAAAACATTAACTATAGACCCTATGGATTCTTTTGTCCCATTTATATTTGTATCCAATTCTTTCACTAATGAGTTCATGGTAGGAGCAAGTACCGATCCTACTTGCAACTGAAGCTCCTCGAAAGACTTTTTAAGTTTATCTACGTTATTAGCACCTATAGCCTTATCATAAAGTGCCCAGCTATCGTACAACCCTTTAAATACTTTCTTTATGGTTTCAAAAGCTACCATCTTTACAAATAATCCCTTTACGGATGCCGTAACACCGTTCATGCTCTTTTGCACAAGTCCCATAGACTTGGTAACATTTTTACCGAAAGAGTTTGAGGCAGATCCTGTCTTACTAAGGGTAGTGGTGATAGTTCCATCGGCGGCTTTTACTTGACGCTTAAGCTCTTCAAACCCATTCCCAACCTTCTTTACTTCACGGGATAGATTACCTAAGCCATCATCTTTCCATTTGGTAGAAACCGTCACTGTCTTCTGTGTATCAGCCATTTTTAATTACCCTTCAAAGCTTGCTTTGCTGTAGCATATCCGTCTTTACTTTTAGGCATCATCTCCATAGTATAATGCTGTAAGTAATGCTTATAAGTCTTATACGCCTCTATGTATCTTGAACCTTGATCTTCGTACCTTGGTGCCCCACCAAGTTCTTGATAGTATGCGTATGAGTTATACCACTCTATGATGTCTTCAGTAATTAGTCTTATAGGGCATACGTAGTATTCGTTGTCGTCACAATCTATCCAGACTGCCCCCTGTGCGGAACTCTCACAACCCCACTGTGCCTTTAGTACAGGGTCACACTGGCACTTACTATCCGTCATAGGGAGAGCGCCAGCGTGAGAGGCAGCCAGGGCTATAAACCCGCTTTCTCCAGTGTCATAAGACCAGAGATCTTCAGTATCTGTCTTATGATATCCATAACCACGGAAACAGGGATAAGATTAAAAATCTCTTTATCCATGAATCCGTCACCGCCCAATTTGAACTCTACAGCTTCACCTGTTCCTGAGTCATACCATTTTGTCCAGTCAAGGACACAATATCTGGCGTACTCTTTAAGTTCATCCTCTTTAGCTTTATCAATATTAGCTAAAAGCTTTTTAATGGTTACAAGTTCATTCTGCTTTAGGGCACGAAGCTTGAACTGAGGTCGAATCTCTTCTGGTAAATCTGTGTGAGAGGGAGCCTCAAACCAAGTAGCAGCAGCGGGGGAGAAAGATGTAAGCCCTTGCAACATTTTCATTTGTTCTGCGGTAATGCGTTCCATAGCTGTCTCCTATGTTAGTTTACAAAAGATAGAGCCAGGACTTATTGTTGTGTCCTGACTCTCAATGTACTGTACGATATTATGATCTTGCGCCTATTCTTAACTCAAATGTAACCTCTCCGCCAGTGATACCTGCATCGGCATAAGCCCCAGTATAACCGTTACCAAGCAGCTTGTAGTTGCTGTCCCAGTTTATTAAACCTTCTCTATTAGCAAGGTTCATCTGAATCTGCTGTGCTTTAGGTGCTGCAAGAGTAAAGTGATTAGACACGATACTGATAGCTCCGGTGGTCATAGCCCCAGTCAACCCGCTGGTCATATCGCCAAGGATATCCTCAGTGGCCACTGACTTCATCAGAGGATCACAAGAGAACCTTGGTGAGCGTTTGGTTATCTGGTAAGCAGCATAACCAGTGGAGTCAGCTTGGTCAATAAGAGGTGTAACCTCATTGCCAATATCCAACTGAAACTTAGAAATCTGTTGAGTCTTCCCCAAGATGGTGGCTGTAGTTGACAGAAACTTTTCCGGGTGAGTAGTATCAGGTGCTAGCAGGGTAGGGATATCCGCATTAGCAACGTCTACTATATCCACAAGCTTCCCTGTAAAGGTCATATTAGCCATCCAAGGCTTACCTATTCCCTCGCACCCTATCGTAGCGGTACCAACTGACCCTGCTACTTTATAACATACTGCTGAAGGGGATTCCCCACAGGTTGCGATATCGTATATCCACAGGGTGATACTCTTGCAGTCATAAGCACGCAAAGGCTGTAAAGCAATACCTGCTGTACCGTAAACTACTTTCTGTAAACCACAGGCGTTGAGGAACTTCCAATAGTCTGGCTCAGTGGTAACTGTTCCGCCCCAACCCATACGCACAGAGAAAGTCACCTGGGCACTTTGTGCCCCGGTGATTACCTCGTCTTCTGCGTGATTGCCGTTCGCATACTTCGAGGCTTCATCATCTATCTCAATAGTAGGTGAGAACTCAGGATTCCTGATGCGCACATCAAAATCTGCACTTGTCAAGGTCTCCATAGTACCAGGAGTATCCTCAAGTTTACCAACCAGGATTCTGGTGTTAAGTGTATATGCCATAATTTGTCTCCTTATTTACTTGTTAGACAGACCTGCCTTAACGGGTCTATCACTTTTTACATTTCTTTGGTCTATCTTCCCAAACTTTATCTATAACCTCATCTATATTCTGAGGTGTAATTTCTTCTTCTTTATCGTCTGTTGGAGGATCTGGTACCCAGTCACCAGGTCCGTATACTCTTCCTTCAAAAGTCACTATTGCTTTATTTGGAACTATCATCTTGTTTCCTTATTGACAAACTGTAGTAGGCTCAACTCGATCTTGCTCATACTTGACAAGCCACCTGGTGATAAGTTTACCTGGGACAAATATATCCCCATTCAGTTCGTAAACTCTTTCTGAACCAGTATACATGATAGTATCGGATGCACCTACAAGATTCCAATTGCGTCCAAAGAGTTGTTTCAGGTCGTCAAGAGCCTTATTGAACTCTCTGTTTATCTGGAACACCGGATTAGAGTATTCCTTGTCAAGCTCAGGTCTCACCTCTATGCGAAACAAAACCTCATTAAAATAAGCCCCTCCCCAAGTACCGCTACGTTCATCCAGGTTGTTCTCTACATCCTGATATATGAGTGCTTGAGGGAATGTAGTCTTTGCCATATCCTGCTCGTTAACTGTACTCCACCTGTAATTATAAGTACCCAACTGCATAGACAGAATAAGATCATACATCTTGTCCTCTATCTGGGTAAGTATAGGATCTGGCTTAATTGGCATGATCTGTTTTCACTTCGTTATATATTCTGTCAAGCTTAGTATTTATCCCGTCCAACTTGGCTTCGATACCATTGACACGCTTTTCTATATTCTGTATCTGTGCTTCCTGCCAAGAGTTTTGAGCTGAAGAGGAAATAGCGAAAGCTACAGACCCACTCAGTATACCTATAAGTATAATAACTCCCGATATCACGCTCTTATAGAAATTAGAACTTTTCAGGAATATCTCTTCGCAATCTTTTCTATGTTCGTCTAATACCTGTGAGTCTGTCATGATTATCCTCTGTAAATAGTTCCTGTGTTTATTGCCCTGTCTCGAATCTCGTTTACTTTACCAGTGAACATCTCTATAGATAACTGACCTCTTAGCTGTTCTAATTCTTTGTTATACATGCCATATTGTACTGCATACTTTTCCATCTCTGGCATTTCTACATTATTAGTACCCATCTTATCCTGGCATAAACGCATGAGAGTATATACTACTGCATATCGTTTTATCTTGTAATGTAAAGGGATATGTATATCGTCTGGATCTATTACACCTAGTCGCTCAGCGGCATCCCTGACTTCTTCGTCAGTTTCGTACAGGTATGGCTGTAGCTCAAAGCCTTGCACTATGTTGGATTTTATATCATCTACTTGTATGTAGTTGCTCATGCTATCTCCCTGTCAAGGCATCTTCTACCGCTTTTAGTACGGCATCTTCTATTTCTCTCTCAGCCCACGCTCCTGCTTTAGTTATGAACCTATCTGGAGCCCACGATCTCTGCCCTTCATGTACATAGTATCCATATCTTGCTATCCTACCATCCACCATAAGTACTGAGGTCATATCCTTTACATACCCTCTGGTGGCGTATTGTAGTTTACCTGTGCGACGGGTATATCTATGCTGAGTCATAGCTTTCTTCTCAGCCTGCTTAGTAATCTTTACAACATCACGCTTTACAGATCGTTCTACCTTTTTATCTACATCGAAAAGGGCTGTAAGTTCTCGTGCGTCAATGTCTACTCTAAGCATGATTTACCTTAAGGAAAAGGCGCAGTATATAATAGCATAACTATACATACTGCGCCTTTGTTAGTATCTGCGATTATACAGACTGTACAGCGTATGCTACACCAGTGATACCTGAATCGAGATCTACCATTGCGTCAGTCTGACGGAATCTGGAACCATCTATCTTAAAAGATTTGGTAACAGATCCGCCAATAGTCTCGGTAAGGTCACCAATGGATGCGCTAAGATATCCACCACTTTTAATGGTGAACGGGCCTGTCGCAGATCCAGTGTTCTTTACAACAAGGATAAGATCCTGGGATCTTTCCAGCGATTTAATAGAATACCCTGCGGCACCTGTTGCTCCAGGTATGATAGGGGTCTCGGTAAGGATGCAACCAGTATTCTGGACTGCACTATTTACTGCTATTTCAGTACGACTCATGATAACCTCCAATAAGTTTTGAATTCTTTCTAATGTTGTCTACATTTTTTAGTATCTGTAGATTTGAGTGATTAAAACATATTTTCTTATGATACCCGCATAACAAATTAAATGAACACATAGGGATAATATGATCTACAGAATATAGACCCTCTTTATAGTGATCCCAAGTAAAATTTTTAGGTGCCGTTTTCATAAGATATACTTTTAATTCCTCCACAGAACACCCTATTAAAGACTTAGAGTTAAATTTTTTTACTTTACCTACAAGAGCACGTCTTATATACTTTCTAGCATTTTGTGCTTTTCTCAAATGCTCTGTGCTTTG
>Ga0105093_10000879_pt1 | contig 11417 bp, 12 predicted proteins | sample PPLLak3March2015_2_FD_79111 | JGI IMG/M metagenome (GOLD analysis project Ga0105093, IMG submission 79111) | Freshwater sediment microbial communities from Prairie Pothole Lake near Jamestown, North Dakota, USA - PPLs Lake P8 Core (3) Depth... | ecosystem: Environmental > Aquatic > Freshwater >... | reverse complement strand
CGAATCGGTTGCGGATGTAGCGTTCCAGGTCCGCCAAAATATCCGACGTTTCGGTTCCGGGATCGGCCTACGGCTGCAGCTGATTGATTTCTGATAATGCCGACTGCGGGCTACGGCGTGGGCTGCCGGTAAAATCCATCATCGGTTCTCCGCGGCGGATGCGTTCCAGAAAAACCGCGGACTCGGTGCGGAGAGAGGCGGGCAGGTCGGCCGCGTAGTTTCGGAACAGCACCCGGGCGGCCAGACCGCGGGCCACTCTCCCGCTGAAACGGTCGAGTGTGGCGATTTTTTCGGGTAGAGCCGCGGCATGAAATTCGCGGCACAAGGCCTCGTCCGGCCTTGAAAAGAACCCGTTCTGGTAAAGACCGGCGTCGACATCGAGGTCCGGTATGAATGGGTATCGATAGTGGCGGTGGTGGAGGATGATGCGCTCAAAAATGTGTGGATGGGACTCCAGCCATGCGAGGCTTTTCTGCATGCATCGGCGGCGATCGAGATCGATCCGTTCAAGGTAGCGTTCATGGGGCGGGAGCAGGATGGCGGGTTCGCCGAAGCGTTTGCGGGCCACCCACGTCGTATCGGCCGGGGATTCAATCCTGGTTTCTTGCAAATGGGGCATGTCCAGGCGCAGCCAGAGGGTCTGCTTGGGATAAGGAATTGAATATCCGATCGACAGCACCGGCACCTGAAACGCCAGGCGGGTGCCGAATTCGCTGCCTGCGAGCAGGGCCAGGGGGTGAGGCCCCAGGGTACTCCGGATGACGGCGGGAAGTTCCTCGGCGCGCTGCGCATCCACGTCCCTGCGGAAACAGCCGTCCAGGTACCGCCACATCTTCCGATCCCTGGAAAGAATCCGAGCGAGCCTTAAAGCGGCCTCTACGTCGGACATGGCATCGTGGGACCGTCCTGTAAAAAGCCCGTTGAGCGCCCCGATATCCTCAAGCTTCAAAGAGGCTTTTCCGTTAAGCACCGGCCAGCGCAGCGCGTCGCTGCGATAGAGCCAGTAAATGATGGCGATGGGCAGGAGGTCCATCCGCCGGCAGTGGTTGGCATATTGATGCGTGTAGGGCGGCAGGAGGTTGCGGTAAAAGGAAAAGCGCAAAAACTCGTCATCGAATCCGATCGAATTGTAACCGATGCTCGTGGTCCCCGGCCGGTTTACCTGCGCATGGATCTCCCGCATCGCCTCGTATTCACAGCGACCCGATGAAAACCGGCCGGTCCGGATGCGGTTGACCAGCATGGCCTGGGGGGAGGGGACCACATCCGGCCGCAGCCGAATCCGAGCGCTGAAGCGCTCAATTTCATTCAACTGGAGATCGGTGCGGATGCCTGCAAATTCGAGAATCTGATCAAACGCCCGATTCAGGCCCGAGGTTTCGGTATCGTAGAAGAGAAACGTGTCGGCCATGCACCCATCTGTGTTCCGTACGACCGTTCTTTGTCAAGAAAAAACGGTGTACGGCACACGGTGCACGCTGCGGGCCGCTGGGTTAGCCTGTACTCGGGATGGTTGCTCTGGCCGTGTGCATGGCACCTTGGACCCGGAGCCGCCTATTGGGTGGTGATGACCAAATCGTCGTGGGCATAGCCGAACTCGGTCAGCAGGTCCCCCACGGTTTTAACGATTTCATCGGGGGGCAGCTTGGTTTCCACGTATATGTTCGTCTTGCGGATTTTTTCCGGGATTCTCAGCTGGTCCGAGTATCGCGAGAAACAGGGCTTCAGGTCGTCGTAAAGCCAGAGTACTTTTTCGAAATCCTGAGGATGATTGGAAGCAAAGCAATTGCAGAGAGTGGTCAACATGTCCTCCCAGGTTTTCACCGGGTACGTGTTGCCCTGGAAGCTGAAGGCGGTAATCGTTTTGTCTGCAAAAAATTCGGGTTTCTTGGTTCTGATGTCGGCGCTGTTGTCGGAGTGCACGGGGAAGGACGGAGCCATCCGCGTGTTGGATGGGAGAGGCGCCGGAGGTGCTTGGACCGACTCGCGCGCAAGGGCCCACTGTTCAAAGTGGGTTCGAATGAACTCCTCCACCATTCCTGGATCGGCTTTGTAGCCGCAGATTTTTTCGGTCGCATCGCTTAAAATTTCCACCAGAATCTTATTCGGCCCTGTCAGCACCCGGTTCCAGGCGTCCGGCAGAACATCGGCCGCCATTTTGCGCTTATGCTTTTGATAGGCGGCCTTGGCCGACTCGAGGTACTCACCGCTGATGATCTTCTCCCGGCTTAAAAACGCCATCAAGTCTAAGGCCATGTCCTCCGGCTTTTGTTCGAACAAATCGCAGACGTGGCAGCGTTTCTGAGCCAGTGTACCCTTGGCTGTCGGCAGATAGAACCACCAGCGGGTCCCATCGGTGTGCGCGGCAAGGTCAAAGCCTTCACGGACGGCAAAGGCAACGAGCTGCTTATGCAGTTCATCCGGGTTTTCGCCCGAGCGCTTCACATCCAGAATCATCTTGCCGACGCCGTCGATACGCAACGCATAGGACACCGTCACGGACTCGGACGAAAAATCCGGGTAGACCTCTTCGACGTTGAAGATATCCCAGCCGAGCAACGACAGCAATCTCAAGGCGACGGCCTGTTTGATGGAGGCATCGTCGAGAGCATGCATTTTCTTGTTGGACTTGAGGTCCTTGACAAAGGCCATGACCGGCTTTTTCATTGATGTCCTCCAGAACAGAATCCAGGGCTTGTGGCCCCGCCAGGCAGCGCCTGCAACGGTGCTTGTTGCATATATCGGTCACCTCTTTTCAGGACTTGAGCGGCGATGCAGGCGTCAACTCATGTTTTACGGGAAAAGTGGCGATACGTTTCTCAAGCGGGGTCGATCGGAGGCGGCGCGATGGGGTCCAAAATCTTGTTCTGGCTGGCGGCGGCGATGGTGGCCATGGGGGTGCATTCGGCTGAAGGAAATCTATTCTATTTTTTTGCCGTGCACTCGTCGATGCTGATGATCGGGACCTCGCTCCGTCGCCGGGAGAAACGGGCGCGTAAACCCGCCACGGTGGGCGCTTCATCTCCCAAACCGGCATCCGCCGACAGCAAACCCAAACCCATCTGACCATTCGGAATCGCCTGGCCGGGGCGAATGCCTTTCGGATCGATCCCAACCGCAAGATAGCCAGGTCGTTTCTGTAGCTTCCTACCGATTTCTGACAATTTTTTGACAGCCATATCCAGGAAAGTAAGTCCAAAGATGGAACTTCGACAATCTATCATAAAGTATAACTATTAGAAATATTTATTAAAATATTATTTTCCAGAACTTTGGCATGATAGTTGTATAGATCTGTAGAAAATCAGGAATTAAAGTCCTCCATTAAAAAAGACGATAATCTCACCAGATCTGCATCGCTCACGAAGACAAGAGGATGAGAGCATGAGACATAGCAAGGCACTGACCCAGAAATTCGACTATGACAGCGGTTACCTGGTAAAAAGCCCGTGTCGGAACTGCGGCAGCTATGCAGCGTTTCCGGATTGCATGGATCGCTGCGCGTTGCTGGATCGCGTTCAGAATGCGCTTTGCGACAGCCTTTCCAGCGTGAATAACTATTCGGCGGCGGAATCCTATTGTCTCCCGCTGGAGGTGTTGGAACGGATTTGATGTCCGTCGATTGAAGTGAAGCGGCAGCCTTTCGCTTTCCGGCGTTCATGTGCGCAGGCGGTGCTCCCAATTGTATTCGCGCGAGGTGACGACGTCCTCCATCCGCCGGATGCGTTTTTCCAGACCGTCATAGCGGCGTCTTAGGCGTTGGGCGGCCTTGTGCCGGGATGACGCGTAGACATCATAGAAGTGTTGTTCGTCTGGTGACGATATGGGCAGCGCCGGCTCCGGCTTCATAATCAGTGCCGCCAGGATGTAAAGCATCATGGCCGGCCACAGACCGGAAAAAATGAGCAGGGCTACCGCCAGAAACCTCACCCAGAACACCGAAAAGTCAAAGTGCTCCGCCAGTCCTCGACAGACGCCGAAAATGGCGCCGTGTCGGGATCGATAGATGCCCCTGCGATCAGCCTTCATTCTCTACGATCCTCCTGCTTGCGATCAAACAGAATCGTCTCAAGCGTTTCAATTCGCTTCTCCAGCCGCGTTAAGCCTTGGTAGATTTCCTGGATCACTCTGGCATCTTCAGCGGTTGCGGCACGATCCCCGGTTCCTTTAAACACCTTGATGCCCAGTGCGACGACGATCGCTGCAATTCCGGCTAAAACCAGCACCAGGGCTCCCTCGACAAAGATGCTCACGTGAACATGCTCCTTCCGTTCGACGATAGACGTGATGGATCATCCGGCTCTCAAAACGATCTTACGATATCTGGCCGCACCCATCAACCCGGTTCAAGCGGTCTTTTCGATGCTGGAGTGCCTGGCTTTCAGTCTATCCAGCTCGCGCTCGATGTCCTCGTCGACTGAAAGCCGGTTGAGCTGATCTTCCAGGTTGTGTCTGCGGCCGAAATTCACCAGTTCGGCTTCAGATTCCATGCGTTCGATGCGGCTCTCAAGCTCGTCGAACTTGAAGACCGCCTCGGAGCTATCCACCCGGCGCATATCCTCCTGGGCGCGGCGTTTGCGTTCGGCATGGATGTGGCGCTGCACCAGCAGGCGTTGTTTTTCCCGCGCGGATTTCAATTTTTCCTCGAGCAGGCGGATGTCTTCCTGGTATTGATCGGAAAGGGAGCGGTGACCGCCGAGTTCGCGTTCAAGGATTTCCGAACGCTCGTGGTAACGGCGTTTTTCAACCAGCGCCTCCCGGGCGAGGTCGTCGTGGCCCTTGCTGACTGCGAGGTCGGCTTTTTCAGACCAGAAGCGACAGCGCTCTGCAGCTTCATCGCGTTGTCGCTGGGCTTTTTTGGCTTCGGCCATGACGCCGGCACAGGCTGACTTCAGTTCCACCAGGGTATCCTCCATTTCCCGGATCATCAGCCGGATCAACTTCTCCGGATCCTCCGCCCGGTCCAGCATTGCATTGATATTGGAGCTGATGATGTCTCGGAAGCGTGTGAAGATGCCCATGAAATCCTCCAATTCGCCGCCTCCATTGGACGGCAGGTAGAAACGGTTGAGTCAATATACCACGTCGGGTCCATCTGACTGTGGTGAGTGTGCAGGGATGGTGCCAGGTCCAATAAATGGTTAACTTTCTGAAATAAGTTAAAATAATCATTGACATCCGTATCCATTTAAAAATATTTTAACCATAAAAAGGTTTATTAAACCAAATAAAGGTATAATTAGCCGAATAATGCCAATGATAAATAAAAATTTAAGCACTTCAATGGAGGCGCTTGGCCAGTCGGAAGCTTTTCTCGCCTTTCAGGAACAGTTATCGCGAGTCGCACCCGTCCAGCGGCCCGTACTGCTGATCGGTGAGCGTGGAACCGGAAAAGAGCTGGCTGCGGCGCGACTGCACTACCTTTCCGGACGCTGGCAGAAGCCCCTCGTCACCCTGAATTGCGCATCCCTGTCCGCATCACTGATCGAATCCGAGCTTTTCGGCTACGAACGCGGGGCCTTCACCGGCGCATTGCAGCGGCGGGTCGGTCGCTTCGAGGTGGCGGACGGTGGTACGCTCTTCCTCGACGAGATCGGCAACGTGCCGATCGAAGTCCAGGAGAAAATCCTGAGAGCTGTGGAGTACCAGATTTTCGAACGGGTGGGCAGCGCCGAAGAAGTGGCCGTGGATGTGCGCATTTTGGCGGCAACTCACGCGAGCCTGCCGGAAATGGCGGCCACCGGTCGGTTTCGTCCGGACCTTCTGGATCGATTGTCCTTCGAGGTTTTGACCGTGCCACCGCTGCGGGAGCGCACGGGCGACATCATGCTTCTGGCCAGACATTTTGCCGTGCGCATGGCCCGCGAGATGGAGCGTGCGAAGATGCCCGACTTCAGCGCCGGTGCATCGGAGGTCCTCGAAAGCTATCGGTGGCCTGGGAACGTTCGCGAGTTGAAAAACGTGGTCGAGCGCGCGGTTTATCGGTCGGACTCCGCGATCATCACCGAAATCGTCCTGGATCCTTTCGCCGACGTCTTGAAAAAAGGCGAAACACCGGCCCAGCCGAGCCTGAGCCGCGTGTCGGCGCTGCTCTCGGAGGCAGGGCCGGATCCGCTGGCCGTTCCGCTGAAAAAGGCCGTTCTGGACTTGAAGATGCGCATGCTGAGATCCGCTCTGGAACGCTCGCGGTACCATCAGCGCAAAGCGGCGGTCCTCCTCGGACTGAGCTATGATCAGTTCCGGGGTCTCTATCGCCGCTACCACGAGCTCAGGCTTGACGACGATACAGACGCCACGTGAATAGGTTTGGTTCCAACATCGCCGCCGGTGGACCGGACATGAGGCCGACCGCGGCCCAGTGCCGCCCCACTGATTTCAGTTCGGAGGCAAGCAAATGATCGCGATTCTTTCCGGATGGCCGTCCGAGATGCTGCCAGTGGCAACAGTGGCCCTATGCCTCATCGGCCTCGCGCTGCTCGTCGTGCTGGTGCGGCGCAGACCAGCGGCGTCCCCGGCGGACATCCGTGAAGCGGCCGACGATTTGGGAAGGCGTCTCGACCGCATCGAAAGGGCCTGGCGGGAGGAGCAGGTCCTGAGCCGCCAGGAAGCGGCCCACGGCGACCGCCAGGCTCGCGAGGAGCTTAGATCCGGGCTTGCGCTGCTGACCGATGGCCTTCTCAACCGCTTGGCCGAGACCGCCCGGCAGCAGAAAGACCAGCTGGACAGCTTCTCACGGCAGCTCGCCGATCTCACCGCACTGAACGAGTCCAAGCTCGAAGCCCTGCGGCGGACGATGGAGGAGCGCCTGCACTCCATGCAGACCGACAACAGCGCGAAGCTGGAACAGATGCGGGTGGTGGTCGAGGAAAAGCTCCAGTCCACTCTGGACAAGCGGCTGGGGGATTCCTTCCAGCAGGTGAGCGAGCGCCTGGAGCAGGTGTATTCCGGTTTGGGCGAAATGCGCAGCCTGGCGGCCGGGGTGGGCGACCTCAAGAAAGTTCTGACCAACGTCAAGACGCGCGGGACCTGGGGGGAGGTCCGTCTGAGCCAGATCCTGGACCAGATCCTGACTCCGGAGCAGTACGCCGTCAACGTGATCACCAAGCCGGGCGGCAGCGAGCGGGTGGAGTTCGCGATCCGGCTGCCGGGTCCGGACGCCGACCGCGCGGAGGTCGTCTGGCTGCCGATCGACGCCAAGTTCCCACAGGAGGACTACCAGCGCCTGCTCGACGCCCAGGAGGCGGCCGACAAGGAGCAGGCCGACCGCTCGCTGCGCTGCCTCGAGATCCGCGTCAAAGCCGAGGCCAGAGCCATCCGCGACAAGTACGTCGAACCGCCGCACACCACCGATTTCGCGATCCTGTTCCTGCCGGTGGAGGGGCTCTACGCCGAGGTGCTGCGCATCCCCGGGCTGTGCGATTTTCTGCAGCGTGAGCAGCGCGTGGTGGTCGCCGGGCCTACCACGCTCGCCGCGCTCTTGAACAGCCTGCAGATGGGCTTCCGGACGCTGGCCATCGAGCGGCGGTCGAGCGAAGTGTGGGAGCTTCTGGGCGTGGTCAAGACCGAATTCGGGAAATTCGGCGATACGCTGTCCAAGACCAAGAAGAAGCTGCAGGAGGCCGCCCACACCATCGACCAGGCCGAAGTGCGCACGCGCGCCATCGAGCGCAGGTTGCGGCGGGTCGAGGTGACACCCCCCGACTCACACATTTCTTTGGAGTTGGATGACACTTCCACCGGTTAATATATGCCGTTTCCTCTGTTTTTGCTTGACATCCGATAGTGGTCGAGTAATTTAAGCAAATTTTACGAGTCCCGTCAGATAACCGCGCCCCGATCCAGTGGTATTTAGGAAAGCAGGATGCTCAAGGCGCTACCCCAAACAAAGGAGGCATTCATGAAACGATTCCATCGCGTGTTTATTGCAGCAGTGGTCTTTGCGGTCCTTATCGCTGCAGCAGCCCCCCCGGCTTTTTCCGCCGAGGCCATTAAAATGGGTCTGGTCTTCAGCATGACGGGTGGGGCGGCCGCCTACGGTGCGACCCAGAAAGAGGGCGCCGAACTGGCCGTCGAGCAGATCAACGCTGCTGCGGGCGGCGGCCTAAAGATCGCTCCCATCTTTGAGGACGATGCCAGCGTGCCCCAGCAGGGCACGAACGTTTACAACAAACTTATCAACGGAGACAAGGTTATCGTCGTTATCGGCCCCACTCTGAGCAACACTGCCAAGATCACCAACCCCATCGCCCAGCAAATCGGCGTCCCGGTATTAGGGGTCAGCAACACTGCCGGCGGGATTACTGAGATCGGCGATTACATTTTCCGGAATTCGTTAACCGAGGCTGTCGTCATCCCCAACACCATGAAGGTCGCCAAGGAGAAACTGGGACTCAAGAAGGTGGTTCTTTTCTACGGAAACGACGACGCCTTCACCAAGAGCGGCGCGGATGTATTCCGTAAGACCCTGCAGGCCGAAGGCATTCAAATACTGAGCGAACAGACCTTCGCCAAAGGCGATCGGGACTTCTCTCCGCAGCTGACCCAGATCAAGGCCCAGAACCCGGATGCGATCGTCTGTTCGGCCCTGGTGGAAGAGGCCTCCGGCATCGTCAGCCAGGCCCGCCAGCTGGGGATTCCCAAGACCGTGCGCATCATCGGCGGCAACGGCTTCAACTCTCCGGCCCTGATCAAAAACGCCGGCGAGGCCTCCGAGGGCGTCATCGTGGGAGCGGCCTGGAACATCTCTTCGACCAGCCCGCTGAACGTGAAATTCGTCGATGACTACACCAAGAAATACAACCGGCCGCCCGACCAGTTCGCCGCTCAGGCGTTCGCCGGCGTGCACATCGCCTACCAGGCGGCCAAGGCCGCCGGCACGGCCGACAACCGCAAAGCCATCCGCGACGCCATGGTCAAGATGAAAGGGTTGGACACAGTCCTCGGCAAGTTCGCCTTTACCGAAGGCCGGGACGCAGACCACCCCCCGGTGGTGCAGGAAGTCAAGACCGGCAAGTTCGTAGTGTTCAGTAACTGATTGGGATCTGCGTTCTTACGCCGGAGGGAAACCGGGTGAACCTGCTCGCACAGCAGTTGGTCAATGGATTGTTCATCGGCAGCGTCTACGGACTGTTCGCGGTGGGCTATACGTTGGTATTCGGGGTGCTGGACATCCTGAACCTGGCCCATGCCGCGGTTTTCACCCTCGGCGGGCTGGTGGCCTTGTGGCTCGTCCAGACCGCCGGGATGTCCATCTGGCTGGCGTTTCCACTGGCCACGCTTTTCGCAGGATTGCTCGGACTGCTGCTGAACCAAGTGGCGTTTGCCCCGTTGCGCAAGCGGGCCGATAGCCAGTTTTCAGGCCTGATATCCAGCATCGCGATGGCCATCATCTTCGAGGCCGTGGCAATGGGTGTGTTCGGTGCTCGCTCGGTTCGCTTCCCGCAAGGCACGGTTTCGGTCCACATCTGGCACATTGCCGGAGTGACGATCACTTCGCTGCAGGTCGGGATTGTGCTCGTCGCAGCCTTGCTCATGGTGATCCTGACCCTCTTCATTCAACGCACCCGCATCGGAAAGGCCATTCGTGCCGTGGCCGAAAGCGAGCGCGCGGCTATGCTGCTGGGCGTAAATGTCAACGGCATCATAGCTTCCACCTTCTTTATTTCATCCGCATTGGGCGGGGCTGCGGGAATTCTCTATGGGCTTTACTTTGACGCCTTGGCCCCTGACATGGGTCGTTCCATCGAGCTGAAGGGACTTGCCGTCATCATCCTGGGCGGCATGGGCAGCATCCCCGGCGCCATCCTGGGCGGGCTGGCCTTCGGCCTGAGCGAAGTGTTGACGGTGGCCATCACTGGGACCTCCAACCTGAGGGATGCCGTGGCTTTCACGATGCTCTTCGCCATCTTGCTAATCCGGCCGTCCGGCCTGCTGGGCCGGGGCAAGATGCGGGAGGCATAAGGCATGTTGGAGCAACTGGCCCACTTTTACGCCGTTTACGGCAGCGTGATCAACTTCATCGGCATTAACGCGCTGATGGCTCTCAGTTTGAACGTGACCCTCGCGGCGGGCATGCTGTCATTGAGCAACGCGGCCTTTGCAGGCCTGGGCGGTTACGCGGCCGGCATCCTGACCCTGCATTTCAAGATGCCCTACGTCGTTTCGCTCTGCGGCGGCGCTTTAGTGGCGGGGATCGTCGGGTTGTTACTGGGGCTGCCGGTCCTGCGGTTGAGAGGCGTATTCCTGGCCATGGCTACCCTGGCTTTCGGCGAGGTGGTGCGCATCGCTGCGGTTAACCTCGACATCACCGGTGGCGCTGAGGGCCTCACCGGCATCCCCAATGTCACCAAGACCTGGATGATCTATTTGGCGCTGGCCGGCGCGGCCTATTTTATGGCTAATCTTCGTCGCTCCCGGATGGGCTGGGCATTGGTTAGTATGCGGGAAGACGAAACAGCCGCTGCTTGTCTGGGCATTCACATCACCTATTACAAGGTCGCGGCCTTCACCGTCGGAGCTATGATGGCGGGCCTTGCCGGAGGCATGTACGCCCATCTGAACTACCTCATCACCCCACGCGATTTCGGCTTTTTCGTTGCTGTGGATCTGCTGATTTACAACATCGTGGGCGGCACGCGGGTTTGGTATGGCCCGATCCTGGGAGCGGTGCTGATCACCGCCTTGCCGGAAATCCTGCGGGGAGCCGGTGTCACCGCTGGACCCATTCGCATGGGCGTCAATGGACTGATCCTGTTGATGGTTATCCTGTTCTTGCCGAATGGGCTGGCATCCGTCTTCGCTTGGGTACGTCCTGCGGCGGTTAAGGCCAAGACCACATGAACGACCTGCTCGTGAGGAACATATCCCGGAGTTTCGGTGGGCTGCAGGCTTTGCTGGAGGTAAGCTTCGACGTAGCGCGTGGAACCGTCCACGGCCTGATCGGGCCAAACGGGGCCGGCAAGACGACTCTGATCAACATCCTAAGCGGCGTGCTTTCGCCTACATCCGGGGAAGTCATCTACCGGGACCAGGCGCTGCATCGGATTCCCGCACACCGGGTGGCGGGCATGGGTGTCGCCCGAACGTTTCAGAATATCCGGCTGTTTCCGGCAATGACCTGCTTGGAAAACGTCTTGGCGGGTCACCATCTGACGGCTTTGAGGCCGTTGCTGCCGAGGCTGCTGCGGCTGCCGTCGGCCGGTCGCGAGGACCGAAAGCTCATGGGGGAGTCCTGTGAGATCCTGGCGCGCGTTGGCCTTGAAGCAAAAAGCTCCCACCTGGCAAAAAATCTATCATACGGCGAGCGACGTCGTCTGGAGATAGCCCGGGCGTTGTCTTTCAGCCCCAAGCTGCTTCTGCTGGATGAGCCGGTGGCCGGCATGCGCCGGGCCGAGGCCGCCGAAGTGGCTAACCTAGTG
>Ga0105093_10000878_pt1 | contig 11419 bp, 8 predicted proteins | sample PPLLak3March2015_2_FD_79111 | JGI IMG/M metagenome (GOLD analysis project Ga0105093, IMG submission 79111) | Freshwater sediment microbial communities from Prairie Pothole Lake near Jamestown, North Dakota, USA - PPLs Lake P8 Core (3) Depth... | ecosystem: Environmental > Aquatic > Freshwater >... | reverse complement strand
CTGAACACCTTCCACCCGCGCCGGGAGCTCGACGGGATCCTGGCCGCGTTCGAAGCCGCGGGCGGCCGGCACTTGCTCCTCGTCTCGGGCGACGGCAACCAGCGGCTCCACCGCCTCGAGCCGGCCGAGATCGGGATCGACTGCCAGACCGTGACTTCGGTCGAGCTCCTCCGCTATATCGACCGGGAGCTTCCGGGGAAGTTCACCTGCGGCGTGGCTTTCAACCCTTACGAGCCTCAGGACGCCGAGATCGAGAAGATGAAGCGGAAGGTAGACGCCGGAGCGTCCTTCATCATCACCCAGCCCATCATCGGGCGGGACGACCGGCTCGAGGCCCTGGGGCCCTTCGGCCTTCCGGTCACCCTGGACGCTTGGATGTCGAAGAAACTCCATCTGCTGTCCGAGTGCGTCGGCCACGAGATCCCCGAGGGCACGCCCTACGACCCGATGGAGAACCTCAGGGAGCTGCGGCGCAATTACCCCGATCACGGGCTCTATCTGGCCATCCTGGGCTTCAAGACCCAGTACCCGCTCCTGGCCGAATTCTGGAAGTGATCAGGCCTTCAGGCCACCGGGCGGGGCAAAGAATGGCTTTGATGTCCATGTAAGAGACCTCCCACTGGTGCCCGTCGAGGTCCTGGAAGGACCAGCTGTACGTGCCGGGCATTTCGAGAGACTCAAGCGATAAGAATCGTGCCATCCGCCGGCCCCGGGACGGAGCTCTTCGGCGATCCGGGGTCCGTCCTGTCGACCGGGACGATTTCCCGTTTCGGCGGGACGGGGGGATGCTCAAAACGCAGGCCCCGATGGCTCCTGGATCACAGAACTTGGCCCAAAGCTCGAAGTATGGGAGCAGTCGGACACGGCCCCCGCAAAACCGGCTTTTCCGGCCTGACCCGATCCCCCCTCATTTGGCACCGATTTTGCTTTAAAAACGGCCCAATGCCCTTTATACTTAGTCTGTTCGAACCCCTTGAAGCCATGCCCGCACCGGGCGCGGTTCGTTTCATGAAAAGCGAGGTCCGGACGGACGGGATCATCAACCTAGGGAAGCGGGGGCCATCGTGAAGAAAACCTGGACGATCATCTTGATTGCGGTCCTTCTTGTGGTAGCCTTCGTGCTCGGCCTGACGCTGAGCCGCCGCGAAGCCCCTGATCGGGGGACTCCCGCGGGTGAGCCTGAGGCCGCCGCTTCCGAGGCGGATCCCGGCGTGGACGAAAGCGAATTCGCCCCGGGGACCGTGAACGTGGGGCCCGAGCGGCGGCAGATAGTCGGCATCCGGGTCGCCGAGGCCCGCAAGGAACCCGTCCACCACACCCTCCGGGTCCTCGGCCGCGTGGCCGCCGATGAAACCGCTCTCTACGTCATCAACGCCGCGACCGCCGGCTGGGTCGTGCGGGTATCCGACGTGACCCCGGGAGCCATGGTGAAGAAGGACCAGATCCTCGCGACCGTCTATGCTCCCGACGTGGTGGAGACCCAGCAGTCCTACGTGTACAGCCTCAATACGCTCGCCCGGCTGAGGAAGGAGGGCACGGCCCTCCCCTCTCAGCTAGACTCCGTTCTGGTCAGCGTCGCGCAGTACCGGGACCAGCTCCGGAACTTCGGCATGAGCGAGATCCAGCTCGACGAGATCGCCCGGACACAGACGAGGGTCGAGGAGATCGAGATGCGCTCGCCGGCGACGGGCATCGTCGTCGCCCGGAACATCTCCCTCGGGTTCAATTTCGTCCCCGGGACGGAGTTCTTCCGCGTCGCCGACCTGCGCCGCGTCTGGATCCTCCTCGACGTCTACGAGAACGAAACCCAATACCTAAAGCCGGGGGCCCGGCCCAGGGTTTCGGTGGCCGGTCGGACCTGGAGCTTTGAAGCCGTCGTCAGCGACGTCCTGCCCCTCTTCGATCCGGAAAGCCGGACGATGAAGGTCCGCCTCGAGGCCGATAATCCGGGCTACGTCCTGCGGCCGGACATGTTCGTCGACGTCGAGCTGCCGGCCACCCTCGAAGCCACCCTTGCCGTGCCCACCGACGCCATCCTGGACACGGGGCTCAAGAGGACGGTCTTCGTCGACCGGGGCGGCGGGTACTTCGAGCCGCGCGAGATCGAGACCGGGCGCCGGCTGGGCAACATGGTCGAGGTCGTCAAGGGGCTCGAGGCGGGCGAACAGATCGTCGTCTCGGGCACGTTCCTGATCGACTCCGAAAGCCGGATGGAGCTGGCCGCCGCCGGCATGACCGGGAGCCTCAGCCAGGACCCGGTCTGCGGCCGGCCGGTCTCCGTCAAGAAGGCGACCGAGGCCGGGCGGACGGCGGTCTATGAAGGCACGACCTATTACTTCTGCTCCGACGAGGACCGGGACCTGTTCCTCAAGGACCCCCGGAAGTACGTCGGGGGTGACGGCGCGGCCGCGGCGGAGCAGAGATGATCGACCGCGTCATCGACTTCTCCGTCAATAACAGGTTCCTGGTCATCGCCGCCGTGGCGGCGCTCTGCCTGGCCGGGGTCTGGTCCATCCAGAACATGTCGCTCGACGCCATCCCCGACCTGAGCGACACCCAGGTCATCATCTTCTCGCGCTGGGACCGCAGTCCGGACATCATCGAGGACCAGGTGACCTACCCGATCGTCTCGGCCATGCTGGGCGCGCCCAAGGTCCGATCGGTCCGCGGCTTCTCCGATTTCGGATTCTCCTACGTTTATGTCATCTTCGAAGACGGCACCGACATCTATTGGGCCCGCTCGCGGACCCTGGAATACCTCTCGCCGGTCCTGTCCCAGCTCCCCGAGGGGGCCAGGACCGAGCTCGGGCCCGACGCGACCGGCCTGGGCTGGATCTACCAATACGCCCTCGTCGACGAATCGCGAAGCTACAATCTGGCCGAGCTGAGGTCGGTTCAGGACTGGTACCTGAGATATCATCTCAGTTCCGTTCCCGGCGTCGCCGAGGTGGCCGCGGTGGGCGGGTTCGGCAACCAGTACCAGATCAACCTCGATCCCAACCGCCTCCAGGCCTATGGCATCACCATCAACCAGGTGACCGAGGCCGTTCGTCAGGGGAACGCCGAGGTCGGGGGCCGGCTGCTCGAGTTCGGGGGGACCGAGTACAATGTCCGCGGCCGCGGCTACGCCAAGTCGACCGAGGATTTCGGGGACATCGTCGTCTCGGCCAGCCCGGCCGGCACGCCCATCCGGATCAAGGACCTCGGCCACGTCGTCCTCGGCCCCGACATTCGCCGGGGCGTGGCCGAGCTCGACGGCCAGGGCGAGGCCGTCTCGGCCATCGTCGTCATGCGCCAGGGCCAGAACGCCCTGCACGTCATCGACCGGGTCAAGGCCAAGATCGAGGAGGTCGCCCCCGGCCTGCCTCCCGGCGTGAAGGTCGTCACCGTCTACGACCGCTCCGATCTCATCCAGAGGTCCATCAGCAACCTCAAGTCGACGGTCATCCAGATCCTGCTGACCGTCAGCCTCATGATCTTCCTCTTCCTCTGGCACATCCCGAGCGCGCTCATCCCGGTCATCACCATCCCGGTCGCGGTCCTATTGTCGTTCATCCCCTTCCGCCTGCTCGGGATCACGGCCAACATCATGTCCCTTGGCGGCCTGGCCATCGCCATCGGGGCCCTCGACGACGCCGCGGTGGTCGTGGTCGAGCAGACCCACAAGAAGCTCGAGCAGTGGCAGAAGGACGGACGCCCGGGCGACGACCGTTCCGTCGTGATCAACGCCGTCAAGCAGGTCGCCCGGCCGAGCTTCTTCGCTCTCCTGGTCATCGCCGTCTCGTTCCTCCCGGTCCTGACCCTCGGGGGACAGGAAGGCCGGCTGTTCAAGCCCCTGGCCTATACCAAGAACCTGTCCATGATCATCGCCGCGATCCTGGTCATCACCCTCGATCCGGCCCTGCGGGTCCTGTTCATGCACGCCCGGAACTTCAACTTCAAGCCCCGCTGGCTGTGCCGCGCGGCCAATGCCGTCGTCGTCGGGAAGATCAAGGACGAGGAGACCCATCCGGTCAGCCGCTTCCTCATGAGGATCTACGATCCCGTCGTCCGCTGGACGCTGAAAAGGAAGTGGCTGGTCATCGGCGCGGCCTTGTTGCTGGTCCTGGCGACCGTCCCGGTTTTCCTCGAACTCGGTTCCGAGTTCATGCCCCCGCTCGAAGAAGGCTCCCTCCTGTACATGCCCACGACCATGCCCGGCATCTCGATCACGGAGGCCCAGAAGATCCTCCAGGTGACCGACCGGATCATCAAGTCGTTCCCCGAGGTCGAGCGGGTCCTGGGCAAGGCCGGCCGGGCCGACACGTCGACCGACCCGGCTCCGCTCTCGATGCTCGAGACGGTGGTCACGCTCAAGCCCAAGCGCGAGTGGCGAAAGGTCCCGACCTGGTATTCCTCCTGGGCCCCGGGATGGGCCAGGTCTATCTTCCGGTATTTCACGCCCGACACCATCTCCCAGGAAGACCTGATCAACGAGATGAACGAGGCCCTGGCCCTGCCTGGCGTGGCTAATTCCTGGACCATGCCCATCCGCGGCCGCATCGATATGCTGAGCACGGGGCTGCGGACGCCGATCGGCCTCAAGATCCAGGGGTCGGACCTGGACACCATCGAGGAGATCGGCGCCGAGGTCGAGGCCGCGCTCTATCAGCTCGACGGCACCCGGAGCGTCTTCGCCGAGAGGACCGCCAGCGGCTACTTCCTCGACATCGAGTGCGACCGGGAGGCCCTGTCCCGCTACGGGCTGAGCATCGCCACCGTCCAGGAGGTCATCCAGAGCGCCATCGGCGGCGAGAACATCACGACCACGATCGAGGGCCGGGAGCGTTACCCCGTCAACATCCGGTACATGCACGATTTCCGGACCGACCTCGACGACATCGGCCGCGTCCTCGTGGCCGCGGGCCCCGACCGCCAGATCCCGCTCTCGCAGCTGGCGACGATCAAGCTGACCTCGGGGCCGTCGATGATCCGCAACGAGGATGGCCTGCTCACCGGCTACGTCTACATCGATATCACGGGCGTCGACCAGGGCACCTACACCCGCGAGGCGGACGCGGCGCTCCGCTCGAACGTCCGCCTGCCGCCGGGGCATTCCCTGTCCTGGAGCGGGCTCTACGAGGTCCAGCAGCGGGTCAAGAAGCGGCTCGGCGTGGTCCTTCCTGTGACCCTCCTCCTGATCTTTCTCCTGCTCTATCTCAACACCCGGTCGTTCACGAAAACGGCCATCGTGCTCCTGGCCGTGCCGTTCTCGGCCGTGGGCGCCTTCTGGCTCCTCTACGCCCTCGGCTACAACATGAGCATCGGCGTCTGGGTCGGGCTCATCGCCCTGCTCGGCATCGACGCCGAGACGGGCGTCTTCATGCTCCTCTATCTCGACCTGGCCTACGAGCAGGCGAAGGCGGAGGGCAAGATGCGCAGCCTGGCCGACCTCCAGGCGGCCATCCGCTACGGCGCGGTCAAGCGCCTGCGCCCGAAGTTCATGTCGGTGTCGACGACCTTCATCGGGCTCGTCCCGATCATGTGGTCGATCGGGGCCGGCGCCGACGTCATGAAGCGCATCACCGCGCCGCTCATCGGGGGCATCTTCACCTCGTTCATCCTCGAGCTCGTCGTCTATCCGGCGATCTACGAGGTCTGGAAGTGGCATTTCGAGGTGAAGAAGACCCTGCCCGCCGCTTGAGGGGCGTCAGTCCGGAAGGACCAGCTGGGACGCCGCCATCTCGACGATGACGATGGCGGCCAGGACGAGAAAGCAGACCACGGCCGCAATGGCCAGCTTTTTCTGCAGCTTGGGCACCGCTTCGGACAAGGTCGGGACCTTGCGGTAGGGCTGAAGCACCCCGACCCCGAGGCCCGCGATCGCCCCTCCGAACAGGCTGAAATAGATCGGGTAGCCGATGAAGTGGTAGCCCGCCTGGAGGAGGCAGAAGGGACAGTGATGGGACGGGAGCTCGTAGATATAGATCGAGATGAAGGAGATGATGGCCAGGACCGAGACGGCGAGCGTCGCCGCCGACGAGAGCCCGAGGAAGGCCCCGGCCCGGCCCGTCCTGACGAAGACGACGCCGAGGGCCGCGCTGAGGGCGATGCTGGAGAAGAACAGGATCTGCATCGGGGCCACGGGCAGCGAGGCCAGGTCGGAGCCGAGGGACGTCCCGCCCTGGCTGAAGAGCGTGCTGCAGCACGAGGTGATGACGTCGGGATCGAGCTTCAGGAAGTAGGCCGCCTGGAGGACGATCTCGAGGAGGATGAGCGGCGTCGCCGCCAGCAGCCAGCGGTATTTCGTCTTGACGAGGGGATAGTCGGAGCCCTTGTTGTCGGCCGTGTTCAGGATGAGCCAGAGGCCGGCCAGGATCGCGTTCGTCCCTTTGAGGAGAAGCGCGGGATAGCCGAGCGCGTTGGCCTTCAGGGAGCCGGCCGCGCACATGGCCCCGACGAAGAACCCGTGGATGCGGTCGGCCGTGAAGACGAAGAGAGCGAGCGACAGGAGCTCGGCCGCGAAGGCGTAGCCGAGGAGCGTCGAGACGAGGTAGGTCTTTCGCTCGAGGCCGAGCTGGAGCTCGCTGCCGCTCCGGAGGTCCCAGCGGCGCAGGATCTGGGCGCCGAAGACGGAGGCGTAGACGACCATGAAGCCGGTCAGGAGCGAGGCGGTGAACAGCGCCAGGATGAGGGGGTGGAAGATCACGGCCGGGCCCCGTCGATGCGGCCGTCACGGATGTGGAACACCCGCTCCACGGCCGGATGGTCGGTGACGAGGGGGTCGTGGCTGGCGATGAGGACCGTGCGCCCCTGGGTCCTGAGCCGGCCCATCGTCTCCATGAACTCGCGGGACAGCTTGGAGTCGAGGTGGGCCGTCGGCTCGTCGGCGATGACCACGGCCGGGGCGTTGATGAGGGCCCGGGCGATGGTCACTCGCTGGGCCTCGCCGCCGGAGAGCCATTCGACCCGGGAGCGGGCCTTCGGGGCCAGGTCGAAGAGGTCGAAGAGCCCGGCCGCCCGCTTCTCGAGCGACGAGCGCCTCTCCCCCGTCGGGTAGGCGGGCAGGATGACGTTCTCGAGCGCCGTCAGGCCGGGGATGAGGTTGAACTGCTGGAAGATGAAGCCGAAAGTCTTGCGCCGGATGTCGGTCAGGAAGCGCTCCGGGAGGCTCGTGATCTCGCGCCCGAGGACGTGGATGCGGCCCGAGGTCGGCCGGGCCATGCAGCCGATGAGGCTGAGCAGGGTCGTCTTGCCGGAGCCGCTCGGCCCGCGAATGACCGTCAGGCGGTCGGCCTCGATGACCAGGCTCGTCTCGTGAAGGGCGGTGAATTCGTTGGGCTTGCCCTGGCTGAAGACCTTCCGGGCCTTGTCCAGCGCGATCATCGGATCCCCTTCATGACGGCGTCGGGGTCGGTGACGGACGCCCGCCAGGACGGGATGATCGTGGCCACGGCGTAGGGCACGACCGTCAGGAAGAACAGGGCCGTGATCTGCGAGGCGTCGATGTACGGGACGAGCCGGAATTGCGGGTAGAGCACGGCCCAGCCCTTGAGCACGGGGGCAAAGAGCCGGGCCGAGAAGAAGAAGACGTGCCCGTACGCGAGCACGAAGCCGAGCAGGAACGCGGACAGGGAGACGACCGCGCCCTCCCAGAACTTCATCAGGATGACGTCCGAGGTCTCCCAGCCGACCGCCTTGAGGACGCCGATCTCGCGGCGCTCCTCCTGGCTCAGCCCGGAGGCCTTGTCCCACGAGATGATGACGAACGCGAGGACGACGCCGAAGAGCAGGAGGGCCAGGATGCCGCCGCGCCAGCTGAACACGGCGTCGTAGGTCCTGAGCATTTCCTCCCTGAGGATGATGCGGGCGTCGGGCAGGCGCCCGGCGATCTTCTCGGCGATCGTCGAGAGCTCCCGCGGATTGGCCACCCGCACAACGAGGTCCGTGGCCAGGCCGTCGGCCGGTCCGAAGATCGTCCGCAGGTCCTCCGCCGAGACGAGGACGAGGTCCGCCGCGACGAGCTCCGAATCGCTGTCGAGGACGCCGGCGACGACGAGCTCGAGGATCTCGCCCGTCGCGGCCTTGAACTCGAGCGTGTCTCCCTCGAGGGCCAGGCGGGCCGAGGAGACGCCGTGGCCGATGGTGACGGTCCCCGGTTCGGGGACGTCTTCGCGGGGCACGAGAAGGGTGTAATTGGCGCCGACGACAGGATCGTAGTAAAAGCCCCAGTGCCGGGCGTCCGCCGAGATGACCCCGGCGATGTCCCGGATCTGGTCGAGGTAGGCCAGCGGGATGGGGTCCTGCCGCCCGGCGATCGTGCGTTGGACGACCATTTCGGGGGCGTCCCGGAGCACCGCGGCGGCTTCCTTCCGGATGGCGGAGGTGGCCAGCGTGACCGAAGCCATGAGGAAGACGAGAAGGGTGTAGACGGCGAGCAGAGCCAGGTTCCTGCCCTTCCGCCTCAGGAGCGACGACAGGGTGAAGTCGAGGACGTTCTTCTGGCGCTCAATCCAGGCGGCCATGGCTCCGTCTCAAGTGCGGGGGCGGTCCGAGGAGAGATCCCGAAGGGAAATGCTCCAGCGCCAGCGGGTGGTCCTGGAAGGCGGTATGGAAATCGGCCAGGGAGAGATGGCGCGTGTAGTTCGCTTCGGTCGATAGGCACAGGTCCGTCAGCTCGAGGCGCCGGACGAGAAGGGCCCGCGCCCGGAGGGACGCGGCCGACGCCCGCCGGGACAGGGCGGGGTGGGCCGCCGTCAGGCCGAAGAGGACGAAGAGGCCGAGCAGGAAGAGCCCGAAGGTCCGGGTCCGTCGGGTCATCCTAATCGAGGCCCTTGAGGACGTCCGGCGTGATCTCGGCGAAGCGGAAGAGCGATTCGCCCCCGTGGTCCTTCATGAACTCCTTCGCCTCCGACTCCTTCCCGAGCGGGATGAGCTCCCGGCCCATCGGGCCGAGGACATCGCTTCCCCGGACGAAGAAGGCCGCGGAGCCGTCGATCCACTGGAGACTATAATAATCGGTCGCCCAGACCGAAGCAACATCGGACCTCGTGCGGCCGGGCGCATAACGGCCCACATCGAAGAGGAAGCGGAACATGTCCTTGCAGCCGTCGAAATAGGCGACGGCGCCGTCCTGAAAGACGACGGCGGCCAGGAAGTCGGGAAAGCCGGCGACGAACATGCCGCAGACAGGGCATTTGTTCGCGGCCGAGGGCTTGGCCGGAAGCTGGGCGGCGCCGGGGACGGTCTGGGCTCCCAGCATCATCAGGCCGGCCAGGGCGATGAGGATCCCCGTGATGATGAGGAGCGCCCGGCGTTCGTCGTATGTTCTTTGCAGCATGGTCCTACTCCGTATGTCGTTGATTATATGAGGCCGAAGGCGCTTCGGCCGCTCCCGGACCAGGTCCGGGAGATTTGACGGGCTTCGCTGCGCCAGGGTAGAATGAAGCATGGCCGGCAGGGATCGGGTCCGGATCGCGCGCGGCGGCCTCGTCTGCCTGATCCTGGGAGCGTTTCTCCTGGCGCCGGCGGGCGCCGCCGACCTCGAGCTCAAGAAGAAGGCGGGGCCCTACGACGTCGGGCTCCGCATCAACCGCAATCCCCCTGTCGTCGGCGACAACGGGCTCGAGATCCGGATCACCGACGCGGCCGGCGCGGCGATCAAGGACGCCGATGTTCTCGTGAACTACTACATGCCGCCGATGCCACGGATGGCCCCGATGAACTACAAGACCGAGGCCAAGTTCAAGAAGGACGCCTATGCGATCCGCATGCGGCTGATCATGGCCGGACCGTGGATCATCGTGGTCAAGATCACGGCGGACGGGAAGACGACCTCGGCGCGGTTCCACATCGACGCCCGCTGACGCCGCCACGCCCGTTCTCCGCTCCCGTTTTGTCATGAATAGTCCAGGTTAGAACCTGTAGTCCACGTTGATGAAAAGATTGCGGCCCGGCTCGTAGACCCGGACGCCCGAGCGGAACGGGTCGCGGAAGTAGGAGAGGTGCTCGGCGAACCGGACGTCGAAGACATTGTTCAGGCCGGCCCAGATCCTCACATCCATCACGGTCACGCCCAGCCGGGCGTTAAAGAGCTCGTGACCGGGCGTCGCCAGCTCCTGGAGGACGGCGTCGACCTTGGATTGCCGCGCGGCGACGATGCCCTCGATCTCCCCCCAGAACCGGCCGGTGTCGTAGCGCAGCACGGACCGCCAGTTGAGAGGCGGGATCTCCGGCAGGTTGCCCCTCACGGTGCCCGTCTCGGTCGCGAGGGGCCGGGTGCCGCGGACATAGGCCAGGCTCGTCGACAGGGACCAGGACCTGGCGAAGGTCCACGTGCCCTCGACCTCGCCGCCGGAGATCCGGGCGTCGACGTTCTCGTAGGACCGGGCCATGGCATTCATGACCCCGGGGACGGTGTTGATCTTGGCCTGGTCCGTCACCGTGACGAAATCGAGGACGCTGCTGGTATAGGCGTCGCCCTTCAGGAGGAAGGCCCCGGTCCGGTACGACAGCGAAACGTTCAGGCCGGTGTTGCGGCTGACCGCGAGCTCCGGGTTCCCGACCCAATCCGAACCGGCCCTCTTCAGGGCGAAGTAGCGCTCGCGCGCGTCGGGGACGCGGACCGTATGTCCGGCGCCGACCGAGAGATCGAGCGAGGGGCTGATCGCGTAGGCGATCTGGACATGGCCGGAGGGGTAGACGTCGCTCGCCGAGACCGACCTCGTGGAGTGGTAAGCAAAATAGAGATCGGTGTTGGCGAGGAGGCTGTCGGCCCGGGTCCGGGCGACATCCAAGCGGCCGCCGGCCGTGAGGCTGAGACCGGCGGCGAGGTCGGTCCGGTAATCGACGAACCCGCCCAGGGCGTTGGAAGCCACATCGGGGATCGAGTTCTGCGCGGCATAAGCCATCCCGGCCAGCTCGGTCGTGGCCTCCCAGCCCCGCTCATGGGCCTCGAGACCGAACGTCCAATGGAGGGTATCGGCCTCGACCTTGGCCCCGACAACGCTCGTGCTGGCGAACGTGCCCATGCTGTAGTCCCGGGGCTTGTCGAGCGAGGTCACCCGGAACGCGTCGGTCATCCAGTGCCGGACCTGGCTGAAATTCGTGTTCAGGCGGAGGGCCTTGAAGGCGCCGCGCGCCGGGGCGATCTCGTAGGTCAGATTGACCCGGTCGGTGTTGTCGTAGATCGCGTCCATCATCAGATAAGGATAGAGGACCTGGTCGGCTTCCTGCCGCGTGTAGGAGAGCAGGATGAGGTGTCCGGCCCTTGGCGCATAGGAGACCTTGGCCCAGCCGGAGCCCGCTTTGAACGCGGCGGTCTCGCCGGCCCCCGGAAGGTAATTCGCATAAGACGTGAAGAGCTGGCCCGAGGCGTCCGCATAGGGCCTCGAGCGGCGATAGGAAAAACCGCCGAGCACGGAGATCTGGCCCCGGCCAT
>Ga0105093_10000876_pt1 | contig 11424 bp, 7 predicted proteins | sample PPLLak3March2015_2_FD_79111 | JGI IMG/M metagenome (GOLD analysis project Ga0105093, IMG submission 79111) | Freshwater sediment microbial communities from Prairie Pothole Lake near Jamestown, North Dakota, USA - PPLs Lake P8 Core (3) Depth... | ecosystem: Environmental > Aquatic > Freshwater >... | reverse complement strand
GGGGCGGGCGCTCGGGAGGCGGCGGCGCCTCGGGCGGCTGGTAGATGCGGAGCAAAGGAGAGGAGCGATGACCGTGCACACCCGCCGCCAGCTCATGAAGACGATCGACGTCGACCGCGTCAAGGCGGCCGTCGCCGAGGCCGAGCGGGCGACCTCGGGCGAGGTGCGCGTCTCCGTGGCCCGGTATTTCTGGGGCCCCGTGCGCCCGGCGGCCGAGCACGCCTTCGCCCGCCTCGGCATGTCCAAGACCAAGGACCGCAACGGCATCCTCTTCTTCATCGTCCCGGCCCGGAAGAAGTTCGTCGTCCTCGGCGACGAAGGCATCCACGCCAAGGTCGGCCAGGAGTTCTGGGATTGCGTCGCTGGCCTGATGGCGGACCATTTCCGCAAGGGCGAATTCACCGAGGGCCTGGTCCGGGCGATCGGGGAGGCGGGCCGCCAGCTGGCCGAGCATTTCCCCTATGACGCCTCCTACGACATCAATGAGCTCGCCGACGATGTCGATTTCGGCGAGAACTGACCTGGCCGCCCGCCGAAAAAATGGGGACGTTTCTATTTTTTTAATTCGCCCATGATTCGTCCGCGTTTCATGAATCAAATAAATAGAAACGTCCCCATTTTTTCCCCATGGCGCCGAGATGGGGCATCCGTCCGATGGCCCGCTTTGCTGCCCGGAGGGAACTTTTCGCGTCCTGCGGGCGTCAAGATAAGCATCCCCTCCGAGAGAGGTGAACGATGAAGTCCGCGACTTCCCTTCCCAAGGCCCTTATCCTTCTCCTTCTTGTCCTGTCCTTCGCCGGCGCGTCGGCCCCGGACCCCGGACAGTCGGCCGGGCCCTGGCGCCAGCTCGCCGCGCCCGAAAAGGCCGGCTGGTCGCCCGACCAGCTGGCCGAAGCGCGGGCCATGGCCGAGAAGATCGGTTCGGACGCGGTCATGGCGGTCTACGACGGCCGCGTCGTGGCCGCTTGGGGAGATGTCGGGCGCCGGTTCGAGCTCTATTCGACCCGCAAGAGCCTGGTCAGCGCCTTGGCCGGCCTCGTCATCGCCGAGGGAAAGCTCGATCCGTCGAAGACCATGGCCGGGCTTGGGATCGATGATTCCCCGCCCCTTCTGGACTCCGAGAAGCAGGCCAAGGTCATCGACCTTCTCCGGTCCCGCTCGGGCATCTACCACCCGGCGGCCAAAGAGACCTCGGACATGAAGACGAACCGTCCGGCCCGGGGGAGCGCCAAGCCCGGCGAGACCTGGCTCTACAACAATTGGGACTTCAACGCGGTCGGGGTTATCTTGGAGCTCGCGACCGGCCGGCGCCTGTTCGAGGAATTCGAGCGGCGCGTCGCCGCTCCCCTCGGCATGGAGGACTTCCGGGCCAGGGACGGCTACGAGCAGTTCGAGAGAAGCCTGTCGCGGCACCCGGCCCACGCGTTCCGGATGTCGGCCCGCGATCTGGCCCGCTTCGGCTGGATGTTCGCCCGGCAGGGCGCGTGGGAGGGCCGGCAGATCGTGCCCGAGGATTGGGTGGCCGAGAGCACGCGCGTCCACTCCGAGGTCCGGCCGGGCACGGGCTACGGCCTCATGTGGTGGGTCTATCCGAAGGGCGGGCTGGCCGGCTATCCCGCTCTCGACGCCTACGACAAGTACGCCGCGAGCGGCAACTATGGCCAGATCGTCCTGGTGGTGCCGGACGCGGATTTCGTCTTCGTGCATCTGGCCGCCTCGGACGACGGCCGGGGTGTGAGCGGACGCGATGTCTGGAGGCTGGCCGAGGCCATCCTGGCCGCCCGGACGGGGGGCGCCGCCGGCAAGGCGCCGGAGACGAAGCCCCTCGAGCCCTTGCCGTTCCCGAACGCGGCGCCGGCGCCTCCCGAGCCCCGGGAGATCGCGCTGGCCCCCGAGGCGCTCCGGGCTTTCGTCGGCGTCTACGAGGTCAAACCGGGCCAGACGGTCGAGATCACGCTATCGGGCGACCGGCTCACCGCGGCCGCGACCGGCTTTCCCGAGATCGATATCTTCCCGGACTCGCCCTTGACGTTCTTCGCCAAGGCCGCCCCTGTGCGCATCCGATTCGAGCGCGACGGGGCCGGGCGCGTCACCGGTCTCGTCGTCAGCTTCCAGGGGCAAGACCTCGCCGCCCGCCGAAAAAATGGGGACGTTTCTATTTATTGATTCGCCCTTAGTTCATCTGCGTTTTATGAAGAAAATAAATAGAAACGTCCCCCTTTTTCCCCTTGGCGCCGATAGGGTGCGTCCTTCCGGAGGTCGCGCTATTCTGTTCTCGGGCCGGATTGTGGTATAAAAAGCGCGAACATCTCACAGGGGAGGAAATATGAAAAAAGCCATGCTCATAATCGTTCTATTCTCACTGTTTCTCGCTTTTGCGGCCTGCAAGAAGGAGGCCGCCCGGCTGGCCTATCCGGAAACGAAGAAGGTCGACCAGGTCGACGACTACTTCGGCACCAAGGTCCCCGACCCCTACCGCTGGCTCGAGGACGACAACGCCGAGGACACCATGGCCTGGGTCCAGGCCCAGAACGCCGTGACCTTCGGCTACCTCGACACCATCCCGTTCCGGCCCAAGATCAAGGCCCGGCTGACCGAGATCTTCAACTACCCGCGCTACTCGTCGCCGTTCCGGGTGGGGGAATACTACTTCTTCACCAAGAACGACGGCCTGCAGAACCAGTCGGTCTATTACATCCAGAAGGGCCTCGACGGCGCGCCCGAGGTCTTCATCGACCCGAACGAGCTCTCCCCGGACGGCACGGTCCGCGTCGGGATCCTGGGCCCCTCGATGAACGACAAGTACCTGGCCATCAGCCGGGGCGAAGCCGGCTCCGACTGGTCCGAGATCCGGGTCGTGGAGATCGCCACGAAGCAGGAGCTGCCCGACCGGATCCTGTGGAACAAGTTCTCCGGCGCGGCCTGGCACGGCGACGGTTTCTACTACAGCGGCTACGACAAGCCCGCGCCCGGCGATGAGCTCCAGGCCAAGAACGAGTTCCAGAAGGTCTTCTACCACAAGCTCGGCGACCTCCAGGAGAAGGACACGCTCGTCTGGGAGGACAAGGACCACCCCTTGCGCTACGTGAGCGCCGGGACGACCGAGGACGAGAAGTGGCTGTTCCTCATCCTCTCGGAAGGCACGAGCGGCTCCGAGGTCTGGATCAGGGACCTGGCCAAGAAGGGCGCGCCGCTGACGCTCCTGGCCAAGGGCTTCGCCTACGACAGCTATCCGGTCGAGATCGTCGACGGCAAGGTCCTCGTCTACACGAACGAGGACGCGCCGAACTTCCGCGTCGTCCTCGTCGACCCGAACGACCCGGCCAAGGAGAAATGGACGACGGTCATCCCGGAGAAGCCCGAGGTCCTGAGCGGGGCGGGGACGGCCGGCGGCTACATGTTCTGCAGCTACCTCAAGGACGCCAACACCAAGATCTTCCAGCACCGGCTCGACGGGACGCTCGTCCGCGAGATCGAGCTCCCGGCGCTCGGCACGGCCGGCGGCTTCGGCGGCAAGCGCGACGAGAAGACGCTCTTCTACACCTTCACCTCGTTCACGTATCCGCCGACCATCTACAAGTTCGATCCGGCCACGGGCGCCTCGGAGGTCTTCCGCACGAGCGAGGTCAAGTTCGACCCCTCCGCGTTCGAGACGAAGCAGGTCTTCTACGCGGGCAAGGACGGGACGAGGGTGCCGATGTTCATCGTCCACAAGAAGGGGCTCGAGCTCAACGGCCAGAACCCGACCTTCCTCTATGCCTATGGCGGATTCAACATCAGCATGCAGCCCGCCTTCAGCGTCGCCAACATCATCCTGCTCGAGAACGGCGGCGTCTACGCCCTGGCCAACATCCGGGGCGGCGGCGAGTACGGCGAGACCTGGCACAAGGCCGGCATGCTCGACAAGAAGCAGAACGTCTTCGACGACTTCATCGCCGCGGCCGAGTACCTGATCCGGGAGAAGTACACGTCGACGGAGCGGCTGGCCATCGCCGGCGGCTCGAACGGCGGGCTGCTCGTCGGGGCGGCCATGGCCCAGCGGCCGGACCTCTTCGGCGTCGCCTTCCCGGCCGTCGGCGTCATGGACATGCTCCGCTTCCACAAGTTCACCGTCGGCTGGGGCTGGGCGGTCGAATACGGCTCGAGCGACAACGAGAAGGATTTCCCCTACCTCTACGAGTATTCGCCGCTCCACAACCTCAAGGACGGGGCTTGCTACCCGGCGACCATGGTGACGACCGCCGATCACGACGACCGCGTCGTGCCGGCCCACTCGTTCAAGTTCGCGGCCATGCTCCAGGAGAAGCAGGCCTGCAACAAGCCGGTCGTCATCCGCATCGAGACGCGCTCGGGGCACGGCTCGAGCAACCTGAGCAAGGCCATCGAGGACCTGACCGACCAGTGGTCGTTCATGTTCTTCAACATGGACGTCACGCCGATCTATAAATAGGAGACAAAACAAGACGGGGTCAAACCTACACATTTCAAGTTTTCGGCGAAGGCCGCTTTGGTAGACCGATCAGGTACGAACTTGAAAAGTGTAGGTTTGACCCCGTCTTTCTCTATTTAATCTCCAGCGCCTTTTCCAGCAACCCGCGGTACTTGTCCATCAGTTCCTTGTTGAGGTCGTTCGGCGGATTCGCGTCGGCCGGCAGGAATGGCTTGTAAGGGTGCGTCTTCGCGTACTCCTCGAATTCCTTCCTCAGCTTGCCCAGTTCCTCCGGCTTCGTCAGCAGATCGAGCGCCGAGGCGGCGATGGCCTTGGCCCCGGCATTGAGGCCTTTCCAGGCCGTCGAGCCGCGCCAGCAGGCGACGTTGGACCAGTGGTGGCCGATGGCCCCCGGCGCGGCGCCGGGGAAGCCGATCGTGGCCGTGGGCGCGATCAAGGTGACGTCGCCGACGTCCGACGAACCGCCGCCCGTGGCCTGCCCGCCTCTCGGGGCCTCCAGCTCGTCGACCGTCGCCGGCATGCCCGTTTCCTTGGCCCCCAGCTCCTTCTGGAGGGCCTTGGCGAAGGCCTGCTCCTCCTCGCTCCAGGCGGGCATGCCCACGAGATCGATGTTCTTCTGGATGAGCTCGGCCATAGCCTTATTGGCGTGGCGCTGGTGGATGGCGCTGACGACCTGCATCGAGCTGAGCTCGACCCCGGCCGCGAGGGCCCCGGCCTTGGCGCAGTCGACGACGCGCCTGTACATGTCCTCGAGCCGCTCGTCGGTGTTGCGGACGTAGTACCAGACCCGGGCCTTGTCGGGGACGACGTTGGGGGCCTCGCCGCCGTCGAGGACGACATAGTGCATCCGCTGCGACAGGGGCAGGTGCTCGCGGAGGTAGTTGGTGGCCACGTTCATGATCTCGACCGCATCGAGGGCGCTCCGCCCCACCCAGGGCGCCCCGGCCGAGTGGGCCGTCTTGCCCTTGAAGGTGAAGATCGTCGAGAACAGGGCGTTGCCGCCGACCCCGTACCCGGTGCCGAAGCCGCTCGAGCTGTGGTTGTCGATGACGGCGTCGACGCCTTCGAAGAGCCCGGCCCGGATCATGTAGGGCCGGCTGGCCACGATCTCCTCGGCCGGCGAGCCGAAGACCTTGATCGTGCCCTTGAGGCCGTGGGCGACCATGGCCTCCTTGACGGCGATCGCCGCGGCCGCCGCCGCCGTGCACATGGCGTTGTGCCCGCAGCCGTGGCCGGGCGCGCCCTCGACGACCGGGTCCTGCTTCGGGACGCGGCCCTTCTGGGAGAGCATGGGCAGGGCGTCGAACTCGCCGAGAAGCCCGATGACGGGCTTCCCCGAGCCGTAGGTGGCCACGAAGCAGGTCGGCATCCCGGCCAGGTCGCGCTCGACCGTGAAGCCGGCGGCCTCGAGCGTGTCGGCCAGGAGCTTCGACGAGTTGAATTCCTGGAGGCCGAGCTCGGCGTAATCCCAGATCTTGTCCGAGATCCGGCCGAACTTCTCGACCGTCTCCGGCCGGGACAGCCAGTCGAGGACGGCCTGCTTCTCTTTAGCGATCTTGACCTTGGCCGCCGCGCCCGACGCCGGGCCCGGCATCAGGCTGAGCAGCAGCACGAGAGAGAGCGTTATCGCGACGATCTTGTTCCTCATATCGCCTCCTTCAAGAAGGGGTCAAACCTACACAATTACAGTTTTCCGGCGGAGCTATCCTCGTCTCATCCAGCCGCATCAGCTGAAAACTGTAATTGTGTAGGTTTGACCCCGTCTTTTCCGTCTTTTCCTCTTATCTTTTATCGAATTTTTCCAGAAGCTCCGTGTAGCGGTTGGAGAGGTCGGTCTCGCGGCCGTCGATGTAGACCTTCTTGATGTTCGCCCGGAGCTCCAAGATATCGCCGTCGGCGAGGACGATGTTCGCCGCCTTCCCCTGTTCGAGGCTGCCCATGGTCTTGTCGACGCCGAGGATCCGGGCCGTATTGATGGTCACCGCTCTGAGGGCCTCGGCCTTGTCCAGGCCGAACGCCGCCGCCTTGGCCGCGTGGTAGGGCAGGTCCTTGGCCACGCTCGCGCTCGACGACGAGAAGGCGATCTTCACCCCGGCCTTGGCCAGGATCCCGGGATTTCTGTAAAGCGCGTCGTAGCCGTCCTCCCAGACGGGCGGCGAATCGTAGAGCGAGCCGAAGATGACGGGGATCCCCGCCTTGGCCAGCTCGTCGGCCGCCTTGAATCCCTGCTCGACGCCGTAGAAGACCGCTTTGAGCCCCTCCTCGCGGACGAACTGGATGGCCGCCCGGATGTCCCGCTCGCTGTGGACCGAGATCATGGCCGGCATCTCGCCCTTGATCAAGGGTAGCAGGGCCTCGGAGGTCTCGTCGAACCCGGGCAGCGCCAGCAGCTTGTTCTTGGCCGCGGCGTCCCGGCGCTTCTCGTAGGCCCGGGCGGCGGCGAAGAGCTGCTTGAGCTCGGCCAGGAGCGCCGGCGCCTCGACCCGGGTTGGCGCCGCCCCCCGCCCTCCGCCGAAGCCGCCCCGTCCGGCGCGCAGCCCCGGCAGCTCGATGTGCATGGCGACGGCCGGTTTGACGGCCATCTCGCGGTTGGTCCAGCCGTCGAGCCGCAGCAGGCAGCTCACACCCGCGATGACCCCGCCCGACGGGGCGACGACCGCGGCCGTGATGCCGTTGGACCGGGCGATCGGGATGTGCATCGAATCGTAGCGGATGGCCTCGAGCGACCGGACCTGCGGATTGATGCGCCCGGTCTCCCGGCCGTCGGCCGTGGCGGCGACGCCGCTGATCTCGACCAGTCCGAGCGACGAATAGCCGTCGATCATCCCGGGGTAGGCCGTGAGGCCGGCCGCGTCGAAGACCTCGGCCCCGGCCGGGACCGCGACATCGGCCCCGACCGCGGCGATGAGCCCGTTCCGGATGACGATCGTCCCTTTCGCGATCTCGGCGCCCACGACGGGGATGATCCGGGCGTTGGTGATGGCGACAGTCTTGTCCGTCGCGCCGCCCGACGCCTGGGCGGACGCGAACGGGGCCATAAGAACGATCAGAACCGCAGCCAGGAAGGCCTTCTTGGTCATGACACGCCTCCCTTGTCGCGAGGCGCCGCGGCTTTTTTGGCCGCCTCCGCCTCCGCCTGCTCCCGCTCTTTGACCAGCGCCTCCCGGTCGAAATAGACGTCCCCCTCGATGATGGTCATGTCGCAGCGCGTGTAGGCGCTCATGGGGTGCTCGCTGAAGATGGCGATGTCGCCCTGCTTTCCGGCCTCGAGGCTGCCGACGATCCTGTCGACGCCAAGCTGGATCGCGGGATTGATGGTCACGAGCTTCAACGCCTCCTCCTCCGAGAGCCCGCCGTACTTCATGGTCTTGGCGGCGTCGTTGAATAGGCGCCGGATGCGCTCGCCGCTGTCGGAGTTGATCGACACCAGGACGCCCCGGTTATGACAGTAGCCGGCCATCCCGGCGATGCCCTCGGCCGCCTCCATCTTGTAGGCCCAACTGTCGGCGAAGACCGAGATGCCGATGCCGGCCGCGGCCATCTCGTCGGCGATCTTGTAGCCCTCCCAGATGTGCTCGAAGCACTGGATCTTGAACCCGAACTCCTTGGCCAGCTCCATGAACTCGAGCGTCTCGGTCGCCTGATAGCTGTGGACGCGGGCGACCCGCTCGCCGCGCAGGACCTCGGCCAGGACCTCCAGGCGCAGGTCCTTTCTCGGCGGCACGAGCGTCCGCGGCGGGTTCTTGGCCTTGGCCGCCTGGTCGTAGCGGTCCCACTGGGCCATATAGTTGCGGGCCTTCGCGAACTCGCGCCGGATGATGGCGTTGGCGCCCATGCGGGTCGCCGGGTAGCGCTGGGTCTGCCCGGGCTGGACGGTCCGCCCCGACTGCTTGACGTTCTCGCCCAGGGCGAACTTGAGGGTCGGCAGGGCCTCCTTGACCACGAGGTCCTCGGACGGGCGGCCCCATTTCGTCTTGAGGACGACGTTCGGCCCGCCGATCGGGTTGGCGCTGCCGTGCATCGTGTGGACCATGGTGACGCCGCCGCTCAAGGCCGTGAGGATCGCGGTGTCATCGGCGTTGACGACCGTGCCCACGTCGGCTTCGGGCGTGATGGCCTCGGATCCTTCGTTCGTCCCGGCCAGGGCGATGTGGGTGTGCGAATCGATGATGCCGGGCAGGACGAAGCGGCCGGCCGCGTCGACGACGCGGACGCCGGGCGGAGCGGCGATCGTCCCGCCGATCTCTTTGATGATGCCGTCGACGACGAGGATGTCCCCTTTGGGGATGACGCCCTTCGTCACCGTCAGGATCGTGGCGTTCTTGATCAGGATGTCGCCGCCGTCGGCGAATACAGGGAGCAGCCCGGCCGCGGCGATAAGCGCGAAGACCGCGAAGCGGGGGAGGGCGGCGTTTCTCATTTGGACACCTCCGCGTACTTGAACAGGACGCCGTCGACGAACACCCTGGCGACCTGGGCCTTGTCGTCGAAGATCCCCCCTTTGACCAGGACGATGTTGGCGATCTTGCCCGCCTCGATCGTCCCGAGCGACTTATCCACCCCAAGGTACCGGGCGGGCTGGACAGTCAGGGCCTTCAGCGCGTCCTCCTCCGCGAGGCCGGCCTTGATCGCCGCGCGGACGGCCTTGAGGAAGGCGGCCCCGTCGCCGTTCGACCCCGAGACCAGGGCGAAGCCGATGCCTTCCTTGGCCAGGTTGGCGGCGTTGGCCGGGTAGATCTCGGCTTCGGCCTTCTTGCGCGCCTCCTCGCCCTGGGTCGCGTACAGGCTCGACGCCGGCGGCCGGAAATCGAGCGCCACGAGGAGCGGGACCGGGCTTTTCTTGAGGACGTCGGCGGCCCGCCAGGCCTCGTTGGCCCCGGCCAGCATGGCGTTGAGCTTGAACTCGGCGATGATCTTGAGGGCCCGCTTGACGTCCTCGACGTTGTTGCACTGGAAGACGACGGGCTTGCGGTCGCGGACGAAGGGCACGAGCGCCTCGAGCCGCGGATCGTACTCCGTTCTCTTCAATCCGGCCGGGCCCTTCGCGTACTGGGCCTGCCGGTCGGCATAGTACCCGGCGTCCATGAAGCTCTGCCGGATGTGGGCGATCGTGCCCATGAGACTCGACGGATAGCCGCCCCGCTCGGTCGTGAAGTTGATGTGGAGCGCGGCGCCGTTGCGGATGACCATCGGCCGCAGCGGCTCGCCGTTGAGGTTGAGGAGGACGCTCTGGCCCTCGAAGATGCCTCGCGCCGGGGCGGTGAGGACGGTCGTGAAGCCCGCCTTATGAAAGCTCTCGACGGTGGGCTTCTTGGGCTTGAGCTGGTCGAGGACGAAAAGACCGGGTCCCGGCGGGAACCTGTCCTCTTCGGGCTCCTGGGTCCGGGCCTGCGTCGGCGCCTCGGACGGCGCCCCAGGGCCGGCGGCCGCCCGGGCCGGCTGCTCCAGGAAAAGGTTCGAGAACGCGGAGATCAGGCCCGGATAGGCGACGAGCCCCTCGGCCTCGACGATCTCGGCATCGTCGGGGATATTGGTCTTCTCGACCGGGCCCAGCGATTCGATCAGGCCGTCGCGGACGATGATCGCGCCTTTCTCGATCGCCGGTCCCGCGACCGGGACGATCCGGCAGTTGCGGATGGCGTAGGTCGGGCCGACGTCGCCGGCCGCGGGCGGCGTCGCCGCCGTGGCGGCCGCCGCAGACGGCGGCAAAACCGTGAGCGCCACGAGGTTGATAACCAGGACGGTAAGGACGAGAGATGCGGAGCCGCGCAGAGAGTGTCTCATGGGCCTCCTTACCTGTGGTGATATACAACAAGCATACGGAACGGTCAACTCGGCCGGTGAAGGACGATCCCGATCATGAGTTCCAATAGAAGTCAAAAAGAGAGGACCGGGTCTTCGCAAGGGGACATGAAGGGGACATGTACCTCGGGTACGTGTCCCCAGCCGGATTCGCCGCGTCTCTCCCGTTTGACCGACCTTTTTCTCCTGTGCTATAAATGAGTGGCCCGTTTGCGGCTTCCCCGTCCGGGGAGGGCCGCCATTCTCAGGCCCGAACGAAAAGCGAGAGAACCATGGTCCGTGTCCGATTCGCCCCCAGCCCGACGGGCTTCCTCCACATCGGGAGCGCCCGGACGGCCATCTTCAACTGGCTCTACGCCCGCCACTCGGGGGGGAAGTTCCTGATCCGGATCGAGGACACCGACCTCAAGCGCTCCGAGCCGCGCTTCCTCGACGAGATCCTCGAGGACCTCAAGTGGCTCGGCCTCGACTGGGACGAGGAGCCGCTCTTCCAGAGCGGGCGCTTCGGCGTCTACCGCGAGAAGGCCGCCGAGCTCGTCGCCGCGGGCAAGGCCTACCGGGACGGCGACGCCGTCCTCTTCAAGGTCACGCCCGGCCGGACGATCGCCTTCGACGACCTCATCCACGGCCGCATCGCGGTCGAGTCGGACACCATCAAGGACCAGGTCATCATCAAGTCCGACGGCTCGCCGACCTACAATTTCTCCTGCGTCGTCGACGACTCCTACCTCGGCATCACCCACATCCTGCGAGGCGACGACCACATCTCGAACACGCCCAAGCAGATCATCTTTTACGAGGCCTTCGGCCTCGTTCCTCCCCGCTTCGGCCACATGCCGCTCATCCTGGGGACCGACGGGGCCAAGCTCTCCAAGCGCCACGGCGGCGTCTCGGTCGAGGAGTACAAGCGCGAGGGCTTCCTGCCCGAGGCCCTGGCCAACTACCTCATCCTCCTCGGCTGGATGCCCAAGGACGGCCGCGAGGTCATGCCGCCCGGCGAGGCCGTCAAGCTCTTCGAGATCTCGGAGATGAACGACGTCCAGGCCAAGTTCGACCTCCAGAAGCTGCGCTGGCTCAACGCCGAATACATCATGAAGGCCTCGAACGCCCGGCTCCTCCCGCTCCTCACGCAGCAACTCGAGGCCGCCGGCATCCCGGCCGCCACGATCGCC
>Ga0105093_10000875_pt1 | contig 11444 bp, 5 predicted proteins | sample PPLLak3March2015_2_FD_79111 | JGI IMG/M metagenome (GOLD analysis project Ga0105093, IMG submission 79111) | Freshwater sediment microbial communities from Prairie Pothole Lake near Jamestown, North Dakota, USA - PPLs Lake P8 Core (3) Depth... | ecosystem: Environmental > Aquatic > Freshwater >... | reverse complement strand
TGATCGCGACGAAGTCGGCGAAGTCGAGCATGTCGATCTTCTCGAGCTGCGAGGCGGCGCCGAACTCCGGCGTCATCACATACAGCGAAACATCGACGAAGGGGACGATGGCGGCATTGCCCTGGCCGATGCCGGAGGTTTCGACAATGACCAGGTCGAAGCCGGCCAGCTTGCAGGCGGCAATGACTTCCGGCAGCGCGGCGGAGATTTCGCTGCCGGTGTCGCGGGTGGCCAGCGAGCGCATGAAGATGTTCGGATGTTCGATCGCGTTCATGCGGATGCGGTCGCCCAACAGCGCCCCGCCGGTGCGCTTGCGCGACGGGTCGATGGAGATCAGGCCGATCTTGACGCTGTCGCCCTGGTCGAGGCGGAAGCGGCGGACGATCTCGTCGGTCAGCGAGGACTTGCCGGCGCCGCCGGTGCCGGTGATGCCGAGCACCGGAATTGCGGTTTCGGCAGCGGCCTTGAGCAGCGGCTCCTTCAAATCCGGTACAGCGCCGTTTTCGAGCAGGGTGATGACGCGGGCCAGCAGGCGCTTGTCGCCAGCCCGAAGGCCGGCCAGCGCCTGTTCGACGCCGGGCGCGCCGGCCTCGCCGAGATCGTAGTCGGACTTCTCGATCACGTCGTTGATCATGCCTTGCAGGCCCATGACCACGCCGTCTTCCGGCGCGTAGATGCGGGTGACCCCGTAGTCGTGCAGTTCCCTGATCTCGGCCGGCACGATGACGCCGCCGCCGCCGCCAAAGACCTTGATGTTCTCACCGCCGTTGGCCTTCAGGAGGTCCATCATGTACTTGAAGAACTCTACGTGGCCGCCCTGATACGAGGTGATGCAGATGCCCTGCACGTCTTCCTGCAGCGCGGCATTGACGATTTCCTGCACCGAACGGTTGTGGCCAAGGTGGATGACCTCGGCGCCGGTAGATTGCAGGATGCGGCGCATGATGTTGATCGAGGCATCGTGGCCGTCGAACAGCGAGGCGGCGGTGACGAAACGCAACTTGTTCTTCGGCTTGTACGGGGGCAGCTTCTTGGCAACGGAAAGATCGGTCATGGCGCCAGCCTCAGCGAAAAGTAAGGTAAGTCGCCCATGGTAGGCCGCTTTGCCCTTCCCGCCATTGCCACGAATGACGATGATCGTGCAAATTCCGCCAAGATGCTAGACTGCCGCGGTCGACATCGAAAATTGGCCAGAAATGCCCCGTCGCCCCGGCACCATATTGCCAGACCGAACGCAAGCCACTGTTGCAATGGGGTTTGTCAGCGGGATGCTGGCCGGGTTGCAGCGCCGCCAAATGGACCCGGCGCCGCTGCTGGCCGCGACCGGCATTGATATTGCAGACACCGCCAGCCGGATTCCGGTCGAGCGCTATGCCGCCCTCTACAACCTGCTGAATCGCGAGTTCGACGACGAAGGTTTCGGCCTGTTCGCCCAACCGATGCGCGTCGGCAGCTTCGAATTCCTCTGCCGCGCCTGTCTGAGCGCGCCGACGCTGGCCGAAGCGCTGACCCGCGCTTCCCGCTTCCTGCATGTCGTGCTGCCCGACCTCGCGGTCAGCGTCCGCCGCTCGCACGGCCATGCCGAACTGGTCATCGCCGAAACCCGCAAGCGGGCCGGGGACACCGACGATCCCGGTCGCGTCTTTGCCTTCGAGTGGCTGCTGCGCCTGCTGCACGGCCTGGCCTGCTGGCTCGTCGGGCGCGGCATCGGGCTGGACAGCGTGATCTTTCCCTACCGCCGGCCGGCCCATGCCGCCGACTACGCGCTGATCTTCACCGAGGATTTCCGTTTCGCCCCGACCGTCCCCGGTGGGTTCGGCACACTGGTCGCCAGCTTCAACGCCAATCTGCTCGACCTGCCGGTCCGCCGCGATGAAGCCGCGCTGACAGCCTTCCTCGACGGCGCACCCGGCAAGATCACCATGCTCTACCGACGCGACCGCGAAATGGTGATCCGCGTCCGCGACCTGCTACGCGAAGCCCTGCCGGATTCGCCCGGTCTTGGCGATGTGGCGGCACGACTGCACCTGTCGCCACGGACGGTCCACCGCCGCCTGGAAGACGAAGGATCAAGTTTTCGCATCATCAAGGAGGCACTGCGCCATGACATGGCCCTTGCCCGGCTTGCCAAGACCAGCGACCCCATCGCGCAGGTCGCAGCCGATCTCGGCTACGCCGACACTTCGGCCTTCTACCGGGCTTTCGTCGCGTGGACGGGCATGGCGCCGGTTCACTACCGCCGTCGCTGGGCAGCAAAAACCTGATTTTTTAGCCCGGGAAGGCAGGCGCCCGGCTTTCGTTTCCGGCTGATATGCGCTACGCTCTGCAGCTCGGAAACAGGTTCAGATGGAATGCTTCGACTATCATGAACAAGACGAATAAACGTGGCCCGCTCGAGGATCGGCGAATTGAAGATGTCGGCCCGCCTGATGGCTGGCGCGAACGGCGCAGGCATGTCGAGCGGCGGATTCCGACGGCCCAGGAGGTCGAGGTGAGCGCCGAAGACTGGGAAGCGTATTTCGTCACCCCGGCCAAGAAAACGACGCAGCAAGAGCACGAAGCCACCGCTGACGTTTTTGAGCGCGTTCGCAAATAGGGCAACCCGTTCGCTGCACAGTTTACGACCCTGCATCGGCAGGATGAAAAAAGGCCGGATAACCGGCCTTTTCTTTTCTCCAGACGCGGCGCTTACTCGTCGTCTTCGTGCAACTGGAACTTGCCGGCCATCTGTTGCTGCACGTTCGGCGGTACCGCCGCATAGCGCGCGAACTCGATCGTGTAGCTGCCCTGGCCGCCGGTCAGCGATTTCAGGCGCGACTGATAATCGTTGAGTTCGGCCAGCGGCACCTCGCCGCTGATCGCCGCCAAGCCATGGCCACGACCGTCGGTGCCGGTAATGTGCCCACGACGACTGGAAAGGTCGCCGGTCAGGTCGCCGATCGCCGCTTCCGGCACGATGATCTCGATATTGACGATGGGTTCCAGAACGATCGGCTTGGCGTTGCGGATGGCCTCGATCACCGCTTTGCGACCGGCGGTCACGAAAGCGACCTCCTTGCCGTCGACGGCATGGGTCTTGCCGTCGAAAACCGTCACTTTCAGGTCGTCGACCGCATAACCCGCGACCACGCCGTCTTCCAGGCCCTGGCGAATGCCCTTTTCAACGGCCGCCATGAATACGCCGGGAATGACGCCGCCCTTGACCGCATCGACGAACTCGAAGCCTTCGCCACGGCCTTTCGGCTCGATGCGCAGGTGCACCTCGCCGAACTGTCCGGCGCCGCCGCTCTGCTTCTTGTGGCGATGTACGCCTTCCGCCGGGCCGGTAATCGTCTCGCGATAGGGAATGCGCGGCGGCTGGGTATCGACTTCCAGCTTGTACTGGCCCGCCATTTTTTCCAGCTTGGTCTTAAGGTGCATCTCGCCAAGACCGCGGATGACGGTTTCATTACTGGTCGGATGGCGCTCGACGACGAAAGTCGGATCTTCCATCGCCAGCTTGCCAAGGATGTCGAATAGCCGTTGTTCGTCACCCTTCTTCTTCGTCTCGACGGCCAGCCCGGCCATCGGTTTCGGAAACTCGAGCGGCACCAGGTGGATATGGTCCTCGTCGTGCGAATCGTGCAGAACGCAATCGAACTCGATTTCATCGACCTTGGCGACGGCGCCGATGTCGCCCGGCAGCAGTTCGTCGACTTCGATGGTGTCCTTGCCCTGGAGCTGGTAAAGATGGGCGACCTTGAACGGGCGCTTGCCGTCGCCGACGAAAAGCTGCATGTCCCGCTTCAATGCCCCCTGATGCACCCGGAAGATGCCGATCTTGCCCATGTAGGGGTCGGCGATCACCTTGAAGACATGGGCCAGCACATGTTTGCCAACTTCCGGCTCGGCGTGGAAAGCATCGACCGCACCGCCTGGTTCGCCCTTGTAGAAGGCTGGCGGATTGCCCTCGGCCGGATTCGGCGCCAGCGAGGCAATGACGTGCAGCAACTCCTTGATCCCTGCCCCGGTCTTGGCCGAAACAAAGAGAATTGGAATCAGGTGGCCCTCGCGCAGCGCCTTCTCGAACGGCGCATGCAGCGCGGCCGCGCTGGGGTCGGTGCCATCCTCGAGGTATTGAGCAAGCAGCTCCTCGTCCTCCTCGACGATCTGGTCGATGAGCGCCCGATGCGCCACCGCGACCGACTCGAAATCGGCATCGCCGGCATCGTGCTCGAGCACTTCGACGACGTCAGCCGCACCATGCGCAGGCAAGTCGAGCAGCAGACACTGCTTGCCGAAGCGTTCGCGGATATCGGCAACCAGACCGGGCAGATCAAGATTGTCGGCATCGATCTTGTTGATGACGATCATGCGGCACAGCTTGCGCTCGGCGGCATGACGCATCATGCGCTCGGTCATCAGTTCGACGCCGGTCTGGGCGTTGACGACAATCAACGCCGTATCGACCCCGGCCAGCGCGGCAATCGCCTGCCCGGCAAAATCCGGATAACCCGGCGTGTCGACCAGATGGACACGGACCCCTTCGTGGCCAAAATTGACGACCGCCGAAGTCAGCGAGTGGCCCGCTTCCTTTTCCTGGGCGTCACTATCGCAGACGGTACTGCCCCTCTCGACGCTCCCCTTGGCCGGAATCGCCCCGGTCGCGAACAGCAACGCCTCGGCCAGGCTGGTCTTGCCGGACGCGCCATGGCCGACCAGCGCCACGGAACGCAGCGCCTCGGTGGTGTATCTGGACATCTTGTTCTCCCTGAATTTGTTTGAAACTTGCGAACGCTAATTTTACGCCCGCGCTTGCCCGACGCACAGTGCACACACCACCCGGACAAGCACGGCGCTCATTTCTTGTCCTTCAGCGGTCGCACCCAGCCGGGTATCGTGATCTGCCGGGCACGCGACAAGGTCAAGGCATCCGGGGGCGCATCCTGGGTCAATGTCGTTCCTGCACCCAGCGTTGCCCCGCGCCCGACCGTGACCGGCGCGACGAGTTGGGTGTCGGAACCGATGAACACGTCGTCCCCGATCACAGTCTTGTGCTTGTTGGCTCCGTCATAGTTGCAGATGATGGTTCCGGCGCCGACATTCACCCGTTCGCCGATTTCGGCGTCGCCGATATAGGCCAGATGATTGGCCTTGGATTTGGCGGCGATCCTGCTCTTCTTGACTTCGACGAAATTGCCGATGTGCACCTCGGGCCCGAGTTCTGCTCCCGGACGGAGTCGTGCAAAGGGGCCGAGCACCCCGTCGGGGCCAATCGCCGCGTCCTCGAAATGGCAAAAGGCGGCGATGCGCGTGCCTGCGCCAACCTTGACGTTCTTCAGCACGCAGTAGGGGCCGACTTCAACGGCATCGCCCAGTTCGACCTGGCCTTCGAAGACACAACCGACATCGATGAAAACATCGCGCCCATACTTTAGTTCACCGCGCACATCGATGCGATTTGGGTCAGCCAGCCGGACGCCGCCGACCAGCAACTGATCGGCCATGTTGCGCTGGTACACGCGCTCCAGTTCCGCCAGCTGCACCTTGCAGTTCACCCCCAGTACTTCCCATTGTTCATCAGGGTGGGCAGCACGCACGGGCACTCCTTCGGCGACCGCCAAGGCAACAATATCGGTCAGATAATATTCACCCTGGGCGTTGTCATTCGACAACCGGGCCAGCCAGTCGGCGAGGCGGGCCGAGGGAATCGCCATGATGCCCGTGTTGACCTCGCGAATCGCCCGCTCCGGGGCGTTCGCATCCTTCTCTTCGACGATCCGCTGCACGTTCCCCCCAGCATCGCGAACGATACGTCCATAGCCGGTCGGGTTTGCCAGTTCGATAGTCAGGATCGACAGCCCATCCTTGCCCGCATGCAGCAGACGCTTCAGGGTGGAAGCCTTGGTCAGCGGCACGTCGCCATAGAGAACCAGCGTCTGTCCCGCACTGTCCAGGACGGGCAGGGCCTGGGCAAGCGCGTGCCCGGTACCCAGTTGCGGCTCCTGCAAGGCCCACGAAATATCGGCGGAATCGAGGGTCGACCGCACCACTTCGCCGCCATGGCCGAAAACCACGACCAGTCTGGACGGCGCGAGCGAACGCGCGGTATCGATCACATGCTGGGCCAGCGCCTTGCCGGCGACCGGGTGCAACACCTTGGGCAAATTGGAATGCATCCGCTTGCCCTGACCGGCGGCAAGGATGACGACTTGTACAGGCATTTCAGCCATATTCGGACTCCGGAAACGACGAAGACGGCCGCTGGGGCCGCCTTCGCATTATCGCATGATGCTCTTTGGTCTTAGCGGGGCAGCGTCGAAGCGCCCATCAGGAAGGCATCCACCTCGCGCGCACACTGGCAGCCTTCGCGGATCGCCCAGACGACCAGCGACTGGCCACGCCGTACGTCGCCGGCAGCATAGACCTTGGCGACATTGGTCGCATAGCAGCCTTCGCCGTCGGTCGTTGCGCTGGCATTCCCTCGACTGTCCTTGACGACACCAAATGCATCCAGGAGCGTGCCGACCGGGTTGGTGAAGCCCATGGCCAGGAAAGCGGCATCGCAGGGCAGGTCGAATTCCGACCCGGCGACCTCGACCATCCGGCCATCCTTCCATTCGACACGAACTGCCTCCAGCGCCCTGACGTTGCCCTTGCCGTCGTCGATGAAGCGCTTGGTTGCGACCGCGAAATCGCGCGTACAGCCTTCATCATGCGACGACGAGGTACGCAGCTTGTACGGCCAGTACGGCCAGGTCAGCGCCTTGTTCTCCTGCTCCGGCGGCATCGGCATCAGTTCGAACTGGGTGACCGAAGCAGCGCCTTGGCGGTTGGAGGTGCCGACGCAGTCGGAGCCGGTATCGCCACCACCGATGACGACGACGTGCTTGCCCTTGACGTTGATCGGATTGGCGACGCCCTGCTGGACTTCCTTGTTTTGCGGAATCAGGAATTCCAGCGCTGCATGGATGCCCTTCAGCTCGCGCCCCGGCACCGGTAGATCGCGCGGCACTTCGGCGCCGGCGGCGAGAATCACCGCATCGAATTGCGCGGTCAACTGCCCGGCGGCGACGAATTCCTGCGCATCGCTGTGGATGCCTGCGGCCAATTCCTCGCTGCCGACGATGACCCTGGTCTTGAAGGTGACTCCCTCGGCTTCCATCTGGGCGATGCGGCGATCGACCAGGGACTTCTCCATTTTGAAGTCGGGAATTCCATAAGCCAGCAAGCCCCCGAGGCGGTCGCTCTTTTCGAACACGGTCACGTCATGGCCGACACGCGCCAGTTGCTGCGCGGCGGCCAGGCCGGCCGGGCCGGAACCAACAATGGCAATCTTCTTGCCGGTTCTGCTCTTCGGCGGCTGCGGCACGACCCAGCCCATTTCCCAGCCCTTGTCGATGATGAAATGCTCGATCGACTTGATGCCCACCGGCGCCGCATTGATACCCAGCGTGCAGGCGGCTTCGCAGGGAGCCGGGCAGATGCGGCCGGTGAAATCCGGGAAGTTGTTGGTCGAATGCAGCACGTCCAGCGCCTGCTTCCAGTTACCGCGGTAAACCAGGTCATTCCAGTCGGGGATGATGTTGTTCACCGGACAGCCGTTGTTGCAGAACGGAATGCCGCAATCCATGCAGCGCGCGCCCTGAACCTTGGCTTCCTCGTCGGACAGGATATGGATGAATTCCTTGTAGTTTTTGAGGCGCTTCTCGACCGGCTCGTAAGCCTCGGAAAGACGCTCGAATTCCATGAATCCAGTCGGCTTGCCCATTATGCAGCCTCCTTCCGCTCGGCAGCGGCCATCTCGGTGAGGGCGCGCTTGTATTCCTGCGGATAAACTTTGACGAATTTCTCGCGCCAGGCATCCCAGTTGGCCAGGATGGCTGTCGCAGTCTTGCTGCCGGTGTATTCGGCATGACGGGCGACCAGCGCCTTGAGTTGGGTCTCGTCGGCCTGGCCGAGATGCAGCGGCTCACCGGCGGCCTGCCTGCCGGCCGGCAGCACTTTCTCGAGCGCAACCTGGGCCAGATTGCAGCGATTCTTGAAACTGCCATCCTCGTCCAGCACGTAAGCGATACCACCCGACATGCCGGCCGCAAAATTGCGCCCCGTCCTGCCTAGCACGACCACCGTGCCGCCGGTCATGTATTCGCAGCCGTGATCGCCGACCCCTTCGACGACCGCCATGCCGCCGGAATTGCGAACCGCGAAACGCTCGCCACCGACACCGGCGAAGAAGGCCTCGCCGTCGGTCGCGCCATACATCACAGTGTTGCCGACGATGATGTTGTGCTGCGTGTCACCGCGGAAATCCGGACTAGGCTTGATGATGAGGCGACCGCCCGACAGGCCCTTGCCGACGTAGTCATTGCCCTCGCCGGTCAGTTCCAGTGTTATACCCTTGGCCAGGAAGGCGCCGAAACTCTGGCCGGCGGTGCCGGTCAGCTTGATGTAAATGGTATCGTCCGGCAGGCCGGCATTTCCGTAGCGGCGCGCCACCTCGCCCGACAGCATGGTGCCGCAGGTGCGGTTGACGTTGGTGATCTTCGTCTCGATCCGGACCTTCTGCCCCTTCTCGAGCGCAGGCCTGGCCTGCTCGATCAACTTGTGATCGAGCGCCTTGGCCAGACCGTGATCCTGATCTTCGGTGTGGCGCCGCGGCACCTCGGCCGGGACCGGCGGCTGATGGAAAATCTTGGTGAAGTCCAGACCCCTGGCCTTCCAGTGCTCGATGCCGGCACGCATGTCGAGCAGGTCGGCGCGGCCGACCAGATCATCGAACTTGCGAATGCCGAGCCGGGCCATGATTTCGCGCACTTCCTCGGCAACGAAGAAGAAATAATTGACCACATGTTCCGGTTGACCGGAGAAGCGCTTGCGCAACTCGGGATCCTGCGTCGCAACGCCGACCGGGCAGGTATTCAGGTGGCACTTGCGCATCATGATGCAGCCTTCGACCACCAGCGGCGCGGTGGCGAAGCCGAACTCATCGGCGCCGAGCAGCGCGCCGACGACGACGTCGCGTCCGGTCTTCATCTGACCGTCGACCTGGACGCGAATGCGCGAACGCAGACGATTGAGTACCAGCGTTTGCTGAGTTTCGGACAGGCCGAGCTCCCACGGCGTGCCCGCATGCTTGATCGACGATTGCGGCGATGCACCGGTGCCGCCATCGAAGCCGGCAATCACGACGTGATCGGCCTTGGCCTTGGCGACACCGGCGGCAACCGTACCGACACCGACTTCGGAAACCAGTTTGACCGAGATCGAAGCCCTGGAGTTGGCGTTCTTCAGGTCATGGATCAGCTGCGCCAAATCTTCGATCGAGTAGATATCGTGGTGCGGCGGCGGTGATATCAGGCCGACGCCCGGCACCGAGTGACGCAGGAAACCGATGTACTCGGACACCTTATGGCCCGGCAGCTGGCCGCCTTCACCCGGCTTGGCACCTTGCGCCATCTTGATCTGGATCTGGTCGGCATTGACCAGATACTCGGTCGTCACGCCAAAGCGCCCGGATGCGACCTGCTTGATCGCCGAGCGCAGCGAGTCGCCATCCTTCAACATCAGATCGCGGGCGACACGGCCCTTGCCGATCACGTCGGAGAGCATGGTGCCGCCCTTGACCGGCGCATAACGACTGGCATCCTCACCGCCTTCACCGGTATTCGACTTGCCGCCGATGCGGTTCATGGCGATCGCCAGCGTCGTGTGCGACTCGGTCGAAATGGCGCCGAGCGAAATGGCGCCGGTGGCAAAGCGCTTGACGATCTCCCGGGCCGACTCGACTTCCGCCAGCGGTATCGCCCCGACTTGCGGCTTGAACTCGAACAAGCCGCGCAGCGTCAGGTGACGCTTGGTCTGATCGTTGATCAGCGCGGCATATTCCTTGTACGTTTCGAACTTGCCGGAACGCGTCGAATGTTGCAGCTTGGCGATGGCATCCGGTGTCCATACGTGCTCTTCGCCGCGGATGCGGAAGGCGTATTCACCACCGGCATCGAGCATGTTGGCGAGCACCGGATCGGCCGAGAACGCTTCCTGATGCAGGCGGATCGCCTCCTCGGCTACCTCGAAGAGGCCGATCCCCTCGATGTTGGACGGCGTGCCGGTGAAGTACTTCTCGATGAAATCCTTTTTCAGACCGATGGCCTCGAAGATCTGGGCGCCGGTGTAGGACATGTAGGTGGAGATGCCCATCTTGGACATGATCTTGCACAGACCCTTGCCGATCGCCTTGATGTAGTTTTTGACGAACTTGTCGGCCTTCTCGGCATCCCCTTTGGCCAGCCCCTCGATGGTTTCGAGGGCCAGGTAGGGGTGAACCGCCTCGGCGCCGTAACCGCCGAGCAGCGCGAAGTGATGCGTTTCGCGCGCCGAACCGGTCTCGACCACGAGACCGGCGCTGGTGCGCAGACCTTTTCTGACCAGATGCTGATGAATCGCCGAGGTCGCGAGCAGCGCTGGAATGGCGACATGCCCGGCATCGATCTTGCGGTCGGAGACGATCAGGATGTTGGCGCCCGAACGCACGGCGTCTTCGGCATCGGCCGCCAGCGAGGCCAGACGCGCCTCGACGCCGGCCGCGCTCCAGGCCACCGGATAACAGATATCCAGTTCAAAGGAACGGAACTTGCCGGACGTGTAGGTCTCGATGTTGCGCAGCTTCTCGATTTCCGCGCAGGTCAGCACCGGCTGCGACACTTCCAGGCGAATCGGCGGATTGATGTCGTGCGTATTCAGCAGGTTCGGCTTCGGCCCGATGAAGGACACCAGCGACATGACCAGTTCCTCGCGGATCGGGTCGATCGGCGGGTTGGTCACCTGGGCGAACAACTGCTTGAAGTACGTGTAAAGTATCTTGCTCTTGTTCGACAGGACCGGCAGGGCCGAGTCCGTGCCCATCGACCCGGTTGCCTCCTCGCCGTTCTGGACCATCGGCTCGAGGATGACCTTGATGTCTTCCTGGGTATAGCCGAAGGCCTGCTGGCGATCGAGCAGCGAAGCCGAGGAAGCGACGCAATGTTCGTTGGCTGCCGGCACTTCGTCGAGCTTGATACAGATCTTCTCGATCCACTCGCGATATGGCTTGGCATTGGCCAGGGAATCCTTGAGTTCCTTGTCGTCGATGATGCGGCCCTGTTCCATGTCGATCAGGAACATCTTGCCCGGCTGCAGGCGCCACTTCTTGACAATCTTTTTTTCCGGAATCGGCAGCACGCCCGATTCGCAGACCATGACCACCATGTCGTCATCGGTCACCAGATAGCGTGCCGGACGCAGACCGTTGCGGTCGAGCGTCGCGCCGATCTGGCGACCATCGGTGAAGGCGACGGCGGCGGGGCCGTCCCACGGCTCCATCATCGCCGCGTGGTATTCGTAGAAAGCGCGACGGTTTTGGTCCATCAACGTGTGCTTTTCCCAGGCTTCCGGGATCATCAGCATCATGGCTTGGGCCAGCGAGT
>Ga0105093_10000873_pt1 | contig 11459 bp, 8 predicted proteins | sample PPLLak3March2015_2_FD_79111 | JGI IMG/M metagenome (GOLD analysis project Ga0105093, IMG submission 79111) | Freshwater sediment microbial communities from Prairie Pothole Lake near Jamestown, North Dakota, USA - PPLs Lake P8 Core (3) Depth... | ecosystem: Environmental > Aquatic > Freshwater >... | reverse complement strand
TGGTTGTAGAGTACGTATCCCAGGGCAGTGTTGATTGCCGCCAGCCATAGCACCAGCCCCCAAGTACCAAGAGAGGCATTGGGAAGTCCCTCGAGCGGAATGGCAACAGCCAGCAGCAATCCACCGCCGATGGCCAGAGGAATGGCTGTCAGGGACAATGTCTCCACATTCCGGTTGCGGGCTACATGGCGGCCGAGCAGGCCAAAGAGGGTGAAACCCACCAGGCCAATGGACAGGATCGCAAGCCCCAGCGGCTCCCCGGGCTTCAAACCGGGCGAAAAGAAGAGCGCCATGCCACCCAATGTGACCAGGATGCCAATACCTTGAAACCAGGTGGGGATTTCCTTGAGCCAGAGTATGCCACCCAGCAACACTGAAATGGTGATTACTCCCATCAGGAAAGAGACCGTGGTGGCAGGCAGGTACTGCAGCGCCCAGAACATGGCCCCATTGCCAATGGTGTAGGCGCTCAGGCCCAGCAATCCCATGGATAGCCATTGGCGCCGGTTCAGCGCAAAGTGGCGGCGGCGCAAGAAAGGCAGCAGGCACAGGAATCCGATGAAATAGCGCAGCCCGCCGATGGTCAGCGGGCCGAGGTCGGCCAGGGCCATTTTGACAAAGATGAACGATGAAGCCCAGACAATATTTACAATGATGCCTTCGAGCAAGGCCACGAGGCGGGAGGGGGATTTGGGCATGGCAGAGTAGAGAGACCCGGTCTCTCCGAGAGACCGGGTCTCTGATGTGTCAAATATCCAGGTTCCTGACACTCCTGGCATGCGTTTGGATAAAGCGTCGGCGGGGATCGACTGCATCGCCCATGAGCATGTCGAAGGTCCGGTCGGCTTCGGCGGCATCCTCGATGGTCACCAGCAGGAGGGTGCGGTTGGCGGGGTTCATGGTGGTGTCCCAGAGTTGCTGCGGGTTCATTTCGCCCAAACCCTTGTAGCGCTGGAGGGAGGTTTTCTCACCGCCCAGATCCTTGATGATCTTATCCTTTTCAGCATCGCTGTAGGCATATTTGACCGTATTCTTCCAGGCCAGGCGGTAGAGCGGCGGCTGGGCAATGTACAGGTGGCCCTCTTCGATCAGGGGCGACATGTAACGGAAGAAGAAGGTCAGCAACAGGGTGCGGATGTGGCTGCCATCCACATCGGCATCGGTCATGATGACCACCCGGCCGTAGCGCAAACCTTCGAGATTGAAATTGTCTCCGATACCGGTGCCTAGGGCGGAGATGAGCGCTTTGACCTCGTTGTTGCCCAGGATCTTATCGAGCCGGGCGCGCTCGGTATTGAGGATCTTGCCACGCAGGGGCAGGATGGCCTGGAAGTGGCGGTCGCGGCCCTGCTTGGCCGAACCACCGGCCGAATCACCCTCGACAATGTACATTTCGGTCTTGGATGGGTCGCGTTCGGAGCAGTCAGCCAGTTTGCCGGGCAGGGTCAGGCTCTCCAGCGCGGACTTGCGGATGACCAGGTCGCGTGCCTTGCGGGCGGCATCCCGCGCCCGTGCCGAAGTGAGACATTTCTGCACGATGGATTTGGCTGCCTGTGGGTTCTCTTCCAGGAAGGTATAGAAGGTTTCGTACACCACCTGCTGAACGTAGGTCTGCACTTCGGGGTTCATCAGCTTGACCTTGGTCTGGGATTCGAACTGCGGATCCGGGTGTTTGATGCTGACGATGGCGGTCAAACCTTCGCGGGTATCGTCGCCGGTGAAGTTCGGGTCAGCATCCTTGAGCAGGCTGTTCTTGCGGGCGTAATCATTGATGACGCGTGTGATGGCAGAGCGCAATCCGGTCAGGTGCGTGCCGCCATCCACGGTGTTGATGGTGTTTGCAAATGAGTAAACGGATTCCGTATATGCATCGGTGAACTGGATGGCTGATTCGATGCCAATGCCTTCTATATCCTTTTCAGCGAAGACAACTGCATGAAGGTTCTCCCGGTTCCGGTTCAGGTAACGGACAAAAGAAGTGATCCCTCCTTCGAAGTAGAAGGTCATCTGGCGGTTGCTGCGCTCATCCACATAGTGGATGGTTACACCACGCGTGACGAACGCCATTTCGCGGAAGCGCTGGGTCAGGGTTTCGAATTTGTAATCAACCTCATTGAGAAAGATCATCGGGTCGAACTTGAACGTTGTGCGTGTACCGGTTGCACTATCCTTGGTTTTGCCGATGACTTTGACCGGTTCCTGTGGGTAGCCGCGCTCATAACGCTGGAAGTGGATCTGGCCGTTACGTTTGACCTCCACCTCGCACCATTCCGAGAGCGCGTTCACTGCGCTGACACCCACGCCGTGCAATCCGCCCGAAACCTTGTACCCGCCTCCACCGAACTTGCCGCCGGCATGCAGTTTGGTCATGACCACTTCCAGGGCCGATTTCTTCTCGGTTGGGTGCATATCGACCGGGATGCCGCGCCCGTTATCTTCCACGGTGACGCTGCTATCCGGGTGGATGGTGATCTCGATGCGCGTGCAGGAACCAGCCAGGGCCTCATCGATCGAGTTATCCACGACTTCGTAGACCAGGTGATGGAGCGCTTTCAGGTCTGTACCGCCCACGTACATGCCGGGGCGGCGGCGGACAGCTTCCAGGCCTTCCAGTACTTGAATATCTTTTGCTTCGTAGCTTGCGTTTGTAACAGCCATACGACCTCCGGCGGAACTAAGCCCGCGCCGACTTCGGTTGAGATTTCATGTGCTCGAAAACCACCTGTAACCAGGTATTCGCATCGCGGTAGTAGACGAAACTGGCGGATAAGAGTGCTGTGCTGATAAATGCATGACCGGCAATACCAATCAGTGCCAGCCAAGACTCCTCCGGTGGTGTACGCCAGAGATAATCCAATCCCAGGCTGATGATGAAAAGCATGAGAATGAACATACTGCTGGTTGGTAATGTGAACCTTGCCATCCGCAGGCTGTTCAGGATTGCTGTAAGGGCATTCTGCCGGTAGGCGAAGATCCCATGTGGTGAAAAAAAGAAAGGCAGGATGATCCAGGCAGAAAAGAGAGCCAGGATGAGCAACGCTGCTTGTGCCAGGAAAGGACTGATCAGGGTAATGAAGGAGATCATCAACAACAGCGGGAAACCGATCAAAACCAATAGGATTATCCACATAGCGGAAAGCAGGACAGTATGGCCCAGAGCTTGCAGGAAAGGTCGCCTGTCTTCCACTTTTAGGGTAACACTTGAAACCCAGTGGAAATAAACGCCCCCGATAAGCCACCCTGCAAGAATGATGATCGCAATCCATCCAGCTATTGTCAGAAAAGAGTCCACCTCGATCAGCGGGGGATTCCCCAAAGGATTCGTCTGCGGGAGTTTACCGCTCATCAAGCTGGTTACACCAACCGGAATAGTCCGCAATAAGCTGAACAGGTTAAACCTGCCGAAAAAATCAATCCATACCTGCTCAACAAATGCCGGATCAGGCATATCTTCCAATGCAACAGCAGATGCGTTTGCCATGAAGTATTCCATGGCTGGTTGGAAGTATTTCTTCAGGCTTAAGTGCGGTCCTATCCAAAGGAACACATCCAGCAACACCGGCAGGCTGATGAGCAGGATGTTTTTCGATACGACATCAAACCCGGCTGTCAGGGATGCAATCAAGCCGGGGGGTGGGGGAATCTTTGCTTGCGTGGTTTCCACGCCGCTGATTTTACCATAGGGAATTGTTTGTACAAACGTTCTAAAAATGGCTCTCTGGGAGTTGCCGTGATGGATGGAAAGATATGGGGGTATGGGGCGGGCGAAGCCCGCCCCATACCCCCAATTTCCTTCCTCTTCCGGCGATTCCCAGAGAGCCCTAAAAATGGTTCTTTGGGAATTAGCGTAGTGAGGCAAGAAATAGGGGGTGTTGGGCGGGCTTGGCAGTGCCGTCCCAGGCAGGTACAATGCAGGTATGGATTCGCATCGTTACCTGCCGGACACGAATCGTGTCAGCGTTTTGACGGCTGCCATCCTCCTGGCTTATGCCCTGACGCGCGTGATCAGTTCACCGTCCCTGCTCCTGGATTTCCGGTTGGCTGGCATCGACCTGTCATTTGAACTCAATCTCAATACATTGTTGTCACTGATAGCAGCCGGGTTGGCTGCGACCGGCATGGATTGGATGTTGCGGGGGCATCCCTTATTGTCGAATAAGACCCGCTTCGAGCACTTGCTACTACCGTTGTTGACCACACTGGTGATTGGGATGGCGTTGTACACCCTTCCCGGTGGATTGGCCTGGTGGCTGGGGTTTGGCTTGGGTGGCTTGATTCTGGTGCTGGTGCTCCTGGCAGAATACGTGGTGGTGGATTCGTCAGATCTCCGTTATCCGTTGGCTGCTGCTGCTCTGACTGCCATCTCCCATGGATTGTATTTGATAATGGCGGTGGCCTTGTCTGCAACGGGCGGGCGGCTGTATCTCCTTGTTCCCCCCTTGCTCCTGGCGGCCTGGTTGACCGCCTTGCGTACGCTGCATTTGCACGTTGGTGAACGATGGGAATTTGGTTGGGCAACTGGTATTGCCCTGGTCGTCACCCAACTTGCGTCTGCACTGCATTACTGGCCGCTTACGCCCTCCCAGTTTGGTCTCGCTTTACTCGGCCCTGTCTATGCACTGACCAGCCTGGCGATCAGCCTTCTAGGAGAGATACCTCTCCGGCGTGCAATCGTAGAGCCATTGGTGATGCTGGCTTTGATATGGGGGTTAGCCTTTGTTTTTGGATAGAAACCAGATAAACCATTTCATACTTACGAGAGCATTCGGTAATTCCCCCCACCCCAGCCATCGCGAAGCATACCCCCATATCTTTACAACCATCACGGCAATTCCTAGAGCGCCGAGATGGTGTTCGTAGCTATCAGGGTAGAGTAAGGTACAATTGCCCGGATGTTTGAAGGTTTCCTGGTCACGAAGAATTTTCCTGATGATAACCTGTTCGCTCTGGGTATCCCGATAGGATGGAGCCGGCCGATATCAATTGTGAGAGGTAGAAAATGAAAGTACTTTGGTTTACCGGGTCTCAACCACCTGCAGTAACGGGCAAGCCCACGGTGGGGCTGGCATGGCAGGAGAGATTGCGCCAGGCCCTCGAAGAATATCACCCGGAAATCGAACTTGCCATTGCATCGATCGGGTCCAAGGATTATGCACCTTTCAGGCAAGGCAATGCAAGTTATTACAACATTTTACGCACTCCCACCCCTGATCTTGGGGTTTACAGGAATGTATTGAACAACTGGCGACATTACCGTTATAACTACGATGAAATTGAACGGTATCTCGAAATTGTTCGAGAAGTCAGCCCGGATGTTGTCATGTATTATGGGGGAGAAAATCCGTTTGCGCTTATTTCAGGAAAACTGGAATGCCCCAGCATCCTGAATATTCAAGGTCTCATAACCGCGGTTGCAAAGCACTACTTCGATGGGATAACTCGACCTGAATTCCTGTCGCTATTGTTCAGTCGAGACTTTTTACGAGGAACCGGGATGATCCATCGCTGGTGGTATATCAACGGCTACCTGAAGATCGAGCGCAAGGTTTATCGTGCCTGCAATGTTTTCACAGGCAGGACGGCATGGGATCGGGAATTGATCGAGAAACTGCATCCAGGCGCACGCTACTACCACTGTGACGAGATCCTGGCAAAGCCATTCTACCCGGAGGTGTGGAACCCGGAGCACGTAAGCAAGGATTTGATATTTACCACATCCAGCAATGCGCTTTTCAAGGGCCCCGTCAGCCTTGTGCGCGGGGTTGCGGAACTGAAGAAACGCGGCAGGAAAATAGGCCTGAGGATTGCCGGCACAGATAGCAGTAGCGAGGCAGGCCGGTTCATCAGGAAGATCATCCAGGAGAACCAGCTCGAAGGTCAAATCGAACTATTGGGGCGGATTCCACACGAAAACATCATCGAAGAGATGAAAAAGGCAACGCTATTTGTTCTACCTACTCACATGGATGTTGGCTCTCAAAGTTTATGCGAGGCAATGATGTTGGGGATGCCTTGCATTGGGTCGAATGCCGGGGGAATAACGACAACCATTCTCGATGGCGTCAATGGCCTCATATACCCGCATAAGGATATATCAGCCCTGGCAGATACGGTCGAACAGCTGCTGGATCATCCCGATCAGGCTGAAAAGCTGGGTCTAGCAGCCCGTGAGACGGCCTTGAAACGCCACGATCCTCGAACGGTATCAGATAGAATGGCAGAAATCTACCAGGATCTTCTGTCAAACCCATTTCCCAGGTATTAAAACAACAACAGGATTGCTCCACGATCGCAACAATCCTGTTGTTGCCTTTCGGTCATCAGGCGTTCCTGGCGCTCAATTCTTGTACCGCTTGCGGATCTCCGGCAGGAAATATTCCTCGAAGAACCGGTCCACATCATAATCCGGTTTCCAGCCCCAATCCTTGCGGGCAGCCGCATCGTCGATATCCTCCGGCCAGGAGTCGACGATCCCCTGGCGGCGCGGGTTCGGCTCGAAAGTGACCTGCGCGCCCGGGAAGGCATCCAGCGCCCGGCGGCGGAAGTCGCCAGCCGTCAGGCTGAAGGCATCGATGTTGTAAACGGTGCGGGTCAGGTGCTGGCGCGGCGCATCCATCAGCACCAGGATGGACTTGATCGCGTCCGGCATGGCCATGAAGGAAATCCTCGTATCCTCGCGCACGAAACAGGCATAGGGCTTCCCCTGCGCAGCAGAGTGCAGCATTTCAGGCCCATAGTCGCTCGTCCCGCCGCTCGGCAGGGTGAAGGCGCTGATCAGGCCGGGGAAACGGATGGCGCGAAAATCGCACATCACCGGCGGATTCGGGTCGAGGTGGCGCTGTCCGTAATACTGGCTGTAGTACAGGCCCAGTTTCTCGCAATACAACTTGTTGCAGCCGTACATCGTGTGGGGCGTGTTCCAGTCATCCTCCTTCACCCGCCCGGCGGTCTGTTTCTCTGCCAGGCTCGGGAAACCATAGGCCGCGATCGAACTGGGGAACAGGAACTTGACCGGCTTACCGCGCCGCTCGGATTTATAAGCGGCCAGCATGAGCAACTGCATCGTCCCCTCGACGTTGATACGGTGAGCTTCCTCGGTGGCGATCTCCGCCTTGGATGAGAGCGAGGCCGCCAGGTGGAAGATGATATCGAAATCGTAATCGTAGAACTGCTTGACCCGGTACACCAGGTCGCCCTGCACGTGCTCGGCCACCAGCGGCCGGATGGCTTCAGCAGGCGGCACCAGGTCGGTACTGACGATCCGGTAGCCTTCCTTCGACAATCCCTGTACGAGCGCCTGCCCGATCTCGCCGCATGCTCCCGTCACCAGGACGTTCTTTTCGCTCATAAAAATCTCCTTTATGCTAGAATGAGGAAACCACTTTAGTACTTACGCAGTTCAAGGTGGTTGGGGGTGTGGTGGGCGGGCGAAGCCCGCCCACCACACCCCCGAATCCTTCCCAACTGCGTAACTCCTACACTTGTCAATTGTACAATACCTCACGAAAAAAGACTTTGTTTTTTGCCACAAGGATGACAGATAAAACTCATGTTTTCGCTTCTCCACTGTCGTTGCGAGGAGTGTTGGTCGAGTAGGCGACGGGGTTCCGCCGCACCGAGACCAAGCCCCGAAGCAACCTCCCGTAATTCATGGGGATTGGCTATCTTGACGGCCCTGATGATGACCCTTTCCTCCTGCGCCAGCCTGGCCCCATCCCCCACGCCGACTCCCACCCCGCCCTCAACTGCCACCGTTACCCCAACCATCGTCTGGTTCCCGGCCACCTCCACCAAGACCCCGCTGCCCTCGCCGGTTGCCCAGGCCACGCAGGAACCCTTGCCCGGCATTGGAGAGGAACTCTTTACGGATACCTTCGACCAGCCCGAACTCTGGAACACCACCACCTCCCCGGTTGCAGCCGTTATCGTTGACAATAACCAGTTGACCCTCTCGGTCAACTCTGAGATCTCTCCCACCCTGCTGGTCAGCCTGCGCAGCCAGCCGCTGGTGCAGAATTTCTACCTCGAAGTGACCGCCAGCCTCAACCTGTGCCGGGGCGATGACCGCTACGGGGTGATCTTCCGGGCCAACGGATCGGGCAGTTATTATCGCTATGTGCTCAACTGCAACGGCCAGACCCGCTTCGAGCGTGCCGTTGCCGGGCAGGCCTCCGCCCCGCGCGATTGGCTCACCAGCCCGCTGGCGCCAGCTGGCGCGCCGGGTGAAGTCAAGATCGGGATTTGGGCGGCGGGTTCGGAGATGCGCTTCTTCCTGGATGGCCGCTACCAATACACCATCGAGGATGCCACCTTTCTCTCCGGCACCATCGGACTGTTCGTTTCATCCTACACATCCACGCCGACATCAGTTAGCTTTTCCGAAATGAACGTTTACACGGTCAACTACAAACGCCCCACACCCACCCGGATTCCTTTTGCAACCCCATAGTATATAATCGACCCATGCCGCCCAATAAACTCAACGACCTCGACCCGAAATCCTGGCTCAAGTTCCAGAAATCCTGGTTCATCCACAACCCGCCGCCGCGCAGGAAGGGCGTGCTGGTGCACCCGGCCAAGTTCCCGGAGACGATGGCGCAAGAGTTCATTGAATTCTTCACCAAAAGGGGCGGGACCGTCCTCGACCCGATGGCCGGGACCGGGTCGACGCTGGTGGCGGCCTTGCGCTGCGGGCGGAATTCCTATGGCATCGAGTTGAATCCAAAGTATGCCGAGATCGCCAGGCAGATCATCGCTGAAGAACGCCAATCCCTGGGATCGTCAATCGAAAATCTAAAGTTGGAAATCATCAACGATGATGCAGCGAATGCTGCCAACTACTCACTGCCTACGATTGACTACGTTCTTACCTCGCCCCCCTACTGGGATATGCTCCACGCCCGCGGCGCCGAGACGCAAAAGAAACGCCGCTCCTCCAGCGAACTGGATGTTTTCTACTCGGATGACCCGAACGATGTAGGCAACCTGCACGATTACGAGCAATTCCTGGAAAAATTGGTGGCCATCTATGCTGGGCTGAAACCGTTACTGCGGGAGAAAGCCTATCTCACCATCATCGTCAAGAATGTCAAGAAGGGAGGAAAGATATACCCCCTGGCCTGGGATCTGGGCCGCGAACTTGGAAAAGTGTATACACTCAAGGATGAAAAGATCTGGCTGCAAGACAACCAGCGCCTGGCCCCCTACGGCATGAACAGCGCCTGGGTCAGCAATACGTTCCATCATTATTGTTTGCAGTTCAGGAATGAATAAGGGTTTACGTTTTACGCTTCGCGTTTTTCCAATCAACTCATAGCCATGCTGACCCGCGACGATCTCATCCACCTCCCCTACACCCCCGATCTGACCGAGGGCGGCATCGCCTATGCCTGCCGTTCGCTGGCTTACACCTACAACCGCATGGGCGGCTCCCCGGTTGACCGCCTGCGGCGCATCGTCGGCGGGGTGGCGGTGGAGCTGGCCTTCCGCCGTCATCTTGGGGAGCAGGAAGTGCCCTTCGATGTGCTGGGAGCCACCCCTTTCACCGACCCCGACCGCTACGATGTCTCGTTGGGCGGCCATCGCTGCGACCTGAAGAGTTACCTGATCACCCGCCGGCGGCAGATCAGCCTGATCCGCAAGGATCCCTCCTTGCTCCTGGATGCCCCCGCCCTCGTGCCGGTTGACCAGTTCGCGGCCGAGGGCCATTCCAGCCAAGACATCTACCTGTTCGCCTTCCTGCTGGCGCTGATTACGCCATCCATGAAGGATATGCATCAAGCCATTTCTGCCGGGCAGCCATTTCATCCTGTTCATCCCCTGCCTGAGGAATGGACGCGCCCGCGCCTGTGGCAAACTTTGGAGAAACTGGCCCTCAAGAGCGAGTGCGGGCAGGCCATACCGGTTGAGATCGGCGGCATGGACAGCGAGCGCAACTTCGTCACCGTCAGCCTGGAATTACCACCGCTCAAGCGCACCCCCATCCCAATGGAACTTTACAGCGTGGCCTATATCCATCCCGGTCGGTTACCGGAGGCACGCCTGGGCATCCACAGCCCGGTACGCGGCGAGGCCTATGTCATCCAGCCGCACGAGTGGGGCAACATCTGGGTCTATGGCATGGAGTTCTGGCTAACTGGCTGGCTGACCCATGAAGATTACCGCCGCAAGGCATCCGTGCTGCCAGCTGGAAGCCGTACCTTTCAGTACAGCCAGACCCGCACCAAGAACCTGGCTGTCCCGATGACCGAGCTCAAGCCGTTGGATGCGCTGTTCGAACGCATCCGCCGGTGGGCTGCGACGCGTGACAACAGTTGAGTTTTGGTTTGCATCATTCCGTTACCTGTGGTATCATCCCGCAACAACCAAATAGCCCCAATACGGCACTCTTATCCAGAGAGGCGGAGGGACCGGCCCGATGAAGCCTCGGCAACCAGTTAGCGCTTGCGCTTAGCATGGTGCCAATTCCGGCAGATAGATATTCTGGAAGATGGGAGGGCAGCCGTGCATCTGCGCAATTGCCCTTTCTCGTCAGAAGGGGCAATTTCATTTTATGAGAGGTTAAACATATGAGCACTACCTTTATGACTTCGCCCAAACTGGTTTTCACATCCGAATCAGTTACCGAGGGCCACCCCGACAAGATGTGCGACCAGATCGCCGATTCCGTCCTGGATGCCTGCTTCGAGCAGGATCCCCAGTCACGCGTGGCCTGCGAGGTCGCCACCAAGACCGGTTTTGTGATGCTGCTGGGTGAGATCACTACAGAAGCCTTTGTCAACTTTGACGAGCTTGTGCGCAAAGTTGTCACGGAAATCGGTTATGACCGCGCCAAGAAAGGCTTCGATGGCAATACCTGCGGCGTACTTTCGGCCATCGCCAGCCAGAGCCCGGATATCGATATGGGCGTCAGCAAATCCCTGGAAGCAAAAGATGGCGACAGGGACAAAATCGATCTGATCGGCGCCGGCGACCAGGGCATGATGTTTGGTTTTGCCTGCAACGAGACCGAGCAGTTGATGCCAATGCCCATCTACCTGGCTCACAAATTGACCCGCCGCCTGGCCGAACTGCGCAAGAACGGCATGCTTGCCTGGCTGCGCCCGGATGGCAAGAGCCAGGTCACGGTCGAGTACGCTTTCGGCAAACCGAAGCGCATCGACACTGCCTTGATTTCCGCCCAGCATGATCCGGATATTTCACAGGAGGAGATCCGCGATCTGATTACCAAGCATGTTATCCTGCCAACCCTGCCGGCCGACATGGTCGATAAGGACCTGAAAATCTACGTCAACCCAACCGGGCGCTTTGTCATCGGCGGGCCGATGGGCGATGCAGGCGTCACCGGCCGCAAGATCATTGTCGATACCTACGGCGGTATGGGGCGTCACGGTGGTGGTGCCTTCTCGGGCAAGGACCCGACAAAAGTGGACCGTTCAGCCGCCTATGCTGCCCGCTGG
>Ga0105093_10000870_pt1 | contig 11484 bp, 10 predicted proteins | sample PPLLak3March2015_2_FD_79111 | JGI IMG/M metagenome (GOLD analysis project Ga0105093, IMG submission 79111) | Freshwater sediment microbial communities from Prairie Pothole Lake near Jamestown, North Dakota, USA - PPLs Lake P8 Core (3) Depth... | ecosystem: Environmental > Aquatic > Freshwater >... | reverse complement strand
CGCCATGACCATCACCTTTCCCGGCTCGCATACCATGATCCGGGCGACGGGCGACGTTATCCGCGCGGACACGCAGGGCGTGGGGGTCGAGTTCAAGGTCGTTTTCAACTATTGATTGGCGGGAGAAGGAAAAGGTTTACGAGATCATCAGCTGATGGCTGCCGGAGTCCGGAGCCGGCCGCAGCATTGCTCAACCCGCCGCCGTTTTATGGCGTCACCATCCCAGATCTTCAAACACATCCGCGATGACGGCATCTGAAAACCCGCGGCCGCGCAGGAACCGCTGCAGACGGAGCATTCGTTTGCGGTGCTCCGGCTCGCGGCCGAGCGTTTTCAGTTTCTGTTGAAGTGTCCGCCGCGCCAGTTCGCGCTCCTCGGACGGCGTTACGCTTTTTTCGAGAAGGTCCCGGAACCTCTCCCCGGAAAGCCCCCGTTGCGCCAGCTCGTAGCGAATGCGGTAAACCCCGCAGCCTTTGCGCTTGAACCGCTCGATGAGCGTGCGGGCCGTGCGCGCATCGTCGAGGTAGTTCAGGCGCAGACATTCCGCCACCACGGCCTGAATCACATCCTCCGTGACACCGCGCCGGATGAGTTTTTGCCGGAGCTCCGCGACAGAGTGGTCCCGGCGGCCGAGGAGCCGCAGGGCACTGCTCAAGGCCTTTCGGTATAATGGGTCGTGCGTGTCGGGGGGCATGGCTGACGTCCTGACGCGTGCTTTTCAACACCCTGTTACCTAAAAACCGGCCGGTTGACAACCGGGCTTTTGGAAAATGCAAAAAAATAAGAAAAAAAAGCTAAAGTTCCTGGAAAGGCCGCCGATAATACTATCAAACAGTTGTGAAGTTTGACTCGTTTAGGGGACTTTGGTAGGATAACAACATTCACCGGGCGTTTCGGCCGCGGTGGGTCTATGAGGAGACAGCCAATGGAAATCACAAATAAGAGTCAGGCGATTTCAATCGATGCCTATGTGAAACAGGTTCAGGCGCAGCCGAAAACCGAACCCGCGGGTGAAAAAGACGACCAACCACAGGGGTTGAAAACGGATACCGTGGTGATCTCGGATACGGCCAGGCGTATCCAGGAGGCCCAGAAACAGATCCAGACCATTCCGGACGTGAGGGCGGACAAAGTCGCCGAGATCAGAAACCAGATCGAAAACGGCACCTACGAGATCAATGCGGATCAGATTGCAGGAAAAATGATCAAGGAATCCCTGCTGCACGATTTTTTCAAATAGACTGAAGCGGCTTCGAAGGTCAAAAGGCGGTTTGCGATGTGTGTCGCAAACCGCCTTTTTTTTGGTTGCCCCGGATCGGATCAGGTCAGGCTTCCGTTCCGGTGAATTGGAATATGGGGTCGCTCTGGCCCTGTTCGCGCACCGATTTCTGGTTTTCACTCGAATAGATCAGGTTCTGGCCTTTTTCGGTGAGTCTCAAGTTTAGGCTCGGGCCCTCAACGTTCTCCACAATTCCCACTGAGATCAGTTCTTGAATGGCCCGTTTGGAGAGTTTTTTTTCATCGGTGCTCAATTTTTTCAGATAGACCAGTTCCAGCCAGTGTAGCGGAAGCGTTTCCTGGTTTTCCGCGTTACCGGAACGGAACTTGTCGAGAATTTCACGCTTGATTGTTTTTTTGTCCTTCATTCGGTCCTCCTCGGTCACGGTTGCAGTTGAGGATGCTGCAACCGGTAATGACCAAACCTATTTAAAAAAGCTACATAAAAAGATTGCCCTTTCATGGGCTTCCGCACGCAAGGCAGTAGGCATAGAGACCCCTGGGGTCGTTCAGCATCAGGAGCGTGTCGATGGTCGGAGCGGCCAGCATCTTCAGCCATTCGGCCGCCGACGGCGACAGGACGTTAAGCCCTTGGCGGCACGCGGCGACCAACAGTTCATTGATGTGTCTCAGCAGGCGTTCGCGCCGCGTGAGCGGCTGCTCGATCATTTCGATCGTGTAGTGGTCCAGGCCCGCCTTCTGGGCCGCGGATTCGATCGCATCCCGCGTGTGTCCGAGCTTGTCCACCAGGCCAATCTCCTGCGCGGTCATGCCCGCCCAGACCCGGCCATCGGCAATTTTTCGGACGGCCGCCGTCGTCATGTGGCGTCCCTCCGCCACCCGCTCTATGAAGGTGCGGTAGCCCTGCTCAATGATCTGGTCCATGGCCTCCGCCAGCAGGGGATTCATGGGCCGGTTGGGGTTGAAGGCGTCCGACATCCGGGTGGTGCCGACCCCGTCGTTGTTGATCCCGAGGGCTTCAAGGCTTTTTTCGAAAGTCGGGAACGCCCCGAAAATGCCGATCGAGCCGGTGATTGTCGTTGGTGCGGACCAGATCTCGTCGGCAACCGTCGCAATCCAGTAGCCGCCGGAGGCGGCCGTCGATCCCATCGAGACCACCACGGGTTTGCCGGCCCGCCGGGTGATTTCCAGCTCCCGCCGGACCTGATCGGAGGCGAAGGCGCTGCCGCCGGGGCTGTCGATTCGCAGCACCACGGCCCGCACCCGGTCATCCCGCCGCGCCTGCCGGATCAGGGCGGAAAGGGAGTCCCCGCCGATTCGGCCGGCCGGCTGGGTTCCCTCCAGGATGACTCCGCTCGCCACGATCAGCCCGATCCGTTGCCCCGGGCCGGCCGTGCGGGGTGGGATGGATTTCAGGTAGTCTTCCAACCGTACCTTGTTGTAGCCGTGCCTCGTCGGCTCCTCGCCCACCAGTTGGACCAGTTCGTCGCGGACCTCGTCCTGGGTCCTGAGCCCGTCCACCAGACGGCGGCTCAGGGCCAGCGCGGCCGCATCCCCACCGGATACGGCCAACTGCGCCGGAAAGGTGTTGACGTAGTCGTCGATGGACTGGGGTGCAATACCCCGCAGGCCGGCCACCTCCGCCTTATAGCTATCCCACAACACGCTCAGAAGGGCCGAGTTGGCCTCCTTGTCGAATTCCGACATGTCGTTGCGCAGCACCGGGTCGAGCGCGGACTTGTAGCTGCCCACTTTAAAAACGTGAAACTGGACCAGCAGTTTATCCAGGGCGGACTTGTAGTAGTTCTGGTAGATGCCGAAGCCCGTCAGCAGGACCCCGCCCATGGGGTGCACATACACGCGGTCGGCATGCGCAGCCAGGTAGTAATGTTTCTGATCATAAAAATCAGCCGCCGCAACGATGGTCTTTCCCGTTTCGCGAAAGCGCTTGAGTGCCGCCCCGATGTCCTGAAGCTTGCTCAAACCGGCGTTCTTCAGCTTGCTCAGGTCGAGATAGATCGCCTGGATGCGCGGATCCCCGGCGGCGTGATCGACCGCATCGATGACGTCCTGCAGCAGGGTTTCGGCCGCGGCATCCTCGTCGAGCAGCGGGCTCGAAAACAGGCTTTCGCTGCGCTGCTCAACGATGTTGCCGGATAAAGAGAGCACCAATGCGGCTCTTTCAGGCAGCTTCGCGCCCCGGCCGCTGAATACCAGCATGAGCACGAAGACGGCCAGCGCCACAAACGCGAGGTTCAACACAGCGCTTCGCAAGAAGGTCAGCGCTTTCCAGCAGCCTGCCAGCAGACGCCCTATGAATTTGATCAGTCGTTTCATGCGGTCAGCTCAATCCCCATCCCAATTCCCGATCCTGAAACCGGTCGGGATTTCCTGTTAAGCCGAAAATATAATTCAGAATTATGTTTTGTAAATTGAGGGCCCGTGAAAATTTTCGAAAGTGTGACCCTGAAACCGCACCACCGGTTGACTCCGGCGCGGCCTTTATTTATGGTTGCAAACGGCGATTGGCAACGATACCCTTGCCTTAGCCATCGGTTTCAACCGATCAACCCAGAGGCGGAGTCGTTGAAAAAAATCATCCTGTTCATCATTCTGGGAGGCATCTGCGCCTTCGCGGGGGGCGTGCTCTGGGTCTATCTCAGCCTCCCGAACGTCGCCTATCTCAAATCGCAGAACCCGAAAACCACGGCCTTGATCGACCAGCGCCTCCGCGAAAGCCGGAACACCGGAAAGGAGTTGAAGGTCCGGCAGGCCTGGGTCGGCTTTGACAGCATCCCCACGATCCTCAAGGAAGCCGTGCGCGTCGCGGAGGATGCGAGTTTTTACGAGCACGAGGGCATCGACTACGACGAGTTGCGGGAGGCCATCCAGAAGAACATCGAACAGGGGACGTTTGCGCGCGGCGCCAGTACGATTACTCAGCAGCTGGCCAAGAACCTCTTCCTGTCCACGGACAAGAGCCTCCGGCGCAAGATGGAGGAGTACTTCATTGCCCGGCGTCTGGAGGCCGAGCTGTCCAAAAACCGCATCTTTCACCTGTATCTGAACGTGATCGAGTTCGGGCCCGGGGTGTTCGGCGTGGAGGCGGCCGCGCGGCACTATTTCGGCAAGAGCGTCGGTCAACTCAGCCTGGAGGAGGTGGTCCGGCTGACCGCGGTGATCCCCAAGCCCCTCACCGAATCGCCCACCCGCAACAGCCGGTGGCTGAACTGGCGGGCCGGCTGGGTGCTCTCCACTCTCCGGAAAACCGGCCACATCAGTGCTGCGCAGTACAACGAGGTGATCGGAAGGTTCAAATGAAAAATGAGCCCCCGCCTCAGGCGGGGGCTCGTTAGTGTTAGTGCACCGTGATCTGCTTCGGCTTCCGGGTCTCGGGTGAGGGGACCTCGACCGTCAGGATACCGTCCTTGAACTCGGCCTTGATCCGGTCGGCATCGACATCGGCCGGCAGGGTGAAGGAGCGCACAAAGGTCCCGTGGGACATCTCTTTGCGGTAGAAGTTTTCCTCCTTCACTTCGTTTTCATACTTGCGCTCGCCTCGCAGGGTGAGGACGTCGTTCTGGATGTCCAGGCTGATGTCCTTCTTGTCCATGCCGGGAAGCTCGGCCTTGATAAACGTCTTGTCATCCTTTTGGAAGATGTCGACGGCCGGCTGCCACACATTCCGGCTGCCCTCATCCCCCGCTGTTTCGGCCGGGAAGAAGGGGTCGCTGAGAAAATTGCTGAAGTGGTTGCGAAGCAGCGACATCTCTCTCATCGGATTCCATCGGACCAGTTGCATCATTTTTAAACCCTCCTTGATTTTGTGGTTGCCTTTTGCTGAGATTTGGCTATTATTAATTAGCCTTTGTTGTCGATATAATAAAATCATAAACATAATTGTCAATATGATAACATGAGTTTTTATTTATTTAACAATAAATAATATTAATTGAGCTGGTCGGAAGAGAGGCGGATTGCAATGGACAACAAGAAACCGCATTCGTTCCTGGTCGATATCGAACTGCCCCAGCCGGATACGCAGGATCTGAGAGGCCGGCAGTCGGTTCGGGCGACGTTCAAGCTGTCCAGCCGCGCCATCGATGCGCTCAGCATCGTGGCGGTTCACCTGGGGATCAAGCAGAAGAGCCTGTTTGACCACTTGATCGAGGATGTGCCGTCGCTCAACGCGATCGCACGCGAGATCGAGACCGGGGAGTTCAGAACCCTCGCGCGCGTGCAGAAGACGTTCGTCATCAGCCGCCGCACCCTGAATTGCCTGGAGGACATTTCGCGGGAGTTCAATGCCCCGCGGGATGCGCTCGTTGAGTACTCGATCCAGCGCTTGCTGCCGGTCATCACGCGGGAGCGCGAAAAACATCGCAAGCGCAAGAAGCTGCTGGAAGAAATCAGGCGGCACTTGGAGGACGGGCGCAGGCTGTTGGAAAAATCACATTCCCTGCTCGGTGCGGAAGACCCCGTGGCGGTCTGGCTGGAAGCGGCCGTGGCCGATTACCGGAGCGCCTGCGGCGGCATCGAACACTTCGTCGAGAGAGGAGATATCATCGAGGCATTTTGATGGCTTATACGATTTTCACCACCACCATGGTGATATCGTCCGCGGCCTTGAGCTCCTGCCGAAACGCCTGCAGCGCGGCGATGACCGTTTGGACTATCTGCCGGGCGCCCAGGCCGTGGTGGCGCCGGATGATGTCGTGCACCCGCTGTTTGCCGAACATCCGGCCCTGCGCGTCGATCGTTTCCCAGATGCCGTCCGTGCCGATAAAAACGATCTGACCTTGTTGCATCCCTTTTTTTTCTCTCTCCTCAAAAACCAACTCTTCGTCAAACCCCAGCGGGGAGCCCTTGCCGGACAGCTCTTCGAAGGTTCCCGTGTCCGGGTCGAAAAAAATGGCCGGGTCATGGCCCGCGCGCACCCAGCGCAGGGATCGCCGTGTTGAATCGACGGCCAGATAGAACAGGGTCATGAACGCGCCGGATTCCCTCACATCCAGGCAGAGCTGGCGGTTCACGTCCGCCACGATTTCGGAGAGGCTGCCGGGAAGCGACACGCGTTGGCGCAGGGAGGCCCGGGCCGAGGCCATCAGCAGCGCGGAGTGAATGCCGTGGCCGGACACATCGCCGACGACAATGCCGGCCCGACCGGGCGCATCCTCGCGGATCTTAAGGAAGTCATAGTAATCCCCGCCGGTTTCATCGCAGTAGAGACTGATCCCGGAAATGTCGAATCCGTGTACGGACGGGTCCTGCTCCGGCAGCAGATTCTGCTGCACCTCGGTTGCCAGCCGCAGTGATTCCTGCAGCCGCATGTGGTCATCCAGTTTCGGCACCATCGCGTTGAAGGCGTCGATCACCTGATCCCGCTCGTCGCCGGTTCTCAGATCGATCCGCGCTGAAAAATCCCCGGCGCTCAGGCGCTGCGCAGTGGATGCCAGGGCACGAATGGGACGGGTGATGCCCCGGGCGCCGACGAAGGCGGCAAGCGTTACAACCACCAGCGCGAAAAGCGCCGCGGCGGCCGTGACCAGGAGCTCTTCGCTCGTGTATTTTTTCACGATCCCCGCTGATTTATCGGCCATGCGGTCGATCACCATCTTTGGGACGATAATGACAAAATGGGCTTTAGGGCCGATCGGCGCATAGGCCCAGATGGAGGCCTCCCCCTCGTAAGGCATCTCCACATGCCCGGACCGGCGGAGTTCGACCTCCTGAAGCAGGTGTGCGAGAGTGCCTGGGTCCTCGGATGTGAGCCATTCGGTCCGGATCGGTTTTTCCCAGGAGTCGGCCACGTCCTGGTACCCTTTTTGAACCACGATCAGCAGATCGGAATGTCCCGTTTGAGGATTGACGGCGGGCATGACCAGGAAAGAGCGCATCGCGGTCGTCCAGATCGCTGCAAGCTCCTCAATCTGCAGCAATTCCGTGATGAGAACATCTATCGCCGCAACGCCGGCTACAGTCCCGTCGGGTCGGCTAACCTGCTTTGAGGCCGTCATGACCACTTGGCCGGTGGTGGCGTCCACCATGGGCAGTGTCCACGCGACCTCACCCGTTGCGGCTTGATACCAGGCGCGCGTGCGCGGGTCATAGCCTTCCGGGTAGCCGCCGTGGCCGGGAAATGACACGTGCAGGCCCTCTTCCAGGCTGATGTAAGCCCAGTGCAGGGTTTTGCCGAGGCCGCGGGCGATCTCCTGAAACGCACCCGTCAGGCCGGACAACCGGGCGGCATCCCCGCTGACCCGGGTCGCAGAGACCCCCGGGGCCAGCAGAAAAACCGGGTGGGTAAAACTGACGCCATGGGGGGCCAGGTGCCCACCGGCAGAACTCCGCCGGTAGTCCGGGTGGGGCTTGAAATCCGGTGGCGCGGTCTGCGGGTCATCGAACTCATGGGAAAAATAGATCTTCGAAGCCATCGGGGCGCCGGTGGCGAGCGCTGATTCGGCCTCGCGCGCCAACCACATCAGGCCAAACGCGACGGCGGTGGAGTTTTTGGCGAGAATTTCGCCTGATTTTTCGGCCGTGAGCTTGAGGATACGATCGGCGATGCGGGTGAGGTTCTGCCCGACATCCTCCGAAATGGCGCTCCCCATGCGGCTCGTCCCGCGCTGGCTGATGAGCGTCAGTACCCCGAGCGGAACGAGGCTGAAGACGAGCAGGATCAAAAACAGCTTCCAACGGATCGCCATAAGGGGTTCTCCTTTCGGCCTCAGGAAGGCAGCGCGGCCAGCACGTCGCCGATGAACGCTTCGGTATTCCAGGCCTGGGGCGTGGGGGTCGCCCCGAATCGCACCAGCACCAGTTTGTGCGACGGGATGATGATGACCTGCTGCTTCTGGAAGCCTTCGGCTGAATACGCATCCGCGGGAGCCGAAGGCCAGCGGCGGTTGGCGGGATCGGAGGCGGCGCCGGCGTTGAGCCAGAACATGGCACCGTACTCGCCCTTGGGGGCTTTCGCAGCCGGGGTCGTCGTATAGGTCACCCAGCCTTCGGGAAGAATCCGCTTACCGTTCCAGACCCCGTCCTGCAGGAAGAGCAGCCCGAAGCGGGCCCAGTCCCGCGGGGTGGCGAAGGTGTAGGAGGATCCCACAAACGTCCCGGACGGGTCCGCCTCCATCACCGCACTGGTCATACCGATCGCGTCGAACAATTCCCGCCGCAAAAAATGGTAGGAATTGGGTCTCTCCGTCTCCGCCACCTGCCGTACGATGCGGCTGATGATGTTGGCCGTGCCGCTCGAATAGCTCCACCGGGAGCCGGGTGCGGCAGCCAGGGGCTTGGCGGCGGCGTAGGCCGCAAAGTCCCCGCTTTCGCAGAGCATGGCGGCGGTGTCGCCGAAGGGGGTGTAGACCTCTTCGAATTCAAGCCCGCTCGTCATCCGCATGAGCTGATCCAGGGTAATGGCGCGCCGGGGGTCGCCCTCCGCCTGCCATTCGCGAACCGGCGCCGGTTGGTCGAGCGTGAGTCTGCCCTTCTTTACAAGGATCCCCACGAGGGTGTTGGTGACACTCTTGCTCATCGACCAGCCAAGCAGCGGCATGTCGGGTGTAAAGCCGGGCGCATAGCGCTCGGCGATGAGCCGGCCATCGTAGACCACCAGCACTGCCCGGGTGCGCTTTAACATCTCCGAGGAACCCTCGGTGAAGGCCGCATCCAGTGCCTGCTTGAGCCTACCCGCGTCGACCCCCGGCGGCAGCGGGTCGCCGATCTCGCGGCCGGCGGCGAGCCAGGGCAGATCGTCGATCGCGCTCTCCCGGATTTCGCGAACGGCAATGGGTTGCGTGTTGAGCTCAGCCTCCGACACGCCCTTCAACAGGGTGCAGCCGCAGCCTTCCCGGAAAACCGCCCGGGCCTCGGCAAAACCGAAGATCGCCGCCGTGACCGCCTTGGCCTCTCGATCGACCCGGTAGGAAACGGAGCATGCCGGAAAGATCACGGGTGCGACATCTTCGCGGAACACGTCCGCGGCATCGCGGCCGGACATAAAGACATACGAGCAGATCGTTTTTGCGGCAAAGCCGGTCATGATGGGTGCCACTTTGGTGAGAGGAAAACCCGCAGCCACCAGTGCGGCAACCAGGACTGCCGCCGTACAGATCACTGTGCGTTTGCCCCAACGTTTCATATGCCTCTTCACCGCCTGCGACCCGTCTTGCGTACCGATGAAATTTTTTCGCCTGAAACGTGATGGGTCTTTTCCCGCTCCCCGCGTAAGACCCTAACTTCGCATATCAACAGAGTTTCAGCAAGCGCGAAGCGCCCGGCGCCAGGGGTTGCCTGCTTGCACCGAAGCCGTTAGAATGTTAAATGAAGGGCACTGCTCAGGTAAGGTAGACTGAAGGCTGAAGGCTTTCAGGGACAAACCATGCGAGGTCACACACTACTTCGGACATTTGAGTTCGCCGATGAAGATCGATCTCTTGTACGGCCGCGGCAAGCTGGCCGTTGATTTCCCGGACCACCTGCAGGTGACCACCGTCCGCAAACGCGCCATGGCGGCGGCGACGGACCCGACCGGCGACCTGAAAAAGGCCTTTCAAGCGCCTACGGCGGCGTCCCCGCTGCGGGAGCTCGCCCGCACGCGCAAGACGGCCTGCATCCTGGTCTGCGACATCACCCGCCCCGTTCCCCACGGCCTGCTGCTGCCGCCGCTCGTTGCGGAGCTCGTGGCCGGGGGCATCGCGAAGGAGAACATCCTGATCCTTGTGGCGACCGGGTTGCACCGGCCCAACGAAGGCGAGGAGCTGCGCGAGGTCATCGGCTCGGATGCGGTGTTCAAGACGGTGCGCATCGAAAACCATTTCGGCCGGGACCGGCAGGCCCACGCGGACCTCGGGCGAACGCCCTCCGGGATTCCGGTGTTGATCGACCGGCGCTTCGTTGCGGCCGACCTGCGCATTACGGTGGGCCTGGTCGAGCCGCACTTCATGGCGGGCTACTCCGGCGGGCGCAAGCTCGTCGTCCCCGGGGTCGCGCACTGCGACACGATCTTCCGGCTGCACGCGGGCGGCATCATGGACCACCCCAGCGCCGCCAACTGCGTGATCGACGGCAACCCGTTGCACCGCGAGCAGCTGCACATCGTGCGGGCGGTGGGAGAGGTCTACGCCCTGAATGTCGTCATCGATGAGGAGCGGCGCATCGGGTTCGTGAACTTCGGGGAGGTCGAGGCGAGCCACCTGGCGGCTGTCTCATTCATGCGCACATACGCGGAAGTGTCCGTGCCGCGGCGCTTCAAGACAGTCGTCACCACGAGTGCGGGCTACCCCTTGGACAAGACCTACTACCAGACGGTCAAGGGCATGGTCGGGGTCCTGGACATCCTCGCGCCCGGGGGCACCATCGTGATTGCGAGCGAATGCTCCGAGGGCATGGGCAGCCCGGAGTTCGTGGAGGCCCAGCGCAGGCTCTGCCGGATTGGGCCCGAAGCGTTCATGGCCGAGATCCTGGCCCGCAACCTGGCGCGCATCGACGAGTGGCAGACCCAGATGCTGGTCAAGGCCCTGCGCGCGGGCGACGTCAAGCTCTTCACCACCCACCTGAAGCCCACGGATCTCGCCGATAGTTACGTAACCCCGGTCGCTTCGGTCGAGGTGGCCGTCCTGGAAAGCACAAAAGCCCACCAGGACAACCACGTTGCCGTGGTCCCGGAGGGCCCATATGTGATTCCGGTCTATCGGCCGGCGTGATTGAGGCGAGGAGGCAATTTGATCTCCTCCTGCTCCGTCCCGAGCCGGTGGGAGCGGCATCTTGCCGCGATGATCGTGGCTGGAGCCTACTCCGCCGAAGTAGCTGCCGACCCCGCCACGGCAGCCCCGCCTGCGACTCCTGCGACGTTTGGATTGGCTGTATCGGCTACGAAGGCCGGGAGCCACTCCCACAAGAACAGCATTCCACTACCGATAGCATGGCGCCGCGCTCCATAACCCGCTTTTTACGAAGCCGCCAATTTTCCTGCCCGGAACGCCTTGAGGTAGCTCATGCAGTAGGCATCCCGGCCCATCAGCGTTTCGGCGGTGGTGATGCAGCCCATCATGCGCGCATCCAACGGGTTGACGATGGCGCCGTCGAGACCCCGGGCAATCGCCATCACCATGAACGTTTGGTTGATGAACTTGCGCTCTGGCAGGCCGAAGGAGATGTTCGACAGCCCGCACATGGTGTGAACGCCTTTGAACGTCTGCGTGATGCGCTCGATCGCCAGCAGGAACTCCACACCGAAGGCGT
>Ga0105093_10000869_pt1 | contig 11491 bp, 10 predicted proteins | sample PPLLak3March2015_2_FD_79111 | JGI IMG/M metagenome (GOLD analysis project Ga0105093, IMG submission 79111) | Freshwater sediment microbial communities from Prairie Pothole Lake near Jamestown, North Dakota, USA - PPLs Lake P8 Core (3) Depth... | ecosystem: Environmental > Aquatic > Freshwater >... | reverse complement strand
TGCCCTCGCCGTCTTTTCGGTCGCACTGCAGTACCAGACGCTCTCGGTCACCGACATTGTCGCGGCCCAGCAGGGCAGCTTCCTGAACTGGACGCTGTTCACCAACCCGATCGCGGTCACGGCAGCGATGCTCGGTTTCCTCGGTTCGATGATGCGCCCGCCTTTCGACGTCGTGCTCGCGCCGCAGGAAATCCCCATCGGGCCGCCGACCGAGTACCACTCCTCCTACTTGGCCCTGATGCAGACCAACCGCGCGATCTTCCCCATCGCGAAGATCGTCATTTACATGAACCTGTTCTTCGGCGGCGCGGACAACTGGGCGAGCTTTTTCCTGAAGGTCTTCCTGATCTACCTTTGGTCGGCCTTCGTCGGCGTCTGCTTCCCGCGCTTCCGCGTCGAACAGTCGATCCGCTGGTTCCTGATCTGGCCCGTGCCAATCGGCCTTCTTTCCATCCTGGTTGTGTAAAGGTACGCAAATGAGCATGAAACCAGAACTGATGAAGAGGATGGTGAAAGGCCCGGACGGTGTCGAGTTCGAGGTCGAGCCGCTACGCGACTACTACTGCGAGGCACCGCCGACGGTGATGCCGGCCGCCTACAGCAAGATCGTCGAAGACCTGTTCAACTGGGCGCGTGCCGAGTCGTTGTGGATTCTCGGCTTCGGCACCGGTTGCGGCGCCATCGAGATGCGTCCGCTGATGACGCCGCGCTTCGATGCCTACCGCTACGGCATCCAGTGGCGGCCAACGCCACGCCAGGCCAACCTGCTGGTCATTTCCGGCTACCTGTCGGTCAAGACGCTGAAGCGCGCGATCCGCGCCTACGAGCAGATGCAGAGCCCGAAATACGTGGTCGGGCTCGGCTCCTGCACCATCAACGGTGGCATGTACTGGGACTCTTACAACACCATCAAGCGGCTTGACGACTACCTGCCGGTCGACCTTTACATCACCGGTTGCATGCCGCGCCCCGAGGCGCTGCTGGCCGGCTTCGCCGACCTGAAGAAACTGATCAAGGCCGGCCAGGGTGAAGGCGCCAACAAGTACGCCGAAAACTTCGCCTGGTACAAGGCCAACCAGAAGCAGGTGATTCACGACTGGGATATGCCGGACTATAACTGGTGATGGAATGAACCTTAGCGACCTGTACTACCGACTGAAGGCACTTTTCCCGCTCGGCGAACTCACCGAGCAGCGCCCCGCGCTGGCCTTCATTACCCTTCCGGCGGAATTCCTGCGCCCGACGCTGCTGCACCTGCGCGACCGCGAAGGTTTCACCCATCTTGTACTGCTGACGGCGGTCGACTGGATCGAAGAAGGCCGGTTTCAGCTGACCTATCTGCTGTCGAACCGCACGCAAGCTTGTGACATCGGCCTGCGCGTGATGATCAAGCGCCCGGCCAGCGGACTCGCAACGATGGACAGCATCCACGATGTCTGGCCGACGGCGGCCACCTACCAGCGCGAACTGCGCGAGATGTTCGGTATCGATTTCCCCGGCAGCCCGCGCATCGAAGAGGAATTCATCCTCGAAGGCTGGAACGATATCCCGCCCTACCGGCGCGATTTCGATACGCTGAAATACGCCAACGCCAGCTTCAACCAGCGGCCGGGGCGCGAGACGCGTGATCCGGCAACGCACATGAAGCAGCAAATGTATCCCGACATGAATCCGGGTGGTACGACATGAGCTACGTTCCCGACCGCAGCCAGTACCCGGCGAAAAAAGCCGACGGCACGCTCGACATCGACCTGACCTCCGGCAAGTATCTCAAGCTCTGGCAGGGGCCAAACCATCCGGGCATCACCGGCAACATGTCGGTGGAACTCACCGTCTGTGGTGACGAAGTCGTGGAAGGCAAGACCCACGTCGGCTACCTGCACCGTGGCTTCGAGAAGCTGATGGAGCGCCGCACCTTCATCCAGTGCTTCCCCATCGTCTGCCGCATCTGCGTGCCCGAACCCGACTTCAACGAATACTGCTACGCGGCAGCTGTCGAAGAACTCGCCGGCATCCAGTCGCCGGTACGTTCCGACTGGATCCGCACCCTGATCCTCGAAATGGGGCGCATCAACAGTTACATGATGTATCTCGGCGGCCAGGCCGGCGCCTTCGGCCTCGGCGTCATCGCCCAATGGACGACCTATGTCCGCGACCTGATGCTCGACCGTTTCGAGGAGCTGACCGGCGCCCGCATCTATCACATGTTCATCATGCCCGGCGGCGTGCGCGACGGCCTGCCGGAGGGCTTCGACCAGCGCATGGAAGAAACCCTGTGCGAGATGGAGCGCACCTTGAAGGATGTCTATGAAGTGATGTTCTGCAACGCGGTCTTCAAGAAGCGTTCCGTCGGCGTCGGCGTCATCGACCCGGCCTGGCTGGAAGACTACGGCGTCACCGGGCCGAACGCCCGTGCTGCCGGCGTGGCCAAGGATGTACGCAAGGATCAACCCTATCTGGTCTATCCCGAACTCGATTTTGCGCCGGTGACCGGACAGGATTCCGACATCTACACCCGTGCCGACGTCCGCCGCCGCGACGTGCTGGTGTCGATCGACCTGATCCGCCAGATCCTCGCGAAGATGCCGCGCAGCGGCCCGCTCATGGCCAAGGTGCCGAACGTCCTGCACTGGAAGATTCCGCGCGGCGAAACCTATATCCGCGGCGAATGCTCGCGTGGCGAATACGGCTACTACCTGGTCACCGACGGCAGCGGCTATCCGCGTCGCGTGAATGTACGCGGCCCCTCCTACACCCACGCCATGGCCTTGCTGGAACGAATGATCGTGAACGTGAATATTTCCGATGTGGCGGGGCTGATGGTGTCGCTGCACACCTATCCACCCGAGATTGAGAGATAGCGAGCAAATAATGGGCGTCCGTGACCTCCTTTCCCCCTTCACCGCGTGGAAGAACCTCTTCCGCGACCCGGTGTCGATCCGCGATCCGCTTAACCGTGCGGCGGCACCGCGTTATCGCGGCTTCCACCAGAACGACAACGCGAAGTGCATCGGCTGCGGTACCTGCGAAACGATTTGCCAGAACGGCGCCATCGACATGCTCCCGGTCGCCAGCATCGCGACGACACAGGGCGACTCGGGGCTGCGGCCGCGCATCGACTATGGCCGCTGCTGCTGGTGCGCACTGTGCGTCGATGTCTGCATGACCGGCTCGCTGACCATGTCCAACGCCTACACCTGGGTCGAAAGCGATCCCGATGCCTTCCGCTTCACGCCAGGCATCGACAAGAAGCACTGGGATGACACGGAACTGGGTTATCACCGCCCCGATGGCCACCAACTCACCGGCCGCGTGCGCGAGCACATGCACGAGATGGAACCTGAAGTGCGCATCGATTCGTTTGACGAAATCGTCGATGGCTATGGCATCGAGCAGGCGCGTCTTGAAGCCGACCGCTGCGTTTCCTGCGGCCTGTGCATCGCCACCTGCCCGACGCACATGGCGATCCCCGACTACATCAAAGCCGTGCGCGACGGCGACTATGCGCGCGGCGTTGCCCTGCTCTACGAAAGCAACCCGTTCTCCGGCATCTGCGGTCGCGTCTGCACGCACAAATGCGAAACCACCTGCGCCGCGCGTCACGAAGGCGATCCGATCGCCATCCGCTGGCTCAAGCGTCACATCATGGATCAGGTGACGCCCGAACAGATCCGCACCGCTGTCGGCAAGCCCGCCGCGCCCACCGGCAAGAAGGTGGCCATCGTCGGCGCCGGCCCGGCCGGCCTTACTGCTGCTTTCGACCTGGCGAAGCAGGGACACAGCGTGACCGTCTTCGAAGCCCTCGCCAATCCGGGCGGCATGACGCGCTGGGGCATCCCGGAATACCGCCTGCCCTACGACATCATCGACCAGGACGTCGATGTGATCCGCTCGGTCGGCGTCGATATCCGTTGCAACGTATGCATCGGCAAGGACATCTCGCTCGATGAACTGCATAACACCCACGACGCCGTGCTGATCGCCCTCGGCCTGCAGCTCGGCCGCGCCACGCGCACGCCCGGCAGCGACCATCCGGATGTGCGCAAGGCTGTCGACCTGCTACGCCAGGCCACGACCTTCGAGGATTTCGGCACGCCGCGCCAGGCCGTGGTGATCGGTGGCGGCAACGTTGCCATGGATATCGCCCGCACGCTGGCACGTCTGCAAAAGAAACACTATGGTCAGGTACAGGTCATTCTGACCGCACTGGAAGATCGCGCCCACTTCCTCGCCGATCCTGACGAAATCAAGGAAGCCGGCGAAGAAGGTGTGGTCATTCTCGATGCGCGCGGCCCGCAACAGGTCGTCGTCGAAAATGGTCAGGTCACGGGCTTGAAAACCTGGCGCGTCAAGGCCATCTTCGACGAGCAAGGCCGCTTTGCGCCGAGCTTCGATGAAACCGACGAGCAGTTCCACGCCGGCAGCATGGTTGTCGAAGCTATCGGCCAGATGACCGACACAGCGTTGCTGGGTGACCAACTCACCGAGCAATTGGTCTGGCAACGTGGGCGTCTGCAGGTTGATGGTGGCGGACGCACCAGCGAAGCATGGCTTTGGGCGGCAGGTGACATGGTACGTGGGCCGGATGTGGTAACCGCCGTGGCCGACGGACATCGTGTTGCGGCCAGTATTCACGCCACCTTGATTGCGCTGGAGCAAGCCAAATGACACAAACCGGAGAAGGAACCGCTCACGGCATCGACCGCCTGCGCGGCAAAACAACGCTGCGCGAAATCCTCGAAGTCGCCAACGGCTTCGAGGCCAGCGCACGCGATTTTTATACCAGCCTGATCCCGAAAGTCAGCAAGCGCATCCGCTATCTGGTCGAGGAACTGGCTGCGGAAGAGCAGGAACATTTTGACCTGATCGCCAAACTCGCCGAACGCGCCGATATTGCCGAGCAGATCAAGGTCGAGATCGAGCGTACGGCCAGCGACAGCAAGTTTTCCGACTGCCTGCACCTGCCGAACCTGGGCGAGAATCCTGACGACCAGAGCGTGCTGCAATACGCCATGGGCCGCGAACACGCCGCCATGCAACACTATGGCGAACTGGCCAATACCACGCCCGAAGGTCCGATCCGCGACCTGTTCTTCTACCTCGCCAGCGAGGAAACCAAGCACAAGCTGGAACTGGAAAAGCTCTACTACGAAACCGTCCACCGCGGCGGCGGCGTCTAGGACAGGTTCCCGCCAACCGGCGCCGCCCGGTCAGCAGCGCGCGCGACGACTACTATCCGGAATTCTTCCGCCCGCCGGCATCGGGGGTAGCGAAGAGGAGCAGCCCCAGGGCAATCAGGGCCAGAGGCCACCATTTGCGCAACAGGGCGACGAGGTCGAATTCGATCCATTCGAGATTGACCGCCAGCGCGATGGCCCCGATGACGATCAGCGCGACTGAGATGAAATTGCCCTTCATGGTTTTTCCCCTTTTTCGGCGGTCGACCGCGCCCCGCAGGAAGTACCCATGGGGTGCAACCGTCTGACGCTCATGCCCGCCGTACGCCGACCACGCCTTCGACCTCGTGGATCAGCGTCACGGTACGCTGCAGTTGCGGCAGATTGGCGATCTCGACGGTGAAGCTCATGTGCGCCTTGCCCTGTTTCGACTGGGTATTGACGCCGACGACGTTGAGCTTCTCGCGGGTGAAGATTTCCGAGATATCGCGCAGCAGCCCCTGACGGTCGTGGGCATCGACGACGATATCGGTGGCGAAAACACCCGTGGTGCGCAGCCCCCAGTCGGTCTCGATGACGCGCTCCGGATGCAGTGCGGCGAGATGGGTGAAGTTCGGGCAATCCATGCGGTGGATCGAGACCCCCTTGCCGCGCGTGACGAAACCCTGGATTTCATCCGGCGGCGCCGGCTTGCAGCAACGCGCCAGTTGCGTCAGCAGATTGTCGACGCCGACGATCAGGATGCCTTGGTTGCCCGCCACCGGCTTGCTCGGCCGCGTCTGCACTTCGTCCGGCAACAGGGTTTCGGCCAGCAGGTCGCCGCCGCGCGCGACGAGCTGGAACTGGCGCAGGTTCATTTCGCCGCGCGCCGCCGCAATGTAGAGGTCGTCGGCGCGCGAGAAACCGAGCTTGTGGGCAAGCCCTTCAAGATTGGCGCTGGTCTGCCCGAGGCGCTGCAGTTCCTTGCCGACGATGGACCGCCCTTCGGTCAGCGTTTCCTCGAGCGCGAGATTCGAGAACCAGGCGCGCACCTTGACCCGCGCGCTCTTGGTGTGGATGTAGCCGAGCGAAGGGTTCAGCCAGTCGCGCGACGGCCCGCCCTGTTTGGCGGTGATGATCTCGACCCGTTGCCCGGTTTCCAGCGGCGTGTTGAGCGTGACCAGTTGCCCGTTAACCTTGGCGCCGCGGCAGCGATGGCCGAGGTCGGTATGCACGCGGTAGGCGAAGTCGACCGCCGTCGCCCCCTGCGGCAGATCGACCACCTTGCCCTGCGGCGTGATGACGTAGAGCGTCTCGTCGAGCGCCGCCTGCTTGTAATGACTGATCCAGTCGGAGCTGTCGGCGACTTCGTCCTTCCAGGTCAGCAACTGACGCAGCCAGGCGATCTTTTCGTCGTACTCGTCCTCGTGGCTCCGCTTGATGCCTTCCTTGTAGCGCCAGTGCGCGGCGACGCCCAGTTCGGCGTGCTTGTGCATGTCCGAGGTGCGGATCTGGATTTCCAGGCTGCGCCCGTCCGGGCAGCGCACCGCCGTGTGCAGCGAGCGGTAGTAGTTGCCCTTGGGATTGGAGATATAGTCGTCGAACTCCCGGGGGATCGGCGACCACAGGTTGTGCACGATGCCGAGCGCCGTATAGCAGTCCTTGAGGTCGTCGACGATGATGCGCAGGGCGCGGATGTCGTAGACTTCCGAGAACTCGACATCCTTCTTCCGCATCTTGCTCCAGATGCTGTAGATGTGTTTCGGCCGCCCGTAAACCTCGGCGTGATGGACACCGACCGCCGCCAGTTCCGCGCGCACGCTGGCGACGGCATCGCTGATGAACTGTTCGCGCTCGCTGCGCTTCTCGTCGAGCATCCCGGCGATTCTCTTGTAGACGTCCGGGTGCAGGAAACGGAAGGAGAGGTCTTCCAGTTCCCACTTCAGTTCCCAGACGCCGAGGCGGTTGGCCAGCGGCGAGTAGAGTTCGAGCGTCTCGCGCGCCACCTGGACGCGCAGATCGTCCTGATGCGCCGCGTAGTAGCGCAGCGTCTGGGTGCGGCTGGCGAGGCGCAACAGCACGACGCGGATGTCCTCGACCATGGCCAGCAGCATCTTGCGCAGTACCTCGACCTGCGCCTTGACCTCGGCCGGATTCCCATCGCCGGCCTCGAGATTGGCGGCGAGGAAGCCCTTGGTGATCGGCCGCAGCTTGTGCAGGCGCGAAATGCCGTTGACCAGATCGGCTACCGGCTTGCCGAACCGCTCCTCGATCCGTGTGATGCCGTGTTCGTCGTGGGCCGGCACCGCGAAGAGCACCGCCGCCATGCGCGAATCGGCATCCAGTTTCAGCCCGGCGACGATCACCCCCATGCCCAGCGCGTGCGCCCAGATGCGCTCGCCGCTGCCGAGCAGGGCCTCGCCATAGGCCTCCAGCGCATAATCGGCAGCCCCCTTCAGACTGGCGACCTCTTTCGCGCCAAGACCTTCGGCGAGGGTATTGAAGGACTGATCGGAATCGCTCTGGGCGGCGACGGAATGGACGACGGAAACCATGGCCGTAATTATACCTTCCGGGCGGTCGCCCCTCACTGAGGCATAATTGTCCCCCATGCCCGAGCAAAAAAGACATTTCTTCAGCAACCCCTATCTGCTGCTGACGCTGACCGCGCTCTTCTGGTCGGGCAACATGGTGCTCGGCCGCGGCATCCGCGCCGACGTGCCGCCGCTGGCGCTGGCTTTCTGGCGCTGGGCGATCGCCTTCGCGCTGGTTCTGCCGCTTGCCGCGCCGCATTTCCGCAGTCAGTGGCCGCTGCTCGCGCAGGGCTGGAAACCGGTGCTGTTCCTCGGCCTGCTCGGCGTCGGCGGCTACAACACCTTCGCCTACATCGCGCTGCAATACACCTCGGCGACCAACGCGGTGCTGCTCAACTCCTTCATCCCGGTCGCCACCATCGCCATTTCCTGGGGCTTTCTCGGCAAGCATCTGCGCCGCCTCGAAGGCCTCGGCGTCGTCATCTCGCTGTGCGGCGCACTGACCATCGTCGCCCGTGGCGATCCGGCCGTCCTCGCCCACCTCAACCTGAACCTCGGCGATGCCTGGATGCTCCTCGCCGTCTTGGTCTGGGCCGTCTACACCGTCGGCCTCGCCTGGCGCCCGGCCGGCGTACATCCGATGCTGATGCTCGCCGCAATGACCGCGGTCGGCCTCGCCGCCCTGCTCCCGGCCTATCTCTGGGAAATGGGACAGGGCCGGCACATCAACGTCCACATCGGTTCGCTCGCCGCGCTCGCCTATGTCGGGATTTTCCCCAGCTTCCTCGGCTACATCTTCTACAACCGCGGCGTGGCGGAAATCGGCGCCAGCAAGGCCAGCCTGTTCATCCATCTGATGCCGGTATTCGGCACACTGCTTTCGGCGCTGTTCCTCGGCGAAATACCGCTCTGGTATCACTACCTCGGCATCGGCCTGATCTTCACCGGCATCTGGCTGACGATGAAAAAGTGATGGGGCTGCTCGACTGGTTGGGCGACCGGCGCAAGCCGGCGGTACCGGATGCGCTGTGGACGAAGACGGTGGGCGCGCTGCCCTTTCTGTCGGCGCTCGCGGTCGACGAGCAAAAAGAGCTCAAAACGCTGGTCGAGGGCTTCCTCGCCGAAAAGGAATTCAGCGCCGTCGGCGGCCTTGAACTGAGCGACGAAATCTGTGTCGCGATCGCTGCCCAAGGCTGCCTGCCCATTCTCCGGCTCGGCCTCGCCGCCTACCGCGGCTGGGTCGGCATCGTCGTCTATCCCGACGAATTCGTCGTGTCGCGGCGCATCGAGGATGAAAACGGCGTCGTTCACGAATTCGACGACGTGCTCTCCGGCGAAGCCTGGGAAGGCGGGCCGCTGATCATCTCGTGGCACGACGCACAGATGGCCGGCGCCGGCTACAACGTGGTCATCCACGAGTTCGCGCACAAGCTCGACATGCTCAACGGCGAAGCCGACGGCATGCCGGCGCTGCACTCGGGGATCACTCCTGAAGCCTGGGACGAAGTCTTCATCCCAGCCTACGACGATTTTTGCCGGCGCGTCGACAGCGGCGAGGAAACTGCCATCGACCCCTACGCCAGCGACGATCCCGCCGAATTCTTCGCCGTGCTCTCGGAAAACTTCTTCGAACTTCCCGACCTCGTCTACCGCGAATACCCGGCCCTCTACGCGCTGCTGCGCAGCTACTACCGGCAGGATCCCGCAAGCCGCTTACAATAGCCCACCGGCCTTTCAGAGACTACCGCCATGCCCCGATCGACGCCGCCCTCTTTCCAAAGCCTTACCGGCCTTTACGAACCCTCGGCTATCCAGCAGTTGCCCGATGGTCGCTTCTTGATCGTCGAAGACGAGGTTGGCCATCCGCTCAGCCTGGCCGACATCGCAGCCGACGGGACAGTGAGCAGTCGCGCGCTTACCCGGCACTGGTTCGAGGGCAAGGACGCGTTCTGGAAGCTGGACGATCTGGAGGGACTCACGCTTGATACGGCGGGCCACGTCTATGCGATCACCTCGCATTCGCGCGATGGCGACGGCGACGAGAAGAAAGCGCGCGACAAGCTGGTGCGCTTCCGCATCGAAGGCAATCATGTCAGCAAGCCAAAGGTGGCCAAGGGACTGAAGGCGGCGCTGGTTGCGGCCCATCCGGAACTGGCGGCGGCTGCCGCGATTGGCGATGTCAAGGGTGGCGGCGGGCTCAATGTCGAGGCGCTGGAGATTGCTCCCGATCTCAGCCGCTTGCTGGTCGGGTTTCGCAGCCCGCTGGTGAATGGCCGCGCGATCATTGCCAGCCTCGTGAATCCGGCCACCGTTTTCAAGAAGGGCGCATCGCCACGCATTTCGCCGGTGCTCGACACGTTCGATCTGGGCGGTAGCGGATTGCGTGGCATGTCGTACGTTCCGTCGCTCGCTGGATATGTGTTGATCAGCGGCCCGGTGGCGCGCGAGCAGGTGCAATTTGAGATCTGGTTCTGGAGCGGTCGGCACGGCGAAGAAGCGCGCCGGATCAGCGTGCCCGGCCTGGCAGGCTTCGAACACGCCGAAGGCGTGAGTTCGGCGGTAATCGACGGCCGGCAGCAACTCATTATCGTCAGCGACGATGGCAGTCGTGACGATGAGCGCTATGCCCGGTTCCTGCTGCTGGATATCGCACAACTGCAAATTGCAGCCTGATTCAAGGCCGGCCGCGTAAACGGCAGCGCCTGCTTCCGTGATGGCCGCAATCCGCACCCACCCGACTAAAGTGGCCGACGCCCGACGCAGCGCAGCCCGCCAACCCTGGCCCTCAGTGCCCGCGCCCGCGCCCCAGCTCCTCCATCAGCAGGCGCGCCTCGAGGCGTTGCAGCGATGCGGTGACGCGATTCGAATTGTCGGTCAGTTCGTCCAGCATCCCCTGCAACTGCGCGAGGCTGAACTCGGTATCGATGACCGAAAAAATTGATTCGCAAATGTCATGCATGGCGCGATGCGGAACATCGAGTGATTCGTAGTCCGGATCGCCGGCGAAGGCCTTGCCCAATCCGCAATGCCAGTGCCCGAGCGCACACTCGGTATGGCCGGTATGCATGCCCTTGAGGTTGAAATCGCCCCTTTTCTCGCTCTTGATATAGGCGAATACCGCGTCTAACAGCAGCGTCTTCTGCCAGGTATGGCTGAGTTGGGCCATGCGCAGCATGCCCACCGGCGAGGCCGGCCAGCGCCGACCGTCATCGAGAAAGGCAAGATAATCGTCGGGGGCGAGCGGCGGGCTGATCCAGTAGCCCTGCCCTTCATGGCAACCGCAATGGATCAGCGTGTTGTAGACGCCCTCCGTCTCGATTCCCTCGATCACCGTCTTGAGGCCCAGCATCTGCGCCATGGCCACGCTGGCCTTGACCAGCGTGGCGCTCTTGGGCGAACTGAGCATGCGCAGCACGAAGCTCTGGTCCATCTTGATCGCATCGAAGGGCAGGCGATTGAGGCTGTCCAGCGACGAGTATCCGGTCCCGTAGTCGTCCATCGAAAGCTGCACGCCTTCACCGATCAGCGCGTGGAGGCAACGGGTCGTCATCTCGCTGCCGGAGACCGTCTCCGACTCGGTAATCTCGATTTCCAGCTGGCTGCTGCTGATCGCGCCGCCCGCCACAGCCGCGCGCACGAGCGCCAGCAGGCGCGGCGTATCGAGGTCCTGCGCCGTAACATTGAGCGCCACCGTCGTCGCCGCATTGACGCCGCGAATGCGCTGGAAATCTTCCACCAACCGGGGAAACATGGATTGGGTAATCTCCGGCACCAGGCCATGGGCGAGCGCTACCGGGATGA
>Ga0105093_10000868_pt1 | contig 11496 bp, 9 predicted proteins | sample PPLLak3March2015_2_FD_79111 | JGI IMG/M metagenome (GOLD analysis project Ga0105093, IMG submission 79111) | Freshwater sediment microbial communities from Prairie Pothole Lake near Jamestown, North Dakota, USA - PPLs Lake P8 Core (3) Depth... | ecosystem: Environmental > Aquatic > Freshwater >... | reverse complement strand
TCATGGCCGCGATCATGAATCCCAATCTGGGTGGGGGCAATCACGTCGCCAATTTGGTTGAGGGTCAGGTCGTCAACTGGATGAAGGCGATGCTCGGCTTCCCCCCGGATTCAAGCGGCTTGTTGGTCAGTGGTGGTTCAATTCAATCCAGGCGGAATGGATGACAAGACTCTCAACGTTCTGAACAAGGAGATCTTGATGCAACTGCAGGAGCGGGGGATTGCCGCGCCATCTTACACCACCTTACACGGTCGGTACTGCCTGCGCATTGCTATTGCAAATCATCGCAGCAAAAAAGATGATTTCGACACGCTTGCAAGGGAAGTGGTCCGGCTTGGTCGAGAGTTGATTGTTCAAATTCATTGATCCTTGCACATTGCACCCGCAATTTTTCCCAAACGCCACAGAGGTTCAGGCCTAATCACAAAGAGCTCATCGGATCCATTATTAACCGTTGATGCTAACAATCGGACTGCGGCGATGAACCTGAACTAATCCACTTTTGAAATTATTCACCTTAACGTTTATGCCCCACCGATCCCGTATTCTTTCTCACCCAACACGCCCCATACTTTTTTCCAGGAGCCTTTCACTTGGGTCATTTTTTCCTTGATTTCCCTTCGCTGGGGCCGGAAGTCCGCTGGGCATTCCCGCAAAAGTAAATCAAGCCTGGCATTCAGGTCGTCCACCACGGCGTTCAACTCTTTGATCAGTGGTGTAACCTTTTCTTTTCCCTTGGCGGGCAGTCTCTCCGATTTGCGGATGACGTCATAGATTTTCGCCTTCCAGGCGGTGAGTTCGTGGGTTACTGTCTCGCAGTAGGACTTGGCATCCATAGATTACCTCCCTGGGGTTATGTATCAGACTCTGGTCGTCCGGGTCTCTAACAGACTTCAGGGTGCATTCTGCTCTGCACGCAAAATGAGACTAAGGCCGAATGCCTGCCTGTCAATGAGTCAAAAATCACACAGCAACACTGCTGATCGTCGGCCAGGGTATACTCTATCATCTATCTTTCAGTCGTTCAGGCAGGCTACTGATCTGCCCTCTAACCCCAACGAGCTTGGCATCCTGCCGATGTTTCGACAAAGACACGAAGCAACAACCCAGTTCAAAAACAAATTTAGAAGACACAGAGGAAATTAAACGTACCAAGGCAATCAATATGGCCGTCCAGCTCGCTGGAGGGCATCGACTTGACACTCAGCATGATCGAACTTATGCTAAAGGCCCGATAAAGGGGAGTAGCAGCTACCGACGAGAGCATAGGTAGTCCATTCTCCGACACTCCGGCGGATGAGTCCGCCCGGAGATGGAAGTTCCGCAGTACAGCGGGTTTTGCCAGACCTTTATCCAATGCAATTTGTTGCAGCGGGTAAAGGTTTTTCTTTTACCTGCAATACCATCACATTGGAGGCAGAAGATTGAAACACCCCAACCTGACATCATCCATTAGGGAGGTATTCCCCCTCTGGTCTACGCTGCCTAGCGAGGCTGTCTTTTTAAACCTGAATTCCACGCCGGCCGGTTTGACCCATTCTGCAGCGTCTAAACGCCTGGCTGAATATGGCCCGAACGAGCTGCAGGCAGCCAGGCGCATCTCGCCCTGGCGAATACTTTTAGAGCAGTTCAAAAATATCCTGATCCTGATTCTTCTCGCGGCGACGGTGGCCTCCGCATTTCTCGGGCATGCGATCGAGGCTGTCGCGATTACCGTCATCGTATTTTTCGCCGTGGTGTTGGGCTTTGTGCAGGAATACCGCGCTGAACGAGCGATTGAGGCCTTGCGCAAAATGGCGGCACCGACGGCAAGCGTCATACGAGATGGCCAAGAAGTAGAATTGCCGGCGCGCGACCTCGTGCCGGGCGATGTGTTTCTCCTGCGCGCCGGGGATAAAGTGCCAGCGGATGCGAGGCTCTTCGAGTCCGTCAACCTGCAGGTCGAGGAGGCTCCTCTCACGGGCGAATCCGTTCCAGCTGAAAAACACGTGGCTCCCATCAGTGGGGAAGCGCCCATCGGGGACCGCAAAAATATGGTGCATGCCGGCACTGCGGCCACCTATGGGCGCGGCCGCGCCGTGGTCGTTTCGACCGGCATGAACACCGAGTTCGGCAAGATCGCCCGGATGATCCAAACGATTGAATCCGGCAAAACCCCCTTGCAGGAGAATCTCAATCGGTTGGGCCACACCCTGGCACGCGCCGCGTTGGTCATCGTGGCGCTTATTGTCGCCGTCGGGATGTTCCGGGGCACCCCTTTCATCGAAATGCTCATTTTCGGTATTGCACTGGCAGTGGCCGTTGTTCCGGAGGCATTGCCGGCAGTGGTCACGATTTCACTCGCCTTGGGCGTCCAGAGAATGGTCAAACGCAATGCCCTCATCCGCCGCCTTCCAGCCGTGGAAACGCTCGGCAGCACGTCGGTTATCTGCTCGGACAAGACAGGCACTCTGACAAAAGATGAAATGACCGTGCGTCGAATCTTCGTGGGCGGGAAATCGCTGGAAGTCTCCGGGGCCGGTTATGAGCCACGCGGCCAGTTTTCATACAACGGTACGGTCATTGCCCCCACCGAATCTCTCAAATTGCTGCTGCAAGCCGCCGCATTAGCATCAGACGCTGTGGTCACTTACAGCGCTTCGGATAAGCGCTGGCAGATCAAGGGGGATCCGACAGAGGGCGCCCTGGTGGTCGCCGCGGCAAAAGCGGGTTTGGAGAAAAGCGATCTTGACGCGCAATTCCCTCGTACCGGCGAAATCCCGTTTACCTCTGAGACCAAACGAATGACGACGCTGCACGCGGCGCCGGACGGCGGGGTGGCATATTCCAAGGGCGCGCCGGAGACCATCATCGGCTCGTGCGTGCGAGAGCTCAGCGAATCCGGAAGCGCGGTGCTCGATGCCGCTGGAAAGGAAAAGATACTGGAGGCCGCCCGCCGGATGGCGGCGGATGCACTCCGCGTGCTGGCAATTGCCGTTAAACCCGCCGCATCCTTGGAAAATGCCGAGCGGGATATGACCTTCCTTGGATTGGTGGGCATGATCGACCCTCCGCGGCCGGAGGCCAAAACCGCAATCGAGAAGTGCGAACAGGCGGGCATCAAGGTGGTCATGATTACAGGGGATCACCCCGTCACCGCCCAGGCGGTGGCCCGTGAACTTGGGATCCTCAAGCGCGGGCGAGTCGTCACCGGCGCTGAGCTGGAAGGAATCGGCGCTGCAGCGTTGGAATCCGAGGTCGAGCAAATAGATGTTTATGCCCGAGTGTCTCCGGCGCATAAACTGCGCGTCGTCGAGGCGCTGCAAAAAAGAAGGCACATCGTCGCGATGACGGGCGATGGTGTCAATGACGCGCCCGCGCTGAAGAAGGCCGACATCGGCGTGGCAATGGGGATTACCGGCACGGATGTATCCAAAGAGGCCGCCGCCATGACGCTTACGGACGACAACTTTGCTTCCATCGTGGCGGCCGTGGAGGAAGGCCGGGGGATTTTCGACAACTGCAAGAAATATCTCATGTTCCTCCTGTCTGCCAACACCAGCGAGATCGTTCTTATGGCTGGCGCCGCATTGCTGGGACTGCCGATGCCACTGACCGCCGTTCAGATCCTGTACGTTAACCTGGCGACGGACGGTCTGCCAGCCTTGGCGCTGGCTGTCGACCCGCCCGAGCGCGACATCATGCTTCGCAAGCCGCGAAATCCCCGCACCGGCATCTTCTCCCGTCCGGTCGTCACCCTCATGATCGCCGGCGGGTTGTGGTCGGCGGCGGTCAATCTTTGCCTGTTTGTCTGGGCATTGGATTCTGGTTACAGCCGTGAGCAGGCCATGACGATGACATTCGTGTCTTTGGTCCTGATACAATTTTTCATGGCTTACAACTTCAGGTCGGAGCGGCTTTCGGTGCTCTATAAGCCTTTCGCCAACAAATGGCTTAACCTCGCTGTCGCCTGGGAGCTGCTGCCCTTAGCAGCGGTTCTTTATGTGCCCTTCATGCAGGACGCCTTCAGCACGTATGGCCTGCGATACGCGGATTGGGCTGCAATCCTAATCGCGGGGGGCACCCTATTTCCCATCATGGAACTTATGAAATGGATGCTTCGACGTGGCTGGTTTGGAGCAATCGACTAACCGCCAAAGAAGCGTTCTGATGTCAGGAGCGGCTTGCGGGGGGATGCACTTCCTTCTCTCTGGAGCCCTTGCACTTCCGCATGGGGCATGTGTTAGCCCTACTTTTTCTCTTCCGTTTTGAAGAAATCCTCCGGATTCTTCATGATGCGTTGGGCATGGTCTTCCGATAAGGAGAAAGGAAAGGCGCTGCCGGAGGAGACGGTTGGGTGGTCTTTGCTGTCCGTTCCGGCCGGCGCGAACAGGGCCAGGGAATGCTCCTGCGGCCCCTTCAAGAGAATTGAATAAGCCGGCGGGCCGAAAGCGGCTTTGTCGCGGCCCTCGATAAAGGCGTCCGCCTGCAGGTTGGAAAGCTCGCTGAGAAGCGACTCGACGGCTGAGCCGTTCACGGGGCGGCCGTCGCTGCTCTGCCAGGTGCTCGCCGCGGCCTGTCCGGCCGGAGGCGCTTCACCGGCGGCCGGGGCGCGCAGGAGGGTGAGGGATGCCCCGTCCGTTTTGATCTGAAGCTCCTGAATATCCGTCCGGTTGATAGACAGCACGGTCTTGTCCCGCAGGTCTTCGACGCGGGTCCTGAAGCGGAAGCTGAAATTATCCTGGCCGTGGAACACCCGGTCGTCGCCGGCGATCCGTACGAAGGTGTGCCGGAAGGAGGGCGCCGCCTTGCCGACGTCGATGTCGCGGATGAGCTGGTCCTTCTGCCAGGCCTTCACATTGGCTTTTTGAGCGTCGTCGAGTTCGTAGAGGGCGTAGTTTTTCGACTCCGACACCAGGGCGGTCAGGGTCAATCCGCTGAGGGTGTCCAGCATCTCCTGGGCGAGCTTGGGGTCGACTGGATAGCCGGAGGGGTCGATCAGCCAGCGCCCGTCCTTGCGGACCAGCACCACGGTTTCCGCGGCTCGCGTCAGCTGGATCTTGCTGATGTCGGCCGCCGCCAGGGCGGGCACGGCCGGCAGGGTGTAATGCGTGCGGTCGGTGCTGCGCTGGTAGAGATAAGCGGCGAGCGCCAGGATGATGGCTCCGAGAATGAAGTATTCTTTTTTTATCTTCATCTTTTCGACCTCAAACTTCAGATGAGAGGCTTGGGTGCGGCGGTTGAACTCACGATCCCGGTTGGGATGCAAACAGCGCACGGATGCGCCGTTTGCGAGCCGTGCGGCGCAGCCACACGCCGGCGCCGAAGAGCGCGACCAGCAGCGGCAGCCCGGCGATGGCGAACCATTTTATGAGGGCCTTGGCGCCGGCGCCGGTTTCGTGCAGCGGGTTGAACCGCTGCTCTTTGGCGCGCATGACGGCGATGCTCTCGCGGCCGTTCAGATAGTCGAGGACGTTGAGTGCAAAGACCGAGTTGGGGCCGCGTCCGGTCTCATCGATCACCACGTCTTTGAGCATGTCCGAGGAGGCCATGATGAAAATCCGGCCGGGTTTGCCCTTGGCGATGAACTGCCCCTGGCGTTCGATCTGTCCCGGATCGACCGTCGGCGGTGCGGCCGGTGCGGGGTCGGCCGGCTCCCCCTCGGCCTTGGCATCGACGGTGCGGACCGGTAGCGTCTTCCCGGCGAAAAAGCTGGGAAAGGCGCCCTCGATGAGATAGGCCAGGGGCTGGCTGCGCATCTCCTCCGTGCGACCCGGCGGCCGGAGGGTGAGGGGGTTCAGATTGATGGGCGGCCGCATCTCCCAGGATTTCTCGGAGGAGGCGAGCAACCGTCGGGCGGTCAATTGGTTTTCACGGATGCGCTCGGGCAGCAGCTCGAGCGGGGATGCCTTCACCACCACCAGGCCTTTGATGTTGCGCATAAAATCGAGATCCTGGTCGATGAACTGACTCTTGATGAGCGGTGCGTAGTAGATCGGCCGGTCGCCGCCGCCGAGCTGCGCCGGCATCTCTTGGCGATAGCAGTTTTCGTCCAAAACGTAGGAGCGCTGAACCCGCACGCCATAGTGCTCCAGGAGTTCCGCCAGGCCGTTTTCGATCGGCGGATAGGCGACCTGCCCCTGCATTTGGACTTCATCGAAGACATCTATGAAAAGGGCCAGGCTTTTACCCTGCATCAGGAACTGGTCGATTTGGAACAGGTCGTATTCGCTGAACTTCTCCCGGGGCTTGGCGATCAGGAGGCAGGCGATTCCTTCGGGAATGCGGCCGTCAGCCAGCGGCACCGGTTTGAGCGAATAGCTCCGGGAGACCAGTTCGCGGATGTTGCCGAAGGCCTGGAGTTCTTCCGGCCGGCCGGGTCCACCGGGTGCCGCGCCGCCAATGGGCGCCGACCCCCGATCCGCGACGAACCCCAGCTGGCTGTGGACGTCGATCAGCGACTCCACACTGGCGTTGATCATCCGATCCAGATCTTCCATAGCCACCAGCTTGTATTGGGTGCCGATAATCGGGATCCGCACGACATCGATCAGCGGCAGGGTGATCCGGCGCTCGCCGTATTGGACCACCAGGCCGATCGCACCCTTGCCGGCCGCGATTTTGCCGTCGGCCGCTGCCGGCCAGGAAAGGGCCAGCAGGTTGTTGACGCGCGAGATTTCCTCGAACTCCGGGCCGGCCGGCGGCTCGCTGAACTCATAGGCCAGCTTGCCGTAGGTCTTGGCATTCAGCTCCGTTACGGTCCGTTCGATCTCAGCCGGCAGATCGGGCAGCTGCTTGAGCCCCATCCAGGGGGCGATGGCCTTCAACGAGGGCGATAAGAACAGCCGCACCTGGATCTTGTCGGTCAGCCGCAGCAGTGCGCTGATCTTGGCGTTCATTTTCCGGATGGCGGTCGTGATCTGATACTCGAGACCATCGGTGGTGGTGATGGTCGGGATGCGTTCGATCAAATCGCCGTGGATCAGAACCATCCCCATGTAAGCGCGCTGGAATTTGACCTCATCTTTTTCGATCGCCTGAACCTGGATCGGGTGAATCCCATAGCTGTTGGCCAATTTTTGGTTATCGCCGGCCGCCGCCGGGCCATCGCCCTCCTCGGCGCTGACGTCGTAGAACCGATAGCTGAGAAGGCGGTTGGCGCGCAGCGCGTATTCCTCGAGCAGGTCGCGCAGATACTGTTCGATGCTGTTGTACGGCGCGGGCAGATTGCGGCTGAAGAAGACATGCAGGGTCAGCGGCTCCGAAAGCGTGGCAACCGACTGTTGGCTGGCATCGGATAGGGAGTAAATGCCGTCGCGGGTCAAATCGCAGCGCGTGAAAAGGGTCATGCCGGCCATGTTGATCAAAACCAGGGCCAGCAGATAGAGGCCGAACTTGATGTAGGCGGCGGATCGCTTGGATCTGAACATGTTCCGTTCCTTCTGCGGTTAGTCGCGAGCCCTCAGGGCAAGGTGCGTGGCGTAAAGGCCGATGAAGCAGACGCTGAGAAAGTAAATCACGTCGCGCGTGTCGATGATCCCCTTGGCGATGTTCTGAAAATGGACGTCCGCCGCCAGGTAGGAGAAAACCAGCGAAACGGTCTGGGGCGCGAAAAAGGCCACCTGATCGACCAGTGTCAGGCTGAAGCAGATCGCCAGTCCGATGATGAAGGCGACGATCTGGTTGCGGGTGAGGGCCGAGGCGAACAGGCCGATGGCCGCAAAGGCCGCTGCCAGAAAAATCGCACCCAGATACCCGCCGATGACCGGCCCCCAGTCCAGAGCGCCCAGCGATGCGACCAGAATCGGATAGGCCAGGGTCGGCACCAGCATGGCTGCGACAAACGCGACAGCCGCCGCGAATTTTCCGAGGATGACATCGTTGAAGCGCACCGGCAGAGTGAGCAGAGTCTCGTAGGAACCGATGTTAAATTCTTCCGCGAACAGGCGCATCGTAACCGCGGGCACCACGAATGCAAAAATAATGGGCAGCAGACTGAAGAAGTTCCGAAGGCTGGCCTGGTTGAGCAGGAAAAAGGTGGAAAAGAAAAACCAGCCCGTCACCAGCAGGAAGATCGCGATGACGATGTAGGCGATGGGCGATGTAAAGTACGCATTGAATTCTTTGCGGCCGATGCACAGGGCGTGGCGCATGTCAGCCCTCCTTGGTCAATTCCCGGAAGATATCTTCAAGTTTCAGGGTCTCTTGGTGGAATTCCAACAGGGTCCAGTTCGTCCGGCGGATGCGATGGTAGATCGCGGCGCGTGGATCGCAGGACGGGTCGCAGGTGAGCACCAGACGGACCGCCCCGCCCACCGGCTCGATCAGGCCCAGCTGCGTGACGCCGGCAACTGCAGCCAGCTCCTGCTGCACGGCAGCCGCCTCGGCGTCGGCCAGCGTGACATGGATCTGGGTTTGGCCTCCCAAGGTGTCCTGCAGGCGGGCGGTGCTGCTGTCGGCGACGACTTTTCCGCGGTGGATGATGATCACCCGGTCACAGGTCGCTTCGGCCTCGCTGAGGATGTGAGTCGAGAAGACGACGGTTTTGGCCTTGCCGATGCGCCGGATGATTTCCCGGATCTCCACGATCTGGTTGGGGTCCAGGCCGGAGGTGGGCTCGTCCAGCACCAGGATTTCCGGGTCGTTCATCATGGCGTGGGCCAGCCCCACGCGCTGCCGATAGCCCTTGGAAAGCTCTCCGATCGGCTGGTGCATGACCTCGTTGATGCCGCACAGGTCGCCGAGCTCGCGGATGCGGTCGAGGTTGAGGGGGGTGGGCATGCCCCGCAGATCGGCCACGTACTGCAGGTAATCGAGCACCAGCATGTCGTGGTACAGGGGGGCCGACTCCGGCAGGTAGCCGAGGATTTTTTTGATTTCCAGAAGCTGGTCCTCAATGCTATAGTCCCCTACCTGGATGCGACCGGAACTGGGTTTAAGAAACCCGGTCAGCATGCGCAGCGTGGTGGTCTTGCCCGCGCCGTTCGGCCCGAGCAACCCCAGAATCTCACCCTTCCGGACGTTGAACGAGATCTGGTCCACCGCGCAAACATCATCGTAATACTTGGTCAGGTTTTCGACACGGATCATTCGAATGTGCTCCTCGAAAGAAATGGCTGGGCCGGGCTAAGGGCTATAAAAAATTCGGCGCCGCATGTCAAGGCGCCCCCCGGCCTGGATTGGCAAATTCGGAAGCAACACTTATTATCTATCAGTTGTTCAGGACGGGCTGCAACGATACGGGGCCAAGGGAGGACATGGAAAAATGGTTTTCGAGCGGGAACAGTCAGTTAACGGATATGCCGTGGCGGCCTTGCTGACAGTGATGACCCTTGCGGGGCTGGTGATCAGTGACGGATCCGGAGGCGGGTTGACGCCGCCGGCGTGGGCATCGAGCTCCGTGGAGCCGCCGATGGTGCCGGCCAGTTTCAGCCAATTGGCCGAGGCGGTCGGGCCGACCGTGGTCAACATACGTACCGTCAAAACGCTGAAGGGCGGAGGCCCCGTGTTTCGCCATTTCCAGCGCGAACCGGGGGGGCGCGAGAATCCCTTCAACGAATTCTTCGAGCGCTTTTTCGGCGATGAGATGCAGCGGGAGTTCAAACAGCCCAGTCTGGGGTCGGGTTTCATCATCGACAAGGTAGGCCACGTGGTGACCAACAACCACGTCATTGAGGATGCCGACCAGATCAAGGTCAAACTCGACGATGAAAATGAATTCGACGCGCAGGTGATCGGACGCGACCCCAGCACGGACTTGGCCCTCCTGAAAATCAAGTCCAACAGCCACGATTTCCCGGTGGTCAAGCTGGGCGACTCGGCGCAGCTGAAGGTGGGCCAGTGGGTGGTGGCGATCGGCAGCCCCTTCGGGTTGGAGCGTACCGTGACTGCCGGGATCGTCAGCGCCAAAGGGCGGGTGATCGGCTCCGGGCCTTACGACGACTTCATCCAGACCGACGCCTCCATCAACCCGGGCAACAGCGGCGGTCCATTGTTGAACCTGCAGGGTGAGGTGGTCGGCATCAACACCGCCATCATCGCCTCCGGCCAGGGCATTGGGTTTGCCATCCCCATCAACCTGGCCAAGGGGGTCATCGCCCAGCTTAAAGCCGGCGGCGAAGTGACCCGCGGCTGGCTCGGAGTGGCGATCCAGGACGTCAACCAGGAGATGGCCGAATATTACGGCATCGAAACCAAAAAGGGCGTTTTCGTGGCCGATGTCTTCAAGGGCGATCCGGCCGATGCCGCGGGCATCAAGCCCAAGGACATTATTGTTGAGGTCAACGGCCAGAAGGTGGAATCCACCCGTCAGCTTACCAGCCTGGTGGCGGCCATCCCGGTCGGCCAGAGCGCCAAGCTGAAGGTGATCCGCGACGGGCAAACGAAAACATTCAACGTGAAGATCGCCAAGCGCGACGATGGCAAGGTGGCGGCGCGCAGCGAGACCCCCGAGAAGCGCGAAGACCAGTTGGGGTTGCGCGTCTCCGGTCTGACGCCGGAAATCGCGCAGCGCTTCAACATCCGGGAGGCTTCCGGGGTGATCGTGATCGACGTCCAGAGCGGCAGTCAGGCGGATGAGGCCGGGGTGCGCGTGGGGGATATCATCAAGGAGGTCAACCACCAGGCCGTCGAATCGGTGAAGAACTATTCCGAAGCGCTCAAGAAGATTTCCAAGGACGGCGCCGTCAACCTTTTCATCTGGCGGAAAAATGCCGGGTTCTTGGTGATTAAGTTGAAGAAGTAATCCCTGGTGTGTGTCCTGAAATGCCGGTAGGGGGTCGCATCCTTGCCGGCATTTTTACTTTCAAAAATGATAGGTAACGGATTCATTTGATTCTGAAATCATCTTGTTCGCAAAAAGCTTGTCTATAATACCGTCGATGTTTTTTTGCCCCAATTTGTTTTGAAACATTGATGCGAGGTGCGCAGTGAGGGTTTTGCGCCTACACGGCCTTGATTTTTTTCCGATTTGCTGAGAATTTTCACCACGCGGGCGTACTCTGGCCCATCTGCTGATTTTGCCTTGGGGTCAAGTTCAGATACTTCTTTGATGCGCCGACACTTCAAGCCATTCCTGTTCAAATGCCGTAACAAGGGTTCGAAGCCCTTGTCGTTCGACAAGACGATACAATGAGTCTGCGGCGACCTTTCCAACACGCGGCCTAAATGGCAGGCAATGAAGAAGTCGAGCGCATTGCTCCCGTTGCCGTCCACCTTCTGCCATTCAACACGCTGGCCGAGGACCTGCAGGCTCTTCACCAGTTCGATGGGAACGTTCTTCTGGTTTGCTCCGACAAAAATGACGATGTGGAAGCTGTTATCAAGCTGCGACAAATCGAATTTTGGGACGTTTTCGAGGTCGACGAGCAGCAATTTTTCCATAGGGTCATCCTGCTGATGATTCCGCAACCCGAGGCGAATTCTAATCGCTGATGGTTTTTTTAACGTTCGGCAGGGTTTCCGGCCGGCCGCGGACCATGTAGCGGCTGTCGCCGCTGCGGGCGGTGACGTTTTCGT
>Ga0105093_10000866_pt1 | contig 11513 bp, 7 predicted proteins | sample PPLLak3March2015_2_FD_79111 | JGI IMG/M metagenome (GOLD analysis project Ga0105093, IMG submission 79111) | Freshwater sediment microbial communities from Prairie Pothole Lake near Jamestown, North Dakota, USA - PPLs Lake P8 Core (3) Depth... | ecosystem: Environmental > Aquatic > Freshwater >... | reverse complement strand
CACTCGACATAAGGCAGAAAAACCTCGTTGGGAGGGTGGCATATATTCTGCTGTACTTTACAAATGAGATCTACAATTCACAGGTTTTTGATCTGCCTGTTTCTAGAAAGGAAATTGCTGATTACATCGGTATGAGTACCGCAAACGTCATAAGAACACTCTCCGATTTTAAGAGGGAGGGCATAATCAGGGTTTTCGGAAAAACAATTGAGATTGTCGACAAGAACCGACTGGAAACTATGTCAAGGATCGGATAAGGCTTCTATGTTTCAAGAAGATCAGCCAGAGCATCATTGAGATTACCAAAGGCAAATTTAAAACCATTCCCTGTTATTTTTTCCGATGATATCCTGCTGCCCTTCAGGACAACTGACGACATTTCTCCCAACATGAATTCAAGAATGAAAGAAGGAACCCTGAAGGGTAATAACGGTTTCTTCATGTTTGATGAAAGGGCCCTCATAAATTCATCATGTGAAACTTGCTCGGGCGCAACGGCGTTGAACACACCTGAAAGACCCTGATCTTCAATAGCCTTGAGATATATTTCGCAAAGATCCCTGATATGTATCCAGGACATGTATTGACGACCGGTACCCATACTGACAAGGAAACCGTATTTTGCAGGCATCAGAAGCCGCTTAAGAGCGCTGTCATCTTTTTCAAGCACCATGGCGTTCCTGATTTTGACTGTCCTTATCCCGCTGCTCTCAAAAGCATCAGCCGCCTCTTCCCATTTCCTGCATGTTGACGCGAGGAAGTCGGATCCGGGCGGATCAACCTCAGAATATATCTTCCCGGTTGTCGCAGAGCCGTAAAAACCAACAGCAGATGCCGATATAAATGCCTTCAGGGGAATTCTGTTTTCCGTAATTTTCCTGTAAAGCAGCAATGACGAATCAACACGACTGGAAACGATTTCCTTTTTTCTTTTTTCTGACCATCTTCTTTCTCCTATATTGGCTCCTGCAAGGTGTAAGATATAATCCACCCCATCAATAACCGCCGGATCGAGAATCCCTTTTGCGGGATCCCATCTGTGAACCCTGACTCTGCCGAACTGGTCCTGCTTCCTAGACAGATGCGCTACAGAATAGCCTTCTTCTAGAAGCCGCGATGTAAGATACCTTCCAATCAAACCGCTACCCCCTGTAATCAGAATCCGGGATTTATAACCTGATGAAGTGCTTGTCATTTCTTTATAAAATTAGAAAAACAGAGCCAATAACAATTAACACTTTTAAGATAATCTTGTTTTCAGAACAGCTTCTAAAATAGTTATTTGCTATATTTTTAAAAAGTTATACTTTAGAGGTCTCAAAATTAAAGGAAAATGGCAACAGATAAAAAACAGACTTACGTAGCTAATGTTAAGAAAACCAAGGGAGTAATTGCAATCCTAACCGGTGGCGGAGACGTCCCGGGACTAAATCCGGCGATACGTGCGGTTACAATCCGTGCAATCCGCGAAGGATACCGGGTGATAGGTCTCAGGAGAGGATGGGCCGGGATTACCGAACTGATAAAGGATCATAAGTATGACAACAGCAATAATTTCATTCCTCTCACCGACGACATAGTAAACAAAGCCGGACGCACCGGCGGCACTTTCCTCCATACCTCCAGGACCAGGCCAAGCCATATGTCAAAGGGATCAGTCCCTGACCACCTTCAATCGACCTACAATGCCGAAGTGAATGACCTCACACCTGAAGTGATAAAGAACCTTGAATGGCTTGGGGTAGATTATCTTATACCGATTGGAGGTGATGATACGCTGAGCTATGGAGTACATCTGTATTCAAAGGGAGTTAAGGTCGTGGCTATTCCGAAAACGATGGACAACGACGTAGCCGGAACAGACTACTGCATCGGATTCAGTACTTGCGTTTCGCGGACTATTCAAATGACAAACACCCTCAGAACGTCTGCAGGATCGCATGAGAGAATCATGGTGCTTGAAGTGTTCGGACGTTATGCGGGATTCACCGCAATGCTTCCGACAATGGCCGGATCAGCCAACAGGTGTGTCATCCCGGAATATAAATTTGACATCGACCTTCTTACAAAGCTGCTCGTTGAAGACAGGAATCATAACCCCAGCAAATACTCGATAGTACTGGTTTCCGAGGGAGCAATGTTCAAGGGAGGTGAAATGATATTTTCCGACAGCGAAAGAGATGCATACGGACATGCCAAGCTTGGAGGGATCGGAGATGTTGTATCGCAGAAGATCAAGGAACTCTCAGGCAAGTATAACGGAGGCAAAACAATAAATGTAATCAACCAGAAGCTCGGGTACCTGGTGCGGGGAGGAGATCCTGATGCCCTCGACTCTATTGTGCCTATGGCATATGGGAATCTTGCCCTTGACCTGATCCTGAAAGGTATTCATGGCAGGATTGTTGTTTTAAAAAACGGACGCTACGATAATGTTCCCATTGATGTTGTAACAGCTTCAAAGAAGGTAGTCAAGGTATCAGAACATTATAACGTTGAAAGACTGAGACCGTATTACCATAGTTTTGAAATGAAACCTTTCCTGCTGATGGCATCGGACAATTAATGACTATTAATCATTGATATTATTGTAGAGACGCGCAATTTGCACGTCTCTACGTATTTTAACAATAAATCAGAATTGGAACATGGAATTGTCATAAAATCCACAGGAAGCCGGTACAGAATTATGTACGGGACTGATAAAACCATTGAATGCACAATCCGGGGGAAGTTCAGGGTATTGGAGCAGAGAGCCACTAATCCTGTAGCGGTAGGCGACAATGTAATTTTTGAGTTTGAAAAAGGAAACAATTCAGGAATTATAACTGAAGTCCTCGACCGTAAAAACTATATCCTCAGAAAAGCATCCAACCTCTCAAAACAGACACAGGTTATTGCAGCAAACATCGACCAGGCTTTTCTTATGATCACAATAATCCTTCCGGAGACTCCCGTGGAGTTTATTGACCGTTTTCTGATGACAGCAGAGGCATACAGGATTCCCGCAAGCCTGATAATCAACAAAACGGATATTTACGGAGATAGGGAGTTGAAAAAGATGGCGCAGATTGTTTCAGTTTACGGGGAAATAGGATACGAGTGTCATCAGATTTCGCTGACTGCCGGTACCGGGATTGAAGCCGTGAAAGAAAAAATGAAAGATAAAATTAGCTTGCTTGCAGGCAATTCAGGCGTTGGGAAGACAACTCTTCTGAATGTACTTGAGCCATCATTGAACCTGAAAACAGGTGAGGTTTCGGATTATCATAAACAAGGCAAACATATAACGACCTTTCCGGAAATGCATAAAATGCCTTTCGGAGGTTTTGTGATTGATACCCCCGGGATCCGGGGATTTGGGATTGTGAATATGGAAAGGAACGAGATATATCATTTCTTTCCCGAAATATTCAGGGTGTCTGAAAAATGCCGCTTCTATAACTGTCTTCATCTTGATGAACCCGGTTGTGAAGTGAGGAAGGCAGTTGAAGATGGAATTATTGATCCTCTCCGCTACCGAAGCTACGTGAATATTCTTGAGGATGAAAACAGTAAATACAGATGACCCTGGGTTCAGTAACTTATTATGCCTTATCTTTATAACCTCTGTCAGAAGAAAAAAGCTCACAAATGAAAAAGCTATTTATCCTGGTCTATGCGGCATTTTTTTTAATTGTGCTTGCTAATTTTTTCTATTACACCAGCCTGTATAATAAACAAATAAAGTATATAACCTCGTTGCTTGACCGGCAGGTTCAGATTGTCGGTCTTTCCGTCGATGATGTCAACAATAATTTCACCAGCGATCTTACCAAAATCAGCAACCCCGATGACCTTTCGAAATTCTTTTCCGATTTCGAAATACAGACCAGGGTCAAGGAAAACATGAAGCTTTTTTATTCAAAATACCAGGATCTGATTACGGGGATCAAGCTGTACGACGATAAAAGAAATGAGTACACATTAAAAAAGGATGAGGATACCTGGCTGGAACAGGATTTCATTACAAATGTGCAGAGCGGAATAATCTATCCCGAAAGACTGACCTATGAAAATAAAAGATATAACTTTTTCCTGCCTCTTTATAAGGAGAATATTCCGGTTGGGAACATAGTTGTCGCCATCGATTACATGAAATATTTTGAAGAGCTTTTTTCAGCCTTCAATCTCAAGGATTACCAGTGGCAATGGGTTGTAAGCAACGAAAGTGAAATAATATTCAATAATTCTGCTGACAGGGCCATAAGATATAATCAGGTTGAAAAGATAGCATCTGCAGTTGAATCAGGAGCCATTTCAAATATAAGACACACTGCTGCAATCGACGGTAAGGAAACAGAAGTCATTTCATCCTATTATTCAACGCAGCTCATTACAAGGGACCTCGGACTTGTTTTCTCGGCAACAACCGATTTCTTTCAGAAGTATATTATACTGAACTCGCTTTTTATTGTGCTTGGTACACTTATACTGATCCAGTGGATTATATATTTGTTCTGGCGCTATATAAAAGCCGGGAATACAGAAAAAAACAGGCTGGAAGAATCAGAAAAAATACTTTACAAGCTTATTGATGAGATCCCCTCTGGAGTTGTTATTTTTAATTCGAACCGCGAAATAATAAAAGCCAATAAAACCGCCGCAACTCTATATTCCTATAAGGATGAAGCAGAAATGAGGGGCAAAATCTTTCCGGAGTATTCAATTTCTGATGTAAGCAATTATTTATCAAAGAATCTTGGAGAATCATTCAATCCGGAACAGTTTGCAATTATCCAGAAAGAAAAAGGCGAAACAATTCTCTTGCGGAACAATATTCCGGTAGTTTTCATGGGCGAAAATACCAGCATGGAATTACTGGTTGATGTGTCCATGCTTGAGTCGGCAAGGAAACAGGAAGCCAGGGCCAACATGGCGAAATCCGAATTCCTTGCAAGGATGAGCTATGAGATCAGAACACCCCTTAACGGCATTATCGGGATGACTGATATTCTGAATAAACAGAACCTGCCGGATGAGACAAGGGAAATCGCGGCTCTTTTGCGCAGATCAACGGATGTGCTTCTGAGAATAATAAATGACATTCTGGATTTTTCCAAAATCGAAACCGGAAAAATGCTGCTTGACGAGGTCCCTTTCAATATCAGGGAAGAAATTAATTACTGTGTTGAACTGGCCGGCACCCACCTGAATGACAAAAACAATGTATTTTCTGTCAATATAGACGGTAATATTCCCGAAAGCATTATCGCGGATCCGCTCAGGATCAGGCAGGTGCTTACAAACCTTATAGACCATTCTGCAAACAACACCGAAAAGGGAGAGATCAGGCTTGACTGCCGGCTTAAAAACAGCAGCAGCGGAATCATTACTCTCGAATTTGTGCTTCAGGACACCGGAGCCGGCTTCGACAAGAAAAGTCTGAAAAAGATTTTCGGGGAATTTGTAAATATTGAATCCAAATCCGAAAAAGGAGGTGATGAATCAGGCTTTGGCCCTGTTCTTGCTCGTCAGCTTGTTGAAATGATGGGTGGCAGGCTGTCGGCGGAAAGTCCGTCGGGATTGGCAGGAGATAAGGGAACCAAAATCGTTTTTACCGTTGTGGCATACTCAAATGACAGGTTCATAAAAAACCTGAACCAGGAAGACATCACCAGCTTCAGTACGATAAAAGCACTTATAATTAGCGGCTCACAGAGTCGGGAGGAAGAGGTTCTTACAGAACTGCACAAGCTTGGCCTGAATATCTCCGTTACAACATTCCAGAAATCGACGGTAGCACAGATACGTGCAAACGCAAAGAATCCTGAAGACAAATACAGCCTTGTAATAATACTTGATGATAAGGAGTTCAATGGCTTTAATGCTGTAACAGCAATATGGGAAAACAACCTTTCAGGAAATTTTGTCATTCTGATGATCAGCTCAAACGACCAGAAGGGAAACTATATGAAATCAATTACCATGGGAGTAGACCATTATCTTGTCCTTCCGGTTAACAGAAACGAGCTTAAGAATGCTATACTTGACAGTTTCCCATTTATCGAACCTGCTCAGTCGTCAGTAGATATTAGTAATATCAAAACAGATATAAACATACTTGTTGTCGAGGATAACAAAATGAACCAGAAAGTGTTAGGCACAATGCTGAAAACACTCGGATACACATGCGACATAGCAGAAGACGGCCTCACTGGAGTTAAAATGGCGGGCAGCAAAAAATACGACCTGATATTCATGGATCTGATATTGCCGGAAATGTCAGGTTATGATGCAGCCAGGAAGATCCTTGCAGCCGACAAAAATGTGGTAATTGCTGCCTTCTCCGCCGATAATTTGCCCGATGCAAAAAGAAAAGCTGATATTTCCGGAATAAAGGAATTCATTACAAAGCCTGCCAGGATTGAAGAGCTGAAAAGGCTCTTTGCCAGGTATTTCAAAAAGAGCCTGTAAAATTTTCCGAATCTCTTGCTTACCCGTTGCTGACTTATGGAATTTCCATTGAAAAAGATTGATATTGCTGAATTCCTCAAGCAGGCTGAGACTATCCCGGTTGTTGATGTCAGATCCCCTTCGGAATTCAAAACAGGCCACATTCCGGGAGCCTTCAATATTCCATTGTTCAATGATGAGGAGAGGGTAATTGTAGGGACAAAATACAAAAAAGAGGGAAGGATCAACGCCATTCTCAGGGGGATAGAGCTTACAGGATCCTCATTTCATCATAAACTTCAAGCTGCGCTCAGGATATCAAAGGACAACAAGATTCTTGTTCATTGCTGGAGGGGAGGCATGAGGTCGGAGGCTATGGCATGGCTGTTTTCCCTGGGAGACCTGAACACTGAAGTCCTGGAAGGAGGTTATAAATCATACCGGCATCATGTTCTTTCAGGCCTTGCAGAAAAAAGAAGGGTAATTGTCCTTGGTGGAATGACCGGCAGCGGTAAAACCTATATTCTGAATCATATCAGGGATCATGGTAACCAGGTAATTGATCTGGAAGGACTGGCAAATCACAGAGGTTCGGCCTTTGGCGCCCTGGGTAAGCTACCGCAGCCATCATCCGAGCATTTTTCAAACCTGCTCTGGGAAGAGTGGAGGAAAACAGACAGGGATAATCCTGTTTGGCTTGAGGACGAAAGCCGGAATATAGGAACAGTATTCATGCCCGGTGAGTTCTATGACCATCTCCGTATTTCCCCGACCATTATACTCATGATGAGCGTTGAAAGAAGGCTTCCAAGACTTATTGAGGAATATTCTGCCTATCCAAAGGATCAGCTTGCTGAGTCAGTTAACAGGATAAGCAAAAGAATCGGAGGAGACAACACGAAAGACGCTCTTGCAGCGATTGAGGCAGGTGATTTTGCGAAAGCCATTGAGATTACGCTGAGGTATTATGACAAGGCATATCTCTACAGCATATTAAAAAATCATACCGGGCAGGTTATTCATATCGAAACTGATACAGACGACATTGAAGAAAATGCCGGTAAAGTGGTTGAAGCTTCAAGACAGATAATCCTGAGAAGCTGATTATTCAATGGGGATTAAGGTCCTCAGCATTCACCCAACTGTAAACTTTATCAGACCTTCTTATAATATCGGTTATCCTGATTGAACAGAATTCTCCCTTCAGGGCTTTACCGGTCTCTTTCAGATCAACCCTGATTTCCTCAACAGTATGCTCAATCACTCCTGTGGTCGGCCCCATGATTAAAATGGTCTCTCCCTTTTCAAGGTCACCGTTTTCAAGTTTTATCTCCGCGACGCCGATCTTAGTGAAGTAGTTTGTGACTTTACCTAGATAGACTTTTCTTTTTGCTGCGCTCGATCCGTACTGTGAATTCCATTCGCCCAGCCTCTGCCCAAGGTAATATCCATCCCAGAATCCCCTGTTGAAGACTGTGGAAAGCCTCTCCCTCCAGGCTGCTATCTTTTCCACTGTATAATTTCCTTCACAAACCGATTTAACAGCTTCATCGTAACACGAAGAAACTACTTTAACATATTCGGCCGATCGGGCTCTCCCCTCAATTTTGAATACCCTTACGCCTGACCCTATCATTTTATCGATGAATCCGATAGTGCACAGATCTTTTGGCGACATTATGAACTCATCGTCGATCTCGAGCTGATATCCCGACTCTTTTTCCGTAACTGTATATGCCTTCCTGCATGTCTGATAACAAGTTCCGCGATTTGCAGAAGTGTTGTTTTCATGCAGGCTCAGATAGCATTTCCCGGATATTGCCATGCAGAGAGCCCCATGAACAAACATTTCAATCTTAACCTGGTCGCCCCGGGGTCCGCGGATTTCCTGATCAGTGATGTTGCCATATATTTTTTTTACCTGGTCAAGGTTCAGTTCCCTTGCGAGGACAACAACATCAGCCCATTGTGAATAGAATTTAAGAGCTTCGGTATTTGAAATATTAAGCTGTGTTGAAAGATGTACCTCAATGCCCCGTGAAAAAGCATATTTAATAGCTGAAAGGTCAGATGCAATAATGGCGGAAACGCCGCTTTCCTCAGCTGCATCGATCATCTTTTGCATCTGAGGGATCTCCTGGTCATAAATAACAACATTGACTGTCAGATAGCTTTTAAGACCTTTTTCCCTGCAAATACCGGCTATTTTCCTCAGATCATCAATACTGAAATTGCTTGACGATCCTGCCCTCATATTGAGCTGCCCGGCTCCGAAGTAGACCGAATCGGCCCCCCCCTGGATGGCAGCCATGAGCGATTCATACGATCCGGCCGGAGCCATTATCTCAAAATCCTTCCTGTTCATTTACTGAGTCTTTCAGCCTTTGTTTAATATTATCCGGATACATGATCCCTTGCCAATTTCAGAACTTCTGACATATATGCGGCCTTTATGAAAATCTTCGATGATCCTTTTAGCCAGTGAGAGGCCCATTCCCCATCCTCTCTGCTTGGTCGAATATCCGGGATTGAATATCTTTTTAAACGATTTGCCGGGAATACCCTTGCCGGTGTCGGATATATCTAAAATCACATTGTTTCCCGAAACAAGGATACGGTAACTGATCTCTCCGCTTCCCTCCATTGCATCAATAGCATTCTTTGAAATATTCTCAATGACCCACTCGAAAAGGGCAGTGTTGACAGGAATGATGACATCTCCGGCAGCACCCTGGTCGAACCGGAATCTGACTTTTGATGAAGTTCTTTTTTTAAGATAATCGATTGTGCGTACAATAATCCCGGTTATATTCTCATCATTCAGCACAGGCTTTGACCCGATCCTTGAAAATCTCTCGGTTATTTTTTCAAGTCTTTCAACATCGCGGGCTATTTCACTGGTAACAGGAATATCCGGATATTTCTGACCTAGTATTTCAACCCACCCGGCGAGAGACGATGTCGGTGTGCCAAGCTGATGTGCTGTCTCCTTTGACATGCTTACCCAGACCTGGTTATCTGCAGCCTTACGCGAGGCACTGAATGCCAGATATGCAACAAAGATAAAGAGTAAAATTACTCCCAGCTGAACATAGGGATAATAGGTCAACTGTGTAAGTATGAAGCTGTCCCTGTAATAAATGCGGTTCTGGTAGCCGCTCCCCAGGTCGATGACTATAGGTTTGTTTTTCCTTCTTATTCTTTCAAGTGCCAGAGGAAGATATTCAGGATCTTCCATCCGGGTTTCATCGAAATTCATTCCGGTTATAATTCTGTCAGAACCATCCGTCAGTATTACAGGAACAGTTGTGTTGTTTTCAATAATTGAGTAAGGAAATTCTATGTTTTCTGTTGAATCAGCGTCTATTAAAAGCAGGGTGGCCTGAGCCCAGAGTTCTACCTTTTTCCGTTCCTCAATCTTAAGGATATCAACGAGATAACTGGTATAGACAAGTGAGCCCATGCCTATAAGGATGGCGCACAGAAGCAGGATCAGCGTCAGAAGTGTCTTATGGCGATAGTTATTCAATTTTTGTTGTATCAGTTTCTTCCCAGGTTATCCTGAATCGTTTTGGCTTTGCTGTTGTGGTTTTGGTTACAGTGGTGTCTTTACCGTACCACCCGAATTCCTGGTTCAGGATGGTTTTGAGGTTTTGTCTTTCAGATTTTATTTCATTTTTTACCTGGTTGCCGGCAGCCTTCAGGTCGTAGCTTACTTTAACGTCTTCATCATTGCCCGTGATCTTCAGAAGAAGTGATGTGCGCCCAAGTCCGTCATCCTGGACAGCCCCGAATTCGGTGGTATTCGGTTTCGGCTTCCCGAATTTCTTGCTGAGGGCTTCGGAAAGCAATATTTTGATATGATATTCATAATCGTTGTCCCAGCTGTGCTTCCCATTTATCGAGAGATTCGCAGCAGATGATCTGATGTCCATCATCGGAAGATATATGAAATTGCTTCTTATGAAGAAATCATTCTCGATCTTATCAAAATGGATATTCTTAAGTTCTGAAATATGGATGAATGAAGAGAGCTCCTGTACCGGCTTGAAATCTATAAGCGCTCCGTTGGTCAGGACAAATTTCCCTTCAGCCGTTATCGATTTGAAATTTGGCCGAAGCAGAGAATCCATTGGAAGAAGAATTGACAGGGATCCGGCCACAATCCCCGATAAGTTTTCAGCAATGATAAACTCCTGGTCAAAATTCCGGAAGGATTTGAATGCCTTGTTGACATTGATCTCATCAAGAGTGAAATTGCCTCTTCCCATAAAAGATTTGTCAGCGTTCTGGACAATGAAACCATTTCCTGAGATTGATCCGTCCATCGAATTAAAGCTGACCGATTTAAAATTCAGGATCTTCGGCTTGAAGTTTAGCTCACCGGAAATGTTTTCTGCTGCGAACGTCTTGTAAACCAGTTTCTCGGTTTTAAATTTCAGATCCATGATTACATCTCCGGGGAAATGGTATGCTGTCTTTTTTTCTGAAGCCGAAGCGGCTGATCCGGGGAAAAGAATCTCGGGCAGCAGCTTGTCGCACGACAAATCAGCAGAACCTCTGAGTACAACGCGTTCACCTGAGATCCAGCCGGGAAAGTTGACGAAAATGCCGTTCAGATTGAATTTCTGTTCCCTGAAAGTGAACTTCAGATCCCGGGCAACCAATGTGTCGGTGATCTTCATATTTCCGTCAACATCAGTAACAAGTATGCTGTCGTGCTTCATTCCCAGACAAAATGAATTGAATTTCATTTCAGCATCAGGATCAAGGCTGAACAGATCAGACAGATGGTATTTTTCCTTATTCGGAATGAAACCTTCCATTTTAAGATCAAGATCAATGTCTCCTGCTGCCGTAGAAATATCCTTCAGGTTAAAGAACTCCCTGATCTCCCCCGGGATTACTTTACCTGTAAGATCAAGCTTCCCGTAGAGTGCGTTAAAATCCGACAGCCTGAGGGATCCGGTGTATTGAGACGATCCCAGAGTGCCTCTGAATCCGGTTATTGACATTGAACATGTTTCCGCCGACTTTTTGCTGCCGTTTGTAAACTGCCCTTTGAATGAAAGATCCTT
>Ga0105093_10000865_pt1 | contig 11517 bp, 11 predicted proteins | sample PPLLak3March2015_2_FD_79111 | JGI IMG/M metagenome (GOLD analysis project Ga0105093, IMG submission 79111) | Freshwater sediment microbial communities from Prairie Pothole Lake near Jamestown, North Dakota, USA - PPLs Lake P8 Core (3) Depth... | ecosystem: Environmental > Aquatic > Freshwater >... | reverse complement strand
GAGCACCGCCGAGAAATGGACGAAGTGCGCCCGGGTGTCACCGGCGATGATGCGGGCGAGTGTCGTTTTCCCGCAGCCGGGCGGCCCCCAGAGGATCATGGAAAAAACCCGGTCGGCCTCGGCCGCATGTCGGATCAGCGCCCCCTCGCCCACGACCCGCCGCTGACCGATGAACTCGGAAAGGTGCCGTGGCCGCATGCGTTCGGCCAGCGGCCGTGCCGCATCGGTCTCCTTGCGGGCATGGTAGTCGAAGAGGTCCATTATTCGCGTCTCTGCCGCTCCCGCAGGATCAACCGAACCGGCGTCTTGTCCAGGCCGGTCTGCTCGCGGAACTGATTGAGCAGGTAACGCTTGTAGGAAAAGTGCACCGCCTTGGGGTGGTTCACGAAAAAGATGATCGTCGGCGGCCGGCTGCCGGTCTGGGTGGCATAGTAGAACTTGACCGGCCGGCCACGGTAAAGCGGCGGCGGATTTCGACCGAGGGCCGTTTCAAGGAAGCGGTTCAGCTCGCCGGTGGCAATCCGCCGGCAGTACTGTGCATAGACCTCGTTCACCACGCCGAAGATCTTGCTCACCCGGCGGCCGCTCAGGGCGGAGACGGTCAGGATTGGCGCAAAACTCATGAACTTAGCCTGCATGCGGAGTTCCTCGACGATTTTTCGTTCGAGGGTGCCGCTTTTCTCCGCCAGGTCCCACTTGTTGAGCACCAGGACGCACCCGCACCCGCGCTCAAAGGCATAGCCGGCCACGGTGATGTCCTGATCCGTGATGCCCTCCCCGGCGTCCAGGACGATCAGCGCGACGTCACAGCGTTCGAGGCTTTGCAGGGCTTTGATCACCGAAAACTTTTCCAGCTTCTCGGATACCTTTCCCTTGCGGCGGATACCGGCCGTGTCGATCATCCGGTAGGAGGTGTCGCCGCGGCGGTAGATGCTGTCGGTCGAATCCCGCGTCGTACCCGGAGTGGCGCTCACCACCAGGCGCTCCTGCCCCAGGATGCGATTGATCAGGGAAGACTTGCCCACGTTCGGCCGGCCGACGACGGCCAGGCCGATCATCTCGGCGGCCCCCGGCCCGTCCGCATCCTCAGGGGGCTGCGGCAGGGCTTTGACCAGATCGTCGAGAAAATCGCTCACACCGTAGCGGTGCTCGGCCGAGACCGGGTAGAGCGGCTCGATCCCCAAGCGGTAGAAATCGGCCAGGCGGACTTCCATTTCGGGGCTGTCGATTTTGTTCACCACGTAGAACACGGGCTTGCGGATGCCCCGCAGGGTGTCGAGCAGGCCGCGGTCGTAGGGCGACAGCCCGGCCTGTCCGTCAAGGACGAACAGGATGACGTCCGCCTCTGCGACGGCCTGAGCAATTTGAAAGCGGATTTCCTTGGAGAACGCGTCGTCGTCGTCTTCGGCGAACCCGCCGGTGTCGATCACCCGGAAGCCGACCTCGTTCCAGGATGCGTGGCCGTAATGCCGGTCACGGGTCACCCCGGGAGTATCGTCCACGAGGGCGTCCCGGGTGCGGGTGATGCGGTTGAAGAGCGTTGATTTGCCCACGTTGGGGCGGCCCATGATGGCGACGATCGGTTTCATGCAATCCGTGTTTGGCTTTTAGTGTTTGGTGTTTGAATGCGCATACTTTAAAGCACCTTTAACAGAATCGGTGCATGCATGGCAAGGGCCCACCTGCGACCGGGGCAATTTTCATTTGACAGGAGCAAGGAAAACTCCTATAAATTCTGGCAATTTAGATCTAATTAGACGATTTACGCTGCACTTAATTGCTGACGTTCTCCCGTTGAAATGGAACCGGTTGACGGTGCGCCGCCAGTGGATAGGATCTGGGTACGGAGGACAGCGGAATGGATGGGTGTAATCGAGCGCAGAATTACGCGCTGAATGAATCGCCGGACGCGGTGTGGGTCGAGCGGTCTTCGACGGAGAGACGCACGGACCAGGAAAAGCGCTCGCATGCCAGAAGCACACACGTTGTCCGCGGCGGCCAGGAACGCCGTAGGACCGAGGAGCGGCGGGCGTCCGAGGAGCGCCGGGACGGGTGGCTGCGGGTTGGGCGCTGGCGCAGTGTGCCCATTTTCGACACGTAATCGTTCGCGCGAAAATCCCAATGGTTGCAGAATAAGGAGGGGATCACCATGCTTACCGTCCATGACACGACCCTTCTGGTCGTCGACATCCAGGAAAAATTATCCCGCGCGATGCACGCCCGGGAAGAGTTTATCGCAAACGTCCAGAGGCTCGTCCGGGGCGCCCGGGCGCTGGGGGTACCGGTCGTCTGGGCCGAGCAGAACCCGAAAGGCCTTGGGACGACCGTTGCCGAGGTCGCCGAGCTTCTGTGCGGCCTGACGCCGATCAGCAAATTCAGCTTCAGCTGCGCTGCCAGCGAATCCTGCATGCAACAGCTCAGCCAGATCGGCCGCACGCAGGTGCTCATCGCCGGAATCGAGACCCACGTGTGCGTCTACCAGACCGCGTTGGAACTGCTCGAAAAGGGCTATCGCGTGGAAGTGGTGGCGGATGCCTGCTCCTCGCGCACGCTGCAGAACAAGCAGATCGGCCTCGATAAAATGCGGGGTGCCGGAGCCGCGATCACCAGTGTTGAAACGGCCTTGTTCGAGCTTCTGAAAGTCGCCGAAGGCCCCCTTTTCAAAGAGCTCCTGAACATCGTCAAATAGGGCCCGGGGCTTAAACGGCCTTAGCAGACGGAAAGGTCATATGGCGAATCCAAAGGTTCTCGTCATCGGCGGGGGCATCGGCGGAATGACCGCGGCCCTGGTGCTGGCGCGTTTCGGTGCCGAGATCGACATCGTCGAGCGCAACCGGCGGCTCGGCGGTCACGCCGCCGAGTTGGGATGCAAGGCGCTGGACGCCTGCGTCAAGTGCGGCGCCTGCCTCGTCGCGGAAACCCTCGAAGCCGCCGCGACCCACCCACGGATATCTGCGCACACCGATAGCCGGCTTGAAGCCATCACAGGCAGTGATCGGTTTACGTACAGCATCCGCAACGCATCGGGGAGGGCTATCCGCGGCGAGGCCGATGCCGTGGTGATCGCCGCCGGCTTTCGGACATTCGATCCATCGACCACGTCCTACGGGTATGGCCGATTCCCCAACATGATCACCAATCTCGACCTCGAGCGCATGCTGCGGGCGAACGCCAAGGCCATGAGGCCCTCGGACGGTGGCGCGCCCAAGCGCATGGCGTTCATCCAGTGCGTCGGCAGCCGGGATGCCAAGCTCGGCCATCTGTGGTGCTCCCAGTTCTGCTGCGGGGCGGCCTTGAGAGCGGCCCGGCTGATCCGACACCGTCAACCGCAGACCGACATCACGATTTTTTTCATCGACATCCAGACCTTCGGCAGGGACTTCGAATCCTTCTACCGACAGTCTCAACACGAGTTCCGGTTCATTCGCGCCATTCCGGGGGATGCCTACCAGATGGAAGACTCCGGTATCAGGCTCGCCTACATGGACGATACATCCCGGCAAAGCCGGGAGGAGGTCTTTGATCTCGTTGTGCTCTCGACCGGCATGGTGCCACCGGAGGGGCTGGCGCAAACGGCCGACGATCTGGGGCTGGCGCTGGCGTCCTCGGGTTATGTGGCCGCGCAGGCCCATCGCGGGCTCTTTGCCGCCGGGGCGGTCCGGGGACCGATGCGCATCGCGGAAACGATCGCGGATGCGCGCGACACCGCCTGCCAGGTCCTGGCGTTCCTCGGGATCAAAGGGGGTGTCCCGGAACCGCTCGTCGCGGAACGTCGACCGCTTGTCAGCCGCCTCGTTGCGCCCGGGCGCGGGTAGAGGGAACCATCCCTAAACATGGCCGCATCTCATCAAGGTCTGATCATGGCAAACACTCGAGTCTGTATCCTCGGCAACAACGCCTGTGCGTGGAAGATCGCCGACACCCTATCGGAGGCGGGGGCTGACGTCATCCTGGCGACCCGGGATGAGTCGCCGCAACCCCCGCGGGTCGGCCGCACAACTGGTTCACCGGCCCAGGAATTCCTTTGCAGCGCGCACCTCGCCTCATGCCGCGGCGGTATCGGGCAATTCGACCTGGCGTTTTCCCGCAACGGTACGGACGTCCGCCGGACGGTTGCAACGGTCGTCATCGCCGAATCGGACGAACGCCGGCCGAATCATGCCCTCTATGGGCTGACTCCCGGAGCCGGAGTCACGCCGCTCTCCGGATTGCCCGACGATGGCAGCCTTCCCCCACCGAACGGCTCCCCGTTGAAGCACGCGGCCTTCCTGAACGGCCTGGTCGCCGAAAGCCACCCATTGATCGCTGGCGAAATCATGCGCGCCGCCCTGCGGCTGCAGACCGAACACCAGGTTCAGTGCACCATCCTCACCCGCAATCTCAAGGTCGCCGGAGACGGACTCGAAGCACTTTCCCGCGAAGCCCGGAGCGCGGGGGTGCTGTTCTTCAAGTTCACGACCTCCACCCCCGCAATCCGCCAGGACTCCGACGGCCGGGTGCAGATGGCCTTCATCGACGAGCTCACGGGCAAGGAATTCGCGCTGGCACCGGATCTGGTGGTGCTGGATGAAACGATTGTGCCGTCGGCGTATGCCGTTCAACTCGGCCGCATCCTCGAACTCGAGTCGGACCCCGTCGGCTTCATCCAGGGGGACAATGTGCACCGCCTCACCGCGCTGACCAATCGGCGGGGCGTTGTTGTGGCCGGGTCTTCCCGGGGCATCGGGCTGGACCCAGCGGTGGAGGCGTCCAATGCCGTCCTGGAGGCATGGAGCGCGGCGGCTACCAACGGGGGCGGGCCTTCGCAGAGTGCCGAGATCGAATCCGGCCGTTGCATCCGCTGCCTGACCTGCTTCCGGGTGTGTCCCTACCGCGCGGTGCTGCTGAACGCCCGGCCGACCATCCTGCCGGCCGCCTGCGAGCGCTGCGGGCTTTGCGCCGCCGAATGCCCGCGGGAGGCCATCCGCATCCCCGGCCTGGAGCGCAACGACCTGCGCGCGCTCATCACCTCCGCCCGGAGGCCGGAACCCAAGGCTCTCCCGTATGTCGTTGCTTTCTGCTGCCGCCGCTCGGCCGGCGTTGCCGCGAAGGCCGCGGTGGACGCGGGGAAGAGCTGGCAGGCCGCGGTGAACATCATCGAAGTCCCCTGCGCAGGCAGTGTCACGCCGGAATTCATTCTGTCCGCCTTCAGCCTGGGAGCCGACGGGGTGCTGGTGCTCGCCTGTCATGAGGACAATTGCCATTCCCGCCAGGGCAACCGCTTCGCGCGCACGCGGGCCGACCAGGCCTCTGCCTTTCTCGCGCAATGCGGCGCCGATGCAGCGCGGCTTGTTTTCAAAACGCTGGCCGCCAACATGGAAACCGAACTCGACACCATCCTGTCGGAGTTCAGCGCCACCCTGCGCGCGCAGTACCGCTAACCGTTGATGACATTGCCAAAAGGACCTCCCCATGACAACGCCAACTGACGTGACGACCCTGCGCCTGGATGCCGGTCGAAACTGGCCGTATGCTCAGGACACCTGCATGACGTGCGGCCTGTGCGCCGGCGTGTGTCCGGTATCGGGTGTGGATGGTTTCGACCCTCGCCGACTCATCCGCCTGGCGGTGCTGGGAATGCAGCCGGAGCTCGTGGAATCGCGCTGGCCGTGGATCTGCACCATGTGCGGCAAGTGTGAAAACGTCTGCCCGATGGAGGTCCACATCGCCGACGTGGTGCGCCAGGTCCGCTCCATGCGCGCGCGCGACCAGGTGCCCGGCAGCCTGCACAAGGGTCTCGCAGCAGCGCTGGCGACGGGCAACAACCTGCGTCTGCCCAAGGAGGATTTCCTCTTCATTCTGGAGGATGTGGCCGGCGAGATCCGGGAGGAGCCTGGGTTTGCGGACCTGCAGGTCCAGGTAGACAAGAAAGGGGCGCGGGTACTCACCACCATCCACAACAAGCTCGTCAACACCCACACCGAGGACCTGAAACACTGGTGGAAGATCTTCCACGCCGCGGGCGAGGACTGGACCGTCAGCTCCGAAAACTGGGAAGGCGCTAGCTGGGGCTATTTCACGGGCGACGACGCGGCCATGAAAACCATGGCCGGCCGCATCCTGCGGCAGATGGAGGAGCTTGAGATCGACACCCTGCTCTGGCCCGAGTGAGGGCACGCCTACCTCGCAACCCGGTCCGGGTTCGAAAAGCACTTTCCGGAAGCCCTGAATAAATTTCGCTTCGTCACCGTCTTCGACCTGCTCGCCGAGTACATCACGCAAGGCCGGATCACGCTCGACCGCAAGCGCTTCCCCCAACTCGCCACCTATCACGACCCCTGCAACTACGGCCGCAAGTCCCAAATGCGTTTCGGTCACGGCTTCTTCGAGGAGCCGCGCTGGATCCTCAGCCAATGCGTTGAACACTGGGTGGACCTCTACCCCGACCGCATGAACCAAACCTGCTGCGGAGGCGGCGGAGGCACCCTGGTTACCGGCTACAACGATGAGCGCATCTATTACGGCCGCAGGAAAATGGAGCAGATCAAAGCCACCGGCGCGCAACTGCTCGTGGTGCCCTGCCACAGCTGCCACGGGCAGCTGGAAAACATCAAGGCGCATTACGGCATGGCGGACCTGGAGGTGAAATACCTCTGGGAACTGGTGGCGGACACGCTGGTGCTGCCTTCAGCCGCCGCCTGACGCCTGCACCACCGACAGGCCATGCGGGCCACCCGAGCGGACCGGTTGCCCGCGCTTCGAGCACGTCCTACCTCAAGGCCTCTTGCAATTTCAGCTGAGGCCAGCGTCTCAAAAAAAACCAATCAGACAAGCCGGTTAGAAGAGAGGGCGTAGGATGGTTTTTGCTTGACTCCGATACAATGTAGCTTTATTGTAGCTTAACGAAATGGAAGCATACCCGAAGCGCACCACTTTCCTTTCCGCGAAGCTTGCCTGACCCGGGGGATTTTCTGACGTGGCCGAAGAAAAATATCGCAACGACTCTCATCCGGACGGCGACGGAGACAGCACCCCGGGCCCCGAGGCCGGCCTGTCCGCGACCGATCCGAGCAGCCGGGTCAAATTCGAGATCTTCGGCGAGGAGATGATCGAAAAACGCGTCAAGGCCAGCGGCAACAGCGGCAGAGTCTACCTGCCGCCGGACTGGGTCGGGCACAAGGTCAAAATCATCCGGATCGATTAAACGGAGAGGCTGCCGCCGTGGAGAACATGCAAATTCGCAGACTGAAAATCGAGGATGCCGAGGAGATCACCCGGATCTACGCTGCCATCACACGCAAACCGGCAAGCCCCGATTTCAAGCGGGTCGTGGAGGATCATGCCCGCCGGGAGGACGGCGCCTGCTTTGTGGCCGAAATGAACGGCCAGCTGGTGGGCTTCATGATCAGCACCATTCTGACCGCCGGGTTCGGCATGCCCAAAAGCGCCTGGATCGCAACGTTGGGGGTGAGCCCGGACCACATGGGCCAGGGCATCGGCGCCGCCATGGCAGAGGAGATCTTCGCCTTTTACCGCTCCCACGGCATCGAAAATCTCTACACCGCGGTGCGCTGGGACTCCACGGATATGTTGTCTTTCTTCAAAACCCTCGGCTTCGACCGCAGCAATTTCATCAACCTGCGCAAGGTTCTGAAATAGGCAACTACTCAGGTAGATAGACTGAAGGCTGAAGGCGTTTAGGGACAAACCATGCGCGACCACACAAAGCCAAAATCGCTTGGGTACGTTGACAGGTGATGGGTCATGGATGATCATTATTGCCCTTCAGTATTCCGCCGAACCACCTGAGTAGTTACTAAAACAGGTCATCCAGCTCATTCCCGCCGGTGGGCATCTCGCCGTGCTGCTGCAAATACCTCTGCAGCAGCTCGCTTTCGCGCTTGGTGTACATCTGGTCCTCCTCGAATTCAAACCAGACGGCCTTCGAGTTGGAACTGCGGGCTGCGAGAAGCTCCTGGCGCAGGTTGGCGGTGCCCTTGATGGACAGCACCTGGTGCACTCGGTCAAGAAGCTGGAAGACCCCCTCGCTTTCGGGAATCTGACCGATGTGCTCCGCGTCGAAGGGCAGCGCCTTCACGGACGCCGCGGGGTTGCAGCGCAGATGCAGACGCAGGTCGCATTGCAGGCAGCGCCGGGCCTCCTGCACGGCCTGCGCATCCGTGAACCCGAGGGCGATCTCCTCAAAACCGAGCTTGCGTGACGCCGCATCCCGCTCGGGAACGCGTTCGCGGGGCCAAAGGGCAAACCCCTCGTGCCGGCCGAGCTTCGGATCCGGCGCATCCCTGAAAAACAGAACTTCTTCAATCTCGCCGTCACCTCCAAGCGCCTTGTCGATGGCGGCGGCCGCCTGGCGGCCGGCAGCGATGGCATGGATGATGGCCCCGCACGCCCGGGTCGCGTCCCCGCCGGCGTAAACCCCCGGCATGCCGGTTTCGAGGTTCTCGGCGTTTACCACGATCAGGCCGCGTTTGACCTGAATCGGCCCGCCCTGTCCTAAGAACGACAGCTCGGACGCCTGCCCCACGGCCAGGATAATCTGGTCTACGAGCATGCATTCCTTGCGGTCGCCGAACTGCGGGCAGAAGTTGCCGTGTTCGTCGAAGACGCAGGTGCATTCCACCAGATCCAGGGCTGTGACCCGGCCGTTTTCGCTGATGATGCGTTCCGGGCCCCAGGAGGGCAGAATCTTCACCCCTTCGGCCGCGGCACCTTCAATTCTCCAGGCGCTGGCCGGCATCTCCTCATCCGATTCCAGGCAGGCCATGGAGACCGCCTGGGCGCCGCAGCGCAGGGCGGTCAATGCCGCGTCCACCGCCGCGTTGCCGCCGCCGATCACCACCACGTTGTCCTTGAGCCGGACCTTCTCCCCCCGGGCCACCTGGCGCAGAAAATCGACCCCCCACAGCACGTCGGGCAGGTTGCAGCCCTCCAACGGGATTCTGCGGCTGAGCTGGGCCCCGACCCCTAAAAAAACCGCATCGCAGCCGTTTTGCCTGAGGCTTTCGAGCGTGAAATCCTGCCCCAGCGCCTGATTCGGTTTGAACGCGACCCCGGTGTCCCAGATCGACTGCAGCTCATCGTCGAGCACCGGGCGCGGCAGGCGGAAGTCGGGAATGCCGAAACGCATCATTCCCCCGGCCTGGCTCTGGGCCTCGAACACAGTGATGCTATGGCCTTTCTTGCGCAGGTAGAAGGCGGCGGTCAGCCCGGCCGGCCCGGCGCCCACCACCGCCACGTTTTTTCCCGTGTCCGGCGCGCGCCGGCCGGCCTGCTTCCAGCGCCGCCGTGCGCCGTCGGCGGCATAGCGCTTCAGCGCGCAGATTGCGACGGGCTGGTTCACATGGCCGCGGCGGCAGACCTCCTCGCACGGGTGAATGCAGACCCGCCCCAGAACACCGGGCAGCGGGACCTTCTCCCGGATGATGGCATAGGCCTCATCCCGCCGGCCCCGGGCAATCATCCGCACGTAGCCCGGCACATCGATGCGGGCCGGACAGGCGGCCTTGCACGGCACCAGGTCTTCCTCGCGTTTCCCGGGCCGCACGCCTTTATCGGCGAGGGCGCCGGTCGGGCAGACGTCGACGCAGGCGGTGCAGAACTTGCATCCGGAGGCTTCCAGACTATCGGCCAAGGTTCCCACCTGAACCCGGCCGCCGGCGTCGACCACGAAACCGATGGCCTCGATGCCCCTCAGATCCCGGCAGGCCCTTACACAGCGCGTGCAGCCGATGCAAAGGTTGTAATCACGCTCAAACAGCGGGTGACTCTTGATGACGGCGAGATCGATGGGCGCCCACCTGGCCGCCGCGGGCGGAATGCCGACGTGGTTAACGACGTCCTGAAGCTCGCAATGACCGAACCGCGGGCAGCAGCGCTCGTTCTCCGGCACATTCGCGGAGCACTCCGTGCGGCTGCAGCCCTCCTGCTGGGCGCAGGCGAGGCAGGCGTGACGGTGCCGGGATAGAATCGGCATGAGCCTTTCCCGGCGCCGCGCCTGGATGCGCTCGCTCGACGTAACGACCACCAGGCCCTCTTCCGCCGGCGTGGCACAGGAGACCACGAGATCGGCCGCCCCCTCCACTTCGACGACACACACGCCGCACCCATGGCCGCCTTCGCCCGGTTGGGCATTCACTATTTTTCGGGTCCTCTGGTAAACGGCCGGCACGGCCGCACTGCCCTCTGCAGGCGGCAGGTCGGGGTGGTGGCAAAGCGTCGGTATGTAGATACCGGCCGTGCGCGCCGCCTCCAGGATGGTGGTCCCGGCGGGTACTTCGGTGGTATGACCGTCAATGGTGAGGGTGACGGTGGTCATGGACTGGCTCCTAAAAAATGCGGAAGGCGGAACGGAGAATTCGGAGGGTGGAGGGCGGAAGGCGGAAGGGAGAGTTGGGAAGGTGGAAGGCGGAAAGTTGAAAAAAGAGAAAAAAAGCAACCACCGGCAAGTCGTTATCTATTCCGCCTTCCCCCTTCCAACTTCCGCCTTCAAACACATCGCATGGGCGAACAGCGCCGCCCCGACGGCCCCGGCGATCTGCGTGTCCCACTGGGTCTGCATGCGTTCGATGCCGATCTTCTTCATCAGCCGTTCCATGACCCCGCGATTCTTCGCCATGCCCCCGGTCACGGCAAAGCCGGGTTTCACCCCGCCCCGTTCCACAAGGGCGAATATGCGATCGGCCATGGTCTTGCAGTAGGCGGCGAGCACCTCTTCCCGGGTCCATCCCTTGCGCATCAGGCCGGTCGCTTCCGTCCTGGCGTAGACGACACAGGCGCTGGAGACCGCGGGAGGTTCTTCCCCCTTGAACTCGAAGGAACGGTCGCCGATCTCGCTGATGGGAACCCCCAGCAGGTCGGCGAAGACCTCCATGCCGCGCCCGGTGCCGGCGGCGCACCTGTCGTTCATGAGGAAGTTGGTGACCTTACCCTTTTCGTCGCACTGGATGGACTTGATGTCCTGCCCGCCGACATCCAGCACGGTGCGCACGCCGGGGCCGTAAATGAAGGTCGCCCCGCGCGCGTGGCAGGCGATCTCGGTGAGGGTGCGGTTGGCAAAGGGCACGTTGACGCGGCCGTAGCCGGTTCCGATGCAGTAATTCATGCGCTCTGCCGGCATGCCGATCGCATCCAGCGCGAATTTGTAGGCGTTGCGGGCGCTGTTGGGGCTGTCGAAACCGGTGCGCATGTTGCCGTACGCCAGGATCTCACCGTCTGACACGATTACGGCCTGGGAGCTGACGGAGCCCACGTCGATTCCGACCGCGATGAACGTGGACCTGCTCCAGTCGAGCTCGGGGTTTTTCCAGTTGGACTCGGGCCAGCGCCAGAATTCCTGTTTCTGTTCCTCAGCCATTGCGTTATCATCCCACGCGAATCCGGACGACGGACTCAGCACTCTTTTGTCCTACCTATTTGCTTTCGGCCGCAGACACGGCCGCACCCACCGCGCTTCCGAACTCGGGGTCCTCCGGCACGTAAATCGTGTTCACCTTGAGCTGTCTGACCATGGAGTCCATG
>Ga0105093_10000864_pt1 | contig 11518 bp, 7 predicted proteins | sample PPLLak3March2015_2_FD_79111 | JGI IMG/M metagenome (GOLD analysis project Ga0105093, IMG submission 79111) | Freshwater sediment microbial communities from Prairie Pothole Lake near Jamestown, North Dakota, USA - PPLs Lake P8 Core (3) Depth... | ecosystem: Environmental > Aquatic > Freshwater >... | reverse complement strand
GGCGCGAGTCTTGGAAATACCGTTAAGTGATACCAATGATTTTGTGCAGAGCCTAGAAGATGATTTGCCAAAACGATTTAAAACACCTGATGATTATTTTCAAGAACTCTTACAAAAGGGAAGTTCTCAAATCAAAAAATGGACAAATGATGCATCGCGCAAAAAAGTTTTATACATTGCGCAACGAATGTACAAGCATATTCGGCATCGTTCGCAACACGCAGCAGGTATTATTATTTTGTCAGAACCCATACACCATCATATACCAGTGGATAGTGTTGGGGATGCCGAAGACAAAAAAAGCAGAGCGATTATCTCTGCATTTTCCGGTGGACAAGAAGATAAGCAAATCGAAGAACTAAAAATACTAAAGTTAGATATATTAGGTGTTAACACCATATCTATTTTAAAGGGTGTGGTAGATCTTGTAAAACAAACACAAAGTAAAGATATAACCAAGGATTTGTTGGATATAAATTTACAAGATAAGAAATTGTATTCAAAAATTATGGACGGCAGAAACATAGGTGTGTTCCAATTTGAATCTTCCAGTATCAACAAGTTATTAAAGGCTGTGGCACCAAAGACGTTTCAGGATGTGATTGCTGTAAATGCATTGCATCGCCCTGGCCAAATTGACTTCGCATATAAATATGCCAAGAGAGAAATGGATGTTCCTCCGCATCCTATTATCTCAGAAATTACACACCACACTAGAGGCGTGATTATCTACCAAGAGCAATTGATGCAAACCATTGCGCGATTTATGAATGTGTCTTTGGGTGCAACCAATAAGTATCGTAAATTGTTGGGTGGCAAGGATATCGACGCGGACAATCCGTTAAATAGCAGCAACAAAAAAGTAAAAGAGTTTGTAAAGGAATTTTATAAAAAAACATCTAAAGCACACCCCGATTTATCGATGCAACAAATAGCTATTATTTTAAAATATATTATGAATTATGCAGGATATGGCTTTAACTATTCGCACGCTTTGTGCTATGCATATATTGCTATGCAAACTCTTTGGTGCAAAGTATATTATCCTGCTGAGTTTTATTGCGCTGCCTTGAATCATAGTGACAACGCAGAAGATTACAAAAAATATCTTGAAGATGCGCAATATAATAGCATTGAAATTTTACCCATTTCGTTTCATGATTCAAAATATATATTTACAGTAGAAGACGAATCGCATATAAGATGTGGTTTTAAGATGTTAAAGGGATTTGGGGAAATTGCATACAATGAAATGCAATCGGTTGATTTATCTCAATTCAAAGATATAGTTGATGTTCTCGTATATCCCTGGAGCAAATTCAATAAAACTTCTATATCGGCAGTTAACAGTGTTAATGGTTTCAAGGATCAGTATTCTTTCAAGCAAAAATTTATTGCCATGAATGTTTTGACCGCATATGATAAAACTAAAATCAAAAAAGGGCGCATAGATAAGGTGCGTGACAAAATAATATTTGCCATGACTTCTGACAATGCCGATCCACTGACACAGTTGCAGATTCGCAAACTTGCAGAAGAATATATTGGTTGGGATTACTATGCCATGTTACAAAACAATGTGTTGGCTTCTAGAATGAAAAATATTTACAATGCCATAAAACATGGTGGGTTACCCACATTCGATGATTTTTCTGAAACACGACCAAATGTTTGTGCTATAATGACTTCTAGTGAACGCAAAACAACAAAAAATCACAAAGAGTACATAGTAGCTACGCTTACAGATGGAAGGTCTATACACAAGGTCAAGATTTGGAAATGGTCAATCAAAAATCCACCCCTGGCTTATTGCTTGGATACTTTTGAAGAACTTGCAACCGGAAATATGGCCTTGTACGAATTGGAATATGATGAACAATTCGGGTTCACCGCTCAAAAGGTAAAAGTAAAAAGGAAAAAGCAATGACCAAAAAAACCAGTAAAAGTTTGTCTCGTGTTGAAAGTCAAGTTAACTCTGTTGAGTTTGAAGATCTTGTACATCCTTTGTCCCGTGCGCCGCTTGATACATATGCAGTAACCAAAGACACAGAGATGATTAAAGCTCTTGGTGTTATCATCGAAAGAGACTGGCCAACTATTGCAGGTGATGTGTATGCTACCGCGCTGTTATATAATTTCAAAAACAAGTTGTCATCCGTGATTAAAATCTCTGCCGCTCAATATCACTCTGTTACTGATACTTTAACCGCCATTCATGTGATACTGTTAAAAGGAGATGTTAAGTCGTTAATCATGCCAGAAGATAGTTGGTTTGAAGGTGTGGCAATGCACAAGGTAGATGATTATTTGAATCATTTAGATAGTTTTAAAAATCAAAAATCCAGAATGTATGATTTTATAAAATATTTTGCAAGTTTTGCCAAACACAATAAATATGCATATATATATGTTTCTGATAATTGGATATCTTTATCGAGTATAGAAAGTGCGGTTAAAACAGGAATCATAAAATCAGGACTTCTTCAAAGATTCAAGGCGAAAACCACAACAACCAACCAAAACGAGGAGATCAACTAAATGACGAGAAGAGCCATTGCCAACAAAACAGTGAACAATCGCAAATTTGCCGAAGGTGATCGCGTACGAGTAAATCATCATGCCTTTGGGGATAGCTATTTTGTTGGAAAGGTTGGTAAAATTGTTGGGTATTCAAATAGTGTGTATGAAGTTTGTTTCACTCTTCCTGGAAATGGGCGCGAAGAAGTTAGGCGGCTAAAGCCATACAAGTTGTCTTTGCACGTATAATATCACCACATAAAGAACTATCCCTTATAATTATATATAGCCTGATATCATTTTAAAAGGTTATATATAATGACTACAGTGCCGCTACAGCCCTCAACGCTATTTGCCAGCGCATCGTACAAAACTCCATTTGGATATTTTGATGCCGATCCTGCGTTTCAAAACGATGCAGATTCGATGACAGAATATGTCAGAAGGAGATTTGGCGGCGCAACTGTTACCACAGAGTTGACCGACCACGATATCTTTGCTTGTTTTGAAGATGCAACATTTGAGTTTCAAGCCTATATAAATATATATCAAGCCAAAGATCTTTTAATGGATATGATTGGCGCTCCATCTGCCTCTGTGGCACACATGAATTTGCCCCACCACTCAACTAGGCTACTGCAACATTATGCCTCTCCATATGCGCGGTTGGGCGGAACATACGCTCTCCACTCGGCCTCCACAACCCTGGCCGCATCGCAACAACACCAGGATATTCGAGGAGAATTGGTTGCTGCTGGAAAAATGAACAATGATGATATATTATACATCAAGGATGTGTTTTATGCGGCGAACGTTCAGGTGTATCGCCTGTTCAACACAACAAGCGCATTGAACTACTTAAACAGAGAATTTTCTTTTACATCATACATACCAGAGGTAATGTTTTATTTGTTGCCAGTTTGGGAAGATGTTTTGAGAACTCAAGAGTTTAAAACATCTGATAAGGTTAGGCGATCAAATTACGCTTATAAAATCAATAACGGAATATTATCTGTTTATCCTGCTCCAACTACATCTAAAATAGTTTGGTATACATATTATGTAGAACCCATATCTAGCGGTAGTCTGTACTCATCTGATCATTATACTAGTTATTTGTCACCTTCCGGGAGCGTAAGCGCAGTATCCAATGCTCCTCTTAATATATTGCCATACGGTTCTTTGAATTATATGTCAAAGCAATTTATCAAAAGAATTACTATTGCATTATGCAAAGAGTTGCTTGGAAGAGTTCGTGGCAAGTTTACCACGCTTCCGATTCCTGGTGGTGACGTTACCATGGATGGAGATAGCCTCAAATCAGAGGCGCAAAGCGAGTTAGATAATATTAGAAACGAATTAAAGGAGTGGCTGGAGTCACTGACGCATTCCCAAATGCTAGAGCAAGAAAGGGCCAAAATGGAGGCTGTTGTAAGCACATATGCCTTTGAACCGATGTTGATTACCAAAGGATAGCATTTATGTCAAATATACCATACAAGGATTCTGATTTTATTTTCAAAAAACGAGGCATACGTGAATTGGATGCGGCTGTTTTATATTATTTTAAAGATGTACTGGATATCAACACGGAAACACAAGATGGGAATGTCTATAAAGTACCAGTATATATGGCGACGGCAGAAAGAAGATTTACATCAGACAACCCAGAGTTGATCGATGAAAATGGCACTCTAAAAAAACCATTTATTCGCATCAGAAAAGTTGATGTTGATCGCACCAACAACGGATTCTATGGTTCTGCTGCTGATATGGAAACGATTCAAATTGTCAACAAGACATATGGAAAAACAAATAACATTCAAAACTTGCATAAAGCCAGATGGAAACACGTTGCTGAACCGCCAGCAAATATAGTTCACGAAATATATACAATACCATTTCCTGATTTTTTTGTCGCAACATATGAAGTTGATATTGAAACCGTTTATATTTCCACTGAAACAAATATAATTTTAGAGACTATTTTTCAAAGTATGGATTTTAGAAATTCATTTAAAATTCCTGATGCGGGCACAAAAACAACTCGCAAAGACAACAAAGATTCACAAGGATTTTTTTATGTTGGTTTTTTGGATCCTAGTGTACGTGATGAATCCAATCTGGATGATTATACAGATCAAGAAAGAAATATAAAACATGTCTTGTCTTTTAGAGTAGGTGGTGTAATTTTTGGAAACCCCGCAAACATACCAGATTATCAATCAAAGGATGATGGTTTTATCAGAATGCGCAAGCATTATAGCTCATATAAGGTGCGTTTTAATCGCACAGATGAAAGCTATACAGCAGAAACCGAAGAGGAATTAGCAAGGTGGTTTGGATAAATTTTATAATATATATCAATAAATAACAAGTATATACCAATCATTTTTTTGTATTCCTGGTGCCATACCGCATAATTATATAGAATGAAAATTATCTTTCAGGAGATATAACCACTATGGTACAAGAATTCGTTTCACCCGCAGTTATTACCAACGAAATTGATGAAACAGAATTGGCGGCTGGACTTGCTGCAATCGGACCCTCAATCATTGGCACGGCTTCTCAAGGCCCGGCTTTCAAACCAACTAACGTGGGATATTGGCCTGATTTTGTTGCCATGTTTGGAAACCAAGATCCGAAAAATCTTGCTGTTTATTCTGCGCGTTTAGGTTTGAAAGTGCTGGCTGGTTTAAACATGGTGCGTGTGTTGGGGCCAGAGGGAACATCGCATACCAACGGAAACACCATCGCTCCAGGGTTCAAGGTTGACAATGTGTGGTCGGTGATGTATACAACCCCAGCAGATAACGAAGATGTCATGGCATTGATTCATACCAGCGGTGCGTATCATGCTGTTGTAACAGATTTGGATGCTGGAAAATTTTACCTGGAAATAAAGAATGGTGCTGGAACGGCAATTGCTGCCTCAACGTCATCTTTTAATTCTGGTGCCGCAGACTATATTTGCAATACACATAACATAGATGCTACAAAATATCATGATTCCAACTATGGATACTATATCCACAAAGTATTTCAATATAACTACAAAAACTTGAATGCAAACCCAACTTGGAATTCGGCATCGTGGGGTGCGACATACGGCGATTATACACTAGGCTACAAGTCTGGTTCAACACCCTGGATCAAGAGTCAGCCGTTCGGATCTTCGGAATACAGCTTGTTCAAGATTCATAGCTTGGGTGATGGAACCAACGAAAACACACATGTTAAAATAACCGTTTCCAGCGTTTCGCCTTCTGTGTCGCCCGATACCACACCTTATGGCACATTTGATGTTATTGTGCGCAGTTATGGTGATACAGATTCTAATATGCAGATCCTAGAACAGCATTCAAATTTGACATTTGACGAAACTTCTCCAAATTATATTTTGAGAAGAATTGGTGATTACCATGAAGAATATAATGCCACCATCAAAAAATTTGTTCCTGATGGAAATTATCCAGTAAAATCAAAATACGTCCGCGTAGAACTAACTGGTAGCGCGTTTCCAAATACTGCCGTTCCATGGGGATTTCGTGGATATGGAAAGATGTCATCATCTATCCCTTCTTTACCATACGTTGTCGATTTGAAAAACACACAAGGAATTCATGCTTCGCGTTACACATGGGGAGTGCAATTCAATTCCGCTTCGATACACTCAAGATTATATGAAAGGGCCAGTGGAAAGGCCAGCGCAACATCCGATTCTGATTTTTCTTTAAAGTCTGTTTCTGGGTCCAGTGCCGACACATATGCGTATAATACAGCGTGGACAGGTACGCTCCCAACTACTACATTTGCAGGATATGCAAAATTTACCCTTGGTCTTGAAAGAGGATTTGACGGTTGGGATATTCACATGAACAATCCCATAGATAACACTTTGCTTGGAGATACTGCGAACTATGCTTCGGCATCATGGACAGCGAGAAATGCTTTTCGCAGAGGCATTGATGTGCTATCCAATCCAGATGAAGTAGACAGCAACATGTTGGTTATTCCTGGTGTGTATCATTCATTTGTAACAGATTATGCAATTGACATGGCTGAAAATCGCTCTGACATGTTCTATGTCATGGCAATTTCTGGAAATACGAAATCAGATGCCATTAACTATTTGGTTGGTCGTGGATTGGATTCGTCCTATGTTGGTGTATATTACCCACATGTGTTGATCGAAGATACATATAACAACAAAAGATTGTTTGTAGAACCTTCGGTAATCATGCCCTATGTTTACGGAATGAATGATGTACTTGGGCAACCATACTATGCACCAGCGGGTCTGAACCGCGCCATTTTGAATGACGTAGTATTCGGCGTAAAAGAATTTTTGGACAAGGAAGATAGAGATGATTTGTATCGCAACAGAATCAATCCGATTGTGCGATTCAAAGAGGGCTATACAGTTTGGGGCCAAAAGACATTGCAAATCAAGGACAGTGCATTGAATCGCATCAACGTGCGCAGACTGTTGATTCACATCAAAAAAGCCATCGCATCTATTGCTCGTTATCTAGTGTTTGAACAGAACGCTTCAATAACTTGGCAAACATTTGAAAATAAGTCGCGTCCAATTCTTGACAGCATCGTTTCAACATATGGAATCAAAAAATACAAAATTGCAATGAATAGCGATACTGTTACAGCAGAAAATGAAGCTCGCAATGAAATGCCTGGAAAAATTGTTCTGATGCCATACAGAACGTCCGAAATCATTCCTCTTGATTTCATCCTGTCAGAGAACGGTGCATCCTTTGACACACCATAATATCATGATGGTAATAATTAAATATATAACACGGGAGATTCCATAAATGGCACGAGAACAGCTTGATATTCAAGGTATGCTTGGGATCAAAGCAGAACCAAAGCGCAAATATCGATGGATCATGAATATTGATCGCATTGATATTTTCATGTTTTTGACCGCTGCTCGTCCACAGGTTACTATTTCAGAAACAGTTGTTCCTTATATGAACATAAAAAGGAAATATGCTGGTAAACCAGAGTGGGCTACGCTTCCAATTACATTGATCGATTATATTTCGCCTAGCGCAACACAACGAATTTGGGAAAAGATGCGAATGATTTATGATCCTGCGACTGGACTTATGGGCTACCCTGAAATATACCAAGAGGATATGACGTTGAAAATGCTTTCTCCTGTAGGTGAAGTGGTTGAAAAGTGGATCCTTAAAGATGCGTGGTTCTCTGATGTCAACTGGAACGAACTAGATTACAACACTGAGGAACCAGCAAATATTGCCATCAGCATTTCTTACAATTGGGCTATCAACGAATTCTAACAAGAATTATCTAGAGCCATATCTTATCAACAATCTTCACAAACGCACTCTATTAACAAGTTGAATGCCATAATTATAATATCATGTCCACTACTACTAGCAACAATAAACATCCTATTACGGTGATTAATATTGATTCTCTGTATGAATCAAAAACAATATCAGAAGCAAAAAAGAATATGTCAGAAGGCATTTTTTCTCATCTGATTACAGCACTTGTATCATTTTGGCTTGGTAAAAAAACTGGTGTGAAGATACAGGGCAAACCAGAGAATGTTGAAAGATTTGAAAAGGCGCTTAAGAAAATCAACCAAATGATTGACAAGGATATTGTGGGTGCTTCTCCAGATCAACTTAAAAATATAGCAGCAAAATATAATGTTAAGCTAGTGCAATCTTAATAAGATAAACGTTTTTATCTTGTAACAATAATTATATAAATGGCCAAAGATACTGATAATAAAGGTAGTGTATCAAAGGCTTCAACCTTGCACAAAGATGTGCAAGCCGCTACCAGAGCCACCATTGCTGAAATCGCATACTTAAAAGAACTCACTAAAGAATATGAAAAAGCAACAGATGCAAAGCGTGAATACTTTAATGAAAAATCTGGCAACAGAGTTGTTGCGCTTTTTGTTGGTATGAAAAACAAGATAAAGGACACAGCAAAAGAGTTTCGGGATCTTTCTAGAAATTTTGAAAAGCTGTCAAAGACAGCGGCGGAACAGAAAAAACAAGTTGTTATGGCACAATTAAAATATAATGATTTGCTTGCCTCTATGAATAAGCTATCAATGGCTAGTGCTAAAGGCGATAAAATACAAGAGGCAACATTAAAAAAAGTCACAAAAGAATTGGGCGCACAAGGTAAAATACTACAAAAAACAGAGAAGTCACATCAAACATCAGAAAAGAAACTCAAGTCGCATTTGTCTGCTGTTACGAAATATAAAAATATATTGGGTATGGTTAAAGCAGGAGTGCTTGGTGTTGCCGTCGCATTCTCTGGAATTTTAATTGACGCGGCTTCAGCATTTTTCAACGTGCTCAAAAAGGGATATGATGCTTGGAAAGAATTCTATTGGCGATGGCAACTGGACATGGTTCACACTGTTCAAAGTTTACGAGATCAAATTGGTCCTTCGGGTGCCATGATCAAGGGCATGAAAAAGATGGCTGGTATGACATTTTGGAAGGGCTGGGGCATGGAAGAAGCGGCCAACGTGGCGGCCAAATTAGCGGAAAACCTTGATATATCTCAAATGACTGCTTCTGGTGCAAAAGATTGGATCAAGGTTGGTATCTTGGCGTCCAAGGGGCTCGGCATGGGCGCGGAAGCTGCTGGCGATTTTGTTGGCAGACTGCACAAAGGATGGCAACTTACAAACAAAGATATCACAGAATATATTTTAAGAATCAAGGATGCAGCGAGTGAAACTGGCGCAACATCTGTTTTAATGGCGAAAGATATTTCAGAAAATATGGATGTATGGACAAAGTATGGAAAGAATTTTATGACCATGGCTATTTCTAGTTCCAGAATGGCTCGTCAATATGGTGTGTCACTCAAAGAGCTTTTGTCGGTTTCGGATAAATTTTCGACATTTGAATCATCTGCTGAATCTGTCGGTAAGCTAAATGCCGTCATGGGCTTGAATCTTAACACAGCAAAAATGTTGATGGCCACAGAAACAGAGCGTGCAGATATATTGCGCGAAGAAATGATGAAGTCTGGAAAGAACTGGCAGAACCTTTCTAGGTTCGAGCGAGAAGCCGTCATAAATATGACAGGGTGGAACGCGGAAACTGCACAGGCTGTTTTATCAACCGGGAAACAACAGAAGAGCTTGGGCCAATTGCAAAAAGAAGAAGAAAAACGCGCAAGACAAAAAAAGAACGATTCAAGATTGCAACGAGAAGCAAATAAATTACTATCAGATATGGCGCACGTATTAGATGAATATTTTGGTCCAAATGGCAAGCTCAAAAGAATGTGGGAACAAATGGGTAAAGTGTTTGAGCCATTCCGAAAAGTTATTGATGATTTCAAAATGAACACTCTGGACAAATTAATAACTAGATTTAAAGAATGGCAAGATAATGAAAATTTACAAAAATGGGCTGACAAACTTAAAAAAATATTAGATAAGTTGGGGCCTCCGATGGATAGAGTTTTGAATTGGTTAGATACAATGGATGAGAATGGTTCTACCGGGATGGACAAAATACTTGAAGGCGTTGATAATCTTGCATATGGATTATTAAAAGCATACGAATATAGCAATATGTTTTATGAGGGCTTGGTAGGTATTGCTTATTTATATGCTAAGTTTCAAAGAATGTCCAGTTTTGGTGCTGAAAAAGAAGCATGGGCTAAAACAGAAGAAGAGCTTGGCAAGAGTTATAAAAAAGCAGCAAAAGGTACTTTTGGTGCTCATCATATGGCAGAAACATGGAAGGATCAAGACGAGCAGCAACAAATTCAGTTGGTGCAAAACAACAAATTAAAACCCACAGATTTTGAATTACAATTACTCAAAGAAGGAAAAATTAATCTCGATCCACAAATGTATGATCTAAGCGGTATTGATACTAGAACAAAAACTGGAAAAATAACATCGGATAAAGCCCTTGAACAAAGCGAACAAAAGTCAAAGAAAGCAAATAAAAAACAAGAAAGCATGGCAAAGGATGCTGCAAGTACACAGAAAAAAATTGATAACATTGCTGGTGGAATCAACAACAAAAAAGGTATTCAAACCATGGGCGATTATTATGATACCTCTTATAAGGTAATGAAAAAAATTGCTTCTTTTGAAGATTCCATTTTGGACAAAGCTGCCGCAAAGATGAAAAAAGTTGATCAAGCAATATCATCCGTTGATAAAGCTGCGATGATTAGTGCCCTTGATACTATTCAAAGCAAAGGCAATGTTGAAGCCAACAATGCAAAGATTGGTGATATTCAAATACTTGTTGCGGATATCCAAATGGATGGCAATAAAGTTGGACAAGCGGTTTTTGCCGCGACCAGAAAGGGGTAGCAAACAAACATGCCATATATGCCACCAGCATACTCCCAGGGAGATTTATTATTGAGGGTATCGTTTGGTATGCCTGCACCTGGCCAACACCTTGATTTCAATACAATGGTGTGGGCGTCTTCCTTACAAGATGCATGGTCTGACTGGATTCGCCTCGTTAAGACCAGAATGTCTCGCACAACTAGCTGGCCATACAACATGATTATGTTGACGGCAATGAACCCTGTATTTGGCAAGGGTAGAGTATTCAATCCAAAGTCATGGGAGGGTCTTGGGAGGTTTCATCTGGATCGATGGAATCCCAGGCCGGAAACCTACAGAAGTTTGCGTGACATGCATATTGGCCGCGCCGACCAAAGAGAAGCCGTAACCAAAAAACCAACACTGTTTTCCAAGTTATTTTTTGGAGCCAAAGAAATAGAAATTATAGAAGATGTTGAAACCGGAGGCTCTCAAAGTCTTTTACAGATTCAAAATGCAAATAATATATATTCGCAAGATAGGCCATATCCAGAATATAGCACTACAACAAAAAAGATTTTAACACCAGATCAACTTAACGCATATAAATCTTTGTTCAATGCACAAATTTCTTCGCAAAATAGTATGTATGGTACAAATATGTACAAG
>Ga0105093_10000862_pt1 | contig 11526 bp, 10 predicted proteins | sample PPLLak3March2015_2_FD_79111 | JGI IMG/M metagenome (GOLD analysis project Ga0105093, IMG submission 79111) | Freshwater sediment microbial communities from Prairie Pothole Lake near Jamestown, North Dakota, USA - PPLs Lake P8 Core (3) Depth... | ecosystem: Environmental > Aquatic > Freshwater >... | reverse complement strand
TCTTCCGGATGCCAGGAATTTGGAATGGAGTCTGCTGGCTTATCCATGAGTGTCACTAATTGAACATCACCAGATGTTAGCGGCCTTTTTTCGCAAGGGATAAAAAATCCCTCGCCCATTTTGAATTCTGGTTTGAGCAATTGATCCAACGCCGACCAGGGCTGCTGGCGTGCTTTGAGCATATCCAGCGTTTCAAACGGAATCCCAGCACCTGCCACGCGTTGCTGCATACCGGTATCCTTATCCACCAAACTGATCAGCACAACCTGGAATGGTGTGGCTTCTTGTATACCCTGAGCCAATATCTCCATAGCGGTTTCGATGGATGAATCGGCTTTTATCTTCTGTGTAGTTTTGAAAAGTTGTGTAAGTGCATCGGCCTGATGCTGGAACCTTTGCATTTGCCGATATTTTTCTTGATTATCCTGGTAGTTATTCAGTGCAATGCCGGCCTGTAAAGCCAGACTCTGGATCATTTCAAGGTTTGCTTCATTGAAATGTGATTTTTGCCCAGCGTGCAGGTGTATGAGCCCCGTAACTTTATTCCGGTAAGTAATGGGTACCACCAAGGCAGATTGCACACCTTCATGCATTGGCTGGTACTCAGCCCGAGTAAAATCGTCCACTACAATGGATTTCTTGCTTTGAAGAACTGCTGACTCCAGAGATGACAGGTTTTCAACTGGTATATCACCAACATAATGCTCTATGCTTATGCCATGTTCAGCATCTGCTCCATAAAACAAGATAGTTCCACAATCTGCCTTGGTGGATTGCAGACTTTCATCGTATAGAATCTGAAGAATCCGACCTAATTCCTGGCTTAGGCTCAATTCACGGTGGAGGCGCGTTAGCGCGGCAAGTTGATCTACTCGGCCGCGCAGCGACTCATCTGTTTGAGCAAAAAGTGTTGCAATTTCAATGGCTATGGCCAGTTGTCCAGCTGCAGATGTAATGATTTGCAGGTCATAATCATTGAAGAAATCGATCTCTTTTCCAGCCATGATCAACTCACCGATAGAGTTGTTGCGGGTGATCATTGAACAATAACTATGGATTTCATCTTCAATGTATCACTAAGCCAGCGGTACATTGGGATGATATGCTGTTCCTCGGCCAGATGCCCGGACACATATGAATGTTTGCTATTCGTGACTGTCAGATGGAATTGAGGATCATCAACAGTCATATGGAAGTTGGCTACCGCAATCTCAAGGGTTGAACCTAAAATGGATTTGTTGTGTAATTCCAGAACTCCCTGAATATCGTCAAGAAGGAGTACCGCAGAAAAATCAGCCTGTAGCAGGCGCGCCAGTTCCTGTAATGAGAATTGAATGATCTCATCCTGTGTGGCGGAGGAACTGGCCAGACTGGCGATCCGCCGCAATGCTTCAGAGCGCTTCACCCGCTGGCGGGTCTGCTGTACAACGGTGATATTCTCGATAATCGCTGCCGCTTGATCGGCAACGATGCCCATCAAACGTAACTCGGCGGGTGAGAATGATGAGGTACGTCGATGATTGGAGACTTGTAGATACCCCAAACTATGATCGTTCGATACCAAAGGTACCAAAACGGCATTGCGAATGCTGGCAGCTCGGGCAACATCTTGCAACCCCATAATCGACCAGGTTTGATCCTCGACTGCATTCTCGGTGATTAGGGTTTCTTGCGAAAGGTATATTTCTTCGGCAGTGCTTCCCGGCTGAATCGTCACACGGTAGAGTTCGATGAACTGGGAAGGGAGACCAATAAAGGGTTCTTGGGCTTCAAGTGTTCGACGATCCTCGTTATACGACAGGAAGCCCAGGATTTCCACATCAAACAGGGGGGCAAGGCTCTGAACCAGCCGATTGAACAGTTCACGAACATCCCTTGTCGCGCCGATGGCTTGGGCCAGGTTGGCCAAACCGCCAAATTCGGCCGCCCGTTCCTGTTCTTCCTGGAGCAGGGCCGCGCTTCTGATTGCATTCGCGGCCTGCCCAATAACAAGGTTGATGATTCCCATATCATCGGTTGTGAAGCCATCGGGAGTCTTTAGGCCAATTTCCAATGTGCCAATCAGTTCGTTACCGGCCAGGAGTGGTATGCCCATGAATGAGCGAAAAGGGATTTCCCCATTCGTTTCAGGGGACACTTCCGTGAAGGATTGCGTATCTTTCACCAACAAAGGCGACTGATTTTCGAGCAATAGGGCAGTATAGCCTCCAGGTGGTTGTGGGATTCCACTTACCACCTCGCGCTTTCCCAAGTGGCCGATTCCAAACCGGAAAGCGGTCAACATATTTTTTTCGGGGTCAAGAATCCGAATTTCGATCATATCTGCCGGGACAAGGCGCTCGATGAATTCCAAAACAGCCCGGATGGTGGCTCGAAGCCCATCCTCTACCGAAACTGACCGGCTGAAATCCATCAAAATTTTTGCTATTGGAATCGGAACATCTTTGGCATCGGCCGACAGGGATGCTTTGAGGTCTGGCTTGCGCAAGGTAACCAGAAGGCCATTCCCTGCTGGTATCCAGTAGGAAATCCCATCCATGGGACGACCGTCAACGGATAAGCGGGTTTCTCCTTCTTCAGAACAAAGCATCAGAAAATCATCACTTGGCCGGATACGTCGTGCAAGTGCTTCCAATCCGGGGTACTCACCCTGGCGCACGCCAAATAATTCGCGGGCTGCCGGGCTAAGGTATTCAAGCCTTCCTCCGGGCTCCACCAGAAGGACAATATGGTCATTAGCAGGTTGATTAACTGGAAGCGAGGGAAGGGAAACACTTTGGACAGGTTTTTGCCGGGAAACCAGACGGAGCAAACCCCAAACCAGCAGGAACAATGCCAAGCCGGTCAGGAGCAAGCCAATCCCCAAGAATACTGTTTGCCCTTGGAACATACTAGAATTTTTATCCTCTTACAGGTGTGTTACCGGCGGCATCCTGGCGTCTTATTTCAGCAGCCATTTCGGTGATTTCACGGATATCGGCAAAAGATTGGTCCTTGGGCGAAACGATGCCAACCGCCATTGTCATGAGAGGATTTTTCTCCAATTGGCCTTCTGCATTGTTGGCCATAATATAGCCCTGCTGGCGATCCATGAAGTTGTAATGGGTAAGCACCTCTTCAGCAAACCGAGATTTCAACTGCTCCTTGATTGCCATCGCCGCAGTTTCCGCTGTGATGATAATGAAATTATCGCCGCCAGCATGGCCGATAAAATCGTTGGATGTTCCCAATTCGTCAACAACTTCACCAATCACCATGGCTGCAAAGCGAAGCACATCATCGCCAGCCACAAAGCCATAAACATCCTTGAACTGATCAAAGAAATTGATGCGGGCATCCATGTAAGCCCAGCCAGTCTCCCGGATGGTGCGGCGCAATTGCTCCTCGATAAGGCGACCAGCCGGCAATCCTGAACGGGGATCGGTCAGGCTCTCCCGTTCTGATCGCCGGATGGCTCCTTGGACGCGCAACTTCAACTCTTCGATGTCAAAAGGCTTGGTGATGTAATCATCAGCACCGAGCTCCAAACCTTGCAAGCGATCGCTACGTTCATCCTTTTGCGTCAGGAAGATGACCGGGATATGGCTGGTGCGCGTGTTGGTTCGCAGGGTGCGGCAGACTTCATAGCCATCGATGTCGGGCAGCATGATATCCAGCACGATGAGATGGGGCAACACCTGGCGCGTTTTTTCCAGGGCATCCGAACCGCGCGGAGCCACATCTACTTCAAAACCCAGCCCTGTGAAGTAAATCTTCAACATGTTGGAGATGTCGGAGTCATCTTCAACCACTAAAAGGCGTGATTTTCCCATACGAGCCTCCCATTCATAACTTCATTGATTCAATCCATAACGGTTCTGCGTTGAACCCGACAATTTCATATGCTTACTCCAAGCACGCTGGCGCACGATATCAATTTGCTCAGCGGTAACTTCGTGCTCAAACGAGCGAAAGCCGCTCAGGCGGAATCCATGTTTGGTTGCCAGAGCCGTGATTTCATCCACATGTTGGCGGGTGATCTCTTTGCCCAACGTGTAATCCTCGAAGCGGCCCTCCAGGGCCAATGTGATGGTCTCTGCCATGCAGGCATAAGCCTTGCCAGGTGGAAAACCAAAGTTAAAGTGAAAATCAACGGGGCCTGGTACATCTACCATACCGCCGTCTATCACTAATATATCATCTCGTGCCGCTGCAACCATTGCAGATACATCGCGGGGACGAGCAACATCACAAATCACACTGCCTGGCTGCAAATACTCCGGCTGGACGATACTATGGATGGCGCTCGTGACCGTCAGGACCAATTGACAGTGAGACAATGCTGCCATATCGGTGGAAATTTTCAATCCGGCACGCCCCGGACCCTGCAGCCGGGTGCGCAGTTCTTCGAGTTTCTCCTGGCTGCGTCCGATCAACCAAAGTTCGGCCACTTCTTCGGCAAGCAGTTCGGCGCACACTTTCCCGATCGAGCCGGTCGCACCCACCACTGCCGCTGATGCATCCTTCAGCGAAATGTCCATTAGGCGTGCGGCTTCGCGGAGAGATTCCACCGCGATCGAGATGGTGTAGGCATCTCCTGTGGTTACCGGGATATCCAACGTTTTTGCAATCGTTACACCTGCGTCGCCGACAACAGATGTGAAGGCACCCAATCCAAGGATTTTCGCACCCAGCTTTTCAGCCAAATGGCCAGTTTGAATAATCTTACGATAAACTGTCCGTTCTGGCAACTCCAACATTCGTCGGGGGGTATATGGGCAGGCAATGAATAACCCCCGAACTTCCTTTCCAGTTGCATCGGAGGTGATACCGGTAATTTCAGAGATATAGATGGGTGGGAAGAAAGTGGAGAAAAAGTCAATCTGCCGTCCAGTGAGAATGCGGCCTAATAACGGGAATTTTCGGCTCACATCCCGCTTGGGATCAATAGGGTGGATGATGAAAGCAAAGGTATCCACTGCGTTACCATGAGGTAGATTCCGTTTCACCACGGCGAGGGTAGAGGCGCGGGTGCTTGCTGGCTTCTTTAAGTTTGTGGTGGTCACTATCTTCGTAGCGGATATCGCGATCAATGATGTTACGATCCTTGGATGCAAAGAGTACCACATCCGATTCAATAGTGCGGGCCGGAAAAACGATCATTCCTGTGCCGATGCGACAGTTGTGACCCACACATCCGCCGATTACAGGCCGGTTGGAAAAAGAAAGTTTATCGTGTCCATCCAATGCCCGGATTGAGGATGGTATCAAGTTATAGTCCGTGAAGGTATTGCCTGCACCGATGAAAGTATTGCGCCCGATCACGCACATTTGCAGGCAGGTGTTTTGGGCCACCATGCTGTTTTCCATGATGGTGGTCATAAAAAGGGAAGCGCGGAAGGGCAGGAAAGTACCATCCCCGACCACGGAGAGCATCAATTGGCAATCCTGGGAAACATTCACGTTGCTGCCTATGATGCAATTATCGATCACCGCACCTGCGCCAATGGTGACATTATCCCCAATTGTAGCTGGCCCATGGATGACGGCAGTTGGGTCTATAACGGAGTTCTTCCCAACTTTAACCAGCCCGGAGCACTCCAGTAACTGCCTGCCCTCGTACAATGCTTTTCCCAAGATTCTCAGTTTAAAACCAAGATCTTTGTTCAAGCGGTCTTCGAACCGTGCACCGCGCGCAAACAGGCCAAAGACACCATCTGCTATAAAGATATGAACCCAGGAATCTATGGCTATCAGTGCCCGCAAGGGAACCTGATAGAGCAGGTCACCACTTTCATTTGCCATATAGGTGGGTACGTGGTAATAACCGATCTCACGTGGCTGGAGGTTTATAACCAGTGGAGCTACATCGGCTTCAGGTCCCTTAGGGTAATACCACAGGTCAGCGTAATAGAGATTTCCCGCGGGTGTATAGGATACCGACAATGGAAGGGCATGTTCACGGAAAGCAGGGTCATCGGCTGAAAATGCAGCCCTTACGGCTCGATTACGCTTTTTAGCCTGGCGTATGAATTCCCTGATGTAATGCTCGTCAAAATACAGGTTGTCACGGTATACAAGCATTGGTTCGCGTGTGACTGGCAGCCGCTCACCGGGATTTATTTCCTTTTCGCTTGTTACGTAAGGAGCCAGGAGGTCTCGCTGGTTGAGCCAAAGCGGTTTATTCTGGATGCGTAAGTCGCGCGCCGGTTCATTGAAGGGTGGAATTGGACGAGTAGCACGTAAAATTATTTTCAGCATAACAATTAATTCAATGGGTTCTGATCAATCATTATCGTACAAGTTTTATCACCGCGTGCAATGCATTGGGTCTCTTCAACCATGAAAATCTTCCCGCCGCTGACCCAATAAAGCGATTCCTGCAATAATCCGACAGCCAGGTGGCAGGCCACATCGTTGGTATGGCGCTCCCAGCAAAGAGGGCAGCGTTCGATGATCCAGTGGATGTGTGAGTTATCCCGTTCGATGCGAACCTGCTGGTGGGTGAAGCGGTTGAACAACCCCGCCAGGGCTTCGCTGCCGACTTTCAGCTTGGTTGCCAGGGGCAGGAGGCGGAAAGCCAGGTCAGTCAGGCCAAGTTCAGGGCCAAACTCACGCAGCCCGTACTTGAAGCAGGCCCGTCCGGTGCGCAGGGCAAGTCCGCGCCCGCCGCGCGGTCCGTAAGCGCTTTCCAGGGAATTTTGCAGGCGGGAAACTGTTTCGAATGGGATCGTCAAATCCTGGTTGTGGGGGGGGATGTTGTTAATGTATTCCGGCAAATCAGCCAGGTTGAGAACAGCGTTGACACCGTTCCGGCCGATCACTTCTTCCATGCCCAATAGGATCATCCGCCCCATGCGGTTCGGATAAAAGAATTGTGGTGCAGGATTATCCATCAATGGATTGTCTCTTCGTCAAGGAAGGATCTTAGTTTATTGCTGAATGTTCCAGGTTCATCCATCATAACGAAATGGCCTGCCGTGGGGAACCGTTCGATATGTGCATGTGGAATACCCGCCAGCATGGGTTGCCATTGCATTGGATGGACGATGTTATCCCGATCGCCATACATTCCCATTGCCGGTATTTTGACCTGGGGGAGCATGGGTTGCAGATCCGTACGGCGCAGGGATGCAATGCTCAGCAGGAAAGATTCAAGTGTTGTCCGGGATAGATCCCGATCCATCATTTCTGGAAATAGAGGATCTTTGCATATCATAGGTGAGGCAACTCGCATGCCAAATCGAAAAAGACCCATAATGTTGAATAACATAAAAGCAATGGGACGACGGCCAGCCATTTTGAGCGCCCAGGCCAATGAAGATCCAACAATGGGTGATCCCACAATGACAACTTTGCTCACCCGTTGGGGGTACTGGATGGCAACTGAAAGACTGACAGTCCCACCCATACTATGGCCAACCAGGGGAGCGCGACTGATCCCCAGGCGATCCATGAACTGGTCCACCAGGCCGACAAAATCCTGGACTGCATAGCTCTCCCGTTTCTTGCCGGATTCACCAAAACCCCAGAAATCCAGGGCGTACGTACGGAAATTATGTTTGCCCAAGAAAGCCATGGTTTCCTGCCACAACCCCCAGGAACCCAACCAGCCATGCAACAGGATAACCGGACGTCCACGACCGTAGACCTCGTAATGAACTATTCCTTGATCCGTGGTGATGGAGGACACAGCAGAGCTAAATAAACGGAGAGCAGGCTACTCTCCGTTCTCCATTTCAGAAAGGATACTGTACAACAACTCAAGCAATACCGTCTTGACACTATCACGGCTTGTGGCTGTGCAGGGCAGGAACTTGACCTTGGAATCCAGGCGCAGGGCATGGCGCATATCATCCACTTCCCAGGCTTCTTTCTTATCCTGCTTGTTAGCGGCCACAACATATGGGGTGGGTGCATAGGCGCGGAAAGTTTCCAAAATGGATCGCGCTTCGCGGAAGGTCTCCGGGCGGGTACTGTCCACCAGAACGATAAAACCCAGCATACCTTCAGAGAGGATTTCCCACATGAAATCGAAACGTTTTTGGCCGGGTGTACCAAATAGATAGAGCACAAGATCCTCATCCACCGTGATGCGACCGAAATCCATGGCAACCGTCGTTGCATCCTTGACCTTCTTCTCGGAAGCGGATGAGATTCTCCGTTCCGTGGAGACAACATCAATCTCACTTACGGATTGGATGAATTCTGTTTTACCAGCATTGAACGGGCCAGTTACTACCATTTTGACGGTCTGCATGATGACTATCCTCAACAAGAGATTACAACGAACGGATGCGGTTTATGAGGCGGTTAACCAGGGATTTCTGTTCTTCCTTATCCTCTGTCGGGAAGACACGCACCGGCTGCGGGGCGGGAACGCCTTCAGGCCGGATGAGTTCTACCAGCCCAGCCTGCAGGAGACCGTAAACAATCCGCCGGATTTGCAGGTCATTCATTTTTGCAGCATTTGCAATTTGCCGGATGGTGTTCTTAGGGTTAATGTACGAGACTACCCGCCATTCTTCAACACTCAGATTGACATTACGGATGTTGGCACCCGGACGCTCGGTGAACTTGAGCGCCATTTCCAGGCTGGGGATCTCATCTTGCAGTTGCTCCCACTCGCGCAATTGCCGTGACCCCTCGATAATAAGGTTCTCCAAATCCAGGCGGACATTGATGCGGTCTTCAGGGGGCAGGAGTTCGTTATCGAACCGGAAAATGCCTTCCACCCATGTAAACAACTTATGCACAACATTGGAAAAATGTTGCTGCAAGTTGATCAGGATATCCTCTTGCGTAAGGTAACCGGCATTGATGAGCAATAATCCCAGTTCTTTATCAGGGATCTGCCTGGCACGCTGCTGGATGGCCTTGAATTGGGTGGGTGATATTTTTTTTGCTTTATGGAGAATACTGGCCAGTGAGCCATCTTCCTGACCGATCTCAGCATAGGCAAGTTTCCCATCCCGAAAAGCAACCTTTGCCAATTCAGTGGGACCCTCTACAATTAAAGTCCCGGTCTTGTTCGCCAGGTTGATGAGATTCAGGAGTTGTGTGATCGTAAAATCTCGGAGATTGCCTCGGAGAGCCATTAGAGCCTCAAACGGCCCCAGCAGGGGCGGGAATAAAAAAGATTATACATGCAAGGGATGCATGCGTCAAACCATCGAGCCTGACAAAATCGATATGTTATAATTTTTGTATCATCTCAATAACTTGGGGGGGGTGTGGGCGGCGAAGCCGCCCCCCCATCTTCCCCTATTTATTGAGAAGTTATTAATTTTTGCCTTGCAAGGCAATCGATAAACAAATAAGAGGTAATCACCATGTTGAAAATCTCCATTGCCTATTGTGCGGTCTGACATTACACCGACCGGGCCGTTGGCCTGGCGACCGATCTATTAAGAGTTTTGGAACCTGAGATCGAAGCAATAACCTTGGTTCCATCTGGCGGTGGGAGATTCGAAGTGGAGGTCAACGGCCAGTTGATCTACTCCAAACTTCAGACCGGGCGCCATGCCGAATCAGGCGAGGTGGTTGGACTGGTAAGGAAACTATCAAAACAGTGAGGCAGGATGATATCTAAAAAAGGTAGAGTTTTTTCAGGGGCGCGGCCGACGGGTCGCCAACATTTGGGCAATTACCTGGGTGCGGTTAAGAATTATGTTGCGCTTCAAGATGAATATGATTGTGTCTACTGTATCGTGGATATCCATGCATTGACCACAGTGGAGGACACCCTGAATCTGCGCCAGAACACTTATGAAATGGCCCTTGACTGGCTGGCAGCCGGTATCCGCCCCGAGGAAACGATCATGTTTGTGCAATCCCATGTTCCGCAGGTGACCGAACTGCACACCATCCTTTCGATGGTGACACCGCTCGGGAAACTGACAGACCTGCCAACCTTCAAGGAAAAAGTGCGCCAGAACCCCAATAATGTCAACTATGGACTGGTTGGTTACCCTGTGCTGATGGCAGCGGATATTGTGCTTTACAAATCCGATCTTGTTCCGGTTGGCATCGACCAGGCCCCACACATCGAATTTACCCGTGAAGTGGTACGCTCCTTCAATTACCGTTACCAGACCAACGTGCTGATCGAACCCGGCATGAAGAACACCGAAATCCCCAAGGTGCTGGGTATCGATGGGAAAGAAAAGATGAGCAAGAGCCTGGATAACCATATCGAACTGGCTTCCACACCCGAGGAGACCCGCCAGCGCGTGATGCAGATGGTCACCGACCCGCAACGCATCAAGCGTACCGATCCCGGAAACCCGGATATATGCAATGTGTTCTCGATGCACAAGATCTTCTCACCCCCTGATGAAGTGGAGATGATCAACACGGAATGCCGCAAAGCGGGCATCGGCTGCGTGGATTGCAAGAAGCGCTTCGCCGAGAACCTGAACAAAAACCTGGAACCCTTCCGGGCCAGACGGGAGGAAATCGCGTCCCACCCGCAAAAAGTCTGGGATATCCTGCACGATGGGGCAGCGCGTGCCCGCTCCATCGCCGAGCAGACGATGAAAGAAGTGCGCGAGGCGATCCAGTTACCGTAAGCAATCGGGCGGCTCTACAGCCGCCCGGTTTTTATGCCAACAGCGGGGGAATTTTCCTCAAGATCTCATCCCGAACAGAACGGAATGCAGCCAGGATTTCATCATTGGTTCCGCTGGCCTTGGCCGGGTCCGGGAAGCCAACATGGACGCGCCTGCCTTTACCCAGCCAGAGCGGACAATCCCCGGCCGCATCATCACAGACAGTGACAACCAGGTCAAAATCCACATCCCGGAACACATCAACATTCTTTGATGCTCCCTGATGGGGTATTCCGATTTCTTCCAGAATCCGGATTGCTTTTGGATGGATATACCCGGCAGGTTTCGTGCCTGCGCTGAACGCCCGCCACTCCGGTGAGCAGCGGGCATTGACGATTGCCTCGGCCATCTGCGACCGGCAGGAATTACCGGTGCAGAGGAACAAAACCTTCCGTGTCATTTTGGTTTCCAGAACTCATCATCGCTGCTGCTGATCTCGCTCATTTCGCCGGTGACAATGAAGACCGTTCTTTCGCAAATGTTCGTGACCCTGTCCGCCAGGCGCTCGAGGTTGTGCGCCGTCCATAGCAGCCAGTTGGCACGTTCGATGGTCTTTGGATCAGCGATCACGAAGGTCATCAATTCGCGGTAGATCTGGTTATAGAGTGCATCGATTTCATCATCCTCGATCGGGATCCCGCGCGCCATTTCGACATCTTCGTTGACAAAGGCTGTCAGCGCCCGGTGGAGCATGTCCACGCCGATCTTCGCCATGCGGGGGATGTCGATCAATGGCTTGAGCAACGGCTGGTCACCCATGCGAATATTGATGTTTGCGATCCCTTTGGCGTAATCGCCCATACGCTCCAATTCAGAGATGATCTCCAGGCTGGATGCCAGGAGCCGCAGGTCGTGTGCCATGGGCTGCTGGGTGGCAATCAGGATCATCAACTGGTTTTCGATCTCGAAGCGCTTGATATTGATCTGCTTATCCATC
>Ga0105093_10000855_pt1 | contig 11549 bp, 8 predicted proteins | sample PPLLak3March2015_2_FD_79111 | JGI IMG/M metagenome (GOLD analysis project Ga0105093, IMG submission 79111) | Freshwater sediment microbial communities from Prairie Pothole Lake near Jamestown, North Dakota, USA - PPLs Lake P8 Core (3) Depth... | ecosystem: Environmental > Aquatic > Freshwater >... | reverse complement strand
GTCCGCCCGCAGCGAGCTGAAGGACAGCGCGGTGTCGGGACCGGAAAAGCGCCGGCAGAGGGAAGCGAGCCCCGGCAGGTCCGACACGGCCGCTCCCACGAGGCCGATCTGACCGCTGCGGGCCAGGCCTTTCTCGATGGTCTGCGCCAGGGAGGCTTCGGTGCGGAAGCGCGGCGGCCGGTAAACGAAGCCCGCGCTGCAGAACCGGCAGCCGTGCGGGCAGCCGCGGCCGACTTCGACGAGAAAGGCGTTGCCGAAGGCGGTGTTGGGCGTCAGCACGGAGCTGCAGGTGGGTGTCGGCGAGAGGTCGCCGACATGCGGGCTCACGATTCTGGCCGGGACATCTTCGGTCGGGGTGAAAGCGCTCAGGGTGCCGTCGACGCCGTACGTCGGGGTGTAGAAGCCCGGCACATAGGCGCCGGGGACCGACCGGGCGATCGTCTTGAGCAGCGTCCGGCGCTCGGCCCCCGGGGTGAACGCCTTGAGAAAATCGGTCAGGATGGCTTCCGCCTCCCCGATCAGGAAGCAGTCGACGAAGGCGGCGATGGGCTCGGGGTTCAGGAAGCAGGCGACGCCGCCGGCGATCACCAGGGGGTGGCGCGCGTCTCTCGCGACGGCGCGCTGGGGGAGCCCGGCGAGCTTCAGAAGCGAGAGCAGGTGGGAGTAGTCGCTCTCGAATGAAACGGAGAAGGCCACGATGTCGGCGGACGCCACCGGCTGCCCGGATTCGAGCGTGGTCAGGCGTCCGTCGGCGGACCGGCCGTCCTCCGGCAGGAACACCCGCTCGCAGACCACCTCGTCATGGCGATTCAGCAGTTCATAGACCGCGTGCAGGCCGAGATTCGACATGCCCACGGCATAGCGGTTGGGATAGATCAGCGCGACGCTGATCTTCCCCCGCCAGTGCTTGCGGACCGCACCCTGCTCGGCGGCCGCATACCGCCTCCACGTCTCAGTGCCCTTCACGCTGTCCCGTCCGGTGTCTCCGAGATGGCCCGCCAGGGCCCGGCCGGATGAAGATACAACCGCCGGGGCCCCTTGACAACCGGGACGGGCTGAGTCCCCCTGTTAGGGTGCCTCAGTCGGCCTTACGCCGCAGAAAGGTCGGAACGTCGAGATCCGTGTCGTCCAAGGTCATCCGGCCGACCCCGCGGTAGAGCGCTCCGGAGGAATCGCCCACCGCCCGCCGGTGACGAATAAACGTCGGCTCGTCCAGATCGACGATGTCCGGGCGCTCGGCGTCGGCGGGAGTGACGTCGCGGACTTTGCCGCGCAGCGGCTGCGCGCTTTTGCGCTCCTTATCGTACTCCCTTTCGCGGAACCTTACGAGGTCGGCATCGGCGCCGATGCCGGTGGCGATGACCGTCACCCGCAGTTCATCGCCGAGGGTTTCGTCCACGGACGTCCCCCAGAAAATCTCGGCCTCGTCGCCGACTTCCTTGTGAATGCGCTCGGAGGCCTCGGCCACCTCGTCGAATTCCATGCTGCTCGAGGCGGTGATGTTCATGAGCACGCCCTTGGCGCCGTTGATGGAGAGGTCCTCCAGCAGGGGGTGGGAGATCGCGCGCTCGGCGGCCTCGATCGCCCGGTTTTCTCCGGAGGATATGCCGATTCCCATCAGGGCCAGGCCGGCCTTGGACATGGTGGTGCGAACATCGGCGAAGTCGAGGTTGACCAGCCCGGGCATCACGATCAGATCGGTGATGCCCTTGACGGCATGCAGCAGGATCTCGTCGGCCTTCATGAACATTTCCATCAGGGTCGCCTTCTTGGAGGCCAGCGCCCGCAGGCGGTCGTTGGGGATGGTGATGGCGGTATCGACCACCTTCTTGAGTTCATCCAGGCCCTTCTCTGCGATCAGGGCCCGCTTCTTGCCTTCAAACGAGAAGGGCTTGGTCACCACGGCCACCGTCAGCGCGCCCATTTCGCGGCAGATCTCGGCGATGACCGGCGTGGCCCCGGTACCGGTGCCGCCTCCCAGTCCGCCGGTTATGAAAACCATGTGGCTGTCCTTCAGGGCGTTGCGGATCTCTTCGGCGGTCTCGAGCGCCGCGTCGCGGCCGATCTGGGGGTTGGCGCCGGCGCCGAGCCCCTCGGTGATGCTGCCGCCCAGCTGGATGCGGACGTCCGCCTGCGAAATCTCCAGCGCCTGGGCATCGGTGTTGGCGGCGATGAACTTGGCGCCCTGCAGCCCGGAGCGGATCATGTTGTTGATGGCGTTGCCGCCAGCGCCTCCGACCCCGATCACCTTGATTTTAGCCGACTTTTCATTGTCTACATACGTGAACATGACGTGCCCTCCTGCCTGTGGTTTTGCTGCTTGGTTATAGTGATTTAGTCGCCGGTTTTCAATCACCCGCTGGCCGTTTTTTTATTTTTTTTTAAGCCCTTCAACTTTTTTCCAAAGCGGCCGCCGGACGGCGGCCGCTTCAGACAACGTCCTTGAACCAGCGCCGCATGGTGTTCATGAGGCGGTTGAAGATGTTGCGGTCGCGGATACGGAATTTTTTCTTGTCTTTCAGCTGATGGCGCGCCCCGTAAAGGACCAGGCCGACACCGGTGGCGTACATCGGGTTGTTGACCACGTCCACGAGGCCCTTGATCCCCTGCGGGGTGCCGATCCGTGCGGGCAGGCTGAAAACCGACTCGGCGATCTCCGGGGCCCCTTCGAGCAGGGCCGTGCCGCCGGTGAGAACCACGCCCGAGGGGATCTGGTTTTCCATGCCCGCACGGAAGATCTCGCGGTTGACGAGAGCGAAGATCTCCTCCATGCGCGGCTCGAGGATCTCGCCCAGAATCTGGCGCGGAAGCTTGCGCGGCTCCCGGCCGCTGACTCCCGGAACCTCGATCATCTCGTCGGCCTGGATGCGGCTGGCGATCGCATGCCCGAACTTTTTCTTGATCTTCTCGGCCTCGGGGTGGGGGCAGCGCAGACCGATGGCGATGTCGTTGGTGAGGTTGTCTCCGCCCAGGGCCAGCACGAAGGTGTGCCGGATGTTCTTGCCGCAGAACACGGCCAGATCCGAGGTGCCGCCGCCCAGATCGAGCAGGGCCGTGCCGAGCTGCTTTTCCTCCTCGGTCAGGACGGCTTCGCCCGAGGCCAGGCACTCGAGCACGATGTCGCACACGTCCAGCCCCGAACGGTTGGCGCACTTCACGATGTTGTGCGCGGACGCCACCGCGCCGGTCACGATGTGGATTTTGGCTTCCAGACGCACGCCGGACATGCCGACCGGGTTCTGGATGCCGGGCTGGCCGTCGACCATATACTCCTGGGGCAGCACGTGGATGACCTCGCGGTCCATGGGGATGGCCACCGCGCGGGCCGCGTCGATGACCCGCTCCACATCCTGGGCGGTGATCTCGGGGCCCTTGATCGCCACGATGCCGCGGCTGTTGAAGCCGGTGATGTGGCCGCCGGCGATGCCGGTATAGACCGAGGAAATCTCGCAGCCGGCCATCATCTCGGCTTCCTCGACGGCCTTTTTGATCGACTCCACCGTGGCTTCGATATTGACGACCATTCCCTTGCGCAGACCGACCGACGGATGGGTCCCGATGCCGATGATGCTGACGTTGTCGCCGGTGACCTCGCCGACCACCGCGCAGATTTTCGTCGTGCCGATGTCCAGCCCGACGACGATATCCTGCTTGTGCTGCATGCCGTTAACCTCCTTGGGGCCCCGTTCGCTTCGGAAGCTCGGCCCGGCCCGGATTGACGATGACCCGGTTCAGGTCGGTCAGATCGATCCGCTCGAAATCGGCGACGTCCGGCTGGGAGCGGAAGAATGCCAACAGGTCCCTCAGCAGATGGTATTTGGCGGGGTAGTCGTTGTATCCGAGCCGTATGCCCCGGTGCTCCGCGTACGCCACCAGCGTCAGGCCCAGCTCGCGGTCCACCCGGATGGAGCGCAGCTCGCGGGTGGGCAGAACGCCGCCAGGGTCGCGGCTGAGGGTGAGCACCTGCAGCACCGCGTCCATCGGCCGGGTGGCCGGCGCCGGGGTCGGAGCCGCTGCGCCGAAATTGGAAACCCCCCAGCTTGCGGCCGCCGAGCGATCCACCTCCCGCAGGTCCGCGATGGCAAGGCCGGTCACCACCGGAAGATCGGCGGGGTCCGAGGGCTCCCACTCCTTGAAGATCTCCCCTTCGGGGTTGAGCAGGAACTTGCGTCCGACGTCCACCACGGCCGCTCCCACCTGCTCGCGGATGCGGATGCGCAGGGTCGAGGGGATCTCGCGCTGGATCTGGGCCGTAGCGATCCAGGGGTGCGCGAGGAGCCGCTTGCGCGCCGCCGCCAGGTTGACGCTGAGCACGTTGATGCCCGGCCGCACGCCGGCCTGGCCGAAGACGGCCTCCGGGGCCAGGCGTTGAGCGCCTTCGACGAAGATCTGCCGCGCCCGGAAATGCTCGCTCTGCGTGAAGAGGTCGTGCACAAAAATGAAGAACAGGCTGACGAATGCGACTCCGGCCGCGCCGACGGCCAGCCAGACGGCCGCCGCCAGCCGCCGCAGCCACGCGCGGCGGCGGTCCGCCACGGCCCGCCGGCTGACGTTCTGCCGCGGGGTCTGCCGGCGGGCAGGGCGCGCGGGGCGCTGGGGGCTTTGGGCGTTCGATCTCATCCGCGCAGCACCTCGGTGCCGACCTTCCAGACGTCGCCGGCGCCCAGGGTCAGCAGCAGGTCCCCCGGCATTAGAAGGGTCCTCAGCTGCGCCGCGGCCGCCGCGATGCTCTCGGCGATGAGGACCTGCTTGTGGCCGTGGGCGATGATCTGCTCGCCGAGCGCCTGGCCGGTGATGCCGGCGATGGGCTCCTCGCTGGCGGCGTAGATCGGCAGCACCACCAGCACGTCGGATTGGTAGAAGGCCCGCGCGAATTCGTCGAGCAGGGCGCGCGTGCGGGTATAGCGGTGGGGCTGGAAGACCACCACCACGCGGCGGTCGGGCCAGCCCTCGCGCACCGCCTGGAGCGTCATCTTGATTTCGGTGGGGTGATGCCCGTAGTCGTCCACCACCGTGACCCCGTTCGCCTCGCCCTTGACCTCCAGACGCCGCTGCACTCCGGAGAGGCTCTGCAGGGCGGCCTGGATGCGGGCGACCGGGATGTTGAGCTCGGTCGCCACGACGATGCCGGCGGCGGCGTTGTAGACGTTGTGGATCCCGGGCAGGTTCAGCTTGAAGCGGCCGAGCTTGCGGCGACGCTGAAAGATGCTGAAGCGCGTCCGGCGGCCCTCGACCACCACGTTGCGGATCTGGAAGTCCGCCTGCGGGCTCATCCCGTAGGTGGCGGTGCGCTTCTTGATCTGGGGGATGAGGTCCTGGATCGGCTCGTTGTCCAGACACAGGACCGCGAGCCCATAAAACGGAATGCGGTCGATGAACTGCAAAAAGACCTGCTGGATGGCGGCGAGGTCCGGATAGAAGTCGAGGTGCTCGCGGTCGATGTTGGTGACCACGGCGATGGCCGGCGAGTAGCGCAGGAACGAGCCGTCGCTCTCATCCGCCTCGGCCACGATGAAATCCCCCCGGCCCAGCACGGCGTTGGTGCCGATGCCGATCAGCTTGCCGCCGATCACCACCGTCGGGTCCAGCCCGCCGCTGGCCAGCAGCGCGGCCACGATCGAGGTGGTGGTGGTCTTGCCGTGCGCGCCGGCCACCGCGACACTGTATTTCAGCCGCATCAGCTCCGCCAGCATCTCGGCCCGCGGGATCACCGGGATCGAGGCGCGCTGGGCGGCCGACACTTCCGGGTTGTCGGGGCGCACCGCCGAGGAGATGACCACCACGTCGGCGCCTTCGATCTGCCCGGCCGCATGCCCCTCGTGGATGACGCCGCCCAGCGAACGCAGGCGCTCGGTGATCTCGGAGGACTTAAGGTCGGAGCCCGAGACGGTGTAGCCGAGGTTGAGCAGCAGCTCGGCGATGCCGCTCATCCCGATCCCGCCGATTCCGACGAAGTGAATGTGGTATTTTTTGCGGTACATGGTATCCGTTAGCCCGTTGGCCCGTTGGCCCGTTGACCCGTGGACCCGGCCGTCCCTCGGCCACGGGAGCGGGCGGTCACCAGGCGGCAGCACTCGTCGACGATGCGCCGGGCGGCGTCGGGCTTGCCGAGGCGCGCCGCCTGCGCGGCCATGCCCGCCAAAACCTTCGGCTGAGCCGCATAGAAAGCGATCCGGCCGGCGAGCAACGCTGCGTTCAGGTCCGGTTCGGTTATCATTTCCGCAGCGCCGGCCGCGACCATCTGCCGGGCGTTTAGGCGCTGGTGATCGTCCGCGGCGTAGGGAAAGGGGATGAAAACCGCGGCCTTTCCCATCGCGGTGATTTCAGCCACGGTCGTCGCACCGGCCCGGCAGACAACCAGGTGCGCCTGCTGGTAGAGGGCCGCCATGTCGTCGAAAAACGCCTGAACGCGGGCGGCCGCCCCCGCGCGCCGATAGGCATCGGCCACCATCGCTTCGTCCGCGGCGCCGGTCTGATGGACGAAGAAGAAGCCGGCCGGGTCCCCGAGATAATCCAGCGCTTCCGCCATGGCCGTGTTGATGCGGTGCGCGCCCTGGCTGCCGCCGATGACCAGCACGGTGAACGGCTTTGACGGCACGCTGCCGGGCAAGGCGGTGCGGCCGGCCATCGCGACGATCTGACGACGCAGCGGGTTGCCGGTCCACAGCACTTTTTCCCGGTCGAATCCGCCTTCGGTCCGGTCGAAGGAGGTGAAGATGCGGTCGGCCAGCCGCGCCAAGGTCCGGTTGGTGATGCCCGGCAGGACGTTCTGCTCGCACAGGGCGACCGGGATCCTCAGCAGCCAGGCGGCCATGACCACCGGCCCGGCCGAGTAGCTGCCCAGGCCGACCACGAGGTTGGCCCGAAACTCCCGCAGGCGCGCGATCGATTGGATCAGGCTCCAGGGCAGACGCCCGAGCGCCCGCAGCTGATTCCAGAGGCCGCGGCCCTTCAGGCCTTCGACGGAGATGGTCGCCAGCGGAAAGCCTGCGCGCTCCAGCGCTGCGCGCTCGAAGGCGTTGCCGCGGCTGATGAAGAGCACCTGGTGCGCGCCGCCGCGTGCGCGGATTTCCTCCGCGACGGCGATGCCCGGGAACAGGTGGCCGCCGGTGCCGCCGCCGGCAAGGACCACCCGCAGGGGACGGCCGCCGAGGCCGTCATCCACGGCCGGCAGTGCTTCTATGCGGCGGTCGCACGCGCAGGTCATCATGGCGCACCTCGCCCGGCCGGGCCGGCGGCGGCGGCGATGTTCATCAGGACCCCGATCACGGCCATGTTCAACACCAGCGAGGTGCCGCCGTAGCTGAGAAAGGGTAGGGTCAGCCCCTTGGTCGGGAGCAGTCCCAGCGTCACCGCCATGTTGATGCAGATCTGAAGCCCCAGGGCGGCGGTCAGGCCGATCGCCAGATAACTGCCGAAGAGGTCGGGGGCCTGGCGCGCGATGCGGATGCCCTTCCAGATGATCATCAGGTAAAGCACGATGATCGCCAGCACCCCCACCAGACCCACCTCCTCGCCGATCACCGAAAAAATGAAATCCGTATGAGGTTCCGGCAGGTAGAACAGCTTCTGGTAGCCGTTGCCGATGCCGGCGCCCCACCACCCGCCGGCGCCGAACGCCATGAGCGAATGCACGATCTGATAGCCCGCATCGGCGCTGTGCTGCCAGGGGTCCAGAAAACTCAGCAGCCGGCGCATCCGGTAGCCGGCCAGGCTGATGAAGTAGGCGCCGGCCAGCCCCAGCAGCAGACAGGAGCTGCCCAGATAGAACAGCCGCACGCCGCCGACGAACATCATCAGCCAGGTCAGGACGGCCAAAATGGCCGCCGACCCGAAGTCGGGCTGCTTCAGGATCAGAGCCGCCACCAGCCCCAGGACGGCCACATGCGGCACGAACCCGATGGAGAACTCCTTGATCCGATCGGCCTTTTTCTCCAGAGAATAGGCCAGGTAGACGATCAGCGCGAAGCGCGCGAATTCCGACGGCTGGAACCGCAGCGGCCCCAGGCCCAGCCATCGGCTCGACCCGCCGGCGCTCACCCCCAGCGGCGAGAGCAGCACCGCCGCCAGCAGCAGCAGCGCGGTCACGAGCAGCGGGTAGGCCAGCCGCCGATAGAACCGGTAAGGAACATGCCGGCAGGCCGCCAGCGCGCAGATGCCCACCAGGGCGAACAGGGCCTGCTTTTTCAAGAAAAAGTAATGCGAATCGTATTTCTTGATGGCCACCGCCGAGCTGGCGCTGTAGACCATGACGATGCCGAACCCGACCAGCAGGAGCACCGGGAAGAGCAGTTGCACGTCGTAGACGATTCGCGCGGCCCGGGAGCGGTTGGCGGCCGGTATGGCGGCGGCGGCGGCTTTCATGGCCTATCGAGCCTCATCGGCATCATCGGCCGGGGATGCGGTCGACGGCGGATCCGGCGTTTCCCTCAGGTCCAACACCGCGCGGCGAAAATCCTCGCCGCGCTCCTGGTAGTTCGCATACAGATCGAAGCTGGCGCAGCCCGGAGCCAGCAGCACCGCGTCGCCGGCGACGGCCATGGCCCGGGCCGCCTGTACGGCCGCGCGCATGGAGGCCACTTCGCGCGTCGGCAGGACCATGCCGAGCGCGGCGCGCAAGGCATCCCGGCTGCCGCCCATCAGGATCAGGCCGCGGCCGCTGCGGCGGAGCGGGTCGCGGAGCAGGCCGAAATCCCCGCCCTTGTCCACTCCGCCCATGATCAAGACCACCGGAGAGCGGAAGCACTCCAGGGCGCGCAGGACCGCGTCGACGTTGGTGGCCTTGGAGTCGTTCACGTATTCGACGCCCTGGACCAACGCGATGGTCTCCAGGCGATGGGGCGCCGGCCGGAAGGCGCCCAGCGCCGCCTGGATGCCGGCCGGGGTGGCCCCCGCGGCCAGGGCGGCCAGGGCGGCCGCGGCCGCGTTTTCGGTGTTGTGCGCTCCGCGCAGCCGGAAGCCCGCCAGGTCCAGCTCGACCGGTTCGCGGCCGGGCAGCCGCAGGACCAGGGTGCGGCCGTTCAGGCCGGCGGCCGTGCCCGGGGCGGCGGAGTTGAAGAAGAGCCGGCGGCTGCGGATGCGTTCGGCCCGCGCGGCGACGACCGGGTCGGCCGCGTTCAGAACGGCGATGTCCGCGGGCCCCTGGTTTTCGAACAGGCGCATCTTCGCGGCGGCGTAGCCCGCGAAGTCCGGGTAGCGGTCCAAGTGGTCCGCGGTGATGTTGAGCAGGACCCCCACGGCGGGCCGGAAGGTCTCGATCGTGTCCAGCTGGAAGCTGCTGACCTCCGCGACGACGGTCTCGGCCTCCGTTCCGGCTTCCACGCAATCGATCAGGGGGCGGCCGATGTTGCCGCCCACGAACACCCGCCGGCCGGAGGCCGCGAGCATGGCACCCAAGAGCTCGGTGGTCGTGGTCTTGCCGTTGGTGCCGGTCACCGCCACGATGGGTCGGCGGATAAAGCGGGCGGCCAGCTCGATCTCGCCGATCACGGGGATGCCGCGGCTGCGCGCCGCCTGCAGCACCGGCAGCGTGTGGGGGACCCCGGGGCTCAGGACGATCATTTCCGCCGTTGCAAAGCTTTCATCCCGATGGCCGCCCGTCTCGAGCGCGATTCCCGCAGCACGCAGCTCGGCCACCGCGGGCCCGAGGCGGCTTTCGTCGGCCTGGTCCGTCGCCCGAACGATCGCCCCGCGGCCCTGCAGAAAGCGGGCGACGGCGGCCCCGGTGCGGGCCAGGCCGACGACGAGAATGCGTTTGCGCTTGAGCTCCATGCGGGTATCCTTAACTCGGCGATGCGGTCCCGTCCGCTCCACCCGGTGCCGGAGGAGGGCGTTCGCCGGAGACCGGGCGGAGACGGACGGGTCGCACACCGTGCTACCTCAGTTTGAGCGTGCTCATGGCCAGCAGGGCCAGGGCGATGGCGATGATCCAGAAGCGCACGATCACCTTGGGCTCCGGCCAGCCTTTCAATTCAAAGTGGTGGTGCAGCGGCGCCATGCGGAAGATCCGGCGGCCGCTCGTCATTTTGAAAAACCCCACCTGAAAAATGACCGAAAGGGCCTCGATCACGAACAATCCTCCGACGAGCACGAGCAGGATCTCCTGCTTGGTAATCACGGCGATCGCTCCCAGCGTGGCCCCCAACGACAGCGAGCCGGTATCGCCCATGAAGACCTGGGCCGGATAGGCGTTGAACCAAAGGAACCCCAAGCCGGCGCCGGCCATGGCGCCGCAGAGCACGGCGAGTTCGCCGGCGCCGGGCACATAGGTGATCTGCAGGTAGCCGGCGATTTTAATGTGGCCGGCAAAATAGGCGAAGACCATGTAGGTGGCGGCGGCGATGGTCATCGGGCCGATGGCGAGCCCGTCCAGGCCGTCGGTCAGGTTGACGGCGTTGGACGCCCCCACGATGACCAGCATCGCAAAAATGATATAGCCCCAGCCCAGGTCGGGGGTCACCGTCTTGAAAAACGGCACGGTCACCTCGGTGGAAAAATTCGGGGTGAGGTAAACCCATACCCCGGCGAGCAGGCCGACGCCCGCCTGCAGGACGAGCTTGCCGCGCACGCTGAGCCCCTTGCTCTGCTTCTTGACCTGCATGAGGTAATCGTCCACGAAGCCCACGGCCCCGAAGCCCAGCAGGACCAGCAGGGCGATCCAGATGAACGGGTCGGACAGGTCGCTCCACAGCAGGGTGGAGAGCGTGATCGCGCCGACGATCAGGATCCCGCCCATGGTCGGCGTGCCGGCCTTGCCCAGGTGGCTTTTCGGGCCGTCGTCGCGGATATACTGCCCGACCTGCAGCCGCGCCAGGCGCTCGATCACCCAGGGGCCGAGGAAAAAGCAGATGAAGAAGGCGGTGAGGCTGGCGTAGATCGTCCGGAACGTGATGTAACGGAACACGTTCAGGACCGAAAACACCGTATGCAGCGGATAGAGCAGGTGATACAGCATGGTGATCCCTTAAGGGCGCTGAGCGGACCAGTCCTGCACGGCCCGGACAATAGCTTCCATTCCCACCGCACGGGAGCCCTTGACGAGCACCCAGTCACCGGCCTTCATTTCTTTGAGCAAGGCGGCCTGCACCTCCGCCCGGGAGCCGCTGACGAGGTCGGCGGCCGCCATTCCGGCCTGGCGGGCGCCGGCTGCGACCTCGGCGGCCAAATCCCCGCAGACGAGCAGCTTGGCGGCGCCGCTGCGGGCGGCGAGCCGGCCCATCTGCCGGTGCAGCTCAACGGTATCGCGGCCCAGTTCGCGCATGTCACCGAGCACCAGCAGGCCGCGGCCGCCGCGGCGCAGCTGATGGAGCGTCGCGACGGCGCCTTCCACGGACGTCGGATTGGCGTTGTACGTGTCGTCGATCAGATGGATCCCTTCGGCCAGCGGAATCACGCGCATGCGACCCGCGACCGGCGTGAAGGTCTCCAGCCCCTGGCAGAGTTCGGCGATGTCCAGGCCCAGGGCGTATCCGACCGCCGCCGCCGCCAGGGCGTTGTGCACCATGAACCGGCCGAAGGCCTTGAGCTGCACCGGCGCCCGCAGCGCCGGC
>Ga0105093_10000853_pt1 | contig 11554 bp, 11 predicted proteins | sample PPLLak3March2015_2_FD_79111 | JGI IMG/M metagenome (GOLD analysis project Ga0105093, IMG submission 79111) | Freshwater sediment microbial communities from Prairie Pothole Lake near Jamestown, North Dakota, USA - PPLs Lake P8 Core (3) Depth... | ecosystem: Environmental > Aquatic > Freshwater >... | reverse complement strand
GAGCCTGTCCGACAACTAGGCGAAGAACCTTTCCGTTCATGGTTCGATACCTCACCACGAACGGAAAAACAAAGACTTACACAGGCTGACCTCCGTTCGCCCTGAGGTTTACCCGCCTTCGGCGGCGCCAGAGGCGACCAGGGTATCGAAGGGCGAATGGAGGCTAAACGCGAGTTGTCGGACAGCCTCTTCCTCCCCCTTGGAAAAGGAGGAAATCCAGCACAAGTCCTCCCCTTTGTTAAGGGGGGACAGAGTTTCTTGGGAGATTGTAGAAATCACGGCAAAAGACGTCATTCCCGCCCTTCGACTCAGCTCAGGGTTAACTCCTGCGGGAATCGCGTTTCTCTCCTTCTGTTTTTTCCCTGCATTTCCAGCAGATCCGGAAGTCGGTCTCCAGTTTCCTCTCAAGTTTTTCGCCGTTTGTGCCGATCACTTAAATTGAAATAAAAGTTGAAATATTATATTTAATATCGCATAATATGTGATCATTTGCTATAAACAGGATCCGAATGCGCGAAACTGCTCCTTCCATAACGGTCATTGAACCAAAAACAGGGTGGGTTCCTGTCGACTTCAGGGAGATTTGGAACTATCGCGAGCTCCTCTATTTCCTGACTAAACGGGACATTAAGGTAAGGTACAAGCAAACCGTCCTTGGAGGACTTTGGGCGGTCATTCAGCCCGCCTTTACCATGCTCGTGTTCACCCTCTTCTTCGGCAGGCTCGCCAAGATGCCTTCGGACGGCCTCCCCTACCCCATCTTCGTTTACGCGGGTCTTCTGCCCTGGACGTACTTTGCGAATGCCGTGTCCGCCTCTGGAAACAGCCTGGTGGGCAGCTCAAATCTCATCACAAAAGTGTACTTCCCGCGCCTTGTGGTGCCTGCTTCAGCAGCCCTTGCCGGACTGCTCGATTTTTTCATCGCCTTTTTTGTTCTCGCGGCTCTCATGATCTGGTACCAGTTCCTGCCCGGGCCGGCGATTTTGCTTTTGCCTCTCCTCGTTGCGTTGACGTTTCTTTGCGCTGTCGGAGTCGGGCTGTGGCTGTCGGCTCTCAATGTCCAATATCGGGACATTCGCTATGCGATCCCTTTTCTAATTCAGGTTTGGATGTTTGTCTCTCCGGTCATTTACCCCGTGAGCCTGGTGCAAGGAAATTACCAGTGGCTTCTGGCACTCAATCCCATGGGCGGAGTGATTCACGCTTATCGGGCCTGTATACTCGGTCATCAGCCCATTGACTGGGGCCTTCTTGGCCTTTCGACGCTCATCATCCTGGTCTTGTTCCTCGGCGGGCTCTACTACTTCAGGAGGATGGAGAAGGTTTTTGCGGATGTTGTGTAACGACAAACGACGGCCGACCACGGACCGCCGACCGCCGTTCGATAGTCGAAGCACAACGACGACAGACGGCAGTTTGAACATCAGGAGAGTGAAGAACGTACAAATTTGAAACCCTCGAAGTCTGGGAATTGTCGCTTGAATATGTGGGCATGATCTACAGAATTGCAGCCCAACTTCCCGAGAGTGAAAGGTATAATCTGATCTCCCAAGTGATGCGAGCCAGCACCTCCATCGCCTTGAACCTCGCCGAAGGTTCAACCGGGCAAAGCGACAAGGAGCAGGAGCGTTTTCTTGGAATGGTCATCCGTTCATTGCTCGAATCGGTGGCCTGCGTGAAGCTGATCGAGAGGCGAAATTACATTAACAAAGAAGACGCCGAGGCTCTTTACGCCTTCAGCGAAAAACTGTTCGCAAAGCTGACGGCGTTCAAGAAAGCAGTGAGCAAATAAGGAACGTAACCGCATGATAGAAAGCCCGAGCATTTCTTCTCTCTCAGACAGCCGTCGCCGGTCGGCGGTCTTTGGTCGTTTTCGTTTTAAACGGCGGTCGGCGGTCGGCGGTCTTTCTTAGAGTCTTTATGGAAAAAGAGATTTATGAACAACTTGTAAAACCCAGGCCATATCTTTGGTGGTGGGTGTCCAAAAAGGAGGAGCTCTCTGATAAAGCGATTGTCGAGGGAGTTCTCACCAACGGAGACATGGAGGAGGTTGAACTTCTGTTTCATCTTTTTGGCCGGCAACGTGTCAAGGAGATCTTTCTAAGCCAGATCAATAAGGCCAGGCACAATTACCGTGCCCAGACGGTTAACTTCTTTCTGAAGGTCTTTTCGCAAAATGCATGAAAACGTCCTGACTCCGAAACAGAGTGCGCTTGCCGAAAAACTGCTTCCTGAAATAAAGAACTTCTACCTGGTCGGAGGCACAGCTTTAGCGCTTCAGATCGGACACAGGCGTTCTTTAGACTTTGACTTGGCGTCCAGAAAACCTATTGAGCCTTTTAACCTTGAACGGCACTTGATTTCTAAGGGGTTTGAGATCCAGCGAACCTTTACTGCTACGGGAGATGAGTATTCCGCACTCATTCAGGAGACGAAGGTCACTTTCTTTCATTTTCCTTTTGAAGTCCAGCACCCGATCTCCTGGGACAAAGGGAAAACCACTCTTCCCTTCATCAAGGACCTGGGCGCGATGAAAGCTTATGCTCTGGGCAGGCGCAGCAAGTGGAAAGACTATGTGGACCTCTTCTTTATTCTTAAGTTCCACCTGCAACTCGAAGAGCTGATTCACCAAGCAAAAAGCGTTTTTGCCGGGCATTTCAGCTCAAAGCTCTTCAGGGAGCAGCTTTGTTACTTCGACGATATGGATTACTCGGAGTCCATTGATTACCTGGGCGATGGGCCCAGCGACGAAGAGGTGAGAGCTTTTCTTGAAAAAACCGCCGTGGCTATCTGAAAGAAGTAAAGAGCCAAGAAATGCGGCCGTCGGCGGTCTACGGTCGCTTGTGTTTTAATCGGCGGTCGGCCGTCGGTAATCGTGATTTATGTTTTTGCGGCGGCCGCCTGCGGTCGTGGGTCAGCGGTCAGTGGTCGTTTTGGTTTTGATCTGCCGTCGACGGTCGGCGGTCTGTGGTCATTTCATGAGTGAAATTGTCATCAAGGTGGAGAATCTTTCAAAGCAATACCGCATCGGTGCGCGGGAGGGCTACAGAACTTTTCGCGAAACCCTTGTAGACGCAGTGAAGGCGCCTCTTCAGGGATTATCAACTGTCTTCAATCGCCGGTCGACGGTCGGCGGTCGTTCGTCTGGTGACGACACCATATGGGCTTTAAAAGACGTCTCCTTCGAAGTGAAGCAGGGCGAAGTGGTGGGCATCATCGGTCGCAACGGCGCTGGCAAGAGCACGCTGTTGAAGATCCTGTCGAGAATCACCGAACCCACGGAAGGAAGGGTTGAATTGCGTGGCCGAGTAGGCTCCCTCCTGGAAGTGGGCACAGGCTTCCATCCTGAGCTAACAGGCCATGAAAACATTTACCTCTACGGTGCGATCCTAGGGATGGATCGATGGGAAATCACCCGCAAGTTTGATGAGATCGTGGCCTTCGCCGAAATCGAGAAGTTCATCGACACTCCTGTAAAAAAATACTCCAGCGGCATGTACATGCGCCTCGCCTTCGCCGTCGCCGCCCATCTCGAACCCGAAATCCTCCTCGTCGATGAGGTCTTGGCTGTTGGTGATGCCCCTTTCCAGAAGAAATGCATGGGAAAGATGAACACGGTGGCAGGTCAGGGAAGAACGGTCATCTTCGTCAGCCACAACATGACGGCCGTCGGATCGCTGTGCGGCCGGGTCCTATTACTCAGTGAAGGAACAAAGTTGGAAGACGGAATTTCAAAATCGGTCATAAACAGGTACCTTGAAAGCAACTATACGTCCTCTGTGACCAAGTCCCTCCGCAACAGGTCGGACAGAGTAGGCAATGGATCCATAAGGGTTGTAGAGATCAGGATCGGCACCCTTCACAGCCCAATGTGCGGTTACTGGGTGACGGGAGAAGATGCTATAGCGGACTTGACCTATCAGTGCTCCCGTGAACGACCTTACCGGAATGTCGAAGCTGCCATTGGTCTTTATCGAACGGATCAGACCCCCTTACTCTACATCGGGACAAAAGTCGTTTGCAGGGAAATAGAGAGTGTTCGAGGAAGTGGCGCGTTCAGGTGTCACATACGCCGACTGCCCCTTGAACCGGGGAGATACGCCATGACTACTGAAATAAAGCAAAATGGAGTCATTGTCGACTTGATCGATACAGCGGTTTGGATCGATGTGGCCGAAGGGGACTATTATGGGACTGGAGTGATTTGGCCCTTTGGCGGTTTTCTCTGCGATTACACCTGGTCAGTCTTAACGCCTGAGCTAACCCGCGAACCCATCGATATCCCGGCCTCCACACCCAAATCGATGGAGTCTGAAGTAAGGTGATAAAAGAGCCTAGGCGCTCGCTTTTTGAAATCTTCAACATCCTGAGTTTGAAAGGCCACGCTTGAGTTTTCAGCGGGCCTTCGCAAGTCTGACGGGCACTCGATGAGGATTCCCTGTGTGAAATAAGGAGTTTGCGAAAGATCGGGGCGAGGCATGCTTGACAATCCATCGGTTTCCATCATTCAGAACGAGGGACTTTCTTATCCTACAAAGCCCCCCTATCACCCTCCCCAGATTTTTCCAGAACTTTCTTTCCTGAACTCTATCGCACCAGATCCGCTCAACGACGTCTACAGAGCCGTGCGAAATCTATTGGCAGACCTTGGCCTCGACAAGGAGCAGATAGGGACTCCGAGCTGGAATCCGCTAAGATCATTGATCCATCCCGGAGAGACGGTTGTGATAAAGCCAAACGCTGTTTGGGATCTGATCATTAGGAAAGGGGAAACAGTCTTCGCCAGTATCACGCACGGATCGGTTATGAGACCGATCATTGACTATGCGTACAAGGCTTTGTCCGGTAGGGGCAGACTGATCGTTGCGGACTGCCCGATCGCCCATTCGGATTTTGGAAATTGGTCCCGCCTCACAGGCATTGAGAGCATTGTGAGCTTCTATCGAGACGTCCTGCAATTTTGCGTCGAGGTTTATGATTGTCGAAAACTTTACGCCCCTTGGGATTTTGCAAAAGCTTATGCCCCTTCGCATCTTCGTCAATGTAAGGACAGAGATCCGTCCGGGTATGTTGAGGTGGATCTGGGCCACCAAAGCGAGTTTGCTCCGCTCCCGGAGCGCTTATGTCATATGCTCTATGGCTCAGACTATGATCGAACTCTTACCGTACGGCATCACATTGAGGGACACCATCGCTATTGCATTGCCAAAACGTTTCTCGAAGCAGATTTGCTGATTTCAGTTCCCAAACTGAAAGTCCATGGTTTGGTGGGCGTGACCTTGAACCTCAAAGGGTTGGTGGGCACCCAGGGAGACAAGAACTACATTCCTCACCACAGGGTTGGAAGTGTGCTTCGCAACGGCGATGAGCATCCGGACCTGGGTCTGCCGCAGAACGTGTTGAACCGGTATAGAATGTGGTTACTTACGAGTGTCCTCTCGCGAAAGACCCCGATGGCGGACCGTCTCTACAGGAGTCTCTTTCTCTTGCACCGATATGGCCAAAGGGTTCTGGACCGATGGGGGCAATTTCGGCACGGATCAGAATATCGCGGCAATATTGCCGGTGGCGTTTGGTACGGCAACGACACGGCGTGGAGAATGGCACTAGATTTGGCACGCATTATCCTCTATTCCGATAGAGACGGAGGATTGAGGGAGAGGCCCCAGCGCCGTTTTTTCTCAGTCGTTGACGGTATTATTGCCGGAGAGGGTCAAGGTCCCCTGTCGCCGACTGCTAAACCATGTGGGGTGATTATAGGCGGGTTTAACCCTCTTGCAGTCGATATCGCAGGAGCCCGCTTAATGGGATTTAGCCCCGTTCGAATTAGAATGCTCAAAGAAGGGTTGCAGAGACCATGGTTGAAAACATGGTCCGGAAATCAAGATCAGATTAAGATTGGGACCAATCAGCCTTTTCTTCACGAACTCATGACCAGAGAAGGGCATTTCCTGAACTTTGCTCCGCCTGAAGGTTGGTGGGGGCATATTGAGATGGCAGAACCCGAGAACCATGGTGAAACTCCTATTTGAGACTGACTGGCTCGCGTCGAAACCTGTTTTCTACAACGAAAAGACGGGCAAAGCGAGCCATAATATAAACGAGGTCATTGACTACAGCAATCTGGAGTTTGACCCTGAAGGTTTCAACAACTTTCTGGACTTTGGATATTCCATTCTTGAGCAGACACCTCTCAAGCATGTAAAATTTCTTCGTCATTCAAGCAGGCTTCTGCAAGGTAACTCAGGGACTCTCTCTGTCGAGTACTTGGATGATCCTGTTGAAAAATGGCTTGACCGCTCCTATGGCGAAGCGGACGCGCTTGACCTTTTGGAGGCCAAGGTCAGGAATTGGGAGCATTCTTGCACCGGCGACATCATTATCCCAACCAGCGGTGGATACGATTCCCGCCTACTCAACGTGCTGATCGAAGACAAAACGCGAATACGTTCGTTCAGCTACGGAATTTCCAAAATTCAGAGTCATTCCTCTGAGGTGGTTTATGCCAAGCAATTTTCTGAAATTCTAGGCACCCGGTGGGAGCAAATCCCGATTGGCGATTTTCACCTGTACTTTGACGAGTGGGATCGCCTCTTTGGAGCATCCACTCACGCCCATGGAATGTATCATATTGAATTTTACCGAAAGATCTCCCCAGAAGTGAAAGGCGGCAACCCTTTCTTAAGTGGAATAATAGGAGATGCATGGGCAGGCAGTGTCACGGTTTCGGACATTGAAAGCCCCAGAGATGTAAAGCTGTTGGGCTACACTCACGGCATAAACGCAGACTCAAGCGTCAGTCTACTGCCATTACAGGATTGGAGGGTTAAAGAGTATTTCGCCAGTAACAGAGAACGGCTTAGGGACTCCCGATTGCGCGTCATCGAGGCGATGCGTTTTAAGATTATCTTGTTGTGCTATTTGATGATCGTCCCTCGATCCTTTGGCTTTGAGCCTTGGTCTCCTTTCCTGGATATCGAAGTAGCTATGGCCTTGTTGAATCTCCCTCCCGAGCGGAGACACAATCGACAATGGCAGAAGGACTTCTTTCATGCGCGCGGGCTCGACACAGAAGCTATGAGACTTTACGCCAACCACACAAACATGCTGGATCTCTACGCGCTCCGTCGCCGTCCTGTTCAACCTCTAAGTGTGCCCTTGCTGCGTGAAGTCGTCAAACCGAATTATATAGAATGGATAAACCGGAACCTGCATTACTCTTACACGCAGAGCCTGTTGGATGACATACTCAGAATCAGAAAAGTCGGCGGGGCGCTGAGGCGCCTGGGACTGGGGAAATCCAGGAACGAGATCCTGAAAGCCTATTTTGCCTACTTGGTCTTGAAGCCCATTGAAAAAGCCATCCAGAGTCGGGAGAAGGAGAGATGAAATTTCTAGTTGTTGACACCTACTATCCCGCTTTCCTTCAGTCCTTTTGGACACGCAACCCTGACATCAAGAGCCGCTCTTATGCAGAGCAGTGGCAGACCCTGATGGCGGAATGCTTCGGCACAGCGGATTATTACTCCACGAACCTGAAGAACCTCGGCCATGAGGCCACGGAAGTGGTGGCCAATTGCCCTAACCTTCAGCTGACATGGGCGCAGGAGCACGACATCCGGCTCCATCATAGGATATGCCGTCGGAAAGTAGCAAGCCTGCGGATGCCCTGGATCGATAAGGATTGGTATTATCCTGTTTTACTCGAACAAGTCGAAGCCTATTCACCCGATATCATACACTTTCAAGACCCTGGATCCACTGATCCCTTATTCCTTCGGGCAATTCGACCCTTTGTCAGGCTAATCACTGCACAAATCGCCTGCCCCATTCCGGCAGAGGCTGATTTCACCCAATACGATTTAGTGCTTTCCTCCTTCCCTCATTATGTAGATCGATTCAAGAGGCAAGGGCTTCAGAGTGAGTACTTCAATCTTGCCTTTGAGCCACGCTTGTTGACGCGTCTCAAGAAGACCCAAGCACGCGATGTGGTCTTTGTCGGGGGTATTTCACCTGAGCACGGCGACCGCACGCGATTCCTGGAACAGATCGCGAGTCGGGTTAAGATGGATTGGTGGGGGTACGGCGTTGAAAACCTCGCGCATGACTCTGTTCTTCGACGATCGCACCGGGAGCCCGTTTGGGCACTGCAGATGTACGACAAATTGCATAACGCTCGCATAGCGCTTAATCATCATATTGACGTTGCCAAAAATTACGCAAACAACATGCGCCTGTTTGAGGCTACAGGTGTCGGAAGTTGCTTAGTTACAGACTTCAAAGACAACCTTGGAAATTTTTTTGACCCGGGAAAAGAAGTGCTGGCTTACCGGTCTGCGGAGGAATGCATCGAAATGATTTCCTACTATCTAGCCCGCGAGGATGAGCGGAAACCAATTGCCGATGCCGGGCAGGCGCGGACGTTGAAGCAGCATACCTATTACCATAGGATGGAGGAGTTTGTGAGCTTGGTTGAGCACTCCCTGCGTCAAAAAAGGAGCTTTTGATGCAATCCACGTCCGTTGGCGGTGACCCTTCGGAGGGGACAGAGCCCAATTGCCCGCCGAAAGAGAAGCGATTTTGGGTAGAGAAGTGATGCGATACCTTAACCTAGGCTGCGGCAAGCGGTACCACCCTGACTGGATAAATATGGATATGCATCCTCAGGGTCCCGCGGTTATTGCCCATGATCTCACAAAAGGTATCCCTATGGCTGACGATAGCTGCGACGTGGTGTATCACTCGAATCTCCTGGAGCATTTGCGGCCGCCAGAGGCGGGCGGCCTGATGAAGGATTGCTTTCGGGTGCTTAAACCGGGAGGAACCCTGCGCGTCGCCGTTCCTGATCTGGAGCAAAGCTGCAGGATGTATTTGACCAAACTAGAATCCGCCCTGAGAGGAGACATCGCAGGCTCTGCAGACTATGAATGGATGGTCATCGAGCTGCTGGATCAAATGGTTCGGGAACAAAGCGGTGGTGACATGTTGGCCTACCTGAACCGCGACAACCTGGCGAATGAAGCATTCGTTTATGCCAGGATTGGTGAAGAAGGGAGGGATTTGGTTCGGTCTCTTCATCATCCCTCATCTCGGGACAAGGCCTCCGCCTCCTCTATTCACTCCGTTTGGCGTCGGGCGCGACAAGCGTTGGCCCGCGCCGCCTCCGGGTTTTACGGAGGGCTGGCCAATTCCATCCTAGGGCTCTTTCTAGGGAGGACGGGACTGCGCGCTCTGCAGATCGGCCGCTTTCGCCTTAGCGGCGAAGTACACCGCTGGATGTATGATCGATACTCCCTGGGCCGACTCATGGTGAAGGCAGGATTCGGAACTCCCACGGTGGTGACTGCGGAAAAAAGTGGAATTCCTGAATGGTCCACCTATAGCCTGGACTCATTGCCTGATGGGACCATCGTCAAACCCGATTCCTTGTTTATGGAGGGCACCAAGCCCGAAAAAGTATTTCATGAGTCCCAAAACCGTTGACATTTTTAGAAGAGCCAAGAGCCGCCTCCTGCATTCGCTGGGATACATGCGGCTTGGGGCGAGCCCTTGCAAAAACGAGGAATACGGCTTCATTGGAGATTACAGTTCCTGGGCTAAGGCACAGCAGAACAGTTCGGGTTATGATTCCGCCGTGATACTGGAGAAAACCACAACCTCATCCCTCAAAGTGAGGGATGGAGAAGCTGTTTACGAACGGGATTCCGTCATTTTTAAAGAGATCCAGTACGCGTGGCCCCTGCTGGCAGGGCTCCTGTGGGTCGCGGCTGTGTCTCAGGGCAGACTCCATGTGTTGGATTTTGGCGGCGCTCTCGGCACGACTTACTTTCAGAACAGGCAATTCCTAAAAGGTCTATCCGATGTCCGATGGAATATTGTCGAGCAACCGAATTACGTCCAGCGAGGCCGATCCCTTTTTGAAAACGATGTGCTGCGATTCTACAGCACCATAGAACAGTGCACAAGGGACACCTCGCCGCAGGTGATCCTGTTGAGTGGCGTTCTTCAGTACCTGGAAAAGCCCTCTGACCTGCTCAATCAAGTCTTTGGGCTCGACGCTCCATACATCATTGTTGACCGCACCCCCTTTCACGACAAATCGGTCGACCGATTGTGCGTCCAGCGAGTGGACCCGAACGTTTTTGATGCGAGTTATCCCGTCTGGATATTCTCTATCGGCCGATTCCGCAGCCTCCTCGGCCAGAGAGAGATTGTTGCGGAATTCAGCAGCTTTGAGAGTGGCGCCCGATACGGAGTTGAATTCAAGGGTTTTATCATCAACAACAGGAAGCCAAACCTCAGTGAAAACTTTCGATAGAATCTACTTTGAGATCTCCGGCGTGTGTAACGGGAAGTGCCCTTACTGCTTGAGTGGCATTCACAGAAGAGCCACCGGAGGGTTCGTGGACTGCGAGCGATTCGAGAGAGCGCTCGACGTGATGACCAAGAATCATCTTCTTTCGAGTGATGGTACCATAGGGTTATACAATTGGGGGGAACCCTTCCTTCACCCTCGGCTGTCGGAACTCCTGCTCGTTCTCAACGAGCGAGAACTCTCCTATGGTTTCAGCACCAATGCCTCCAGAGTGCCCGCGATTGACCAGACGTTTGTCAGAAACCTCAAGTTCATTCTTTTCTCCATGCCGGGTTTTTCTCAGCGGGCCTATGATAGAATTCATGGGTTTAACTTCGAGCAAGTCCTGAAGAACATCCAGTCTATTGTGCAAACCTGCAGAGAGCAGGGGTTTCGGGGGCTCTTTACCATCTCCTATCACGTCTATCAATTCAACCTGGAAGAGATCTTTCGCTGTGAGGAATTCGCCGCACGATGGGACATCGCTTTCTCCCCTGTTTACGCGATTCTCAACAACTGGTGGCATATCAACGCGCTGGTAGATAGCAAATTGAATTATGACCTCTTGAGACAAATCTCGGAAGATCTCTTCTCCTTTGAATTCCGTAAAAAAATCAGCGCCGCCCCCAAAGGTTACGAGTGTCCTCAATACAATTTGCTCGCGATGGACGAAGCCTGCAATCTCCTTCTTTGCTGTCAGGTCCCTCCGGGCGAAGCGTTTTCCTGCGGAAACCTACTGAAGGATGAGATCGAGACAATGCTTCATTATCGACAGGACAATTCGATTTGCGAGGAGTGCATTCGCAAGGGACTGTCATACTATTTTCACAACTCCCTGGTTGTGCCGGGATTTTATGCAGAAGCGCTAAGGAAGCGATATCCTAATAAAACGCTTCAAATTCTCGGACGTCTGGCCAAGGAGGCTCGCGGGCGGTTGAGAAGGCCAGGGCGCTTAGGACTCTAGAAGGCTCCAGTCCGAATTCATCCCGCACTATGGAGTGAGGCTCCACCCGCAGAGCGGGTGGCCTCAGGTTGCCCCCTCGAAGGGGGCTCTTGATCACCAGTTTGCCAAAATTACAAAAATACTTCCTCCCCCTTGATGGGGGAGGCAAGGTGGGGGTGAAAAAAGTGGCCATGAAATCCCATCACCATAACCCCCTCCCCTAGCCCCTCCCACCAGGGGAGGGGAAATTCTTGTAG
>Ga0105093_10000850_pt1 | contig 11575 bp, 8 predicted proteins | sample PPLLak3March2015_2_FD_79111 | JGI IMG/M metagenome (GOLD analysis project Ga0105093, IMG submission 79111) | Freshwater sediment microbial communities from Prairie Pothole Lake near Jamestown, North Dakota, USA - PPLs Lake P8 Core (3) Depth... | ecosystem: Environmental > Aquatic > Freshwater >... | reverse complement strand
GGGCTTGGGATCCAAAAAAGCCGAGGCTCTGCTCGTCTACCTGATGGTGGACCGTCGGCAACATACCAGGGATGAACTGGCGACATTGCTTTGGCCTGAAAGCACAGAGCAACACGCCTCAACAAGTCTGCGCGTGGTGCTATCAGTTCTACGCAAGAATCTGGCGGATTACCTGGATATTTGCCGTGATTCGGCCGGGATCAATACTGACACCTCCGCCTACATAGATGTAATCGACCTGGAGCAAAAACTGGCGGGTGGTAAGATCGAACAAGCCCTGCAACTCTACCAGGGAGACTTCCTGCAAGGGTTTCACATACAGGAAAGCGTAGAATTTGAGAACTGGCTCCAGTGGCAACAAGAGCACCTGCGAGTGCTGATTACGGGTGCGTTGCACAGAGCGATCTCGAGGGCGATCGAAGCAGGGGAATATGCAAAGGCACGCACGCTCATCCAGCGATTGCTCGAGATTGAGCCTCTCGATGAGCTCGCTTACTACCAATCCATTTTCCTGCATGGGGTGGAAGGGGAGCGAACGGCGGCTTTGACGCAATACGAGAAATGCTGCCAAACCTTGCGGGATGAATTGGGAGTGGAGCCTTCAGAAGAATTGCAGGAATTACATGAACGAATCCAAAGGGGGGACAAGCCGTCAACCTTGATCCCCCCTCTGCCCGAAAACAACCTCCCTGCCCCGCAAACCAGTTTCATCGGCCGGGAAACGGAATTGGCCGAGATTGGCGCCTTGATCCAAGACCCGACTTGCCGACTTCTCGCGCTGGTGGGGCCGGGCGGGAGTGGCAAAACCCGTCTGGCCATTCAGGCTGCTGGCGAGGCGCTACGCTGCTTTAGGGATGGCACTTTCTTTGTCCCGCTGGAGTCTGCGGATTCGCAAGATTACCTGATCCCGGCGATTGCGCGAGCACTCCAGTTCACCCTTGACAGTCTCATAAACGGCGCTGATTTGAGAACCCAGATATTGGATTACCTGGGAAAGAAGTCGATCCTCCTTGTCTTGGATGGCTGCGAACGCATGGCTGGCAACACCGGGGATCTTCTGGGGATCCTTGAGAAGGCGCCAAATGTACGAGTGCTTGCTACATCGCGGCAGAGGTTGGGGTTGCGATCTGAGCGGGCTTTCCCGATCGAAGGCTTGAGAGTGCCGCAGACTGCGGAAGAGATGCATTCAGATGGCATGGATGCCGTGAGACTGTTTCGTGAACGAGCTGAACAGGCCGGCGCGGGTCTCCAACTTTCCGCAGCGGACCATGAGCCGATCGCCCGTATTTGCAGGATGGTCGATGGTATGCCATTGGGGATTGAACTGGCCGCCGCATGGACGCCGATCCTATCCCCACTGGAAATTGCGCAGGCCATGCACAAGAGCTTCGACTTCCTGTCCACCACAATGTGTGACATCCCGGAAAGACACCGCAGCCTGCGTGCTGTTTTCGAAAGCTCATGGTTGCTATTGACAGATGCGTTGCGGGAGGCGTTCAGCAAACTGGCAATATTTCGCGGTGGGTTTGTCCTGGAAGCCACCCAACAAGTGGCGGGGGTAAACCTGGAACAGTTGTCTGCTCTGATGAATCGGTCCCTGGTGCACCGAGCGCAGTCTGGGCGTTTCTCGATCCACAGCCTGCTCCAGCAATATGCCGCCGAGAAGCTGGCAGAGCAGGAGGCACTGGAGAAGGAGATTCAAGACCGCTTCTGCCGTTACTTTGTTAATATTGTGACTCAGCGAGAAACGGATCTGATGGGTCCAAGGATGCTCCAGGTCCGCGATGAGATACGATGGGAAATGGATAACATCCGTGCCGCCGTGAATTGGGCCAGCGCGCATTGGCCTGAACAGTCGGCCAGGGAAATGATCATCTCGCTGGTGTGCTTCTATGCGATACACGGATGGCAGGAGGGAGTTTTCGCCTTTCGGGACCTCGCCCAAACCAGGCAGGCTGTCTTGATTGCCAGGGGGAGGCGTGATCCATCCAAAGACCCTGTGTTTTTGAGCGCCCGCATCCATCAGGCTTTTTACCTATGCAACCTGGGCCTAATCACTGAAAGTGATGAAATTTCGAGGGAATGCCTGGAAGAACTTCGTCAGCCAGGCCTGGAGCGTGAATTATCCGTGTGTTTACAAAATCTGGGGGTCAATGCATCTTATCGCGGGGAGTACGAGGATTCTCAAGATCTTTTGGAGGAAGCGATCATCCTTGGAAGGGAATATAACCACGTTATGTGGCCCACCTACCTGTTTTGGCTGGGAAACCTCTATTTCCAACTCGGTGAGTACGAGCAGGGTTTATTGACCCTGCAAAAATCCTACGATCTTTTTGACCGGAAGGGAACATTGTGGGGAACCGCCTTTGCGTTGAGCAAGATCGCCATGGCAGAGGATGGATTAGGCGAACATGCTCGAGCCAAGGAACATCACCAGGAGGCGCTGTCAGAATTTGACCGCTTGGAAAGCAAGGCTGGTAAAGCGTATGCACTCAGCCGCATGAGCATGAGCGCATATTTTCTTGAACAGTATTCAGAAGCCGCGCAACTCGCCCAACAAGGCTACGATGCGTTCGATGAGATCGGCCACCGCTGGGGCATTTGCACCTCTCTGTGTGGCTTGGGGTTTGCCAACATTGGTCTGGGCGATAGAGAAAAAGCAAAGGCATGTTTCATGGATTCTCTCGAAGAATCCAGGCCGGATCAAATTGTGCCGCAGAGCTTATATGCACTGATCGGCCTCGCCTGTTGTATGGCACAAGAGGGGAAAGAGGAGAAGGCAATTGAGATTATCCGGTTTGTACAAAAGCATCCAGAAACTCCATCCATCTACTTCGAGCAGGCAGTTCGCTGGATCAACAACCTGGAGAAAACATCGTTATGGTACTCCAAACAAGAGGCTGGCACAGGAGAGAAGATGGAAACTCTTGATGCTGTGGTTAGACGGCTGTTGGATTAGCTGGTGGGATGAAGAAGACACAGGATAAGGATGGCGTCACTCCCGCGTGAACCTTTGCGGATTCCCAGGATCCATTCCGGCGTACGCGATTGTAGTGAGATTATTCGGTGTTCTCCGGGAACAGGGATAATTCAACCTTGGCACGTTCAAAGATGAACTGACGCAGTTTCTGACTTGCTTTGCGGCGGCGGGCATAGCGGAACAATGTTCTCTCGCTGATCCAGTACGAAGAAAAAGCATTCTCGAAAATGCGGACCAATTCCTCGCCCTGAAGAAAATAGAAGATATCGTCTTCCACGAAGATGTCCACCAGGACCTTTTCCAGCCTGGGAAACGGGATACCTTTGACATCCCTGCCGGGCGATTCGGTCACCAAACGAAATACGAGGATACTGTCCGGTTGAGGCAGTACATATCTTTCCATGATGGATCGATCGGGGGCCAGGAATATCCGTCCTGGATATTCCTGGCTCAAAAAATTGAAGGCGGATTCGCAAGCATCCTTTTCAATTTCCAGGATGGTGAAGTTCTGACCGGGTTGGAGGAGCATGAATTCATGCAGCAGACTGGTTTCCCACAGCATATATTTGGCGTATGGGAATGCCTTTCGGAACACATCGTTCAAGTGCACAAGTTCCAATGACCAGGTGGGGAAGAACTGTTTTTTTCTGCGTGGCTTCCTGTGATAGTGGATCGAAAAATACATACACCCCGGACCCGACCGGCGCGATAACTTGGCGCTTCTCCAGCCGGTAAAGGAATCTTCGAAAGGCTTGATCCGTGGCTAACCGGGAATGCTGCTCATAATATTTCCTCAGGTCAGACCTTCGAACTGACCGAAAGCCGGAAAAGGCCTTCATCAACTCTGCTTCGTCAATCTTGTTGGTATCTTCTTTCATAAGCAACTGATCCTGTCTGCTATCGTATTACGGCACATTATTTCAAAAAGTGCCGTTTTACCAATTCTGCCCAAGCATACCAGAAAGGTGTACGAAAATGCAGTGTGATCGAAACAGAGAACTGCCATTTCATAAGCAATCTTGCCTTTAGGAAAGCTCTTTCATGAAGAATAGATAAGAAAGAGCACCCGATGTTGCTCTCTTTCGTAGAGGAGGACGGACTTGAACCTTTACCCTCATCGTGAGCGAACTAAACCTGCTACCTCAACACGAAAGTATTTGTAATGGGCGATGGGAGAGTCTTTTCGTGATCCTTGTCTATATTGGTAGAATTAATCCTTGTTGATAATTGTAGTCTAGACTATAATAGTCATGACTATAATTTTGGAGACTAGGAATGTTTGTAGACCGTCAGGAAGACCTTGACTTCCTCAATCACCTGCTCACCCGAAACCGCCCCGGCCCGGCGCAACTGGTTTTGATGTTTGGGCGTCGTCGAGTGGGAAAATCCGAATTGCTCCTGCAATGGGCAGCTCAAAGCGGCCTGCCCTGCACGTATTGGGAGGCTGTCAAGGAAAGCGCCACCCAGCAGCGTACTCACCTGATGGCAAAACTTCTCAATGTTCCCCCAACTTCTGCGCCAGTGTATCGCTCCTGGTCTGAATTATGGGATGCGGCCGCTCCAATCCTGGGAGGGAAACGCCATATTCTTATCCTGGATGAGTTGCCGTATGCTGCGGACGCGGATCCAGCCATGTTATCCTCCCTGCAATATGCCTGGGATCAACATTTCCAGAAATCCGAAATCGTGATTGTCTTGTGCGGCTCCCACGTTCGTGTGATGGAGACGCTCATGTCCCGCCAGTCTCCGCTCTTTGGTCGCATGACCGCCCAATGGCACCTGGAACCGCTCCCTTTTTCCGGCCTAATCGAATTTTTCCCGAAGTGGGATGCGGATGCGCGTGTGGCCGGGTATGCGATCCTGGGCGGCATCCCGGCCTATCTCAACTGGCTGGACCCGGATTTGGATTTAATAGGTAACATCCGTCAGGTCATTCTCAACCCGGGTAGCATGTTCCTGGCTGAGCCGGCTTTCTTGCTATATGACGAGGTACGTGACCCAAATAGCTACATGGCAATCCTGAAATCCATTGGCAGCGGGGCGCATACCCTGACAGAGATCAGTGAGCGCGCCTTCATCCCTACAACGAGCGTCAACTTTTATCTCAACACGCTCAAGGAGTTACGCCTGGTCGAGCGACGATTGCCGGTCACGCAAACAAAGGCAAAACAGGTTCGCTCAAGGAGCGGTCGTTATCACTTGGGCGATCCCTACTTCCGTTTTTATTTCCAGTTCCTGGAACCCTTCGTCTCGACATCTCCACTGGATCCGGATCAAGTAATTGAAGCAATACGGCGAAACTTGCGTGCCTTTGTTGGCGCAACTGCATTCGAGCAATTGGCTCGTAGTTGGGTGCAAGTGCAAGGCAAAGCCGGAATGCTGCCGTTTCGGCCGGATCATATTGGCAGCCACTGGAGCAGCAGGGTGCAGGTGGATGTGGTTGCGCTCAACTGGCAGACTCATGATATTTTGCTCGGCGAGTGCAAATGGGGAACGGATCGAGTGGACCGGCAGATCATACGGGAACTGATCGAGAGAAAAACCCCTTTGGTTTTGCGGGACTTACCTGACCAGGGTAGAGGCTGGAATGTGCATCATATCCTGTTCGCGCGCAAAGGCTTTACCCCCGCCGCCGTTACTGAAATGAACCAGATCAAAGGGCAGTTAATTGACTTGAATGGGATTGATGCCGATTTGGGTCGATTGAAATAGGCAAAGACCGTTTCGCCTGGACCCGCTCCCGGTTCGAAGCCGATCTCATAACCAGTCGGTGGCAGAATGTAATATCGTAATCCTACTTCCTGAGCACTCAATAAACCATGCTATTAGGCCAGACACAATTCCCCTTTGAAAGCCAAACCTGGATCATCTCAGATACCCATTTCTTCCACGAGAACATCGGTCGCTATTGCAACCGTCCGTATGGCTGGCAGGAGACGATTATCGAAGCCTGGAACCGCCTTATCCAGCCAAAAGAGATTGTCTTCCACGTTGGCGACCTGGCGTTGGGCAAGAAGGAAAACATTGAAGGCCTGGTACCAATGCTTAACGGCCAGCTGTACCTCATGCGCGGCAACCATGACCGGCGCAGCAACGGTTTTTATCAGCGACTGGGGATCACCCTGGTTCCTGATCCATATCCCATGATACATCCTTCAGGTTTAAACCTGGCTTTCTCGCACCGCCCAATCGTTCCCCTGGAACCGGGTATACTCAACCTGCACGGTCACATCCATAACAATGCAGCTCCTGAACTGGGTGCGAGGCACGTCAACCTTTGCGTTGAGGTTAGAGATTATCGTCCGTGGAGGCTTGGCGAAATTTTGACACCTTATTTACCATGCACGCTTGCATAACTGCTTGCATTCGATTGCTTACACCCAGCTTGTGGTAAATATTTTTGGGCGGTTCTTGTCCATACCTTTAGTAATCGAAAACGGTTCTGCAATTTCTTGATTGGAGAAATTGAGACATAATATTCGAAAAAATTGCTGCTCGCGCGGGGTGATGGAAGCAGCAATTACATAAGCTATTTTGATAGATAACAGGGGTTCGAGTCCCCTTGGGGGCACAGGAACATATAGTCCATATATTCCATACAGTACTTTCTCGTCTACTACGCTCTGCTTTCAGAGCGTAGTTTTTTATCTCTGGTACTGTTTGCACGATATAGTTCTTAAGAGCATTCAATCCATCTACGAGTTCCCCCCCCCCATCTGGCAGAGAAGCCAATCCTACCCAGAGCACCGCGGAAGGATAAAATGCTGCGGGTTTGCGCAATGCGTCGCATTGCGCAAACCCGATATCATCTCTACACCCGCACCTGCCTGCCCCGCCAGTACGCGGAGAGCAGCAGCAGCCCGGCGGCTGCCAGCAGGTAAACCTGTGGCGCTCCGGTCGTGAAATCCAGCCCTGGCGTTTTTTGCAGCGGGCCGATGTACCACCAGATCACATAAACCACCTGAAAGACTCGGCTGCCGGAGGAGAGGACGCCCAACGCCAGCGCCAGGGTGGGGATGAAGATGACTGCACCCACCCACCCGGCCAGATCAGGCAGGTCGCCATTGGAGAGGAAAACCACCGCCCCGGCAATGACAAACAGCGCCGTCACCAGGACACCAGCCAGCCAGGCAGCCGGAAGCTGGCGCAGCACCGGGCGGGCGGAAGAGAAGACCATCTGGGAGGTGTTGTTCTTCTGCTCGCGGTTGCCCATTTCCGACCAGATAGCCAACGGAAGCAACCAGGCGCAGGGTATCAGGTACGTCTTGGTTATATCGATCGGGCTGGTGAGCATGGCGATATTCACCCCGGCAGTGATGGCCCACCACCACCAGCGGCGGCCGTTGAGCAGCATGCGCAGCTCAGCAAACAGCACCCCCATGAAGGGATTCACCTGGGCCAGTCTTGAAAAGAGCGGGGAAAGGCTGGGCAGTGCGATCCGGGGGCCTTTTTTCCCCGGCGCGGTCGCCTCGCCCTCTTTCGCCTCCTCGGGCTTTCCCCGCGGGCGCCGCAGCCCTTCCCGCGAGGGATCGAAGCGCGCAAACCATACTGCCGAGAGCAGGATCAGTCCCAGACCAATGGCTGCCCACAGCCACTGCCCACAGACGATGCCAGGGGTCCAGTTCATCCCGGGCCAGTCGAAAACCATAAACTGGGGAGCGGGACCAGCCTGGAGGCCCATTGAGTGAATCCGTTCATTGGGGTAGCCCGCGGCAGCCCCAGCAAATAACGACTCGCGAAAGACGTTAAAGCCCATCGGATCTTTGAGGGTGGGCAGTTCCATCATCGCCCCCGTGTTATCACTCAAGGCGTTGACGCTCGCGCCGGTTCCCATCGAGTCGTTGACCACGGCCAGCAATGCCCCCCACGTAAGCACTGCCATGAGTAAGAAGATCCACAGGAAGAAGTAGAGTGTGCTGCCCAACGCCCCACGCAGCCAGGGGACAGTCTCGAACACCACGGCGAGCGCGGCAATCAACGCCATGAAGGGGAACCCAACGGCGAGAAATGGCATCAGCAGCGCACCCAGATCCAGCGCCGCTTCCCCCTTGAGCAGCACCATAACCGCCGCTGCAGCCGCCAGGATCAGCTCCAGCACCAAAAGGACTGCGAAATTGCTGATCCACTTCCCGATCAGGTAGATTGCCCGCCTAACCGGGGTGGTGGCGATGATCTGCCCCACACCGGTACGGATATCGCGCTCGATGCAGTCGATGACCAGGTAAAAGGCGAACAAGCCCAGGAAGACGTTGGTCACCAGCACGGTCATCGTGCCGATCCAGGCCGAGTTGAATACGCCCCGGAAACGTAAGACGAGCGAGTTCAGATCGCCCGATATCAGATAAAAGAACGCCGTGCCGTTGTTGACCAGCACGCCCAGGTAGATGACGGCCGCTAGGGTCAGCAAAAAGCGGTAACGCCGGGTGCGCTCGAAGAAATCGGCTAAAGCCAGGTGGAAGAGGACACGCATGGTGTTCATACCGTACATCCCTGGCGCTGCGCCACCGTTGAGAGGTACACATCCTCTAGGGTGGGTGTCACCGGCTGGGCCGCGGGGCAGGGCTGCGCCTCGGAGACCACCCGCAGCTCCACTCCAGCCATGCGCCGGGTCGTGCCGCTGACCAGGAACTGCTGTTTGAGAGCAGGCAACTCCTGGCTGGTGACCATCCATTCCCACACCGAGCCCTCCATCTGCTTGAGTAATTGCTCCGGGCGGGCGCGTACTTTCAAATGCCCCTTGTAGATGATGGCGATATCCGTGGCGGTCGATTCCACGTCCGAGACGATATGCGTGGAGAGGATGACAATCCGCTCGCCGGACAGGTCCGAGAGCAGGTTGCGGAAGCGCACCCGCTCCTCGGGATCCAGCCCCACAGTCGGCTCATCAACAATCAACAGCTGCGGATCGTTGAGCAGCGCCTGGGCGATGCCAACGCGCTGGCGCATTCCGCCGGAATAACCGCCCAGCGGCCGGCGGGCGGCTTCGCGCAGGTTGACCATGTCCAGCAGGTCGGAAATTTTTCGACGGGCTTTTGCTCCGCGCATGCCCTTGATGGCCGCCATGTATTCGAGGAACTCCTGAGCCGAAAGGTTGGGGTAGACGCCGAAGTCCTGCGGCAGGTAGCCCAGCACCGAGCGCAACACCTCTGGATCTTTGATCACATCCCGGCCGTTCCACAGAATGGTCCCCTGGGTGGGCTTGGTGATGGTTGCCAGCATGCGCATCAGGGTTGACTTGCCCGCCCCGTTGGGGCCCAACAGGCCGAGGATGCCCGGGCTCAGCTTCAGGTTGAAGTCTCCCAGGGCCTGCACCCCTTTGTAAGCCTTGCTCAGGTTTTGAGTTTCAATTACGAGGGAATTGGAGGTGTCCATTTTTCTCCTTTCAGATAACCTGTACTTTCGTCTTTTCGATACACATCATTATGGTATTTCGCTGAACTCATCAAAGGCAATCCACTCCTTTCGGTCCGTGATCTTATTCGAGCCAACATGGATCAAGTTGCCAGGTTTTCTATATATCTGTTTGAAACGAAATCTTCTACTCCTTGCTGGTTTAAGCACTTAATAACCGTCCGCGGCGGAAAATGCGGCTGCCAAACCAGATCAGCAACCCGTCCAACAGCCAGAAAACCAACCCCATCAGCAACACCGCGACAATGTTGAAGTACATTACGCCAGATATCTGCGCATAGAACAACCCAAGCACTGGCAGCACCACGGCGCCTCCGATCTGATAGGCATCCTGATATCCTTGTGCTCGCGCTGATGCCAGCACCATCACGCTTAATCCCAATCCTGCCACTGCCGGGACAACCCAAATAATCATCACCAGCCACATGGCATTTGGGAAAAAGAGGCGACCCATGTGCGACCAGGAAGCCGTATTCGCCGTGATAGAGTACATTACGAATCCAGCTAAGGCTGTGGCGACGGCGGCCAGCCAGGCAGAGAGCAGCTTGGCCACAAACAATTCCCGGTCAGTGGTCGGCGTGTAAAGCAGCGCTTCCATTGTCTTGCGTTCCTTTTCTCCGGCAAAGCTATCCGCAGCAACGGTAGTGGCTACTATGAGCGGGACGATCAAGAACATCGGCGCCATCATGTGCACCAGCAAGAATACGGTCGCTTTCTGACTCATATTCAGCCCGGACAATTCCTGCTGCAAGCCGGGCTGCATTTGGCTAATCAATTTCTCGATGTCGCCGGCATCTGGATTGAAGTCAGTGACAATGCTAGGGATCAGGGCAGACAACCCTGGAAATACGACAAAGAAAACCAAGAAGGTGATGAGTAATGGCACCACCAAGCCTTTATTCTGCAGCACAACCTTCAGATCTTTTCGAATGATCGCAAAAATCGCGCGTCCGTTCATTGCACACCTTCCTTCTCCTCATGGAGTGTAAAGTACACCTGTTCCAGGTTTGCTTCCTGGGGGGCCAGGCGGTAAACCCGGACATGGTTCTGCACCAGGCAGTCCAGCACTTCCGGGATGGATTCGTATTTGTTGATGGTTACAACCAGAGCGCTGTTAGGCTGTGTCGGTTCACCAAGCACAAGTTTTGGTAGGCTGCGCAATACGGCCAGGGTGGTTGGAACTTGTTCTGCGGGCACTTCTATTTCGACATCTAACCGGCGAACGTACTGGCTGGTCAGCTCCGCCGGTGTGCCCAACGCCACCAACCGTCCGTGCTCCAAAATGGCGACCCGGTCGCATAGCTTCTGGGCTTCCACCAGATTATGGGTGCACAGGAAAACGGTGCAGCCTTCCCGACGTGCCATGCGCTCGATCAGATTGTTCACATGATGCGCGGCGATGGGGTCCAGCCCGGAGGTCGCTTCATCGAGGAAGAGCAGTTCCGGCTTGTGAAGCAGAGCCCTTGCCAGGGCCAGGCGCTGCTTCATTCCCTTGCTATAGCCACCGACTTTCTCTTGCGCACGGTCTGCCAGGTCGAACTCGGTCAGCAAATCCTTGATACGGGTGCTGACATCTGCTCGGGGAACGCCATAAAGTTCGGCATAGATACTCAAGTTGTCCCAGGCTGTCAGACGCTCATCCATCGATGGGGTCTCGGTCAGCACCCCGGTGCGGGCACGCAATGCCGGGCCATCCACCTGCGGGTCAAGGTCAAGTACCCGCATGTTGCCGGAGGTCGGTTCGATCACCCCGTTAAGCAGACGCACCGTGGTGGTCTTGCCGGCGCCGTTGTGGCCCAGGAAGCCGAAGATCTCTCCCGCATGCACTTCAAGCGAAAGTTTGTCAACAGCCACTGTCTGCTTGAAAACGCGGGAAAGTTGATTTATGGTTATTACAGTTTTATTCATAACATCACCTCACAGTTCTCATCGAAACAGGTCTTATTCTAGTTGTTCGATTCAAATGTCTGGGAATTTGAAGATGCCATTTTTTCTCCTTTCAGTTTGCTTGGATTTCAGAACATTTGCGACACATTGCTATGTGATCTCACCGAACTCATCGTAGGCAATCCAGTCCGATCGATCCGTGATCCTGTTCGATGGAATATGGATCACGCCGATTTTGTGAGCAGAAGCAAATTCCACCAGAAGAATCTGTTTTTTTGCCGACCAGTAGTTGTACTG
>Ga0105093_10000845_pt1 | contig 11586 bp, 11 predicted proteins | sample PPLLak3March2015_2_FD_79111 | JGI IMG/M metagenome (GOLD analysis project Ga0105093, IMG submission 79111) | Freshwater sediment microbial communities from Prairie Pothole Lake near Jamestown, North Dakota, USA - PPLs Lake P8 Core (3) Depth... | ecosystem: Environmental > Aquatic > Freshwater >... | reverse complement strand
TGGATAATATTATGAAGCAAGACACCCATAAATGGTATGTTTGGTTTGTTTCTTTATGAATTAATAACTCCATACTAAACAACTATGAAATTCGGCCCCGTAGAACCGAATCTTTGAATACAGCGATTTTTGAGCTGATTCAAGCTTTGGCAATCGTAAATCATTACAGATTACCGCAGCATAACAAGATCGTGCGCTCTTAAGCTGTCAACCATAATGTCTTTACGACGTCATCGATTCGGATGGCTTTTTACGAAGCCATCATGCTTAATCGGCCGGCAAAAACAAAGAAAGCCCCTGAAGGCGGAGAAAAGCCTTCAGGAGGTTGCCATGGATTCCTTCGGGACGAACCTTTGCATGGTTAAATTCACGGAAGGTTGGAAGTCTGGTCGGGGCGGATCGGCCGATATCTTGGATTCAATAATCAACAGCGCTAAATTTTTCAATTCAGGCATCCTGCCGAGGTTGATTGCCGCACGCGGCGCGGGGTGGAATCGCACGTCTTGGTTCGGCTCAGCGTTAACCAGCGGCATGAAGGGAAAAGCCTCGCAGGGCTTCTGTTAGGCTACGGCGATCCAGGCCAACCATTCATTGGGGGGTATTGGGGAGTGCCTGACGAACAGGATGACCTACGGTGCGGATTTTCTGGAAGGTGTCCTGAGGTTGGCCTGCACCGAGGTGTCGGTGCTGAACTGCCGGGTGGCGTCGATTACATCAAAAGTCAAGGTGCGATTGGCGGCCGGTTTTTATGGAAGAACCCTGTTTCATCAGACCAGCGTTCGACGTGCGATCGCCTTGGGCCTGATCAGGGTCAGCTCAATGGAAGCAAGCTCTAACGGCCCAGGGGCGCCGAATAGGATGCGTCACGGCTCTCGCGTGAATCAAAGCTCGACAACTTGAGGCTTTCGTAGAGAGGGTATTCGCCGCGACCCTGGCATTCGGAGCAAGCCATTTCTCTGCCTTTTTCGATCACATAACCTTTTCCGTTGCAGACAGCGCAAACCATTTTAAGCACCCCCTCTGAACATTCCATGAAAGCGGCAACCAAGTCAGTTGCCTTCCGGCGGTTCTTAAAGCAGCAGTTTCCGGGAAAATCAAGACTTTTGGTTTTGTCCGCCCCTGAACTTGCATTCAGCAAATTCTATTCCAGGGCTTATGACAGGCTATATTTTAAATAAAAACAATTTGTTGAAAAATGGCGACCGGACGATCTCAACGCCTCTTTGGGGTGAGCGCCGGGTAAAACTATTACGGAAACTTCATATCCCTTGCTTGCGCCGGTACAGAAAGGGCAGGGCGGTTCTGAGAACGGCTCTTTCGGTACCACCGGACTGGATCCGGTGACCGGCTCGAGGCGAGGATGCAAAAGCGGCTTGTCATTGCGACAATTATGTGTATCTTTGCATCCATACACCCTCTCGGGTGGGGCAAACGAGGCCGTCAATGAAAAGAGCAGCACTCTATAGCAGCGCCGGCCGCCCGCGAACGGGATTCGCGCCAAACCCAACCGAATCTCCGCGTCCGGCCAGGGGCAGCGAGGGGCGCCAGAACGCCTCTCCGGTCGCCAGCGCCCGGCTATCCCGCCTGCGCCAATTCTGCATCCGCCGGAAGGTGCTCGTGTGGGCGGCGGCCAGCGGTCTTTTGGGGCTGCTGTTGGCTGCGCTGCATGCGGCAATGGTCGCTCCTCCCCGCCCCATCTCCCAACATGACATCGATGCAGCCGTGCTCCACACCTTGAAGACCAAGCGCCTGCCGTCACCCGCCGCCAAGGCGTACGACGTCATTCGACCATCGGTGGTCCGCGTGCGCGGGCTGGAGCTTGACCCGGACGGGGACGAAGAAACCGAAAGAAGCGTCGGCAGCGGTGTCGTCATCGTCGACAGGGGCGTCATTCTCACCAATCTTCACGTCGTCGCCGGAGTTCAGCTGGTGAGGGTGGTATTCGCCGATGGGCAGCAATCCGACGCCGCCGTTGTATCGGTGCAGCCGGAGAGCGACCTGGCTGTGCTTCAGGCCAAGACCGTTCCGGACGACCTGGCGCCGGCCACGCTGCGGTCGACGGCGGACCTCGCGCTGGGCGATCCGGTGGTGGCCGTTGGCTTTCCATTCGGCATCGGTCCATCGGTTTCGTCAGGAGTCGTCTCCGGTTTGGGGCGCGAATACATCTCTCCGCAGGGAAAGAGGCTCCTCACCAATCTGATCCAGTTCGATGCAGCGGCCAACCCCGGCAACTCCGGGGGGCCGCTGGTGACAGAGGACGGGGAAGTGGTCGGGATCGTAACGGCCATCCTGAATCCGAGCGAGCAGCGCGTGTTCATCGGCATCGGGTTCGCGGTGACCATGGAAAGCGCAGCGGCGGCCATCGGGCTGCCGCCATTTTAGGGCCGGACGAATGTCATGAACGTGAACGCAACGAACCGCAGCGACGTTTCCGCATTGATGGAGCGCATCCTGTACGAGATCAAGAAGGTCGTGGTCGGCCAGGATCATTTTCTGGAGCGGGTGCTGGTGGCCATCCTGGCCCAGGGGCATCTGCTGGTGGAAGGCGTTCCGGGCCTGGCCAAGACCCTGACGGTCAAGACCCTCGCCCGAACCATCAGCGGCAGCTTCAAGCGCATTCAGTTCACCCCGGACCTCGTTCCGGCGGATCTGATCGGAACCCGCATCTACAACCAGAAGACCGCGGAGTTCACCACCGCGCTCGGACCGGTGTTCGCCCATCTGCTTCTGGCCGATGAAATCAACCGAGCCCCGGCCAAGGTGCAGAGCGCCCTGCTCGAAGTGATGCAGGAATATCAGGTCACCATTGCCGGAGAGACCCATCCGGTGCCCCGGCCGTTTCTCGTCATGGCCACCCAGAACCCCATCGAGACCGAGGGGACCTATCCGCTGCCCGAGGCTCAGGTGGACCGCTTCATGATGAAGGTGCTGGTCGGCTACCCCAGCGAGGAGGAGGAGTTTGTCATCGTCGACCGGGTCACGGGCATCTCCCGCGAGGCCGCGGCCGTGGTTACGACCGAACAACTGGGAGCGCTCCAGCGCGAGTGCCGGTCCGGATACGTGGACCCGGCGCTGATCCAATATGCGGTGCGGCTGGCGTCGGCAACGCGCGACCCGGCCCGCCAGGGGATGGACGACCTTGCCGTCTACCTGTCATACGGCGCCAGCCCGCGCGCCTGCATTCATCTGATCGAGGCCGCCCGAGCCCTGGCCTATCTGCGCGGGCGCACATACGTTCTGCCGGAAGACGTGATCGACCTGGTTTCCGACGTGTTCCGCCACCGGCTCGTGCTTTCCTACCAGGCCCTGGCCGAGGGGATAACGGCGGATCAGCTCATCCGCCGGATCATGAACGCCATGCCGACCCCGGAGCGGCCGCTGGAGGCCCATGTCAGCCTCGGTGAACGATCCTGAAAAAATCCTTCTGCGGCTGGAATGGACCGTCATCCGCCGCCTCGACGGCCTGCTTCAGGGCGACTACCGCACGTTGTTCCGCGGCTTCGGCCTGGACCTGGCCGATCTGCGAGAATATCAGTACCACGACGACATTCGCCATATTGACTGGAACGTCACCGCCCGGCTTCAGACCCCCTACGTCCGGGTGTACCACGAGGACCGCGACGTCACGGCCTGGTTCCTGCTGGACCTGAGCCCGTCAGTGGATTTCGGCTCCCGCGAGGTGAAGAAGAGTGCCGTATCCACCGAATTCGTTACCGTTCTGGCACGGCTTCTGACCCGCCACGGCAATCCGGTCGGCGCCATGCTATACGGCGATCATGTGGAACCGGTGGTTCCGGCAAGCAGCGGCCGGCGTCAGGTGCTTCGCCTTCTCAATCGGATGCTGGCGCGGCCGGCGGCCGTGCGCGCGACCGCGACCAACCTGAGCGATCTTTTTCGGGCCGCCTTCCGGGTGGTGCGGCGGCGGTCCCTGATTTTCGTCGTCTCCGATTTCATCAGTGCACCGGGATGGGAGGAGCCGCTGGCGCTTCTGGCCCAGCGCCACGAGGTGCTGGCGGTGAGGCTCTTCGATCCGCTGGAGTTGGAATGGCCCGACCTGGGCCTCCTGCTCATCCAGGATGCGGAGACCGGCGAACAGATATGGGTCGACACCCACGACCGAGGCTTCCGCAAGCGTTTTGCCGCCGTCGCCGAGCAGCGCGAAGGGGAACTGCGCTCGGCGTTTCAGAAGGCCGGCGTAGACGCTCTGGAGCTGTCGACGGCGGACGACGTCGTCGATGCGATTCGGCGGTTCGCCGACCTGCGCAAGCAACGCCGCCGGGGATCGGCGGCCGGCAGCCTGCCCAAGCACCTGGGGGGTCACCATGGCGTTTCTGTGGCCTGACCTGCTGTGGCTTCTGATCAGCCTTCCGGCGCTCGTCGGTGCCTATCTGCTCCTTTTGCGCCGAAAGAAGCGCGCGGCGCTGGCCTATGCCAGCCTGAGCATGGTGAGGGAAGCGATGGGCGCCCGGCCGACGGTCCGGCGCCATCTGCCGCCGCTTCTGTTTCTGCTGGGGCTGATACTGATGATCGCGGCGACGGCCCGGCCCGTCGCTGTCATCACCCTGCCGTCCCAGCATGAAACCGTCATTCTGGCCATGGACATCTCCGGCAGCATGCGCGCCAACGACATCGAACCCAGCCGCATCGCCGCAGCCCAGGCTGCCGCGCGGGCTTTTGTCTCCGAGCAGCCGCGGCACACCCGCATCGGCGTGGTGACGTTTGCCGGGACCGCGGCGGTCGCGCAGGCGCCCACCCAGAACCGCGAGGACATTCTGGCGGCCATCGACCGGTTCCAGCTGCAGCGCGCCACCGCCATCGGCAGCGGCATCCTGGTATCCCTGAAGGCCATCTTTCCGGATGCCGACTTCGACCTGCGCGGGGCGAACCCCCGGCGCGACCCCGCTGCAGATTCCCAGCGGGCGGCGTCGCTGGTTCCGCTGCGCCAGCCGGAAAAGCCGGTTTTCCAGCCGGTTGAGCCCGGATCCTATCCGTCCGCCGCCATCATCCTGCTCACCGACGGCCAGTCGAATGTGGGCCCCAACCCCATCGAGGCCGCCCGGATGGCATCCGAGCGCGGCGTGCGGGTCTTCACCGTCGGATTCGGCACGGCCGAAGGAGAGATCCTGCGGTTCGAGGGCTGGTCCATGCGCGTGCGCCTGGACGAGGAGACGCTCAAGAGCATTGCCGATCTCACCCGGGGAGAGTATTATTACGCGGGGAGCGCGTCGGACCTGAAAAAGGTCTATCAGACCCTGAGCTCCCGGCTGGTTCTGGAAACCAAGGAGACGGAGATCACGGCGTTGTTCTGCGCGGCGGCGGCCGTAATGGTGCTTTGCTCGGCCGTGCTGTCGATCCTTTGGTTCAATCGGATCCTTTGACCGCACGCCGGAGCCGTGCGGGCGGAATGAACCCTTCAATGGAGGAACCATCATGAGCCGGAAAATTCTAGTTGCGTTCGACGATTCGGAAAACGCCATGCGGGCCGTCGAGTATGTCGCCGGGCTGTTGAATAAGGACTGTCGGATCACGCTCTTCTCCGTGGTCCAAGACACCGCCTCCATCTGCGACATGCAGAGCCCGGAGCTGACGCCCTACTTTAAATCCCAACAGGACTCGTTCTGCGTGCTGGAGGAAAAGAAGAAGCAGATCCTCAGCGTCGCCCAGGCGAAGGCCAGGGCGATTCTGACGGCCGGCGGTTTCCCGGACGATCGGATTCGCATCAAATCCGAGCCGAAGAAGAAGGGCATTGCGCGGGATATCGTGACCGAGGCGCAGACGGGCTATGACCTGGTCGTATTGGGCCGCCGCGGGCTGGCGGGGATCCGGGAATTCTTCATGGGCAGCGTTTCCCAGAAGGTTCTGAGTCTGGCTCAGGAGCTTCCGATTCTGATCGTCAGCTGATCCATTAATACCGTCTATCATCGGTTTTGGGCGGCCAGCAACCGGTAGAGGATCACGGCAAGGAGAACCAGCCAGACGATCAGCCATCCGACCGGGACGGCGGCATGCGGCTGCAGCGCTTTCTCGAGATTCAGGCGAAAGGGCGAATCGCCGACTAAGAAGGTCAGGTCCACAGAACCAGCCTCGATTGCTGACGGCAGTTTCAGCCGGCGGCTGTAAGTACCGTCCAGGTGGTCGATTACCGGCTGCGTGAACTCACCGGCCGTTGCTTCCCAGAGAATGAGGTGCTGCCGGCCCGGTCCCAAGAGGTTGCCGTAGTCGTCGGCGGGGCGCAAGGTGATCTCAAACGTATCAAACCCCTTTTCCCCGGCGGGCAGTCGGATCACGCCGGCATGGGCTGAATCGGCTTTCATCGGGATGTGCCGTTCGAGGCGTTGATTCCGATCGAAGGGGAGCCCTCTCGCGGTTCTGCCCGAAGCGTTGAACTCGAAAGCATAGGTGCCGGCCACCGCCACCCCCTCGTACCGGCCGGAGTAGACTCCGTCTCCCGCTGCTGAATCTCCGTGGGTGCCGTCATCGTAGAGCCGCACGGTATCGAGAACGGTGCCTCCGGCAAACGGCTGCTTCCTGAACTCCGTCAGGTATATGATTTTGCGCAACAACGGCGTGAGCGCCTCGCCGTCGCGCGTTTCCGGCACTTGACCGAGTTCTTCCATGCTGACCCGTGCCGCCCCCAGCCAGTTTCCGAGAGCCTGCTGCGGCCGGGCCACCCGGGCCCAGACCGTCGCCGGCAGTGCCGGCGTCCGGCCGTTCTGAGTAAGCCGGGCCGTCAGGGTGAGGGTTGCGCCGGTGCGGGGCGCCGACATGGCAACCTCGCCCTTGAGGGCGAGTGCAGAGTCGGTCAGCACGCTCCACTGGTAGGGGACCGCTTTCTTGGTGGACCCCTCCGGATGCAGGGCCAACTCCAGCGACCAGGGCCGATCCGAAATCCGGCCGGGCAGATTTAAGAAGGCTGGATCGATTTTAACGAGCGTAAAGGTCGTCCCGTCGCGGAAACCGACGCCGGGTAGGGTTTGGCGGAAGTGGACGTCACGGCCGTCGGAAGACCGGATGATGAGGTCGGGCCGCTGTTTCAGAGGGCCGGCCCAGCTCACGAACACGGCCACCTTGCGGTCCAGATCCGAGACAAAGAATTCGTGGCGGTTGCGCTCGCCGGCGCGGATCAACCCGGCCGGGTCGGCGGCGGCTTCCAGCTGCAGGGCATCCACGAGGATCGATTTGTAGGCGGACTGCAAGGCCGTGGCCGGGTCCCAAGCCAGCGGGTCGAATCCCGCTGCGCTGGTGACATCGTAATACCCTCCCTGAGTTTGCACCGCCAGCTGTCCCAGCGTATCGTTGGGCACTTCACCGGCTTGGCCGAAGCCGATGGAATAGGTCCGGATGGCGTTCGCCGCAAGGGTGTCGATCGCATGACTGATGTCGTCGAGGCTGGAGTTGATCGGACAATTGTGGAACCCGTCGCTCAGAAGCACGAGCGCCCTGCGGTCTTCGGCGCCGAACATGCCGGCGGCGGTGCCGAGCGCCCCGAGCAGAGGGGTGTTGCCGGCGGCCGCCAAGCCGGGGATGGTATTTTCGATCGCAGTTGCGATGGTGTCCGTTCGCACCGGGGCCATCGGCGTGATGACCTCGCCGACACAGCCCTGGTAGGGTTGACGCGGAAACCGGGCGAGCCCGAAGGCCGCGCGGCACGGATTGAAAAACTGCAGCATGTCCAGAAACGGGATGGCCGCCTGCTGCGCCAGCGTCAAGCGCTGGCGGGCCGTATCCACTCCGGGGGTCCCCTCATGACTCCAGGTCATGCTGCCGGACGTATCGAACAAAAGGGCGACCGCGGTGTCGGGCGGTTGAGTGACGGGCAGCGGGATCACAGGCACGCCTCCGACGTGGTTGTAGCCGGTTCCGGGTGGCGGGGTCTGATGGTGGGCGACGGTGTAAAGCGCCCTGAAAATCACCTCCGGGTGATGGACGGTGTTTTGGTGCCGGGCGAATTTATCGCGGGTCTCCGGGCTGATGAGCGGTTCGAGCCAGTCCGGAATGGAGAGCGCGGCCGGCTGGTTGGGAATCACGATGTCGTCCAGGTTGACGGCATCCGACGCCAGGTTCTTGGCGAGCACCCGCCCCTGGCAATCGCCGGACGGGTCGCTGCCACCGACAAAATCTCCGTTGTTCGCGGCATAGATGGTCGCATAAAGAACTCCCTGATCCGCTGCGGTGCCGGGCGGGCGGCTGCGGGGCGCTTCGCTGGGGTAAAATCCGGGCTGGGATTCGCTGTCTTCGATGGGATGGCCGTTGAGGTTCGCGATGTAATTCAAGGTCGAGTCCCCGAACGGCGTGCACAGAGAGCTGTAGCCGTTGTTGAGCTGGCGTGCCGACGGGTAGCCGGACGATCCGCTCAGCCCCAGCCAGTTGAGGCCGTGGTTGGGAGGCGCGATCGCGACGAACTCCGAAACCGGGATCGGCTCTCCCGCTTCGTGGAGCTGCTTCAGGTAGAGTCGGGTGCTGATGGTGCCCTTGCTGTAGGCGATGATGGCCAATTTGAGGTCGGGGTTGTCCGGGTCTTTCAGCCGCTGCCGGGCGAGGATCAGACCCACCGCGTCCTGGATCTGGGCTGCGTCTTCGTCGATGGAGCGCTCGTGGTCGGCTTCGGCATCGCCGAAGTGCAGGTAGTAGGGCTCGATGTCCAGGCAGAGGTTTTCAGGCAGATCCAAGGTGTTCTTGAACGAGGTCAGCCCGTCGATGCTGTCGTGGAAATTCTTCCGGTAGTTGGGATGCTGGGGGTCCGGGTTCGGGTCATGGCCGTGAACGAAGAGAACTGCGAGGCGATGGCGGGGTGGTGTGAGATCGCTCTCGATCAGTTCGGTGCCGTCGGCTGAAAAAACCGTCACGGCCTCCGCCCGCATGGGAAGAGCCAGGCCGGCGATTGACCAGGCAACCAACACCAACACCACTCGCAGCGCGTCGTTCGTCATGGCATGCCTCCTCGAAAAGGAGATGGATGAAGGCGGAACATGGTCTTTCCGGATTCATAGCGGAATTTGATTGAATTTGCCATGGTTCGATCGCATTTTGGGCGGCCTTCACGGACAAAGGGCGGGGGAATTGAATCTGCGGGTTGCGGTCAAGATCCAGGCGGATCTCAACCGTCCGTCACGGATGCCGTTGACCTCCACCCGGACATGGCGCGGCAGCTTTGCCGACAGTTTCTCCATCACATCCCATGCCTGCTCGCGCGAGCAGCCCCACAGGTCGACCACCACCGAATCCTTTCCGATGGATCGGCTCACGACGTTCAAGGAAAACAGGCCGCGCAGGTCCGGTGAGTTCAATTCCCGCAGGACGGTCAAGGCCAGCGCGGCTTCACGTCGATCCCGCACACGCCGGAGCGCCATCAGAAAGGCGACCGGGCCAAGCATGCAAAGAAACCCGAGTGCCAATTTGACCATATTCAACAGCAACGCTTCCATTCCATGCCTCCTTTGGCAGGGTCAAGGCATCCGAACCGGCGCCGGAGCGCTTTCCCGGTTTTCGCCGCCGGCATTCATTTCCAGCAAACGGGATCGGAGCATGGCGATCCCCGCCGGGTCGATGCGTTTGTTGTCGACGACGAGTTCTTTGTTTTTGGGGACAAGGGTCCTGAGCCGGCTTTCTACCAGGCTCGAGCAGACGATCACGGACGCTTCGGAGATCATTTTCTCGATGCTGCCTTTTTTTTCCGCACACCCGGTAATCACCTGCAGGTGCTTCAACCCCGCCCGCTGAATCGAAAGCTTCATGTTTTCCGATCCCGGCTTCGTGGTGCAGGCCACGCCAACCGTGGTGCCGTCAGGAAGCGCCGTCAGCCGCATCAGCGTGTCGAGGCTGGTATCCACCATGAGAGCGACCACTTCCATTGCGGATCCTTCCAGAAGGCTCTGGACCTCCCGGATGTGGTAGAAGGTGGTGATGATCAGGCCATAGCGTTTCAGGCTGGCCGGATCGTTTTTGACGGTCTTCTCGAAATCTTCGACCAGAATAGAATCCACCTGGATGGAGAGCTCCTGGGAAAGCTCGGAGCTGAAGAGATCGAGTTCGGGCCGGCTGCATTCGATAAAAAGGGCGCTGACTCGGCGGGCCGGGCCGGTGCGGGCGGGGGCGGCCTGGGTGCGGGCGTAGAGCGTCAGAAACACCTCCTCGGAGCTGAAGCCTAATCTCCCGGCCTTTTCGAGGGCGTCGTCCACCACTTCCAGAAGCTTGTTCATGCGTTCCACCTTCGTTTTGGACTTCAGCGGCGTTGAAGATACAAAGGTCCCCCGCCCCGGTTCGCAGGAAAGCAGCCCTTCCCGCTGCATGTCCGCAAACACCTTAGCCACCGTGTTCCGGTTGACCCGCAGAAAGCCGGCCAGCTGCCGTACTGTCGGCAGCTGGGTGCCGGAAGCCAATTGCCCCGACTGAATCAGATAAACCAGCTGTGCCTTGAGCTGGGTGTGGACGGGGAGCTGATTTTTTCGGTTGAGTTTGAGATCCATCTATATTGTCCTAATGACATAGGACAATAGGACAATCTGGACGAGATGTCAAGATGTCGTTCGAAGCGCTGTCCTATTGCAATCATCCGAACTGAAATTATTGTGGCATATACCCCCAGCTCTGAGGCCGGGCCTGATCGGATCATGCGATTGAAGACGGGCCGGCCTTCATGGGGACAATGTCATTGCTAAGGTACCCGACGTTGACAACACGCGCGAAGAGGAGGTCCATCGCCATGAAAAAATGGGCGATCATCATTGCGGTTGCGTTAATGGCGTCCAGCGGCCTGGTGGCAGCCGGGGCACTCGCTGCCGAGGCGGCGCGCATGGACAAGGATGAACTGAAGGCGAAACTGGGAGACCCGGATGTGGTGATCATCGACGTGAGGTCCCACACGGACTGGCTTTTCAGCGGGGACAGGATCCAAGGCGCCCTGAGGGAAAATTACCGCGACTTCGAGGGGTGGTACGCCAACTACCCCAAAGGCAAGACCATCGTCCTTTATTGCGCCTGAAAGAACGAAGGCTCAAGCGCAAGTCTTGCGCTCAAATTCGTCGAGAAGGGCTATCCCAGCATTTTCGCGCTCAAGGGCGGCTGGGATGATTGGAAGAAAAGCGGGTATCCGATTGAGGCCAAATAACCAGGCTTGAAATCAGGTGGATATGAACCCGTAAAAAGCCTTTTATGGCGCGCGGCGGCGTATCCTGGTAACGAAGTCGATAGGCTCCCCTTGTATCCCCCTTTGGGAAAAGGGGGCGAGGGGGATTTCTGTTTGAAATGACTCGCCGCGCAAGATATTATGCCTCCTCACTAAATGGCCCTCATGGCTGCGGCGCGCGGTCCCTTTTCGGTTGACGGCATCAGCGGTCTTCTCTATAGTCGCGCCTGAACCGGACCGGTATCCGTGACGTGCGCAATCCATTCAGGCCATGAAAACCCCGTGACGCTGCTTCAAATCGACAATTTGAAAACGTTCTTCCACTCCCGCCGGGGACTCGCCAAGGCGGTGGACGGCGTTTCCCTTCAGGTGGATGAGGGTGAGGTGGTCGGCATCGTCGGGGAGTCGGGATGCGGCAAGAGCGTTCTGGCGCTGTCCATCCTGAAGCTGCTGCCGATGCC
>Ga0105093_10000844_pt1 | contig 11598 bp, 9 predicted proteins | sample PPLLak3March2015_2_FD_79111 | JGI IMG/M metagenome (GOLD analysis project Ga0105093, IMG submission 79111) | Freshwater sediment microbial communities from Prairie Pothole Lake near Jamestown, North Dakota, USA - PPLs Lake P8 Core (3) Depth... | ecosystem: Environmental > Aquatic > Freshwater >... | reverse complement strand
CTCCTGTAAGCGAAAAGCATATATATTCGGTTTTCATTTGTATATATTGGAAGGAATCGGGCTGGTAGTTTTTGTTAGAGTGCATCCCATCCCCTCCTAGTGAGGCCAGCCGTCCTTCCTTTTTAAGTTACGTTTATTTTAAAAAAAGATTTAAGTATCGAGCTTTTATATTGTAAAACTGGTTTTTATGGGGAGACAAATCAAGGCTAAACGAGGCAATGAGATTCGTTGTAAAGGCTGGAAACAAGAAGCTATTCTTAGAATGTTGGAGAACAACCTTGAGAATGCTGAGATCCCTGAAGAGTTAATCATTTATGGTGGTACGGGTAAAGCTGCGCGTAACTGGGAATGTTACGATAAGATTGTTGAAACACTTAAAAATCTTGAAGACGACGAAACAATGGCTGTTCAATCGGGTAAACCTGTTGCGGTTTTTAAGACATGGACTAATTCACCTAGAGTACTTATCGCTAATTCTAACTTAGTTCCTCATTGGAGTACATGGGAGAAGTTTCATGAACTTGAAGAACTAGGGTTGATTATGTACGGTCAGATGACTGCCGGTTCTTGGTGCTATATAGGAACACAAGGGATAACACAGGGTACCTATGAAACGTTTGCAGCATGTGCACGGAAACATTTCAATAATAATCTCAAGGGAAAAATTGTATTAACTGGTGGTATGGGTGGTATGGGTGGTGCTCAACCTCTCGCAGTAAAAATGAATGAAGGTGTTTGCATCAGTGTTGAGTGTGATGAGAAACGAATTGACCGAAGATTGAAGGCAGGTTTTTGTGATAAGAAAATAAAAGATATAGATGAAGCGGTGGAGTTGGCTAAATCAGCTAAAAAAGAGGGGAAACCTATGTCAATAGGTGTTTTGGGAAACTGTGCCGACGTTCATCCTAAACTGGTTGAAGATGGTTTTAAACCAGATGTTGTGACAGATCAGACGTCTGCGCATGATGAGCTTAGAGGATATGTTCCTGCTGGTTACTATGGTAATTCTCTAAAAGATGCTTTTGCACTGAGAAAAGATGATTCTAAAGAATACATAAAGCAATCTATGGAAAGTATGAGGATTCATTGTAAAGCTCTGTTGGATTTTAAGAAGAAGGGAGCAGTAGTTTTTGATTATGGTAATAATCTCCGCGGTCAGGCTAAAAAAGCTGGTCTCAAGAATGCATTTGATTACCCAGGTTTTGTTCCTGCTTACATAAGACCCATGTTATGTGTCGGCAGAGGACCTTTTAGATGGCTTGCGCTATCCGGCAATCCAAATGATATTTTGAAGACTGATAAAGTTGTTATGAAGATGTTTCCTAAAAATAAAACGCTATGCAATTGGATTAAACTAGCTGAGGAAAATCTTCCATGGGAAGGACTACCCGCCAGGGTTTGTTGGCTTGGCTATGATGAAAGAGACAGATTTGCATTGGCTATAAACAAGATGGTGCGAGACAATGAGATAGGTCCTGTTGCTATAACAAGGGATCATCTGGACAGTGGTAGCGTCGCTTCGCCATATAGAGAAACAGAAGGTATGAAAGACGGTAGTGATGCTATTGCTGATTGGCCTTTGTTGAATGCTCTTCTGAATTGTGCTGCTGGAGCAGACAGCGTACACATACATAACGGCGGAGGCGTAGGTATTGGTTTGTCTACGCATGCGGGGATGGTTGTTGTCTGTGATGGAACAAAAGAGACCGATGAGCGTATAAAACGTGTTTTTAAAACCGATCCCGGCATGGGCGTTGCAAGACATGCTGATGCAGGATACAAAGAGGCTATAGAAGTTGTAAAGAAAACAGCTCTTAAAATCCCGATGATAAAGAAATAGATTTTATTCTAAGCTTCCCACAGTTTTTTCTACTTCTTTTAGTATCTCGCAGGATTTCACAAGCTCTTTCATCTTTGTATGATCTGAATACAGAGGTCTGTCTTCATCTAAGAATTTAACATGTTTTCTAACGACTTCTTTTGCTTTAGTTACACCTCTGCCAAACTTGTATTCGCGGAAATCAAGTGCTTGAGCTGCAGCCATGAATTCTATGCCAAGAATTCCGTATGCGTTGTCTAGTATCTGGAAGTTCTTAATCGCCGTGTTCATTCCCATTGAAACGAAATCTTCTTGGTCAGCAGCAGCAGGAATCGATTGTATAGATGCTGGTGCAGAAAGAATACGCTGTTCAACAATCAACATGTCAGCTGTATATTGACTAAGCATCAACCCGGAAAACATCCCAGCGCCTTTCGTTAAGAATGCGGGCAGTCCAGCGCTTAATGCAGGATTGTTCAACCTATTCATTCTTCTTTCAGACATGACACTAACCATGGTGATGGCAGCACCTGCCATATCCATTGGTAGAGAAACTGGAGTGCCTTGGAAATTAGCACCTGAAAGCTGAAGGTTTTCTTCTGGGAAAAACACGGGGTTATCTGCAACGCCATTAAGTTCTATTTCAACTTGTGAGCGGGCATATGCTAAGGCATCATGAGCAGTACCAATCACCTGCGGTGTAGAACGCATCGAGTATGCGTCTTGTACTTTGCATTTCATCTTGCCTTCTATTAGATCGCCGTCTTTGATCAACTTCTGAATTGCTTTTGAGCTTCTCACCGCACCAGAAAATCCTCTGGCTTCAGTTATTTTTACATTATATGGTTTCATATTTGCCTTCAATGCTTCAAGAGACATTGCTGCTGCAATCTCTGCTTGTTTCAACCAGTTATTTGCATCATATAGGAAAATAGCACTCATTGCTGTGAGTAGATTTGAGCCGTTAATGATTGCAAGGCCATCTCGTGCTTGTAAACCAGGGATTGAAATACCTGCTTTCTTCATCGCTTCTTTTCCATCAAGCAGTTCTCCACGATAATATGCTTTACCTTCACCCATCATAAGCAGAGCGATTTGTGCCATTGGAGCGAGATCTCCGCATGCACCAACGGACCCTTTCTGACAAACATATGGGGTGACGCCTTTGTTTAACATTTCAACTAAGGTTTTTGTTATCTCTGGGCGGCAACCCGAGTTTCCATGAGCATGCACATTAACACGTGCAAGCATCGCTCCTCGTACATACTCGGTGGGAGCAGGATCACCTATGCCAGCAGCATGATTGTAGATTAGATATTTTTGAAAATCTTTAATCTGATCATCGTTTAAGACCAACTCTGAAAACTCCCCGATGCCCGTATTAACTCCGTACATTATTTCATGGGATTTGATTTTCTTTTCAAGCATAGCTCTGCATGATATGATGCGTTTCAAAGCATCAGGATGAAGCTCTATTTTTTCGTTGTGTCTAGCAACATTAACAAGTTTTTCAATTGTAATACCTGAACCAGTTATGATAATCGTCATATAACGCCTCCTTACAGTTGTTTAATCTAAGACCTGTATTAAATTATTATGTATTAAGTTTCCCAAATACCAAAGATTACATTTTTAAAATTTTCTAACTAAAAATTAAAGTACACCAAGATATTACCCCTCTGGGTTTCATATGGTCTTAAAGTTAGATTTGGCGGCCTTCTTGAGAGATATATTAAAACAAATTGGTGTAAATGACCCCCTGGCTATTCAAATTAGTACTGCGAGTATAATCTTTTTACTTTCTCTTCTTGCTGGCTGGATTGTTTATCATATCTTTGAACACTATTTCTCAAAATGGGCAAAAAAAACTAGAACTACTTTAGATGATGAGATTATTAAAAATGTAAAGAAACCTGTATATTTTTTGGTTATTCTCATCGGTTTCTACTACGGCATAGATCAACTGGCTGCTTTAGATGTTTATTCAACGATTTTATCGCAAATCTTTAGCGTAGCTGAAATTCTATTAGCAGCTTTTATAGTAACACGAGTAATAAACGTCTTCATATCATGGTACGCTGAGAAAAACAAACAGAAGAAGCAAATAGACAACCGCATTCTAAATGTTTTCAAGAAATTCCTTCAAGGCATTGTTTATCTGGTTGCATTTTTAGTAATTTTAAATGCAATTGGCGTTGACCTCTCAGGTATAGTTATAGGTGTAGGTGTCGGTGGTATTGCCATCGCATTTGCTCTGCAAAGTATACTTAGTGACGTATTTAGTGCGTTTTCAATTTATTTCGATAAACCATTTGAGGTCGGAGATTTTATTGTTGTCGGTCAACACTCAGGTACAGTCACGAAGATCGGCATGAAGTCAACTCGACTTCAACTTTTGCAGGGTGAAGAGATGATTGTTTCAAACCGTGAAATCACCTCCGGTAGTGTTAGGAATTTTAAAAAAATGACCAGACGCCGTGTTGAATTCATTATAAGAACATCTCCTAATACTCCCCTAAAAAAACTGGAGAAGATACCAAAAATCATTGAAAGAACAATAAGAGCAATAAAATCCACTGAATTTGATATGGTCCATTTGAGGGAGATCGGGCCATTTAGTTATAATTTCGAGGTTGTTTACTACATTAATACCGGTGATTATACAAAATTTTTAGATATCCACGAGAAAGTTAATTTTGCATTAAAAGAAGCTTTTGATAAAGATGGTGTCGTATTTGGTTTCCAAACTAAAGAACCTACGTCTAAGTAACTAGAAAAACTTTAAGTTAGTCCTAATTAATGTTCATATGTTCAGCCCCGTGGTGTAGTGGTCAATCATAGGAGACTCTGGATCTCTTGACAGCGGTTCGAATCCGCTCGGGGCTATACTAATGTTTAAACAAAATTAAACATATGATTGATTGGTCTTATGACAGAAAACAGTAAAAATCCATGGACAATTGAAGATGAAAGAGATCATTTCCCTAGTGTAATAGAATGGTGGTGTCCTGAAGTTTTTTTTAAAACAATGGATGATAACAAAAAATGGAGTTTAAACGCATCATTTACATATGGATACGGGAACTCAAAGAATAATTTTATATCAATGTTTAAAATGGCTCTATTCGATCAAAATAAAAATACATATTTTGAATATCTCGATAAAATGGATAAGCCATTGCTGATGTCAAAATCCATTGACGGTGGTTTTGAAATAAAGTACAATAAATCATTTATAAAAGGATCTTTTCCAGATTATGAAATGAGTTTTAACGACACTAAAAACAACATTTTGATAGATTTAAATTTTCATGCAAAATCAATGCCTCATTGGGTTGCTCAGGATATTACCAATGGACGTTTACCCCTTGGTCTTAGTTACTATAAATATGGTTTCATTCCTAAATTAGATGTGACCGGCAATATTAAATTAGACGATAAAACATCCAAACTTAAGGGCATAGGATATTTCGAACATGTATGGGGCGATTCATCTTTTGTAAACCCATTTACTCACCTCTCAGGTTTAAAAGAAACTATTTCTACATACACCAAATTTGCGGGATGGTGGATACATAATAATAAGGTAAAAATCCCGAAAACAATAGCTTTCACAAGTGAAAATAATCCGATTGGGTATGATTGGATATGGGCTGTACTGGATAACGGCTGGACCATTTTTTATGGCAATCTAATGTTTTGGGTTATGAAAGGCCCGGCTGCAGGAGTATTAATACTTTCTAAAGATGATATAAACTATGCTGAATTTGGTAACATGACATTCCGCTATAATAAAATAAAATATGCAAAAGAACTTGATTTTTCTTACCCTTCTGAAATAGAATTACATGCTGCAAAGGGAAAAGAACAACTTCATCTGACTTTTTCAATGACTCAAGAACCCAGAGAATATATATCTCGATACTCTAGTGGAAAATATTGGCTTGGTCTTTCGATATGTGAAGCGCCTGGCGAGGTAAAAGGTTACTATTATGATGGCGATAAAAAGATAGATCTCAAAGGTTTTTGTAAGATAGAACCACAGAGAAAAATATCTAGATTTGGGCACAATTCCATAAAATTGGATTTCTTGTTGCCTCCAGATGGTTTTGGTATATCTGCTGATGTAGATTCGCATTACATCAAGAAAAAAATTTCAACACATATACAATTAATACCTCGTCCAAAGTTTAGATTTATTATTAAAAATACATCTCAGTCTAAAATTGAAAATAAAAAAAAGGTTGATTGATCAAATCATCTTTACTGTTATTTTATCATTTATTTCTATTATAGCCCCTTCTCCGCGTTTACCCATGCTGCAATTTACAACAATTGTTTCTTCTGCTTTTGTGTAACCTGAGTCTTCGTGTATATGTCCGCATATTATTAATCGCGGTTTTCTTTTGTTCATAAATTCTCTCAGTTCTTTACTTCCTGCATGTTTACCAATATAGACCTTGTCTTGTAGTCCATGCGGTGGTACATGTGATACGATCACGCTTTTTTCATCCACAAGTTTTTCTATAGATGAGATTTTTTGTTGTGATGGATGTGTTCCACCCATTCCTATAAATTTTATCCCGTTTTTTTCTATTTTTTCCCCGTCTATGTTTTTTGCTTTGCTTTTATTAATTGCATTATCAACATCTGCAGTGTCTATATTCCCAGTTATTGCAAATGTTTCTATTGGTATCTGGTTCAAAAAATTGGTGGCAACTTCGCCTGGGCCAAACTGTGTGATATCTCCGCATATTATGACTAGCTCAGGTAAATATTTTTTAATATTTTCTAATAAGATATTCAGCCTGTATTGAGAGCCATGTAAATCTGCTACAGCTAGTATTTTCATTTTTATTACCTTTATATGTAATCCAATATAACTCTCAAGTCATCGGTTACAATGTCTGCATTTTTTTGTAGTTCTTCCATAGCGTTAATTGCAATTCCCAGTCCTGCTTTTTTAATCATGCCGATATCGATTCTACCGTCGCCTACTGCTATAACTTCTTTTTCAGTTATTCTGAGTTCTTCGCAGAGTTGGTCTAATACGCGACTTTTGCATATTGAATAGATTTTACCTGTGTAGAATTCGCCTTCAAGTTTTTTATTTTGCATGACTAGTTCTCCTGTTATCGTGTCGCCGTTTGTTACAAGATCATTTGCAAACGCATAGTCTATTCCTAATCTTTGTCTCAGGTCATCTGCTAAAAATTTGTAGCTATCAGTTACAATAGCTGTTTTAATTTTTTTATTTTTAAGTTCATTAATAACTTCTTTGGCATGGTCCTGAATTGGAACAGTTCTAAAAATATCCAAAAATTCTTTTTTGCTAAAACCTTTTTGTAGTTTTGCAATATCTATACTTCTCTTGTAGAATTCTCTGGAGTCATCCTTAAATAGTCGTATTAGTTCATCTAAAAATCCTTTGTTTTCTGCGATAACAAATATTCCTTTGTCTTTTAGTAGCGTCCCGTCCATATCGAATAATGCTAGTTTGAATTTTTTCATACCTGTTCTCCAGTTGCGTCTGGGCTAGCCTAATAAGAAAATTCTTAATAACCTTTCTCACCAAAATCAAATAAACCAAAAACATATTTCCCTTTTGCATGCCGGTTGTGACATTTGATTATAATGATTTCATAAATCTTCTTGGTTACAAGATTCCAAAAGATAAATTAATAGAAAGACTGCCGATGATAGGTGCTGATTTTGATAAAGTTGAAGGCGACGAGATAAGTATAGAGTTTTTTCCAAACAGACCTGATTTAGCATCTGTTGAAGGGATAGCACGTGCCTCAAGAGCATTTTTTGGTTTTGAGAAAGGACTTAAGAAGTATCCTATTGAAAAATCAGAGGTTGTTCTCACTGTAGATACATCTGTTGTGAAGGTTAGACCTTTTGTTACAACAGCTCTTGTAAAAAACGTAAATATGACAGATGAGATGATATCATCGCTTATGGATTTGCAGGAAAAACTACATCTCGGTCTTGGTAGAAACAGGAAAAAGGTTGCTATAGGTGTTCATAATTTCGAACCTGTTAAACCACCTTTTGTTTATAAGGCGGTTGATCCTGACTCTGTTGAGTTTGTTCCACTTGCTAAAGTTGAATCAATGACATTGCGGGAGATACTGAAGAACCATGAGAAGGGCGTTGGTTATGCTCATTTGTTAGAAGGATTTGACAAGTATCCTCTGATTGTTGATTCTAATAATAATGTGCTTTCTTTTCCTCCGATTATAAACGGTAGTCTCACTGAGGTTACGCCATTTACAAAGGATCTTTTTATTGATGTTACTGGCAGTGATAGAAAGGCGATTAATTATGCTTTGAACATCGTTGTTACCGCGCTTGCTGAGCGAGGTGGGAAGATTTTCAGCACCACTGTAAAAGATGGTGGTAAATCTTATGTTTCACCTGATTTGAACCCTGTTAAAAGGGATTTGTCTGTGGACTATGTTAATAGTATTCTTGGTACGAAATTTGGTGAAAAAGACGTTATAGATTGTCTTGGTAATATGGGTTATGATACGTCTAAAAACGAAAAAGGAGAACTAAACGTTTTTATTCCTGCTTGGCGGACAGATATTCTACATGACATAGATCTTGTTGAGGATGTTGCTGTTGGTTATGGTTTTGATAGATTCGAAACTGATCTGCCTAGGGCTATGACCTTTGGTAAGGTTTTGTCTAAACAACATCTCTATGATGGTCTTAGAAGTATAATGACGGGTCTTGGTTTTAATGAGGTTACCACTTTTACTATCTCAAATGACAATGATGAATTTGCTAGGATGGGTTTGGAAATCGGCTCTAGAGCCCAGATAGAAAACCCTATTGGCGAAGAGTATTCTAATCTTCGTGCGAGTTTACTTACCTCGTTGTTGAAGATATTAAGTGAGAATAGACATCATCCTTTGCCTCAGCAGATTTTCGAACTTGGTATAGTTGTAGGTGAGGATTTTAAGAACTCGCATAATCTCGCTGCTCTTAAGATAGATGCGAAAGCGAACTTCACAGAATGCAAATCTCTCGTAGAGACCGTTATGAGAGACGCAAATGTTGAATACACTATTAAAGACAAGGTTCATCATGCTTTTGTGAGGGGCAGATGTGCATCTGTTGTTTGTAAAGACGTTGAGATAGGGTTTTTTGGTGAGCTTCATCCAAGGACTATAACAGCTTTTGATTTAGAGCATCATGTTATAGCTTTTGAGATAAAAGCAGATAACCTGGTTCATCGATAAACTATTTTATAGTGGAACTATTTCCGCTTTCTTATAATGACTAAGGTTTGTGATAAATGTAGGAAGAATGCTGTGACGTTCATACGTTATAGCGGTGCTCATCTATGCAAGGATCATTTCATTGAGTTTTTTGAAAAAAGGGTTAAAAAAGATGTTAAAAAACAGGGTAAGACAGAAAATAAAAGTAAGATAGCGGTAGCTCTTTCCGGTGGTAAGGATAGTACTGTTGCCTTGTATGTGGCTCATGATATTTTTTCTGAGAGAGCCAATGTTAAGCTTTATGCTATAACTGTTGATGAGGGCATAAAGGGGTATAGGGATCATAGTCTGAAGATAGCTAAAAAGAATTGTGATAAACTAGGCATAGAACACCATGTTATCTCATTTAAGGACGCTGTTGGGAAAACAATGGATGAGGTAGCTTCCATGAAAGATGAGGTTGGCGAGTGCAGTTACTGTGGCGTTTTCAGACGTTTTTGTTTGAATACAAAATCAAAGGAAATCGGTGCTAACAGGCTTGTTACAGGTCATAACCTCGATGATATGTCTCAGTCTATTTTGATGAATTTTGTTAATGGTGATATGCAGAAATTAGCGCGCCTTGGTCCTCATAAAAAGGTTCAGCCTGGTCTTGTTCCTCGTATGTTTCCTCTTCGTACTATTCCTGAGAAGGAGACTATGCTCTATGCGATTTTGAGAGGTGTTGAGTACCACGATGCTGAATGTCCTTATTCGACACGTGCTTTGCGTGGTGTTTTCCGTGATATAGTTGATGACCTTGAATATAGAAACCCTGGTACACGACACAGTATTTTGAATAGCTATGATAGTATCAAGGATTTATTGTTTGAGAAATATCCGCCTTCTGAGTTGAATAAATGTAAGAGATGTGGTGAGCCGACATCTCAGTTGTTTTGTAAGGCTTGTGTACTCAAAGATAGAATGTCATGATTCTTCGTTTGAGTTATTAAAAACATTTTTATTTAGAATGCCACTGACTACTTTTGAAATGAAACGTTTACAAACCAGATGCAAACCTATAGATGATTTGCTTGGCGGGGGAATTGAGGGTAGCACAATAACTGAGGTATATGGTGAGGCAGGTAGTGGAAAAACCAATCTATGTCTGCAGGTTTCTAGAGAGTATGCCACATGTGTTGGAAAAGTAGCATATATTGATACAGAGGGCGTATCATTAGAGAGATTGCGTCAAATGAGCGAAGGCTGCGATTACAAAAAAATCCTGTCGAACATCCTCTTTTTTTCTCCTCATTCTTTTGAAGAACAAGAGAAGATGGTAGACGATGCTGTGAAAATAAATGATGTCGGTTTGATAGTTGTTGATACGATAAACATGTTCTATCGTCTTAAGCTAGAGAACGATGAAGACGGCGCGGTTCGGTCCTTGAATAGACAGATAGCAACATTGCAGATGGCTGCTCGTAAAAAAGATTTGTATGTGGTTCTGGCTGCTCAGGTTTATGCCGTTGAGAACGATGATGTAAAACCATTTGCTGGACGGGGAATAGAACATATAGCAAAAACCATACTTAAATTTGAAAGAGTTGGCATGGGCAAGAGACAAATAACAATTATCAAGCATCGGTCTCAGCCAGAGGGCAAGAAAACTGTTTTTAATATAACTGGTAGAGGCTTGGAATAAAAGATGACCAGTATTGTTCGTTGGCTCAAAGAAAGCGCTTATACAAGTTCACTTTCACCTGCTTGCAAGATGTGCGCAAAAGGTTCTAAGCTTGTGGTTTTAATCACTGGTTTGTGCCCAGCTAAGTGTTTCTATTGTCCTTTGAGTTTTGAGAAGGGTGGTAAGGATCGTATTTTTGCTGATGAATGGGAACTTGACGGTGAGAAGGATACAAAGAAACTGATACTTGAGGCAGAGTACATTGATGCCAGTGGTGCTGGTATAACTGGTGGCGACCCTTTGGTTGTTTGGATGAGGACAAAGAATTATATTTCTTTGTTGAAAAAAATTTTTGGTGAAAATTTTCATATTCATCTTTATACGTCCGGTCTGAAAAATGGTGAGCATATAGGTGATTTGGTGTCAGCTGGTTTGGATGAAATACGATTTCATCCTATGCCAAAGTATTGGGGTGAAATCGAAAAAAGTCCTATATTATCATCTATTAAAAGTGCTCTAAAGACAGATGTTGATGTCGCTTTTGAAATACCTGCCATACCAAATATGGAAAAAGAGATGTTTTCTCTTGTTAGATGGGCTGATGATAATGGTCTGAGTTGGGTTAATTTGAATGAACTAGAGTATTCTGAGCGTAACTGTGATGCTTTATCTCTTCGAAACTATGCTGTGAAGAATGATATTTCAGCTGCGGTTAAAGGAAGTCAGGAAACAGCGTTGAAGGTTCTTGGTATGGTTTCTAAGGAAAATTTTGGGGTTGGTGTCCATTACTGTTCTTCTTCTTTCAAGGATGGTATTCAGCTTACTAACAGGATTAAAAGAAGGGCTAATAATGTTGCTCGAGGGCATGAGGTTATTAGTGATGATGG
>Ga0105093_10000842_pt1 | contig 11603 bp, 9 predicted proteins | sample PPLLak3March2015_2_FD_79111 | JGI IMG/M metagenome (GOLD analysis project Ga0105093, IMG submission 79111) | Freshwater sediment microbial communities from Prairie Pothole Lake near Jamestown, North Dakota, USA - PPLs Lake P8 Core (3) Depth... | ecosystem: Environmental > Aquatic > Freshwater >... | reverse complement strand
TACCGACTACCGACTACTGACTCTGCCCACGGCCCACAATCTTCACCCACTATCTACTCTCCCATCTTCCCACTTTCCGACTACCGACTACTTACTACTGACTCTGCCCACGGCCCACAATCTTCACCCACTATCTACTCTCCCATCTTCCCACTTTCCCACTTTCCGACTACCGGCTACCGACTACTGACTACTGATTCTGCCCACGGCCCACAATCTTCACCGACTCCCCCGCCAGCCAGCCGGTGGAGAATGCTGCCTGCAGGTTAAAGCCGCCGATCTCACCGGCATAGTCGAGAATTTCACCGGCAAAATAAAGACCCGGAACGAGCCTCGACTCCATGGTTTTAGGGTTCACCTCTCTCAGAGAGATGCCGCCGGCCGATATCTCGCCCTGATCGAGGGGCACGGTTTTCACGCTTCCTGCGGGAAACCGCTTGAGCGTCGCAAGCAGCGCAACCCGCTTTTCGCGGGTCAGGCCGCTCCACTGCAGATTGTCGGAGAGGCCTGCAATGCGCATGATGAAAGGCACGAGCCCCGAAGGAATGGTCCCGTTGGGCGCTTCGCCGCTCAGCCCCTCAGGCGGAGCGATCGGGCAGCTCTGCAGAAATTTCCGCACCATACGGGAGCCGTTTTTGCCTGCCTCCCGAAACAGCAGTTCCTGAAGTTCCTCCGTCCGCTGCCCGGGAAAAAGATCCACGAACAAATCGCAGTTTCCGGCGCATCTGAAAAGTTCGGCGATATCTCGGGAGAGAGACAGCACCGCCGGCCCGGAAAGGCCTCGGTGGGTGAAAAGCACGTCGCCGCGGCGGCTCACCTGCTTTCCGGCAGCGGAACCGATGAATCCGACTGCACGAAGCGACACGCCGGCCAGCTCCCCTGGCGGTTTTACAAGCGTGAGAATCGGAGCGAGAGCCGGCGAAGGCTTGACGATGTTGTGACCGAATCGGCGAGCGAAAAGAAGGCCGTCTCCCCTGCTGCCTGTCGAAGGGTAAGAAACCCCTCCGGTAGCGAGAATGAGCGTATAAGCCTTGAAGCTGCGCTCTCCGGCTGTAACGACAAAAGCATCCCCGATCCGCTCAACAGAGCTGACCGTGCATGACGCTTCAAGGCGTATATGAGCGTCGTGCAGCAAGCGGCCAAATGCCTGCACGATATCCGGAGCCGCCAGACCGGAAGCGGGAAATATCTTGCCATCAGGCCTTGCCTCGCACTCCACGCCCTGCATTGCGAGCATCCTGACAAGATCGCTGCCGGTGAACGAATACAGTGAGTGTCGCAGAAACCGCTCCTCTTCTCTGCGCAGAAACCCTTCGGCAAGCAGTTCTCCGGGAGTACCGGCATGTGTGACGTTGCAGCGCCCACCTCCGGATATTCTGATTTTCGCTCCCGGAGCGCTGTTTCGCTCAAGAATCGCAATGGAAAAAGCATCGTCGGCAAAGTGCGCCTTCCGGGCCGCCCTGCGCGCCCCGATCGCCGCAAATATTCCGGCGGCCCCGCCGCCTACAACAAGAATATCGATCTGCTTCATAAACCTGTCGAGGTTCATTTACCGCCATCCCCCGCCGAGAGAGCGATAGAGTTCCGACATAGCCGTCAGGTGCTGGCGGCGGATATCGGCCAATGCAAGTTCAGCCTGAAGATAACCGGCCTGAACGGAAATAACCTCGAGATATGTTGCCATACCGCTCCTGAAAAGCAGATTGGAGTTCCCGACAGCGCTTTGCAGCGTAGCGACCCTTGCCGCTGCAGCCCTCTCCTGCTCGCGGAGCTTGTCGAGACGCACCAGCGCATCTGAAACCTCGCCAACGGCTTTCAGGAGCGACTGCTTGAATCCGATTTCGGCCTGCTCCCTGCGAATACGCGACTTCTCGTATCCGGCCTTCAGTTCCCCACGCTGGAAAATCGGCTGGAGAATCGCTCCCTGAACCAGCCCGAAAAGCGATCCGGGAGTGGTGAACCAGTTGCTGCTTCGAAATGAGTTCAGTCCGCCCTGGGCTGTTATGGTAAGCGAAGGGTACATGGCAGCTTTTGCGGAAGCCATATCGGCATGCGCCTCAATCACGGCCATCTCGGCCTCGCGCACGTCGGGTCTGTTCTGCAGCAACGTGGCAGGAATACCCGCAGGAAGATTGTCCGCAACAGGAATGGAAGCCAGACTCCTCCCGCGCGCAACCGCACCGGGGTAACTGCCTGAAAGAATACCGAGAGCATGCTCCTGTACCGCTATCCCCTGCTCGATCTGAGGCACGGTCTGCAGCACGGCCTGCCTGGCCGCTTCCTGCTGTTCGACGGCAAGCATGGTCACCTGTCCGGCGTCGTACTGCAATCTGATCATGCGGAGGGTGGTATCGGCCAGGGCAAGGTTTTTCCTTGCTATATCAAGCTGTGCGTCGAGCATCCTGAGGTTATAGTAGCCGGATGCCACATCGGCGGCGAGTTTCGTGCGCACGGCTTTCGCCGCTTCCACGGTTTTCAGGTAACCGGCCAGCGCACCTTTCTTTTTGCTTCGGATTCTGCTCCAGATGTCTATCTCCCAGGAAGTGCCCAGTGAGAGCGAATAGTCCTCGGAATAGCTCCGCCCCAGAGCCTGCTGAAGACTCGATGCGCTGAGGCTGTTGTCCGAAGGACGGCTGACCGAACCCGAAGCGCCGAGCGAAAGCGAGGGCAGAAAGCCAAGCCTGGACTGTTTCAGGCTCTCCTGCGCATAATCGATGTTTTTAAGCGCGATCTGGAGATCGTAATTCCGTACCATCGCCGTATCGATAAGCGCAACAAGCACCGGATCTGAGAAAAAACCGCGATAGGGAATTTCCCCGATCGCCTGCTGCTGCCCCGAGAGTTCTCCGGCTCCCCGGTAGTATCCGGGCAGCTTAACTTCTGCGCGCTTATAGGGCGCCGTGGCGCTGCAGGCTGTTAGCGCCGTCACGAACAGCATCACCAGCCCGGACGCTCGAAAGGCGCTGAAAACGTTCTTTATCGTTATTTGCATAGCGTTCTTTTATTGGCAAACGTTAAAAATCAGGATTATCGTCCTCTTCATCGAGCACCGGCGCATGCGCCGTCTCGATACGGTGTGCCGGACCGGAAATACGCTCCTGGAGAGACTGAAATATCACGAACAGCACCGGGATGATAAAAATGCCGAGCATAACGCCGCTTAGCATCCCGCCCACCGCAGCCCAGCCGATGGAGTGGTTGCCGAGAGCCGACGGTCCTGAAGCCCAGAGCAGCGGCAGCAGTCCCACAACGAAGGCGAACGAGGTCATGAGGATCGGACGAAGCCTTGCCCTCGAGCCCTCGAGCGCCGAGAGCACGAGATCCTTTCCCGCCCTGCGGCGCTGAATCGAGTACTCCACAATCAAAATGGCGTTCTTGGCCAGAAGCCCGATAAGCATGACAATAGCCACCTGGACGTAGATGTTGTTGTCGATTCCCGCCAGCTTGATGCCGAGAAACACGCCGAGCAGCCCGGTCGGAATAGAGAACATCACCGCAAAAGGCAGAATATAGCTTTCGTACTGCGCGGCAAGCAGGAAGTAAACGAATGCGAGACAGAGCACGAAAATGGCCGCAGCCTTGCCCCCGGACGCACTCTCCTCGCGGCTCATGCCTTTCCAGTCGTAACTGTATCCTGCGGGAAGCGTTTGGCCGGCTACCTCCTCTATGGCGGTGATCGCCTGACCGGTACTGTAGCCCGGTTTGACATTGGCGGTGATGCCGATCGCATTGAAAAGGTTGAAATGATCGACCGTTTCCGGCCCGTAAACCCTTTTCAGGGATGCCACGGAGGTAAGAGGCACCATCGATCCGGATCGGTTCTTCACCGAAACTCCGTTCAGGGAGGAGGGATCGGCGCGTTCCGAGGCTTCGGACTGCATGATCACCCGGTAGTATCTGCCGAAACGGTTGAAATCGGAGGCCTGCATGCCTCCGTAGAGCCCCTGCATCACGGTCATGATATCGGACGTGCTCACGCCGAGCTGCTCGGCCCGGTTTGCATCGACAACCAGTTCATACTGCGGATATCCGGTATTGAAGGGGGTAAAGGCAAAGGCGAACTCGGGTCGCTGCATGATCGCGCCGATAAAGCCGCCGGAAACATCGTTGAATTTCTGCAGGCTGCCAGCCGTCCTGTCCTGCAGCACGAACTCCACGCCGCTGACGTTGCCGAAACCCGGCACGGTAGGCAGGGTAAGCACATAGAACGAGGCATCGGTAAGCATGGCGAGCTTCTGGTTCATCATGCCGGTAATGGCCTGAATATTCTTCACCTTGCCCCGCTCGGCAATCTCCCGGAGCTGAACGAACATGATGCCGGCCGAAGGAGAGTTCGCGCCGGATATGATGTTCACTCCCGACACGGCAATCACCCGCTCGACGCTCTCCTCCCTGTGCAGCAGTGCATCGGCCTCTTTGAGCACCCTGTTGGTGCGTTCGAGCGACGCGCCGGGAGGAAGCGTAACCGTTATCATGGCAAAACCGTTGTCCTCGTCAGGAATAAAGCCTGTCGGCGTGATTCTGAACAGGATAAAGGTCACTGCCGTCACTGCCGCCAGAGCCCCCATGCTCAGCCACTTGTGATCGATAAGAAAGCGCAGGCTCCGGATATACTTTTCGGTGAGGGTTGTAAACGCGGCATTGAAGCCGCTGAAGAACCTTTCGCCGAAACCCTTGAACATGACAAGCTTCTTCTTGCCGCCATCGGCGGGAGCGGCAAGAAAAAGAGCGCAGAGCGCCGGACTCAGCGTCAGCGCATTCACCGCCGAAATCAGGATGGCCGTTGCCAGGGTAAAGGCGAACTGCCGGTAGAACACGCCGGTAGGCCCCTCCATGAACCCGACAGGAAGAAACACGGAGGACATCACCAGCGTGATGGAGATGATCGCACCGGTTATCTCGCTCATGGCCGACGCCGTAGCTGGCGTAGCCGAAAGCCCGCGGTGCTCCATCTTGGCGTGCACCGCCTCGACCACCACGATGGCATCGTCCACCACGATACCAATGGCCAGCACCAGCGCAAAGAGCGTCAGCAGATTGATGGAGAAACCGAAAAGGCTCATGAAGAAAAAGGTACCCACAATGGCGACCGGTACGGCAATGGCCGGAATCAGCGTAGAACGGAAATCCTGCAGAAAGATAAACACGACAAGGAACACAAGCGCGAATGCTTCGAGCAAAGTGTGAACCACCTGCTCAATCGACTCGTCGAGCGATTTTTTGGTGCTGTAGGGCACCGCATAACTGATTCCTTCCGGAAAGGATTCGGAGGCTTTGTCGAGCACCTGCTGCAGTTCGGTCTGAATGGCGTTGGCGTTCGAACCCGCCGACTGATAGATGGCCATGGTAACCGAAGGGCGACCGTCCACCTTCGAGTTGACCGTATAGTCGTAGGAGCCCAGTTCGATGCGGGCCACATCACTGAGCCGAAGCTGCATGCCGCCCTGGCCCGAACGGATGACGATATTACCGAACTCTTCAGTGGTATTGAATTTTCCGCGGTACTTGATTATGAACTCCATGGCCTCGCTGCTTCCCTCGCCGAACTTGCCCGGTGCGGCCTCTATATTCTGAGACTGAATGGCCGCAGCCACTTCTGCCGGGGTCAGGTTATAGGCTGCAAGCTGCTGCGGCTTGAGCCAGATGCGCATGGAGTAATCCTTGTTGCCGAACACGGTGGCCTGACCTACGCCCGGCACCCTCTTGATATCCGGAATCAGGTTGATTTTCGCATAGTTCTGCAGAAAGGTCTCATCGTAATTCGTGCTCTCGCTGATGAGACTGATAACCATGATCATGCTGTTCTGCTGCTTCACCGTGGTAATGCCTCGTTCGATTACCGCCGAAGGCAGCTGGCTCTGCGCCTGCGAAACCCGGTTCTGCACATTCACGGCAGCCTGGTCGGCATCGGTGCCGAGCTTGAAGTACACCGTAATGGTAAGCATGCCGTCGTTGCCGGAGGTCGAGGTCATGTAGGTCATGTTCTCGACTCCGTTGATAGCCTCTTCGAGCGAAGGCGCAACCGAACGTGCTATGGTTTCGGCGCTTGCGCCGGGATACATGGCCGTTACCACAACGCTCGGAGGCGCAATATCGGGAAACTGCGTGACCGGCAGCCGGCCCATGCCCACAATGCCGAGAATCACCAGCACGATGGAGACGACGGTCGCAAGTACCGGACGTGTTATAAATTTTTCAAACATGGAATCAAAGTGTTAAACCTATTGCAATTGCTCTTTCAATACGTAACGACACCCCTGTTTATTTCTGCGAAGCCTGAGTGAAAACCGGCTTGACGGCCATACCGTCCTGCAGCCTGCCGAGGCCGCTGATCACAATCACATCGCCGGGCTTCAGCTCTGCGCCGGCAATGTACCGGTCGCCGCTTTTACCGGTAACCGTGAACGCCGTACGACGAACCTTTCCCGATTTATCGAGCCTGAAAACGAAAACCTTGTCCTGCATCTCGACGGTTGCCTCCTGCGGAACCAGCAAGACACCATCGAAGCGGCTTTCAAGCCGAACACGGCCGGTATTGCCCGTACGGAGCAGTCCGTTCCGGTTGGGGAAAACCGCCCTCACGGCAATCGCCGCCGTCGACTCGTCGAACTGCCCGCCCACCATTTCCAGCTCGCCTTTTTCAGGATAGGGGCTTCCGTCGGCAAGCAGCAGCGTCACCGGCGGAACGTTCCGGATTTTCTCTTCGAGCGTCGCGCCAGGGTACTGGCGGCGGAACTGCATGAAATCGGCCTCGCTCATGCTGAAATAACCATACACCTCGCGCACGTCAGAAAGCATGGTAAGCGGTTTGGTGCCGCTCCGTTCGATCAGGCTTCCAGTGCGAAACGGGATAGTACCGATATAGCCGCCGACCGGTGCACTTATCACCGTATATCCGAGACTGATGCGGGCCGAATGTGCCGCCGCCCTCGCCTGCTCCACGTTGGCGTTTGCCGCCATCAGCGACGCCTTTGCGCTTTTAAGCTGAATATCGGAGACAACCTTGTTCTTCACAAGCGGCGCAAGCTTGTCGACATCAAGCCTGGCAATGGCCGCCGAAGCTTCAGCAGCATGCTGCGCGGCAAGCGCCTGGTTGTACTGTTCCCGGTAGAGGCGGCTGTCAATGCGGAAAAGCGGCTGCCCTACCTTGACCAGTGCACCTTCGTCAACATAAATCTTCTCCAGAATGCCGTCGACCTGCGACCGGATTTCAACATTCACTTTCCCTTCAATCCTGGCAGGAAACTCCTGCATCACGACAGCCGCTTCCGGCTTCAGCTTCAGTGCGGCCAGGGGCATGGCCTGCTGGGCACCGGGCCCCTGCTGGCCTCCGCAACCGGCAAACGCCAGCAGAGGCACAAAAAAAGCCGCAAAAATCGGCATTCGAAAAAAACGTCTGTATATCGTCATCATCATCTCATTTATTTTGTTGGTAATAATCCATTGCCGGTACTTGAAAGGGAGACGATATGCTTTCGGAAATCCGCCGGCATATATCCGGTCTGGGCCTTGAAAAACCTGCTGAAGTAAGACTGATCGCTGAACCCGAGCTCGAAGGAAACCTCCTTGAAGCTCTTTCTTCCATAGGCGATTTCACGCTTTGCTTCGAGAATGAGGCGCGAGTGCAGAATACGGGTAAGCGTAACATCGAACTTCTCATGCAGGATTTCGTTCAGCCTTTTGGGTGTAATACCGAGGGCCGAAGCGTAGAACTCTGCATGGCGTTCCTTGCGGAAATGTTTTTCGATCATCTCGAAAAGAAGGCTCATGCGCTTGCCGTTCTTGTCGAATGAAAAATTCTTCTCCCGATGCAGGCGGGCGATATGCAGAAGAAAGGTCTTGAGATAGGCCAGAAGAATACAGAAATCGTTTTTGCCCCGACTTTCAAGAAACATCAGATCGACAAGCTGCTGGAGAGAGGGCACCGCCTCTTCGGGAATACTGATGCCGGAGTTGACGAAAGGATTGAACAGAATGGTGAACTCGGGTTCCATGATGCTGCTGAAGAAATCAACGGAAAAAGCGATAAAGCAACCAGAGGGAGCTTGCCCGGTATAGGCGTGCACCTGACCCGGAGCCATGAGGTACATCAGTCCCGCCTCGACGGGATGAGGCTCGAAATCGATATAATGGACGCTCCCGGTAGAGGAGGTTGACCAGAGAATTTCAAAAAAATCGTGCCGGTGATGCTCACGCACAATTTCAGTTCCTAACTCCCTGAATTCGGCTATTTCAAAAAAGCTCTTCTCAAGGCGGGCAAGCGGAATATCATGCTTGGGATTCACGTGTCTTTCATCAATTGTTAACTTGTATTTGCACAATCCAGACATAAACATAAAACGAAGTCACATCATTTACGATACACAATTATCCCTAAACATTGCATTTTTCTAACATCTATTTTCAGAACCCACTGCACAAAATCACCTCTGAAAGTCCGAAAAGAGCCATTTCAGCCTGTTTTTTCTACTGAAATGTACCTATTCCCGGCAGTACGGAAAACAGTGGTTTTTCTTAATTTTTTAACATAAATGAAACAAAGGAAGGAAACCGGAGCGTTGTTGGCGATAAGAGGATAATGAACTTTTTCAATATCCCTCAGCTCCGGCAAAACAGAATAAGGGGTGTAGGATTGCATGCTGTCGGCATGTCGATCAGGACTATATCTACAGAAAGATATCCTGGGATGTCTCATTCACGATCGAGTTCGGCCATATAGGCAGGACATGGTTACAAACATGGTAAGGAAACGATGCCGCATCGGCATTTCTCCAGATCGAGCAACCGCTGCTTCAGCAGAAGGCCTCCCCGATAACCGGTAAGCTTTCCGTCGCTGCCGATGATGCGATGACAGGGAATGAACACCGGCAGGGGGTTTCGGCGGTTCGCCATACCAACGGCGCGCACAGCTTTCGGATTACCGGCAGCCATGGCAATATCGCGGTACGATGCAGTCCGGCCGAACGGTACCGCAGCAACCCGGCGCCACACCTCCTGCATGAACGGCGTACCAGAGGGGTCTAAAGGCAGCTCGAAAGCCCTTAGATTTCCCTGAAAATATGCCTGCAACTGCCGGAAAGCTTCGCGAAGCAGTTCCGTATCGCCGGGCTCTGCTCCGTCCGGCTCGATGTAATGTTCGAACCAGAGATTGGTAATGGCCCCCTCAAATTCCGCAATGCCGATACGGCCTATCGGGGTCTGTTGAAACGAGATGATCATGGAACTGCTGATTATCAGAGATTTCGCTCCTTATCCATAATCCGCTTGTAGTAGGACCCGCTGGTATAGAGCGCGGCTGCCGGATTGTGCGCAAGCACCCTGTCCTTGACGATGAGCGTGGTCACCAGAGCATCGGAATGTTTGCAGAACAGGGCGTCGTGTCCAACGCACAGTCCGATCACCACGTTCAGCTCCGACTTCCAGTCATTGAGCATTTTCGCCTGCAGAAGCGGATTGCAGAGCGCCTCGAAACTCTCCGGACGAAGCTTCAGCTCCTCTTCGATACCTATCTCACCCTTATCGACCGAACCGATCTTGCAGAGCACCGCGTAAGGCTCGAACCCGTTCGTTCTGAGAATCTTCGTAAACAAACGGGTCTCCCCGATCAGTCCTACGCAGGTGGCAAGCCCGATTTTCCGTGCGCCTATACGGCGGGCAAAAGCAAGCACCTCCTCAACGCGGGTCAGCTTGCCGTAATACAACCCCTCGACCTCTGCAGCCGCCCTGGCTGCAAGGGCGTCGTCTTCGTCGCCGGAGTAACGAGCTATAACGCCATCCAGCGTTTGCTCTTCCACGCTCTCGCCGGGACAGAAATCCGGAAACCGGCTCTCCTGCCGATAGCAGTTCAACAGCCCGCAATCCGAACAGCTCGTCTCATGCGAAGCGCCGCTCAGTGTTTCACGCTCACGATCCATGGATAAAAATAATTATTGTGTGAAATCAGGTTCGGTTTAAAAAACTCAAAAAATTTCAGAACCCGAATTCAAACTTTTTTTCGTAATCAACTGTTTAACAGAGTATTATTTTTCCTGATGATTCTCTACGGTAAACGACTTTTTTTCCATCAGGAAACAGCTATCTTCCGCTGCGTCCAAACTTCCGGTCTCCGGACGCCGTGACTTCTTGCCCTTTTTTTCACCTTTTAACTCGAGAAATATCGCCCATGCCGAACATCACCGAACGAGAGATCCGGACGCTCGCCTACAAACTCTGGCAGGAGCAGGGCTGTCCCGTCAATAATCGTCCGGAAGAGGACTGGACGGAGAGCGAATGGCAACTGATGACTGAAACGGCCCTGAACGAAACCGCATCGGCAATGGCGCCTGGAGAACACTCCGATCCCGCGCGGCACAATCCTTATGATCCATTCAAAATCGGACCCCGAAACGATTACCAGAACAAAATCTCTTTTGGCGGTGAAGATGGCAAACTGCGCTGGATAGATAATTTTCGTGTACTGGGCACACTCGATACCGACATCCTGCGCGACTTCAAAAAATGCTACCCCAAGTTGTACGGAAATTTTCTGGTTCTATTCAAAACAGGATCCGTTACGGAAAACAGAGGCGAAATTGAAGCCAACTGCTTCTATCTGAAAAACGACGATACCGCCATTTATGCAAACGAGTCCCTTCGCGACGCGTTGAATGGCGACATCAATCCATTCGCCCCTATGCATAGAACCGGTCCCGACTACCCTCCCTATATCTCCGGAGCGACCAATGCGACCGATGTCGAAATTCTGATACCATACAAAATCGTCAATGATTCGGGTGAAACCATATGGTGCAAATCTCTGGAATACAACCCTGCGACCGGACTTTGGCGTTATGACGACTGTCAGGCTATAAAAGCCTATACGACATCCGACAGGGTTGTCTGGGCCATGTTCGAACGAAAGTAACCCGCTGCACAGGTCGCACCGAACGAACCAGAGGCAACTGCCCCGGTCACCCCGTTTAAAGGGAGGAATTGAGCACAGGATAATCGGTATAACCCTTTGGGCCCGGCGTATAGAAGGTATCCATGTCCGGCGTATTCAGCGCCGCTCCGGTTTTCCACCGCTCGACAAGATCGGGATTTGCAAGAAAAGGCCTCCCGAAAGACACAAGGTCGCACCTGCCAGAAGCCAGATCGCTTTCGGCGCGCTCCGCGTCGTAACCGCCGGAGAGCATCAGCGCTCCCCTGAACGCGGTGCGGTAAAACGCCTTGATACTTTCCGGCACAACCGGTGCACCCATCGAAGAGTGATCCACAAGATGAATGTATGCGAGACCTGAAGCATCGAGCTGCCGGGCCAGCCAGGAGTAATCATCCTCAAGGCCCTCATACAGCGGCATGTCGTTGAAAACGCCGAAAGGCGAAAGCCGGATGCCGACTCTCTCCCTGCCTATAGCCCCGATCGCAGCATCGACCACTTCAAGCAAGAATCGCGCCCGGTTTTCTATAGCACCACCGTAACGGTCGGTGCGCAAATTGGAATTCGGACGGATAAACTGTTCGATCAGATAGCCGTTAGCGCCATGCAGCTCGATACCCTCGAACCCTGCCGCTACAGCATTGCGGGCAGCATCGGCATACTCGGCGACGGTTGAGAGAATATC
>Ga0105093_10000839_pt1 | contig 11614 bp, 7 predicted proteins | sample PPLLak3March2015_2_FD_79111 | JGI IMG/M metagenome (GOLD analysis project Ga0105093, IMG submission 79111) | Freshwater sediment microbial communities from Prairie Pothole Lake near Jamestown, North Dakota, USA - PPLs Lake P8 Core (3) Depth... | ecosystem: Environmental > Aquatic > Freshwater >... | reverse complement strand
TCAACGAGGCCTTGTGCAAAGGCTGCGGCAGCTGCGCCGGCGGATGTCCCAGCAGCGCCGCCCAGGTGCGGCATTTCAGAAAAGAGCAGCTCTTCGCCGAGTGCGACGGCATTATGAACGCCCTCAAGGCGGTCGGAATCTGAGAGGAGGAGATCATGCAGGACTTTGAACCTACGATCGTCGCCTTTGTGTGCAACTGGTGCACCTACACGGCGGCCGATCTGGCCGGGACTTCGCGGCTGTCCTATCCCAAGAATGTGCGCATGATCCGGGTCATGTGCACCGGCATGGTGGATCCCCAGTACGTGATCAAGGCACTGCTGCAGGGGGCGGACGGCGTTCTGGTGAGCGGATGCCATCCGGGGGACTGTCATTACATCAACGGAAACTTCAAGGCCCGACGGCGGATCAAACTGCTGAAGGAGATCCTGCCGCGATTCGGCTTCGAGACCGAGCGTCTGCGGCTGACCTGGATCGGGGCCAGCGACGGAATCCAGTTCGCTGAAATCATGCGGGAATTGGTCTCACAGGTCAAGGCCCTGGGGCCCAGCCGGGCGCAACTGGCGATGGCCGTGGGCTGAGCGCCGCGCCGGCGGGCCGCGGGGAAGGGCGTGTCAGGCGGGGATCGTCATCGGCTTTTCTCCGGCCGGGCTCAAGGATCAAGGGTTGCATCATCAGCGCGACATGCACAGGGAGAGCATATGGCCAGCACATACCGTCTTGAAATGAAAAACGGCGACAGGGTAGCGGCGATTCGCGGCTTTTTGCAGCAGCTGCTCACGCAAGAAGCGGTGCGCGCGGTGCTGGTTGCCCAGCACCTCCCGCGCAAATCCTTGGTGATGCCGACCTTGGTTACCGAGCCCGAGCGGCTGGAAGGGGCGGATCCACTGGCGCCCTGTTTCCCGATCAATGCCGCCCGCATCGCCTCGCGCCTCGCCCGCAAACCCATGGGGGCGCGGTGGGCCGCGGTGCTGCGGCCCTGCGAAATCCGGGCGTTCCTCGAACTGGTGAAGCTCAAGCAGGCGCGCACGGACGAGGTGGTCCTCATCAGCTACGACTGCCTGGGGGCGTTTCAAAACAAGGATTATATTCGTTTCGCAGGTGCAGATCCCGTTGGCGCGACGACGGATTTTCTCCGGCGGGCGCTTTCCGGTAACCGATTCGAGCCGGACCTCGCACCGGCCTGCCGGGCCTGCGAGTTTCCGGTGCCTGCGCACAGTGACATCCATATCGGCTGGCTGGGTGCGGATGAAAACGGATCCCTGCCGGTGGAGGAGCGGACGGCAGCCGGCCATGAACTGATTGCCGCTGCGGGCCTGGCCGGCTATGACGCGCCAGCCCCCTGGAAGTCGGCCGTGAATGCGTTAGCGGCGCAGCGCGCCGCTTACCGGGATGAGATGTTCGCCCGGACCGAAGCGGCCATCGGCAGCATCGACCAGGCCGGGGCGTATTTTGGCGACTGCATCAACTGCTACAACTGCCGCGTGGCCTGCCCGGTGTGTTACTGCAAAGAGTGCGTTTTCGTCACCGACGTTTTCAACCACGAGCCGTCGCAGTATCTGCAGTGGGCCGGCCGCCAGGGGGTGCTCAAGATGCCCACCGACACCTTGTTTTATCACCTCACCCGTCTGGCGCACATGAGCACGGCCTGCGTCGGCTGCGGGCAGTGCTCCAATGCCTGCCCCAACGAGATTCCCGTGATGGAGGTATTTCGAACCGTCGCGCGCTACACCCAGCAGGCCTTCGACTACGAAGCCGGCCGGAATCTGGAGGAGGCCCCGCCCCTGTCGGTGTTCCGGGAGGCGGAGTTTCCGGAAGTCGTAGGAATCAGCCGCCGGCCTGCCGCCGGGGGGTAATTCCATGATGCAGAGACGGGTCTTGCCATTTCGACGTTTAGCGGGGGGTCAGTTGTTTTGAATGAAAATCCGAAATCCGAATATCGAAATCCGAAACAAGCTCGAAACTCGAATGGCCGAAATTCAAAACGAGTTTAGAACATTGGGATTTTTTGAAATTTGGATTTGTTTCGAATTTCGGGTTTCGTGCTTCAAATTTTTAGGGGTGCCACCCCGAGTTTGATGGAGGACATCATGAAGCGCAGAATAGGCACGGCAGTGGTGGTCGGCGCCGGGATCGCCGGCATCCGCGCCGCCTTGGATCTGGCCGAATACGGATACGGGGTCACCCTGGTGGACCGCGCCCCCCACCTGGGAGGCATCCTGAGCCAGCTCGATTACCAGTTCCCCACGGACCACTGCGGCATGTGCCGGATGCTGCCGCTGGTCCAGCGCGACGCCGCTTCCCAGCACTGCCTGCGCCGGGGGCTTTTCCACGAAAACATCGACATCCTGCTGGCGACCGAGATTACCGGCATCGAGGGGGAACCCGGGAAACTGCGCGTCACCCTCAAGCAGCAGCCGCCGTGGGTGGACCCGAACCGCTGCGTCGGCTGCGGCCGCTGCGGCCCGGTCTGTCCGGTGGATGTCCGCGATGAATTCAACGCCGGCCTGACCCGGCGCAAAGCCATCTACCTGCCGGTGCCGCACACCTTTCCCAACGCCTATGTGCTGGACGCGGCGGCCTGCACGCGCTGCGGGGCCTGCCTCCAGGTCTGTCCGACGGACGCCATCCGCATGCCGGAGGCGGAGCGCACGAAATTCCGCATCCTGGTGGTCGACGACGAACTCGTGGTGCGCGACTCGTTGAAGGAATGGCTGGAGGCCGAAGGATTCACCGCGGCCATGGCCGGATCCGGGCCGGAGGCGCTGGCCGCGCTGGAGGCCGAACCCTATCACCTCATGCTGCTGGACATCAAAATGCCGGGCATGGACGGGGTCGAGGTGCTCGAACGTGCCAAACAGCTGTCGCCCGAGCTCACCGTCATCATGATGACCGCGTATGCCACCGTCGAGACCGCCGTGGAGGCCATGAAGATCGGCGCCATGGACTACCTCATCAAGCCCTTCGAGGTGGACCGTCTGATTCCAAAAGTCGTGGAGGTCTTCCAGCGGCTGGAGGCGGCCGAAGCCCGCCAGATCGAAGCCGGTGCGGTGGTGCTCTGCGGCGGGACGTCCTTCTACGACCCCTCGCTGGGCAAGAACCCCTTCGGTTACCGGATTGAGCCCAACGTGCTGACCCAGATCGAATTCGAGCGTCTGCTGAGCGGCACCGGGCCTACCGGCGGCCGCCTCACCCGTCCGAGCGACGGCCAGGCGGTCCGTCGGGTCGCCTGGATCCAATGCGTGGGCTCGCGGGATGTTCAGGTGGATGCCGATTTCTGCTCGAACATCTGTTGCATGGTATCCATCAAAGAAGCGCTGTTGGCCAAAGCGCACGCCGAGGGCGATCTCGAAGCGGCTATTTTTTTCATGGATATGCGGACCTTCGGCAAGACCTTCCAGCGGTACCGCGACGCAGCCGAACACCAGCACGGGGTGCGGTTCATCCGATCGCGTCCGCATTCTCTGTTTTGCGATGCTACCGGCGCCGGCCTTGCGATCCGATGGTTGGATGCCGGTGGCACCTGTTGGGAGGAGTCCTTCGACCTGGTGGTCCTGGCAGCGGGGCAGCGCCCGGCGCCTGGCTCCAGGGAGTTGGCCGCCCAGCTGGAGCTTCCGCTCAACCCCTGGGGCTTCATGGAGACCGAACCCTTTTCGATGAGCCGCACTCGGAACCCGGGAATCTTTCTGGGGGGGGCTTTCAGCTGCATGAAAGACATCGGAGAGGCGGTGATTCAGGCGTCTTCCGCCGCCGCCAACGCCTCGCGGGTCATCCATTCCGCCGGGGGCAGCCTATCGCTGGAGGAGCCGCCGCCAAGCCTGCCGGAGGGTCTGAGCCGTGAAGCCCCCCAAATTTTGGCCGTCCTTTGCCGCTGCGGCCGAGCGGCAGCAGGCCAGCCGCCGACGGAGTTTCTGTCGCGTGCACTGCGCAGCGACCCGGCCGTGACGGCGGTTGAAACCGTCGAGAATCTCTGCACGGCAGCCGGATGGGAGCAGCTCGCGGCCTGCGCCCGCAAGGCGGCCGGCAACCGCCTGTTGATCGGCGCCTGCCTGCCCGCCACCCGACTGTGCAAGCTCAAAGACCTTGGTCGGGAGTTGGGGATCAGCGCCGGTTTGATCGAGGTGGTCGACATCGCACCCTGGTCCAGCGCATCCGCAACTGAGCCGGCCGCTGCCTCCGCCGCGCTGGTGGAGCTGCGCGCGGGGGTCGCCAAGCTCAAGTGGGTGGAGCCTCATTCCGCCGCGGAAATTCAGGTCGCCCCCCGGGCGCTCGTCGTCGGCGGGGGCGTTGCCGGCCTGACGGCCGCGCTGACGATTGCCGACCACGGCTACGGCGTGGAGCTGGTCGAGGCCAGCGATCGGCTGGGAGGCAACTTGACTTGGCTCAGCCGCACGCTGGAAGGCCACGACATTCGAGCGCTGCTGGACGACATCCTGAAGCGCATCGATAAGCACCCCCGCATCCAGGTGCATACCGGGTCGCGGGTCGTCCAGGCCCACGGAGAAGTCGGCTCCTTTTCCACGATCATCGAGGGTCCGGACCATCAGGTCCGCCACCTGGACCACGGGGTCGTGATTTTGGCGACCGGTGGTACGGAGGCCCCCGCCCGGGGGTTTGCCTGGGGCGCCAGCGCAGCCGTCATGACCCAGTCCGAGGTGGAACGGCAGTTGGCCGACGGCCGGCTGGATGTCAAGGGGCTGGACACGGTGGTGATGATCCAGTGCGTGGGCTCCCGGCAGGAACCCCGCAACTACTGCAGCCGCGTCTGCTGCGCTGCGGCCTTGAAGCAGGCCTTCGCTATCAGGGAGCGCAACCCTCAGGCGAGCGTGTACGTCCTCTATCGCGACCTGATGACCACCGGCTTCACCGAAGCGGCCTTCACCCGGGCGCGCCAAGCCGGCATGGTCTTCATCCCGTACCGGTTGGATCGCCCGCCGCAGGTTCAGCCGGTCGATGGCGGCCTGACGGTAACGGTGGAGGAGCCGATTCTGCAGCGCATGCTGCGCATCGAGGCGCAATTGGTAGTGCTGGCGACCGGCATTGTCCCCACGCTGCCGCGCGAGCTGGCCGAGGCCTTTGGCGCCCACGTCGATCCGGACGGCTTTTTCCAAGAGGCCGAAACGAAGTGGCGCCCGGTGGATAGTCTAAAAGAAGGCGTGTTCGCCTGCGGGCTGGCGCTCTCCCCGCGGACCATCCCGGAGGCCATCGCCACGGCCGAAGCCGCCGCCCAGCGGGCGTTGCGCATCCTCGGCCGCGAACGGCTGGCGACGGGCAAGGTCGTGGCGGGCGTGCGGCACAGCCTGTGCAGCCTCTGCGAGCAGTGCATCAACGCCTGTCCTTATGGGGCGCGCACGCTGGAGGCGGATCTCGAACAGGTGCTCGTCAACCCGGCCATGTGCCAAGGCTGCGGGGCGTGCGCCGCCGTGTGCCCGAACGACGCATCGTTTCTGGAGGGCTATCCCGCTCAGCAGATGCTGGCGATGATCGATGCCGCCGTGAATTAAAACCAAAGGGTGCAAGGGGTCGAGGAGTCAAGGGTTCGAGAGATAAGGATCAGGAGGATTCCCAATGAGCGTATCCACCGGCCACCCGCAGAAATCAGCGTCCCCGCAGGCCCACGACGATCTGGAACCCGTGCGGGAGATGGTGCAAAGCTGCATCCAATGCGGCACCTGTACCGGGTCCTGCCCCAACGCGTTCGCCATGGACCTGACGCCGCGCCAGCTCTGGCGGTTCGTGCTGCTCGGGCAACATTCAGCGGTGTTTCAAAGCCGCACCTTCATGCTGTGCTCGGCCTGCTATTTTTGCACCTTGCGCTGCCCGCGCGGGCTTCCGCTCACCGAGGCCATGCACGTGCTCAAGCAGACCGCGTCGCGGGAGAAGATGGATCGGTACCGGCCGGTCACGGCCTTTTACCATCATTTCGTTCAAAGCGTGCGGCGCCACGGCCGGGTGAACGAACTGGAGTTCATGACCTATTACTTCGCCGAGATGAAGAACCCGATGCTGCCCTTGCGCTATTCTGGCCTCGGCCTGCGGCTGGTCGCCAAGGGTAAGCTGTCCCTGCGCTGGCCGCTGCGGCGGACCCAACCCCTGGAGGCGCTTTTTCGCAAAGTGGCCGAACTGGAGGAGGCGAAATGAAGTACCACTATTACCCCGGCTGCTCCCTCGAGGGCACGGCGCGCGAATACGACCAGTCCACCCGGGCGCTGCTGGCGGCTTTGGACGTGCAGCTGGCCGACATCGAGGATTGGACCTGCTGCGGAGCCTCTGCCGCCGAAGCCATCAGCGGCCTGCTGGCCCTGGCGCTGCCGGCGCACAACTTGGCCCTGGCGGAGCGCCAGTCCGATTCCATGGATGTCTTGGTGCCGTGCAGCGCCTGCTACCTGAACCTCAAAACGGTCGCTGAGAAGATGCGATCGGATGCGCCGCTGGCGGCGCGGATCAATGCCGTCCTGGGCGCAGAACAGCTGCATCTGAAGGGGCGCCTGCGGGTTCGCCACCTGCTGGACGTGCTGGCCACGGATGTGGGATCGGCGGCGATCTGCGCCAGGGTCGTGCGGCCGCTGACGGGGCTGCGGATCGCCCCCTACTACGGCTGCCAGTGTCTGCGGCCGTATGCGGACTTCGACGACCCTGAAATGCCGACCTCGATGGAGCCGCTGATCCGGGCTGCCGGAGCAGAGGTGTTCCCCTGGAAGATGGGCGGGCGTTGCTGCGGCGCGTCCCATATGAGCACCCAGCGCGAGGTGGGCACCGCCCTGGTGGCCGGCATATTGGAAGCCGCGCACGGGGCGGACGCCGTCGTTACGGTGTGCCCGATGTGCCAGATGAACCTCGATGCGTTCCAGGGCCCTGCCGGCCGGGCGGCGGGCAAGGACCTGCACATCAACGTGCTCTATCTGCCGCAGCTCATCGGTTTGGCCTTGGGCCTGGATACGCCCAGCCTGGGGCTTCAGATGAACCTGTCCTTCGACGCAGCGCTGATGGGAAGCGCCACCGTTGCGGCGTAAGCCATAGGTCCGCAGAGGGAGTCATGCAAATCAAATCCATCATGGACCTGAGGCATCGGCTGGCCGCGAAGCTCATCTTCACCGTGGGGGTCACGTTGTTGGTGGCCATCTCCACGTGGTCTTACTTCAGCATGAACTACCAAAAGAAAAAGCTGATGGAAAACGTGGTGGCCGCCACCGACCGTCTGAGCACGACCATCCGGCTCGGCACGCATTACGCCATGATGCTTAACTCCCGGGACGACATCAACCAGATCATCAACAACATCGCCAAGGTCAAGGAGATCAAAAATATTCGAATCTACAACAAGGAGGGGCAGATTAAATACTCCAACCAGATCTCCGAAGTGGACAGCCGGACGAATATCAAGGCGGAGGCCTGCTACATCTGTCATCGCACCGAGCCGCCGCAGGTGGATATCGAGTTGGATCAGCGCACGCGTCTTTCAACCGGCCAGGAGGGGTATCGCCTGCTCGGCGTCATCAGCCCCATCGGAAACGAGCCGGGATGCTCATCGGATGCGTGCCATGTGCACCCCCACGACAAGAAAATTTTAGGCGCCCTGGATGTTGTGGTGTCTCTGGAAAATGTCGACCAAGAAATCGGGTTGGCGGAAACCGCCGCCATCGGCCTTGCCGGCGTGGTGTTCCTGATACCCTCCGCCATCATTTTCTTTTTCGTCCTGCGCTTCGTCAACCGGCCGGCACGCAAGCTGATTGAGGAAACACGTCTCATCGGCCAGGGGCTGCTGCCCAGCCACCTCGACCTCGGTCAGGACGATGAGATGGGGCAGCTGGCCCAGGCCATCAACCAGATGAGCGCCGAAATCGCTCATAAGCAGACGGAGCTGAACAAGCAACGGGACGAATACCGCACGCTGGTGGCGCGCGTCCCGTGCCTGATCACGGTACAGGACCGCAACTTGCGGCTGCTTAGCTCCAACGGCGAGTTCCGGCGGCGCTTTGGGCCCAATCCCGGCGAGTACTGCTACCATGCCTACAAGGGCCAAGACGAAAAATGCAGCAACTGCCCGGTCGAGAAAACGTTCGAAGACGGCCAGCCGCATCAGGGGGAGGAAACGGGACTCAACCGCGACGGCAGCAAGGTGCATTGGATTTTCAGGACGTCGCCCATCAAGAATACCGAAGGTCGGATCGTCGCCGTTCTGGAAATGAGCCTGGACATCACCGAGCGCAAAGCGCTGGAGGAGAAGCTCGAAAAATCCGAACGCAAGTACCACGAAATCTTCAACCACATCCCCAACCCGGTGTTCGTTTTGGATTACGATTCCCTGGAGATCCTTGACTGCAACAAGAGCGTCACCGCCGTGTACGGCCTGACCCGGCCGGAGATTCTCGGCCGGTCGTTCCTGGATTTGTTTCTGCCGGAAGAACGCAGCCAATATGTTTTGGACCTCCGCTCCACCTCTGAACTGAACCAAATCAAGCAGCTGCATAAAGACCAACGTCGGCTCGTCGTCAACATCCGGATTTCGCCCGGCGAGTACCCCGGCCGCAAGGTGCTGCTGGTGACCACCAGCGACATCACCAAGCGGCTGGAGACCGAGCAGAACCTGATCCAGGCCAGCAAGATGGCCACCCTGGGTGAGATGGCGACCGGCATCGCCCACGAGCTCAACCAGCCGCTGTCGGTCGTCAAGACCGCCAGCAGTTTCTTCATCAAGAAACTCGACCGCCAGCAGGCCATCGACGAGGCGACCCTGGGGGGGATGCTGAGAAAGATCGACGCCAACGTCGACCGCGCCACCCGCATTATTGCCCACATGCGCCAGTTTGCCCGCAAATCCGAACTGAAGCTGGAGCGGGTGCAGCTCAACGACATCCTGCAGCGGGCGTTCGACATCTTCAGCCAGCAGCTGAAGCTGCGCAGCATCGAGGTGGTCTGGCAGACGGACCCGGACCTGCCGAAGATCGATGCGGATCCCGGGCGGCTGGAGCAGGTTTTCATCAACCTGTTGATCAACGCGCGGGATGCCATCGAGGAGCGCTGGGGCGTGGCCGAGGCCGGACCGGGAGAAAAGCGCATCGTTCTGGCGACCCGTGCGGCGGAGCAGGTGGTGGTGTGCGAGATCTGCGACACGGGGGCCGGGATTCCCGCGAGCATGGTCGAGAAGATTTTCGAGCCGTTCTTCACCACCAAGCAGGCGGGCAAGGGGACCGGCTTGGGGCTTTCGATCAGCTACGGCATCGTCAAGGACTGCCGCGGCAGCATCAAGGTCAAACCGCACGCGAGCGGCGGGGCCTGTTTCCTCATGGAATTTCCCGTTCCGGAAAGTGCACATGGAAAAAACAATCCTCTTGGTCGATGATGAAAAGGACATCCGCGAGGTTCTGCGGCTGCCGCTGGCCGACCTCGGCTACGCCGTGCTGGAGGCGGAAAACGGCGAAGAGGCCCTGCGTCAGTTCGAGCGCCTGCAGCCGTCGATGGTCCTTACCGACATCAAGATGCCCGGGATGGACGGCATCGAACTTCTGCAAAAGATCAAGCAGGCCAATCCGGAAGCCGAGGTCATCATGATCACGGGGCACGGCGACATGGACTTGGCCGTCAAGAGCCTCAAGTTCGACGCCACCGATTTCATCACCAAACCGATCAACGTGGATGTCCTGGAAATCGCCCTTCGGCGGGCGGCCGAGCGGATTCTCACCCGCCAGAAGCTCAAGGACTATACGCTGAATCTTGAACGTCTGGTGGCCGAAAAAAGCGAGCTGCAAAGCCATTTGTCATCGCTGGGCCTGATGCTGGGCTCCATCTCGCACGCCCTGAAAGGACTGCTCACCGGACTGGATGCGGGCGTTTACATGGTGGACGGGGGGCTGGCCAAGGGCGACACGGAGCAACTGAAAGAAGGCTGGGACATCGTCAAACAGCGCGTTGAACGGATCCGCAAGGTGGTGCTGGACATCTTGTTCTATTCCAAGAAGCGCGAGTTGAAGCGGGAACGGATGAACGCCGTGGCGCTGGCCGGAGAGGTGGCGGCGGCGGTGACCGGCAAACTCACCGAAACCGGCATCGCCTTCGCTAAAGAGCTCGACCCGGACAGCGGCGAATTTGAAGGGGATCCCTCCTACATCCAGGCCGCCCTGCTGAACATCCTGGAAAACGCCGTCGACGCCTGTCGGGCCGGGGAAACCCAACGGGCGCCCAAGGTGGTGTTCAGCCTGCGGCGCAGGAAAGATCGGCTGGAATTCGACATCCTCGACAACGGCATCGGCATGGATACGGCCACGCAGGAGAAGCTTTTCACCCCGTTTTTTTCCTCCAAGGGCGACAAGGGCACCGGCCTGGGGCTATTCATCGCCAACAAGATCGTCGAACAGCACGGAGGCCAGATCACGGTCTCCTCCGCCCCGGGCCGCGGCAGCCTGTTCCGCATCAGCCTGCCGGCGCTGAGTTGCGCTGCAGCGCCTGAAAACGGAGGTGGGAGACCCAGCCCTGAGCTTCCACGCCCCGTTGAGACTCCAGCGGCCGAAAAGGTGCCAATTTAATTTGATAATGGCAAATAGACCCTGTCGGTGGCACACCCGGAAGGCTGCCAATGAGACTGAATGGCAGAAGGAAAAAAGGGGACGTTGTTTCATTGTTGACAGATTATCCCGCCTTTGGTATCTACCCTGCATGCCCCGCCAAGCGCGCATCGATGCTCCTGGTGCCCTACATCACATCGTCATCCGGGGAATCGAACGGACGGCGATTTTTGTCGATGATCGGGACCGGGAGAATTTTCTTGATCGGTTATCCAAGCTGCTCACCGAGACCCAAACCCCCTGCTATGCGTGGGCGCTGATGGGCAACCACGTTCATCTGCTGCTGCGTACCGGAAGCGTTGCGGTTGCAGCGGTCATGCGCCGGCTTTTGACCGGCTATGCCGTGAGCTTCAACAAGCGGCACCGCCGCCACGGGCATCTTTTCCAAAACCGCTACAAATCCATTCTATGCGAGGAAGACCGGTATCTGCGGCAATTGGTGGCCTACCTCCATCTCAACCCCCTGCGCGCCGGGATTGTGAAGGATGTGGCGGCGTTGAAAGATTATCCGTTTACGGGTCACAGCGCGCTGATGGACCGAGCGGTTCGATCTTGGCAGGATACGGAATATGTGCTGAGGGTTTTCGGACGCAGCGTTTCCGAGGCACGGAGAAACCTGCAGCGGCATATCGTCAAGTGGTCCCTGAAGGGGCGCTGCCCGGAGTTGACCGGAGGCGGGTTGATTCGCTCGGCCGGCGGTTGGTCTGCGGTGAAGGAAGCATACCGGGATGGGATTCGGCTGGCCAGCGACGAACGGGTTTTGGGCAGCAGCGAGTTTGTTGAGAGCACGCTGAAAGGGGCCGGCGAGACCTACGATCGTCGCATGCAGTTGCAGAGTGCCGGCCTGGGTTTATCGGAGGTGATTGACGCGGTCTGCCGATATTTTGGAATCGACGAGATGGAATTGACCTGCTTGACCAAGCGGTCAGCGGTCGCGCAAGCCCGTGGGTTGATCGGCTACATAGCTACGCGAGAGCTGTCGATTCCCGGAAGTGTGGTGGCGCGCCGGTTTAACCAGGACCGTTCGGCTGTGAGTCGGGCCGCTCAACAGG
>Ga0105093_10000837_pt1 | contig 11634 bp, 9 predicted proteins | sample PPLLak3March2015_2_FD_79111 | JGI IMG/M metagenome (GOLD analysis project Ga0105093, IMG submission 79111) | Freshwater sediment microbial communities from Prairie Pothole Lake near Jamestown, North Dakota, USA - PPLs Lake P8 Core (3) Depth... | ecosystem: Environmental > Aquatic > Freshwater >... | reverse complement strand
GGGCTGGAATGCCAGTTTCCGCTATGGCTCGGCCCCGGCGGTCGGCTGGTTTCCGCTGGCGCCGCGCGAGGTCTATGTGCCGGCTTATCGCACCAGCCCGACCTACCTGCGCCAGATGAACGTCACGCATGTTCACGATGCCCGGGAAATCGAGCGCGCCGCGCGACCCGATTATCAGCCGCATTACCGGCACAGCGGCCAGCCGCACGCCGTCACGGTGGTACCGGCGAACACGCTGCGCGAGGGCAAGCCGGTTGCCGGCGCCGCCATCAGACAACGCGACATGCACGAACTCGGCAAGGCGCCTTTGGCCAGCCGGGCGCCGGGCCGCGACTGGCTGCCACCGGCCGGTAGCGCGGGGCGCCCCGCGCCGCAGGGCGAACCTGGCGCCCCGGACGGGCGCCGGGCGATGCCACCGCCCGCCGGTCGGCAGCGGGTACCGGACGAAATGCCACGCCGTGCGGCGGAATTTCCGCGCGGCAGTCCACCGCAAGCCAATCAGCCGCCTGATATCCGCACGCATACTGGTACAAGCCGGCCGCAACCGATTCCCAACCGGAACGGCGACAACCGCCCGGGGCAGCCGCGATCCCTTGAAGAGCCGCCGCCACGAATCGCCGCGCCAGTTGCGCCAAGCATGCCGCCAGAAGCGCCGCGCATGGAACGCGAGCGGCGGCAACCGGTGGCCCCGCCCAGTGCGCCGCGCGAAGAGCGCCGCTACCAGCAGCCGCCGGCGCACGAAATTCGGCAAGCGGCGCCGCAACCCCGGCCCGACGCTTATCGCGAACCGCCGCGCGAACGGCCGGCACCCGCAGTCCGTGAAGCATCGCGCCCGATGCCGGCGCCGGTCAGCCAGCCGCGCGAGATGCCACGCAGCGAACCACCACGCCAGGCGCCCCCGGGTGACGGCCAGCGCGGCGGCAATCCGGGACGCAACGATCGACCTGAGGGACGCGGTCCGCGCTAGCCGGTTTCCCGGTCGACAGCTCAGTGCTTGTGGCCGAGGCCGAGATAGCTTTCGATGACGCGGGGATCGGCGGCCAGTTCGTCGCTGGGTCCGGAGAGCGAGACTTCGCCGGTTTCGAGAACGTAGGCGTAGTCGGAAATCTGCAGCGCGGCGCGGGCGTTCTGCTCGACCAGCAGGATGGCGACGCCGGTCTGCTTCAGTTCGGCGATGATGCGGAAGATTTCCCTGATGATCAGCGGCGCCAGGCCGAGGCTCGGTTCGTCGAGCATCAGCAGCTTCGGCTTGGCCATCAGCGCGCGGCCCATGGCCAGCATCTGGCGCTCGCCGCCGGACAGCGTTCCGGCCAGCTGGGCGCGGCGTTCTTCGAGGCGCGGGAAAAGCTCGAATACCTCGTCCATCGTTTCCATGTGGTCGCGGTGACCGGTCCGGTAGCGGTCGAAGGCGCCGAGCAACAGGTTGTCCGCGACGCTCATCTCGGCGAACAGTTCGCGCTTCTCGGGAACCAGCGTCATCCCGTGGCGCACCAGGTGCTCGACCTCGCGTTCGCGGCCCTGTGCGTGGCCCATATAAACGATCTCGCCGGCCACCGGCAGCAGGGCCATCAGCGCCTTCAGGAGCGTCGTCTTGCCGGCGCCGTTGGGGCCGATGACGGTGACGATCTCGCCGCGCCGGATGTTCAGGCTGACATCGTGCAAAGCCTCGACCTTGCCGTAGGACACCGACAGGTTCCTGACCTCGAGTATGGTCTCATGCTCATGCAGATGCGGATGCTTGGCCGGCATCATTCGACCCCCCCGAGGTAGGCTTCGAGCACCCTGGGGTCGCGCTGCACTTCATCCGGCTTGCCCTCGGCGATCTTCTCGCCGAATTCCATGACCACGACGCGGTCGGCCAACCCCATGACGAAATCCATGTCGTGCTCGACGAGCAGGATGCCGATGCCCTCACCGCGCAGCTTGCCGAGCAGCTCGGCGAGCGCCTGCTTTTCCCGGTAACGCAGGCCCGCCGCCGGTTCGTCGAGGAGCAGCAGGCAGGGGTCGGAACACAGGGCGCGGGCGATCTCGACGATGCGCTGCTGGCCGAGCGCCAGACTGCCGGCCGGCTCGAACATGTGTTCGGCGAGGCCAACGCGCTCGATCTGGCGCGCCGCCTCGGCGAGCAGGCGCGCTTCCTCGGCGCGATCGAGGCGCAGCGCGGCGGCCAGAACCCCTTTCCGGCCGCGCAGATGGGCGCCGATGGCGACGTTTTCCAGCACCGACATCTGGCCGAGCAGACGAACGTGCTGGAAGGTGCGGCTCATACCGCGCCGGGCGATGTCGCGCGCCGCGAGTGTCGCGGTCGACTCGCCGAGGAACTCGATTTTGCCTTCGCTGGCCGGGCTGACGCCGGAAATGCAGTTGAACATCGTGCTCTTGCCGGCGCCGTTCGGCCCGATCAGCGCCATCACCTCGCCGGCCCTGACAGTCAGCGAGAGCTTGTTGTTGGCGACCAGGCCGCCGAAACGCTTGGTCACATCGGTGGCTTCGAGGAGCAGGGCGCCGCTTGCGGTGGACGCCCGTTTAGGCAGCATTTCCGTCGCCGCAAGCGGGCGCGTTTGCGCACGCACCGGGCGCAGTTTCAGGAGCACCGGCCACAGCCCGGAGCGGGCCTTTTGCAGCACCAGCACCATCGCAATGCCGAAAACGATGATCTCGAAATTGCCGCTTTGGCCAAGAATTTGCGGCAGCCAGTCCTGCAGCCACTGCTTGAGGATGGTGATCAGACCGGCGCCCAGGACCGCGCCCCAGACGTGGCCGATGCCGCCGACAACGGCCATGAACAGGTACTCGATACCCTGCGTCAGCGCGAACGGCGTCGGGTTCACGAAGCGCTGCAAATGAGCGTAAAGCCAGCCGGAGATGCTGGCCAGCAGGGCGGCGATCAGGAAGATGACGATCCTGCTGCGCTGGGTGTCGACGCCCATCGCCTCGACCATCACCACGCCCCCGGGGAGCGCGCGGATCGCCCGGCCTTCGCGTGAATCGAGCAGGTTGCGGACGGACAGGATGGCGAGCAGCACAACGAACCAGATCAGGTAGTAGAACTCGTTCCCCGACTTCAGATCCCAGCCGAACAGCGAAACCGGCGGAATGCTGGTGATGCCGGTGTGGCCGCCGAGAAACTCGACGTTGCCGAACAGGAAGTAAAGGCTGATGCCCCAGGCGATGGTGCCGAGCGGCAGATAGTGACCGCCCATGCGCAGCGTGATGAAACCCAGCGACAACGCGACGCTGGCGGTCAGGGCAAGGCCGATGGGCAGCGTCAGCCACGGCGAGACGCCATGCACGGTGGTCAGCCAGGCCGTGGTATAGGCGCCAAGACCGACGAAAGCGGCCTGCCCGAACGAGGTCAGGCCGCCGACACCGGTAAGCAGGACCAGGCCGACCACAACGATGGCGTAGAGGCCGATGTAGTTGAGCAGGGTGATCGAAAATTCGGGCAGAACATGCGGCGCGACCGCCAGCAATGCGACGAAGGCGGCCAGCGGCAGGTGGCGCAGCCAGCGCCGCTTGGCCTGAGCCGGTCGGGAATCGATATTCACCACATCGGTGTGTTCGTCGTCGTCCTCGACATGGCGCGTCGTCAGCGAGCGCCAGAGCAGGACCGGGATGATCAGCGTAAACACGATCACTTCCTTGAAGGCGCTGGCGTAGAAGGAAGAATAGGACTCGAGCAGGCCGACCAGCACGGCGCCGAGCGCGGCGACCGGATACGACGCGAGACCGCCGATGATGGCGCCGACAAAGCCCTTGAGGCCGATCAGGAAGCCAGAATCGTAGTAGAGGGTGGTGATCGGCGCGATCAGGATGCCCGAGAAGACGCCGATCGCCGCCGCCAGCGTGAAGCACAGCTTGCCGGCGAGCGCCGGCGGAATACCCATCAGGCGCGCCCCGGTGCGGTTCATCGCGGTCGCCCGCAGCGCCTTTCCGTAGATGGTGCGCTCGAAGAAGAAATAGAGGCCGATGATCAGCAGCGCCGAGGCGACGACGATGAGAACGGTCTGGCCCTGCAGCGGCGCACCGGCCAGTTCGAAGCTGATGTCGGTGAAGGCCGGCGTGCGCGAGCCCTCAGCGCCGAAGAAGAGCAGGCCGAGGCCGATCAACGCCAGATGGACGGCGACCGAAACGATCAACAGGACCAGGACCGAGGCGCTGGCCAGCGGCTGGAAGGCGATGCGATAGATCATCGGGCCCATCGGCACCACCAGCAACATCGCCACGATGACCTGCGCCCACAGCGGCAACTGGGCCGGTGGCACGACGAGCAGCGCGCCGGCGCCAGCCAGCGGCATGCCGATATTGAAGATCAGCAAGGGCGGCAGCTTGCGGAAGCGCCCTTCGCGCAGCAGCCTGATCCCGTCGATCAAGGCCACCGCCGTGCCCAGCGCCAGCAACAGCCAGACCGTGCCCGGCACCTTGTTGGCCTGCAGCGCGGCGAGGGTCAACGCCCCGAAAGCGACGAACTCGCCCTGCGGGATGAATATCACGCGGGTGACCGCGAAGACCAGCACCAGGGCCAGCGCCAGCAGGGCATAGATGGCGCCACTGGTGACGCCATCCTGACCGAGGAGAAGGAAGATTTGCAGATCCATGAGTTACCGGAAACGGTAGCGCGAAGCGCTGTCAGGGCGCCTCGCCAGCACTGATCGAAGCCCACCCTCGCGGGACGAGCCGATCAGTGTGGCCAGGAAAATCGACCCGAACGGCGCCAGCGAGCGCTTACTTCACGAGTTTCCAGGTACCGCCGTCCACCTTGACCATGACCCGCGCCCGTTGATCGAGACCGAGATGATCCTTCGCGCTCATGTTGAAGACGCCATGCGCGGCCGGCAGGTTGGTGGTGCCCTCCAGCGCGTCCCGCAGCGCCGCCCGGAATTCCTTGGTACCGGGTTGCGCCTTTTTCAGCGCCACCGGCACGGCGTTCGCCAGCAACAGGCCGGCATCCCAGGCATGGGCGCCGAAGGTCGAGGCCGTGCCCTTGCCCTGGACGGCTTCATACTTCGTCACGTATTCCATGGCCGATTTCTTGACCGGATGGTCGGCCGGCAACTGGTCCGCAACGAGAACCGGCCCGGCGGGTAGCACGGTGCCCTCGCAATCCTTGCCGCAGACGCGCAGGAAGTCGGCGTTGGCGACGCCGTGCGTCTGGTAGATGACGCCCTTATAGCCCTTTTCCTTCAGCGATTTCTGCGGCAGCGCGGCCGGCGTTCCGGCGCCGCCGATCAGCACGGCGTCCGGCTTGGCGGAGATAATCTTGAGAACCTGGCCGGTCGCCGAGGTATCGGTGCGATTGAAGCGCTCATTGCCCACCAGCTTGATCTTGCGCGCCTCGGCAATCTTCGAGAACTCGTTCCACCAGCCTTCGCCGTAGGCGTCTGAGAAGCCGATATAGGCGACGGTTTTGATGTTGTTGTTGGTCATGTGCTCGACGATGGCAGTCGACATCTGGGCGTCGTTCTGCGGCGTCTTGAACACCCATTTCCGCTTGTCGTCCATCGGCTCGACGATGCGCGACGCGGCGGCCATGGCGATCATCGGCGTTTCGCCCTCGGCGGCGACATCGATCATCGCCAGCGAATTGGGGGTCGTGGTCGAACCGATCACGACATCCACCTTGTTCTCGCTGATCAGCTTGCGGGTGTTCTTGACCGCGGTCGTGGTGTCGGTCGCATCGTCGAGGACGATGTAATTGACCTTCTGTCCGGCGATCGTCTTGGGCAGCAGGTCGATGGTGTTCTTCTCGGGAATGCCGAGCGATGCGGCCGGGCCGGTCGCGGAGAGCGTGATGCCGACGTTGATGTCGGCCAGCGCCGTCGCGGCGACGGCGGAAAGCAGCGTGGCAAGGATGGTTTTCTTCATTTATGTCTCCCTCTGGTATGTCGGTTGCTCAAAGGTCAAAACCCTATTACCAACCGGCCTTCTGCGCAAGCCGCGCGGTCAACGGAGCATGATAAAGTTCGCTTTTTGAATCAATGGTGCTCCCCATGTTCTCCGGAATCATTGCCGCAGTCGGCCATATCACCCACCTCACCACGCGCGAAGCCGGTTTCCGCCTCAACATCGACGCCGCCAATCTCGGCCTCGACGACGTTGCGCTGGGTGACTCGATTGCCTGCAACGGCGTCTGCCTGACCGTCGTCGCCAAGGAGGGCAATCATTTCATGGTAGACGTCTCGCCGGAGACACTTTCCTGCACGGTAGGCCTCGACGCACCCGGTGAGATCAACATGGAAAAGGCATTGCGCCTGATGGACCGGCTTGGCGGTCATCTGGTTTCAGGGCACGTAGACGGAGTCGGCGAAGTGCTGCGCTTCGAGCCGGTCGGCGACAACCGCCTGCTGGAAATCGCCGCACCGGAAGAACTTGCCCGCTTCATCGCGCGCAAGGGTTCGATCACCATCAACGGCACCAGCCTGACCACCAACGAGGCCGCCGGCAGCATCTTCACCATCAACCTGATCCCGCATACACTGGAAAATACGACGCTGAAGCACCTCCAGACCGGCAGCCGGGTAAACCTCGAGGTGGACCTCATCGCCCGTTATTGCGAGCGCCTGCTGAGCGCCGAACGCGATGCCTGAAGCGCCGGCGCCGTCGCGCAGCGAGGCGCAGGAACGCGTCGATGGCATTCATTCCTTCCGGGATGAACTCGCGCGCCTCGCCGACGAGGGCATCCTGCGGCTCGATGCGGCGCAGCAGGCGGCGGTGCAAAACCACCACGAACATCTGCTGGCCGAATTCGCTGCGCTTTTCGACGTCGACTGCGACAGCCGCGCCAAGCAGTTGTCGCTCGGCATGCGCGTCGCCTCCTTCCTCGGCGCGCTGGCGCTGGCGGCCAGCGTGTTCTTTTTGTTCTACCAGTTCTGGGGACATTTCGCCGAGACCGCCCAGGTCGGCATCCTGATCGCCAGCTCGTTCGCCAGTTTCGGGCTGACGATGTGGCTGCAGCGGCGCGACGCCACCGGCTATTTCACCAAACTTGCCGCGCTGGTGGCCTTTGCCTGCTTCGTGCTGAACATCACGATGCTCGGCCAGATCTTCAATATCACGCCGTCGGACAAGGCCCTGCTGCCGTGGGCGGCGATGGCCTTCCTGCTCGCCTACACCTGCGACCTGCGCCTGCTGCTGGCGGCCGGCATCTGCTGCGTCATCGCCTATGTCCAGGCGCGCCTCGGCACCTGGCACGGCGTGTACTGGCTGCATGCCGGCGAGCGGCCGGAGAATTTCTTCCCGGTCGCGGCGCTGCTCTTCGTCTTTCCGCTGCTCGTCGCGCACCGCCGCTTCCCCGGCTTTGCACCGATCTACCGCGTCTTCGGCCTGCTCTGCCTGTTCCTCCCGATGCTGATCCTCAGCCACTGGGCTAGCGGCAGCTACATCGACCTCGACGCGGACCTGATCGAGGGCGGCTACCAGGTCGCCGGCTTCGTCGCCAGCGCCCTGGTCATCTGGCTCGGCGCGCGCCGCGGCTGGCCGGAAACGGTCAATACCGGAATCGTCTTCTTCGTGATTTTCCTCTACACCAAGTACTACCAGTGGTGGTGGGAGATCATGCCGAAGTACCTGTTCTTCCTGGTAGTCGGCCTGACCGCCGTGCTGATCCTGCTCATCCTCAAGCGGCTGCGCCAGACATTCCACGCACCGGCCGGGGAGGGAGGGCCATGAGAACCTGGTCGCGCGGCCGCACGCTTGGCGTAGGCATCGGACTGATCGTGCTGACCAACGCCATCGCGCTGGGCGGTGTCTGGTGGAACCGTTCGTCCACCCCCGAAAGCGCGCTGACGCTCAGCGAACGGGAGCTCGGTCTGCCCTGGCGCAGCCTGCGCCTGATGGAAAACAGCGGTCTCGCGCTCAACCTGAACTTGCGCGTTGCCGGGCGCCAAGCAGGCGAATTCGCCGGCGGCCAAATGGTCAATGGCGGGATGCCCGAATGGCTCGATGCCGCCAAAATGGCGGCCCTGGGATTCCCGGTCGACGCGGCGCGAGCCGATGGCGAACGCCCGCAAAACGCCCGCCAGTTGCCGCGCGAGGTCATTCTCGTCATGGAACTGGCCGGACCGGCATGGCAGCGCGCGCTCGAAAAGGCTCGGGAGAGTGCCGGTCGCCACGCGGCAGCTGCCGCAGCCAACGTCGGCAACAAGCAGTTCGCCGATCGTGCCAAGCAGGCCAACGATGAGCTAGCACGCGAGGAAAACTTGAACAGCCGGCTGTTCGTCATCGACGCCGGACTCGATGCCCGCCTGCTGCGCGAGAAATATCCCGACCGCAGCCGCTTCCTGCTGCTCCGCGGGACCGTGCGGCCCGTCACGCACAGTCGGGGAGATGGCGCGCACCAGGCGTCCGGCTATGTCTCCCGGGTCGGCAACGGCCAGGTTCACGTACCCCACGCGCTGCGCGGACCACTTGAATCGGCTCCCGCCATTGGCGAACGCGGCAGCGGCGGCCTCCGTTTCAGCGCGGAACTTCTCGTCGGCCGGCGCCTCGAACCGTGGCTGATTGGCGTAACGCCGCTGGCGAAGGACATTAACTGACGGGTCATCCGAGGTAATTCTCATGAAGCCGATCATCACGCTGATTCTTGCTCTTCTGATCACTGCTTGCGCCTCCCATGACGGACGCGGACTCAAGCCGGGTGTCAGCAACCTCGACGAGGTGGTCCAGCTCATGGGAGAACCCGCCATGCGCTGGCAGGAGCCGGACGGCAGCCAGCGTCTGGCCTACCCACGCGGCCCCGCCGGCTTCAATACTTTCATGGTGACGATCGGTCCGGACGGCAGGATGATCAGCCTACACGGTGTCCTCAATATGAAAACCTTCGCCCTGATCCGCGAAGGCATGACCCAGGAACAGGTACTCCGCATACTCGGGCCATCGGTGGCAGCGTGGACGATTTACTTCGAGCGGCGCGATGAACTGGTCTGGGAGTGGCGCTACTGCGATCCGTGGAACGAACCAGCCCGCTTCAATGTGCTTTTCGACAACACGACCAAGAAAGTACGCACCACCCAAGGCTATCCCGAAGGCAAGCGGTTTCGCGAGTGGTGCGGCAACGAACTGCAATAGCCGCCGTTCTTGCGCAAAAAGGACACCCCGCACTTGTAAATCCGCTCTCCCACCCCCATAATTGTTTCACGGTTGTAATTCCGGCAATCTGGAGGCGTTCTGGACAGGGGTTCGATTCCCCTCACCTCCACCTAAGCGTATCGGGATGCGTTTAGGTGGGGGTGCACTGGTTTCGACAGGGCGGGCAAAGGTGCGCAGGCAACTCGTCAGGCGATCGACGTTAATGAAGCAAATCCATAATTGCCAATGATGAGCAATTCGCTATTGCCGCCTAAAAACGGTTAGCCGGGGCTGCTAGAGCCTTGTTACCAAAGATAGCCGGCGGGGACTTCGGTCCCCGTCGTCAATTCCGGATCGCTTTTTGAAAAACCGGCCTCAACCATCCAGCCGGAAGATGATCGGAACAATGACCGTCGCGTCGATCGCTTCGTCGCCACGCCGTGCCGGCACGAAGCGCCAGTGTGAAACGACCTGCCGGGCAGCATCGTCGAGCCGTTCGAAATTGCTGCTTTTTTCGAGGTCGACCGCAGCCGGCTGGCCTTCCCGGCTGACGCGAACCCTGAGCAGCACCTTGCCCTCTTCGCCCAGGCGGCGCGACAGCGGCGGATAATCGGGGCGCGGATTGTGCAGATAGGCAGCTTCGAAGCGGACCGGCGTGATGGCTGGCGCTGGCATGGCTGGCATGGCTGGCGTCGCATCGGCGGCTGGGGCAGGGGCCGCGGCGGCGGGAACGGAAAAACTGGCGGCCGCTGCAACCTGCTCGGGCTGCACCGCAATGACTGGGCGCGGGGAGAGCGCACGCCGTTCGCGCACCGGCGCCGGTGCCGGTTTGGGGGTGATGACGGGCTCGGTGGACATCGGCATCGGTGCCGGCGGCGCAACCGTATTGACCAGGCGAACCAGTACCGTCGCCGGCGGCGGGATTTCCAGTTGCCCGAGCGTCGGCGCCAGCGGGTAGAGCAGAACCGCCAGATGCAGCGCAATCGCGATGGCGAAAAAACGGCCGCTCCGCCGCCATTCGGGGATTTCCGGGGGGAGTTCCAGCATCGCGCGGTTCATCCGCGAATTTTAACGTCTTGCGGCAACCAGGGTGCCTCAACAACCCGATGGGGCGCCAATCTGAAAACTGCGGGTTGCATGCACACCCGCGATGCGGAGTGGTGACAGGATACGTTCTCGCTCGAACGTCTTGATGATCCGCGAGATGGTTTCGAAGCGGAGGTCGGTGATGTCGGCAATATCCTGACGGGTCGGCAGGATAACGCGCCCGGCGCCATCTGCCAGCAGCCTGATCAGGCCGAGTACGCGGTCGGCCGCTTGCCCGCCGCGCAGGGCAACGAGGTCGGCTGACCGGCGTTGGGCCAGGGCGAGTGATTCGAGCAGTGTTTCCCCGGCTGGGTTGCCAGCACCTTCGGGCCACGGGGTCAGACAGCATTGGGTCAGCGCGCTGGCGCTGAAAGTATAGACACCAAAAAGCAGGGTTTCGCAACCGAGAATATCGCCCTTGATCGCCAGGCTGGCGAACGTCGCTTCACCGCCCTTGCCCGTCGTATCGAGCCGGACGACCCCGTGGCTGACCCTCCAGGCCAGGCCTTCGCTACCCGCCGGATAAATGGGCTGGCCGGCAGGGAGTTGTTTGGCGGCACGGGTCATTGGCGGACCGTTACGGTCGACCGTCGAAAAACGGTGCATTTCGATTCCCAGATACGAAAGTGCAACAAGCCCCGAACACGCTCGGGGCTTGCTGGTGCGACAACTCCGGTGCCCGGTCAGAACTTGAAGTTGACGCCGGCGTAGAGCGAACGGCCCATACCGGGAACGGCGATGCCCCAGGGAATGCCGTTGAGCGACATGGTCGTTCCCTGACCGGTGTAGGCGCCCCCGAGCGGCATGTAATAGAACTTGTCGAAGAGGTTCTCGATGCCGAAATCGATGCGCGCCTGCTTCCAGGCATAGCTGGCGCGCAGGTTGGTCAGCCCGTAACCCGCCGTCGTGATTTCGTTGCGCACGTCGGAAACGTCATTCTTGCCCTGCACCAGGACCAGCTCGACCGCGTTGTCCCAGCCACCGGTCTGGTGCGTCACTGCCAGCTTGCCATTAAGCGGCATGATGTTATACAGGCCGTCATTGGTATCGAGGTTCTCGCCGTGGGTGTAATTGAGCAGTCCGGTGAACCCGAACTCGCCGATACCGGTCTTGGCCAGCGGCATGCGCCCCGAGAGATCGAGGCCATAGAGCGCCGCCTCCTGGTTGGCGTATTGCAGCACGACGAACTTGTTGGTCGTCGTCTGATTGACCGGCGTGCAAGAAGCGCCGACCGGGCAGCGGATGGCGTCGATGTAGTCGTTGACCCGCGTGTAGTAGGGTGTCGCCTTGAGTTCCCAACTGCGGTCCGCGGCATGCCAGTCGAAGGTGGCGGCGACGGTATACGCCGTTTCCGGCTTGAGATCGATGTTGCCGATGTAACCGTTGCCGTCGCCGACCATGTTGTTCATGACCGCCGCCATCGACCAGGTGGACCAGGTGTAGCGCTGGTAGAGATTCGGTGAACGCACCTTGCGCGCCAAG
>Ga0105093_10000834_pt1 | contig 11655 bp, 11 predicted proteins | sample PPLLak3March2015_2_FD_79111 | JGI IMG/M metagenome (GOLD analysis project Ga0105093, IMG submission 79111) | Freshwater sediment microbial communities from Prairie Pothole Lake near Jamestown, North Dakota, USA - PPLs Lake P8 Core (3) Depth... | ecosystem: Environmental > Aquatic > Freshwater >... | reverse complement strand
GCGTTCTTCTGGCGACGAAGAATCTCCCATATTTTGCGCCTAGACTCTTCGCTCGCAACGAACGCTCGCTCACATCGTCCCGATGTCCTTCGGGAGAGTGACATGAGAATCGTGATTTACTGAATTTAGAAGAATAGAAACAGGTCTCGAACTAAAATTTCCCTAAACAATGCTGAAAGCTGCTAATTACCTAAATTTCGCCCGAAATAAAGACACGATGCCGGGTTAGAGCGAAAAAAAGTGATAGGCTAATCTGTATCCAAACCAGGCAGTTCGATACAGGAGGCCTATCACCATGAACGAGTCTATCATTGTTAGCACAGAGGTCAAGCAGTACTTTTCTGCTCGCACCACGTTGGCGGCACTTGGTATGAAAGTATGTGAGATGAAATTGTTCGAACCGATCGACCAGGAAGTCAAAATTGCACAGAAGAAGGTCAAATACACACCGATCGAGAAATTGATGGATGCTGAGATTGCTATTCTGGCAGGAGCGCATGGCATGGTAGAGATCAACAAGCGCGTGCGACCAGAGCGGGGCTTGCAGGCTGCCTTTGGGCGCGATGGCTGTGCCGAGCAATCGGTGGTGCAAGACACGTTGGATGGGTGCACCGAGGAGAATGTTGTTCAAATGCAGGCAGCACTGGATCTGATCTACCGTCAACACAGTCAGGGCTATCGCCATAACTACAAGAAAGGCTGGCAGTTGCTGGATGCGGATATGACTGGTCGCCCCTGTGGAAAGAAAGCTGCTTTTGCCACCAAGGGCTACTTTGCCAAACAACGCAACCGGCGTGGGCGTCAGGAAGGCTATCTGATCGCCACGCACTATGAGGAGATCGTGGCAAAACAGCTTTTCGATGGGGGGACCCAGCTGACCAAAGCTCTGCGCCCTCTGGTCGAAGCTGCAGAAAAGACCTTGGGATTGGAGCAGGATGAAGAAAAACGACAGCGTACCATTTTGCGGATGGATTCTGGGGGTGGCAGCGTTGACGAGGTCAACTGGGTTTTGCAGCGTGGCTATCAGTTTCATGGCAAGGATTACTCGGGGACGCGTGCTCAGAATCTGGCTGAGAGTGTGGTCGCATGGTTTGATGATCCTCGCTGTCCGGAACGCCAGGTCGGTTGGGTGACGGAAAAGGCTGAGCTTTACTGCCGCCCGGTCAAACGCATTGCGGTACGTTGCCGCAAGAACAATGGACACTGGGCCATCGGGGTGCTTCTTTCGACTTTGTCTGCTCAGAATGTACTGGAACTCACTGACCAGACACTTGCCAAAGCCAGTGACCCGCTGGCCGTTTTGCTGGCTTATGTCTACTTCTATGACCAAAGAGGTGGTGGCGTTGAAACCGAGATCAAGGAAGATAAGCAAGGCTTGGGAAGCTCCAAACGCAACAAGAAGCGTTTCGTTGCTCAGTACATGCTGACACTCCTGGAAGCCTTGGCTCACAACCTCCTGGTCTGGGCTCGAAGCTGGCTGGCTCCCCTGTGCCCAAAAGTGGCCCAATTTGGAATGCTCCGCCTGGTACGAGATGCTTTCCACTTGAATGGCTTGATCGTGCTGGATCAGACTGCGCATGTCCGTAAAATCGTTTTCAATCGGGCTGACCCTTTGGCTGAAGAGTTGCATGCCGGTTTTTCTGCTCTAATCACCCAAAAGCAAGTTGCCCTTATTTTGGGCGAAACTTAGGTAGGTAAGAATATGAGTTAGAAAAAACGGCCTGGAAAGGCCTGCAAGGAAAATCAATGCCCCTGGTCAACCTGAAAACCATCTTGGACAGGGCCTACCGCAACCAATACGCAGTAGGCGCATTCAACATCATCAACCTGACCTTCCTGGAAGCAATTATCGCAGCCGCACAAAAGCAGAATTCCCCAGTCATTTTGAATATCGCCGAAGTCCATTTCCCCTTTGTGACTCTGGAAAACATCGTGCCGGCCGCCAAAATGATCGCCGAACGAACAGCCATCGAAGTCGCACTCAATCTGGATCATGGCCTCACGATGAAAGCCATCCAAAAAGCAATAGACCTGGGCTTCACCTCCATCATGTTCGATGGTTCCCACCTGGATTACCCCGAAAACATCCAACAGACGCAGGCCGTGGTCGCGATGTGTCGTCCGCAGGGCATTTCGGTCGAAGCAGAACTGGGCGCGGTCGGCGGCGAAGAAGGCGGCGGACTGGTCGGGAGCGCCGATCCCTCCCGATACACGGATGTCGATCAGGCTCTGGAATTCGTCCGCGAGACGGGCATCGACGCGCTGGCGGTCGCTATCGGCAATTCCCACGGCAAATACAAAAGCGAACCCTGCCTGGACTTCGACCGGCTACAGGCCATCCGGGATGCAACCGGTATCCCGTTGGTGCTGCACGGCGGCTCTGGAATCTCAGCTGACGACTTCCGCAAAGCCATCTCACTGGGCATCGCCAAGATCAACTTCTTCACCGGCATGTCGCAAACTGCGCTGAACGCCATCCGTGCCTATCTCAACCAGGGACAAGAGACCTATAACGACTACCCGGTTATGATCAACCAGGTCAAAGCCGCGGTTTGCGAAACTGTCGAGGAGCAAATGCAAATCTTTGGCAGCGCGGGCAAAGGCTAAAGCATGAAGACGGCGCAGACCCAGGCTGAGATCATCGTTGCCGGGCACATCTGCCTTGACGCGATCCCTACCTTCGAGGGACATACCGGTGACCTGAACAGCCTGCTGGTTCCCGGCAAGCTGGTCAACGTCGGCAAGGTGATCCTGTCCACGGGTGGGTGCGTCGCCAATACCGGCCTGGCCCTGCACCGGCTAGGGATTCCAACGCGCCTGATGGGCAAAGTCGGAGCAGACCAGTTCGGGGAGTCGATCTTGGACATCCTGCGACAACAAGATGAAGCGCTCGCCAACGGCATGATCGTCGATCCCGACTCCGAAACTTCCTATTCCATCGTCATCAGCCCACCCGGCATCGACCGCATCTTCTTCCACAATCCCGGCGCCAATGACACCTTCCAGGCCAGCGACATCCGATTTAAGCAACTGCGCGGCGCCAGATACCTCCACTTTGGCTATCCCCCGCTCATGCAACGGATGTACACGCATCACGGCAGCGAGATGGCCGCTTTACTGGAACGCGTCAAAGCGACCGGCCTGACCACCTCCCTAGACCTGGCTCAACCCGACCCGGAAACCGCTTCTGGCAAAATCGACTGGCCTCGCTGGTTGACGACCGTCCTTCCCCATGTTGACATCTTCCTGCCCAGCTTCGACGAAATCTTGTACATGTTGAAACGTCCGCAATTCGAGGCCAATAGACAAGACTGTCTCAATCCGAACAAGTTAGCGTATTTGGCTGATAAACTATTGGAAATGGGCGCCGCCATTGTGGTATTCAAACTGGGCGATAAAGGCCTGTACCTGAAATCGACACCTGACATGGTGCGTCTCGAAGCCATAGGCGCAGGCCAGCCCGCAGACCTGAAAGCCTGGCAGGGCATCACAGCCTATACACCCTGCTTCAAATGCAACGTGGTCGGCACTACCGGCGCAGGTGATTGCACTATTGCTGGCTTTCTGGCCGCCATCAGCAAAGACTTGCCTCCCAAAGACGTCATGACCTACGCTGTTGCTGTCGGCGGCTTCAACGTCGAAAGCGCCGACGCTACCAGCGGAATCCCGAGCTGGGACATCGTAAAAACTCGCATCCAAAAAGGCTGGGAAAAGCAGTCACCCGCGTTTCAAGTCTAGCCACCACGGTATCATCACCCCACTGAAAATACATATAAAAAAGACAGCCGCTCATAACACGACTGTCTCTCTTTTCATCATTGGCGCACGGCCAATCGGACTAAACCCCTCAGACGCTGCCGGTGCTGCAATAGGCAGCCGAGCTCGATCCAAGCGAGAGCGAAGCGCCATCACCCCCCGCCTTCGATGCAAAAGTGGACATTTTCTTCCGCACCTGCTCGCTTCCACAGGATGGGCAAACGACGCCATCGGTACTGAATCCAAAAATCAGTTCCTCGAAGGGTTGCTCACAATCTTTGCACACAAATTCAAAGATAGGCATATCTGCTCCTTTACATAGAGATTCCAAGTATCCTCTCAAAAAGAGGGGGGAAGTGGGGTGTTTTGGGCGTGCTTCGCACGCCCAAAACACCCCACACCCGCTTTATTGAAATGATACGACTCTAAGTCATTGGATGCAGGAGCAGGAAAAAAGTTGCATCAATGATTTGTCCAGTACGCCAGCAGGGCAAACAGACTTACACCTGCATAACTGGCAACCAGATCGATGAGCGACATCGTCCGGGCCGGGAACAGGGATTGGCTCCATTCTTCCAGTCCGATAACAATGGACAAGAGCAGGCTGACGGTCAGGATAACTCGCGCAGAATCCCGCTTGGGGAGCAGGATCAGGGCGCTTTTGTTCAGGAGAAAACTCAGGATTCCGAACAGGATGAAATGTCCCACCTTATCACCGCCTGGAAAGCGGTAAAGCCTATATAGCGCGAATGGCAGACTGTCCGTATTCGCGCCAACAATAATGGCAATTATGAACAGCGCAAACACCAGGGTACTGACGATCAACTTGCGATGGATGACGGCTCGACCTGTTTCCGGTTAGCAAAATGCTCGATAAGCAGGACAAAGACGATACCCAAAGCCACAAAAAAGAGCGCCAGGGCCACTTCGCCGGTAAAAGCAGTTGGAATGAAATTCGTTTCCTGCACGATCACATCGTCGACCATCTCGAAGGACTTCCACGGCCATACTTTGCGAAGAGCGCCTATCATAAAACCAGTCAGGGTACCAACCACCAGGTCGTGTTTTTCGCGCAACAACCAACGCAGCAGGCGCGCAAAACCGACCAGCCCGAATACGGCTCCCAGAACAACGATGGCTATGGAGGTGATCTCAAGGGCAACGACTGCGGCAAGGATATAGCGATACTTACCCAGCAAGACCAGAATGAACGCGCCGGAAATGCCCGGCAGGATCATGGCGCAAATCGCCAGCGCCCCGCTCAGGAAGAGAAACAAGGGGGTGTGCGGCGTTTCAGAGGGACTTAAACCGACCAGGATATATGCCCCGATCGCCGCCGCCAGCGCCGCAAGGAGATTGACAGCATTCCAGCGGGCAACTCGCTTACGGACAACAACGATCGATGCAACGATCAGCCCGAAGAAAAATGCCCATAAAAATGATGGGTGGGTTTCCAGCGCCCAATGCAGCCCCTTCGTCAAAGTAAGAATCGCAGCAGCAATGCCTAACCCGAGCGCCAGCAAAAAACGCCAGGGAAACTCTCGAAAGGCCTCACGCCAACGCAATGTCAAAATGTGACGGATAAATTCGAGGCTGATAGCATTGATGGCGGAAAGCAACTCCTCGTAAATTCCGAGGATGAACGCCATCGTGCCACCCGAGACGCCCGGCACAATATCAGCTGCGCCCATAAAAAACCCACGCGCACTGATCCAAAAGTAATCCAGCGCTGTTCGTTGTTTCACTGTGTTGCTGCTTTTACTTTTTCAGAGCGGGATTTCCATGCTTCATAAAAGACCGGGATGAGCGAAATCAGGATGATCGCGATGATCACGAACTCGAAGTTCCTTTGCACAAACGGCAGGGTGCCAAAGAAATAGCCCGCGAAGGTAAATAACGGCACCCACACGATGCCACCGATCACATTGTAGGAAAAGAAATACCCGTAAGACATCTTGCCAACACCTGCCACGAAGGGCGCGAAGGTGCGGATGATGGGCACAAAGCGTGCCAGGAAAATGGTCTTGCCGCCATGCTTCTCGAAGAAGGCGTGCGTGCGGTCGATGTACTCCTTCTTCACCCAGCGGCTGCCATAGGCGCGTTCCCCCACAAAGTGCCCAATCCAATAGTTGACCGTGTCTCCCAGGACCGCTGCCACGGTAAGCAGGCCCACCAACAGATATACATTGAGCGCTTCTCCCATCACGGGTGAAGCAAACGTGCCGGCGGCAAAGAGCAGCGAATCGCCCGGCAGGAAGGGCGTGACCACAAAGCCGGTCTCCATGAAAATCACGAAGAATAGGATGGCGTACGTCCAGGTGCCATACTGGCTGATGATGTTGGCCAGATGCTCGTCCAGGTGCAAAAACAGATCGATCAGGTAAGTGATTAACTCCATAGTTCTCTCTCTAGGTAGGATAGCAAAGGCCGATTATACCCTGTTCTCGCCATCCGAGAAGGTGCCCGGCCCTAACCTAATCCGGTTGATCCAATCCACTCCTACCAGCAGAATCAGGCTGCCCGGTATGGACAGGCCCAGGTCGAGCCCGCCCAACGAGAACAAAGACCAACCCCGCCATATACCAATAAAATGTCCCAGCGCAAAACCGATCCAACTCAAGAGCAGATTCAGGAACAGCCTGCCAGGCCCGCCACCTCGGATCAGGTGATACAACGCCCCCAGCAGGCTGGCGATCAGAAAGGCGAAGATGAGTGTTGGAATTGTCATGGATTACCTTCATTCAGCATTTTGGTTATACGCAAAACTAGATGATGATCCCACCGCCAACGAGGAGATCGTCAGTATAGAAGACCACTGCTTGCCCTGGCGTGACGTCCCTCTGCGGCGCATCGAAACGGACCCTGGCCTGCTTCCCGCCTGCGAGGGGCACCACCTGTGACCAGGCTTCCTTGGACGTATAGCGGATTTTGACTTCAGCGCGGAAAGGCTCTTTCGGCGCTTCGCCAGATATCCAATTGACATCATCGGCGACCAATTCAACCGTACCGAGTTCGTCCGCTTCACCAACGATCAGAGTGTTCGTAGCTGCATCCTTGCCCAGCACGTACAGCGGCACAGGCGAACTCACGCCCAGTCCCTTGCGCTGACCGATGGTGTAGTTCGCCAATCCGTTGTGTTGACCCAACGTTCTGCCATCGCGCATGACGATTTCACCTGGCACGAGCATTTCCGCCGCGTTGCGCTGAATGAAATTGCGATAGTCATCACCGGCCAGGAAGCATAAGTCCTGGCTGTCAGGGCGCCCGTACACAGGAAGATTCAAAGATTCAGCCATCTGGCGGATTTCTGACTTGGGATACTCCCCCACCGGGAAGAGCGCCCTGGCCAGTTTTTTCTGATTTAAAACATGCAAAACATACGACTGGTCTTTGGATGGGTCAACTGCACGTAAAAGTTCATGCTGTCCATCATCTGTTGTCCGTTTTCTCACGTAGTGCCCGGTGGCCATAAAGTCCGTGCCGAGGGCCAGAGCATGCTCGAGCAAAAACGTCCAGCGGATCTGGCGGTTGCACAGCAGGCACGGATTGGGCGTGACCCCGGCCGCGTAGCCATCCAGGAAATATTGCACGACGGTTTCACGGAAGATTTCCTTGGCATCCACTACGTAAAAGGGGATATCCAGTTTTGCCGCTACACGACGCGCCAGCGCCATCGAGTCGGGGGTGCAGCAGCGGTTGGAATCTTCCTTGCCCGGCTCCGACCACAAGCGCAGCATCATGCCGATGACCTCATGGCCCTGCTGTTTTAGCAAGGCCGCTGAAACGGAGGAGTCTACGCCACCGGACATGGCTACAACAACTTTTGCCATTAATTTCACCGGAGATAAACGGAGATGAATGGGATGGGTTCAGATGAACTACTCATCGTTTTGCGTATTTCCAGGTATGTGTTTTCCAAGTTGGTGATGGGTGAAGACGGCGAATTTGCGTCTTCGGCGTACCGAAATTGATGAGAAGACAGGCAGGTAAATCAGAAGCACGTAAATAGTTTAGCGTTTGCATCATGTGATCATCGTTCAGAGATGTTACCGACTTTAGCTCAACCAGAACCAGATTCTCAACTAACATGTCAACATAAAAGTCACCAACGACAATACCATCATAAACTACTTTGATTGGATGTTGCTGAACGACAACCAAACCATCTTTTCTCATCTCGTGCGCATGTGCATTCTCATAAACCTTCTCCACAAACCCAATCCCCAAATTGTTACTCACCTTATGAGCGGCACCAATGATTCTTTCTGTGATTGCGTCCAATTCCACCTTGTCCATGAGACTCCTCGTTCATCAAACTAATAACGTTTATCTCCGTTCATCCCCGGTTAATTCCTCGCACCTTCTCAACCAAAGAAGGAAGGTTATTCAAAAACGAATCAACATGCTCAACAGTAGTCCCATTGCCAAGCGTGACGCGCAGGGAGCCAAGCCCCCATTCGCGGGAGAGCCCGATCGCGGACACAACTTCACTGGGCTCAGGGTTGCCCGTTTTACAGGCCGAGCCGGACGAGCAGGCAAAACCGGCCGCATCCAGCATTTGCAGGAGCAGGTTGCCATCCACATTTTTGAAGGCAAACGAAGCATGGTTCGGAAGGCGGGCTTCGGGATGACCAGTCAGACGGGAATCGGGAATTTCTTCCAGAACAGTGCCGGTGATACGATCACGCAATGGCTTAACGTGGGCAATACGCTCTTCGCGCTCTTCCACCGTCAGGCGCAGGGCTTCGGCGAAACCAACGATATAGGGCACGTTGGACGTCCCTGCTCGCAGGCCAAATTCCTGCCCACCGCCCGTCAGATGCGGGAGTAGTGGTGTGCCCTTACGGACGTACAATGCGCCAACGCCTTTTGGCCCGTAGAATTTGTGCCCGCCGAGGGAGATCAGATCGGCACCCAGTTCGGTCACATCGACCGGCAGATATGCCGCCGCCTGGACCGCATCGGTATGAAACAAAGCGCCATGTACATGGCAAATCTCGGCAATTTCTTTAACAGGGTTAATTGTGCCAATCTCGTTGTTGGCATACATAACCGAGACAATGGCAGTATTGTCACAAACCGCTTTCTTGACCGTTTCCGGCCTGACCATGCCGTACTCGTCCACCTCCAGCCATTCGAGGGGATAACCGGAATGCGCGGCAAGCCCTTCAGCCGTCTTGCTGACGGCGTGGTGCTCGGTTTGGGCGGTCAGAATCCATTTGCGGCCTGTTTTTTCGGATATGGCCTGGACTGCGCCGCGCAAGGCCAGATTGTCCGATTCGGAACCGCAGGAGGTGAAGATGACTTCGTCCGGGCGGCAATGGATGGCTGCAGCGACGGTTTCGCGGGCTTCTTCCACGGCGGCCTCGGCGCGCTGTCCATAACGATGCACAGATGACGGGTTCCCGAACGATGCGCAGAAATAGGGCAACATCACGTCCAGGACGCGGGAGTCTACCGGGGTAGTAGCAGCATAATCCAGATAAATCATGTCCATGATTATACCTGCTCGCGCTTGCTTATTTCGAGGGTTAAAAAACAATCCAATTTATGAGGAAAATTTACGTTCAGTATTCCGTTTCGCGGCTGAGAACCAGCAAAGTCAGATAGGTTGTACGGCCGATATCATACAATTTAGCCGAATCGATGATGGCAACCGTATCTTTGGGGGTATGCGCCAGCGAATCCGAACCATCCCAGGAAATGGACAGGGTCATCGCATCGCGCCCGCCAAACGCCGTAGGGAGAGGTAACCCATAATGCGGGTTTCGCCCACGTGTGGTAGTCGGCAAGTTATAGCGGCCCGCCGCTTCCTGGAAGAGCTTGACCAGGCGATAACTGCTGTCATTGCCCAGGTTGATCGAACTCCCCGTCCCATAACCAACCCCAGAAAGCTCGATGACCGTCTCCACAGTCAACTCGCTCGCACCGGGACGCGCATTAAGCACATTGACTACACTCAAGCCTTCCTGGCGTTCCCCGCCTGCCCAGGCAACGAATAAAACTGTCTTATCGGGTTGATAGGCGCTTTCTTTCATCAAGCGCGCCAGTTCCAGCATCATAGCCACACCGCTGGCATTGTCATTTGCGCCAGGATAAACCGTATCCGTCAAGTCGGTACCCAGGCCATCGTAATAGGCACTGACAATGATAATCTGTTCTTCCATCCCCATGAAATGTCCCTGCCCGGGAATAACACCCATCACGTTGATGTACTTTTCATCGAGAAAGTTATCTGCCCTGCGCGGCTGCAGTGACATGCTCACCTGGGTCCCTTCTGCGGTCAACTGCATCTGACCCGGTTCCAGGGTTTCCCGGAGGGCATCCAGTTCCGCCAGGCTACTGCTGGCCGTTTGTAGTAAGGAATCGGCCACTTCAGGAGAGATGAGCATATATGGTTTAACTGTGCGGTTTTGTGATCCCGGTGGCCCAAACACCAATACATTGTATGGATACACCTCCCGGTGGTCCAGCGAGAGGTTCTCATCTGCAATTACCAGAATCCCCTTCAACTGTTGTGGGTTGACCTTCTCAATATCCTCGGCACGTACGATCACGATGTGATCCATAGCTGCGCTGTTGCTCAATCCATACTCGTCGTTCAAGGATGGATCCAACGTCGGGCCATAGGCGACACCCATGATGGGAGCCTCTTCATCTCCGTACATTCCAGCAGAACGGGCAAACTCGGTAAAATCGCGCTTGTAGGTCAGTTGCTTGAGAGGCTGGCCGGATTCATCCAAAATGGTCAGCGTGGGGGTCTCAAATAGATGTATACGTGGTTGCACCAAATGCTGTAAATAAGTGTTATGTTCTCCGGCAGGGAAAATGCCAATTTCTGACATGCGATAGGCAATGTATATAGCTGCCATGGTCGCACCAGGCATGCCCGTCTCGCGTCCTTGCATCTGAGGAGAAGACAAATTCTCGATATCCTGCATAACGCGCTTTTCGTCGAATTTCAAGCCTTCCGGGCGATAAACGTTCAATGGCACTGACGATTGTAGAACCAGGGCTACGACCACTGCGAGGCCAACTGCCACAATTAGTGTATAGCGGTTGAATAAACGACTTAAGTTAGAGTAGGTGTCATCTAGGAAGCGGCGCAGTCCCTCCCCAAACAGGTTGAAGGTCATGATAGTAAGGAACACTGCCAGGCCGGGATATAAGGCCATCCATGGATAGCTGCGCCAGTACTGGCGCACGTTTGCGATCAAAGCCGCCCATTCGGGTACGTCCGAGTAGAAGGCTATGACCGGCATCATACGCCCTGCCTCACCGATCATGGCCCTGAACCCGCCACCCATGAAGATATTCAGGTAACCCAACTCGGCCAACAGCATCAAGACCCCACCCATTTCCAGGGCAGCCAGGACGATCAGCGAATTCACCAGATTCGGGATGATGTGCCGCACTAATATCTGATCGGGGCGTGAACCAACCGAGCGGGCCGATTCGATAAACAGTTGCGGCTTCAAAGTAATGACCTGTCCGCGTACAAATTGCGCCACTTCGCCCCACCCCACCACAGATATGGCGACGATGAAGACCCACATACCTTGTTGAATGCCCAGGGCCTGGATCAAGATCATGGCAAACAACGTGACCGGGAAAGCCGCCCATACACCCACTGCACCAGTGACCAGCCGGTCGAACCAGCCGTCTCGCTGCCAGCCCGCCAGGATCCCCAAGGTTGCACCCAGTAGCAGGCGCGCCAACATTCCAAAGAAAGCCAGCGTCAACGTCCGTTTGCCGCCCGCCAGAACGAGCGCCTGAATATCGCGCCCGATGTGATCCGTCCCCCAGGGAAAGATCGAAGACGGCTTATAAGGCGGCGCGCCGATCTTGCCGTCAATCGACATGACGCCGTGGGCCTGGTATGGATTGGCAGAGGTAAAG
>Ga0105093_10000832_pt1 | contig 11673 bp, 10 predicted proteins | sample PPLLak3March2015_2_FD_79111 | JGI IMG/M metagenome (GOLD analysis project Ga0105093, IMG submission 79111) | Freshwater sediment microbial communities from Prairie Pothole Lake near Jamestown, North Dakota, USA - PPLs Lake P8 Core (3) Depth... | ecosystem: Environmental > Aquatic > Freshwater >... | reverse complement strand
CGGCCTGTCCCGCAAGTACAGCATCCCCCTGCTGGAACTGTTGGACAGCCTCGGCGTCACCCGCCGCAAGGGCTCTATCCGGGATATCCTCAAATAGCTATCTTTATTTCGTAAGCCCTTCGCCGGCGGCGAGGCTATTTCGTCTCTTCGCCTTCGGGCTTCTCTGCGGCGGCCTCGTCCTGGGGCTCTTCCTCGGCCTTTTCTTCCGGAGCCTCGCCCTCCTGCTCTTCGGGCTTCTTCTTGAGGGCCGTCTTGAGCAGGTCGGCGAAGATACCGAACTTGGGCTCTTCTTTCTTCGGGGCGGGCTTGAATTCTTCCTTCTTCTCCCGCTTTTCCCGGGCGGCCCGCTGTTCGAGGCTCACGTCCTCTTTTTTTTCCTTGACCGCGGCCAGGGCTTCCTGGACGGATTCCTCTTCGACGATCTTCTCTTCGATGACCCGGCGCTCGCTCTTCTTCGGCCGGGCCCCCTTGTCGCCTTCGGTCTTGGGCTTCCTCTTCTTGAAGCCCTTGTCCTTCTTGGCCGCCCCCGGCTCGGGCGGCGGCTGCGGCACCTGCTGAGGAGCGACGGGCTCTTCTTCGAATCCGGTGCCGGGCTCGGGCCCGAGGAGTTCCTCGGCCACGGCCTCGAGGGCCGCCTCTTCCGGCGTATAGGCCTCCGGAGCGGCCTCCTCGTAACCCTCGGGATAAGCGCCTTCGGCGGCCTCCTCCTCGGGGACGAAGGGCTCGTGGTAGGTGAAGACGCCCTTTTTCTTGTCGGACTTGGTGAATTCCGGCGAGTTGACCAGGACGTACTCGACGTCCTCCTGGGTCGTCTGGCGGACGAGGTCGATGAGGTGGTAGGCCCGGAGGAAGTGCAGGGAGCGGGCGGAGGTGGCCAGGATGGGGTCGCTGAAGATGGTGACGACGAAATCCCGGAGGTCGAAGCCCTCCCGGGTCGCGGTCAGGGGCAGGAGGCGGCTGAGCGTCTCCCTCTCGATGTAGATGATCTTGTTGGGCTCGGCGAACGTGTACCCTTCTTCGCCGTTGTCCACGAATTCGTCCCGCTCGGCGTCGTACCCGAGCCGGATGACGGACATCTTCTTCTTGGATTTCTTGACCCAGAACTTGAACGTCGCGGGGCCCGTCCGCTCCATGGTCAGGCTGGCGCCCTGGGGAATGTTGAACTGCGCGTAGAAATCCTGGAGGCCCAGGAAGAAGTTCTCGTTCGGATAGTAGTAGAGCGTGTAGGTCCGGCCCTCCCCCTCGGAATCGGTGAAGGCGTACTCGCGGGCGTGCGAGAGCGTCTTGCCCAGGCTGCGGGGGATCTTGATGCCGCCCGAGACGATCTCGCGCCAGGTCAGGTAGACCTTGATGGGGAAGTCCTGGACGATGCTCATCTCCGGCTTGTCGAGCTCGTCGAGCTCGGGCACCTCGGCCATGGGGGCGGCCACGGCCAGGTTCTCGGGCAGGGCGTTGAGGATCGACTTGAGGAGCCACTTGCCCCAGCCGGCGTCGGAAAGGAGGATGAACTCCTTCCTGTGCTTCTTCTCGAGCAGGGCGCTCAAGCTCAGGCAGGTCAGGTCGAAGATGTCCGACGAGGCTTCGAGGCCGAAGAACTTCCGGACCAGGTCCTCGGTCGCGGCCGATTGGCCGGTGGCGACGAAGTCGGCCTCGATCTCCTTGACCTTCTCCGCGGGGATCTCGACCTTCTTCGCCGTGAGGTGCCAGAAGTCGTTCCAGCTGAAGACGTTCGGGTCCTTGGCCAGCCGGAGGCGCAGGTTCTTCTCGAGCGTCCGGAGGTCCCGCTCGGTCATGGGCAGCTCGGTCAGCCGCGGGTCGTCGCCCTTGGCCATGATCTCGACGGTCTGGTCGCGGCCCTCGCAGTTCGCGGGCAGGAGGACCTGGGTCCGCGTTTTCTTCATATACTCGACGTATTTTCGGAAGACGCCGCCCCCGGGGTAGTCGACCTCGAGCATGTCGCAGCCGAAATGCGGCGAGTGCGTCTTGGCGACGACCTTGAGGATGACCCGGCCCTCGAAGTGCTCGACGGACTTGCTGCCGACGGTCAACGGCTCGCTGTAGTCCTTCTCGATGAGGTCGCCGACCTCGTAGCGGGCGTCAGGGTCGTACTTCTTGACGTCCTGCGTCCGCTCGGCGGCCGTCTTTTCGAAGGCCAGCTTGCCGGCGAGGTCGTGGGTCGACCGGGGGGCGGGGCTCCGCTCGAGCTCCCGCTCGACGAGAGCGAGGTCCTCGTCGGAGACCGTGGTCAGATTGGTCGGTTCGGCGTTCATATCAGTCCTTGTCCCCCATGAGCGCGATGAGCACGGCCTTCTGAGCGTGGAGCCGGTTCTCGGCCTCGTCGTAGACGACCGAATACGGCGCGTCGATGACCTCGTCGGTGACCTCGTCGCCGCGGTGGGCCGGCAGGCAGTGCATGAACAGGGCGCCCGTGTTGGCGTGGGCCATGAGCTTGGCGTTGACCTGGTAGGGAGCGAAGATGCGGGCCCGGGCCTCCTTCTCCGATTCCTGGCCCATGGACGCCCAGACGTCCGTGTAGACGGCGTCGGCGCCGGTCACGGCCTCCTCGGCGGAATTGGTCAGGGTCAGGGTGAAGCCCGTGTCGCGGCCGTCCTCGCGGGCCCACTGGACGACTTGCGCCTTCGGCTCGTAGCCGGGCGGGGTGGCCACGGCCATCTTCGTCCCGCCCCGGGCGGCGGCCAGCATCAGGCTATGGCAGACGTTGTTGCCGTCGCCGACGTAGGCCAGCTTGAGGACGGAGAGGGCGCCCTTGTGCTCGCGCAGGGTCTGGAAGTCGGCCAGAGCCTGGCAGGGGTGCGACAGGTCGGTCAGGGCGTTGATGACCGGGATCCTGGTGCTGGCGGCGAGGTCGACCGCGATCTGATGGCCGAACGTCCGGATCATGATCCCGTCGACCCAGCGCTCGAGGTTCTTGCCGATGTCGTAGGCGCCTTCGCGGCTGCCCATCTGGATGTCGGAGGGGGCGAGGTAGATGGCCTCGCCGCCGAGGCGGAGCATGCCGGCCTCGAAAGTCATCCGCGTGCGCAGGGACGGCTTCTGGAAGATCATGGCCAGGATCTTGTTCTTGAGCGCCTTGCGGTACTTGTCGGGGTGCTTCTTGACCTCGTCGGCCTGGTCGAGCATCCGGCCGAACTCGTAAACGCTCAGGTCGCGGATGGACAGGAAATCTTTTTGCATCGCGGTTGCCTCCTAGGCTGACGCGCAGATCCGGGTCCCCGACCGGTTGATCAGCGCGGCTTTCAGATGAGTGTCCTTGGTGATGAGGACCTCGCGGCCGCCGGCCTCGATGTACTCGATCGCGGCCCGGATCTTGGGCCCCATCGACCCCGGCGGGAACTGGCCGTCCGCCAGGTGCCGGCGGGCCTCGGCCACGGTCAGGACGGGGGCCTCGGCCTGGTCGGGCTTGCCGAAATTGAGGAAGACGCGTTCGATGGCGGTCAGGATGATGAACAGGTCGACCTTGACCTCGCGGGCCAGCAGGCTCGCGGCGTAGTCCTTGTCGATGACAGCCTCGACCCCTTCGAAGAGGCCGTTGCCGTTGATGATGACCGGGATGCCGCCGCCGCCGGCGGCGATGACGATGCGGCCGGCCTCGACGAGCTCGCGGATGATCCCCTTGGGGACGACGTCGATGGGCTTGGGCGAGGCGACGACCTTGCGGTAGCCCCGGCCGGCGTCCTCGACCATCGTCCAGCCCTTCTCGCGGGCCAGCTGCTCGCCCCGGAATTTCGAATAGAACGGGCCGACGGGCTTGGTCGGATTGGCGAAGGCCGGGTCGTCCTTGTCGACGACGACCTGGGTGACGAGGGAGGCGACCTCCTTGTCGATGGAGCGGCGCCGCAGCTCGTTGACCAGGGCCCGCTCGAGCATGAAGCCCATGCTGCCCTCGGTCATGGCGTCGCAGACGTCGAGCGTGTAGGGCGGTATCTTGTTGGCCGCCTCCTCCATCTGAAGGAGGAGGTTCCCGACCTGGGGCCCGTTGCCGTGGACGATGATGAGCTCGTAGCCCTTGCGGACGATGTGGACCATGAGCTCGGCCGCCCGGGCGGCGTTCCGCATCTGCTCGCTCTGCAGACCTTTCTGGTCTTCGGGGAGCATGGCGTTGCCGCCGAAGGCGACGAGGGCGATCTTCGGTCTCATCGGGCTCCTAGAACTTCTTGAGGACGTCCTTCAGCGTGGGAGTGCCGACCTCCTCGAGCTCGTAGCCGACGCGGAGGATGGGCTTGGTGACCTTGATGACGCGGGTGATGTCGATGGGCGTGGCGCTGATGACGAGGTCACAGTCGACGGCCTCGATGGTCCTGGCCAGCTCGCGGGTCTGCTTGTCGCCGTAGCCCATGGCCGGCAGGACGTCGGCGAGGTGGTCGTACTTCTCGAACGTCTTCCTGATCGAGCCGACGGCGAAGGGCCGGGGGTCGATGATCTCGGCCGCGCCGTACTTCTTGGCCGCGACGATGCCGGCGCCGTACTTCATGCCGCCGTGGGTCAGGGTCGGGCCGTCCTCGATGACGAGGACGCGCTTGCCGCGGATGCGCTCGCCGTCCTTGACGATGGTCGGGGAGTTGGCCCGGATGATCTTGGCCTTGGGGTTGACCTTCTTGGCGTTGGCCAGGACGGTCTCGATGCCCGCCGGGGTGGCCGTGTCCATCTTGTTGATGACGATGACGTCGGCCCGGCGGAAGTTGGTCTCCCCGGGGTAATAGCTGAGCTCGTGCCCGGCCCGGTGGGGGTCGGCGACGACGATCTCGAGGTCCGACTTGTAGAAGGGGAAATCGTTGTTGCCGCCGTCCCAGAGGATGACGTCGGCTTCCTTCTCGGCCTGGCGGAGGATGGCCCCGTAATCGACGCCGGCGTAGACGATGATGCCCTTGTCGATGTGGGGCTCGTATTCCTCGCGCTCCTCGATGGTGCATTCGTGCTTGTCGAGGTCGGCGTAGGTGGCGAACCGCTGGACCTTCTGCTTGACCAGGTCGCCGTAGGGCATGGGGTGGCGGATGGCTGCGACCTTGCGACCCTTCTTCTGGAGGATCTCGGCGACCCGGCGGCTGGTCTGACTCTTGCCCGAGCCGGTCCGGACCGCGCAGACGGAGACGACGGGCTTGCGGCTCTTGATCATCGTGTCGCAAGGCCCGAGGAGGACGAAGTTGGCCCCGGCGGCCTGGGCCCGGGAGGCCATGTGCATGACGTATTCGTGGGGCAGATCGCTGTAAGCCAGGTGGACGTCGTCCACCTTGTGGGCGGCGATGAGGTTCTCCATCTCGGACTCGGCCTCGATGGGGATGCCTTTGGGGTAGAGCTTGCCGGCCAGGGCCGCGGGGTACTTGCGGCCTTCGATGTCCGGGATCTGCGTCGCGGTGAAAGCCACGACCCGGTAATCGGGGTTGTCACGGAAATAGGTGTTGAAATTGTGGAAGTCGCGCCCCGCGGCGCCGAGGATGAGGACCTTCTTCATGCCGCTTTCTCCTTTGTCAAAGTATGAAAACTTCTCCCTCGAAAAAATCCCGACTCTTCAATTGTCCGAAAAAGAACGTAAAGTATAGCCCAATTAGGCCCTTAAATCAATATAAGAGAAGGCCGAGGGACCGGCCTCGCTTCTTAAGGACTTCTCGGCTCGGGGCGCGCCGCTCCGTCGGGTCGCGGGTTTGGCCCGGCGAGCCAAACCCTCTCGGATCCGGGCCTCGCTCTGCGGAGCGGGGACATGTACTCTTTGTACGTGTCCCCCTGCTCCGCATCCATGCCCGCTTCGGCCCTCCTACGCCCTCCTCCGGGCATCGCCCCGCCGCCGGCAGGGAGCGGACTCCCGGGAGCGACCGTCAGCGCCGGTCCGGAATGACCTGGAGGAGCGGCGCTGGGAAATATCTGGAGCAGTACTCGGCCTTGGGCTTTCGAACATCCAGAGCGGTCCATATTGTTGAAATAGATACAAATAGACAGGGAAGCCTACTTGGGCTTAGAGGCGGGGCGAGGGATCTGGCGGGAGGGGGAGCGCTTCTGGAAGCCTCCCTGGGGATGGGGAGGGGTCGGGGGGCGGCGGGGCTGCTTCCAGGCCGGTTTCTGGCGGCGGTTGATAGGGTGGGGCATGACGGACCTCTAAAGAGTAATGATATCGGCGGCCAGGGTGGCCGGGTCGAGCAGGGCGACGGTGCTCCTGCCCCTGAGCCAGCCCCCGGCCTCGCCGGGATTGACGAGGAGAAGGCCATCGCGGGATTCGACGACCGGGCTGTGGGTGTGCCCGAAGACCACGATGTCGGCGGCCCTGGAAGCGACATAACGGCCGACCGGGATGTCGGAATGGCTGACGAGATAGCGGACCCCGCCGTGGACGAAGGCGAACGGCGCCTCCCTGATCTCGCCCATACCCTGGAAGGCCTTGGCCAGGCCGGCTTTCTCCCCGTCGCAGTTGCCGTAGACGGCCTTGACCGGGGCGCGGAGGCGCCGGAGCGCCTCGACCGTGAAGGGGGCGACGATGTCCCCGGCGTGGATGACGAGGTCACAGCCGGCGTCGTTGAACAGATCGACCGCCTGGCGGACCCGCACCAGGTTGTCGTGGGTGTCGGACAGGATGCCGATCATGGGCGTCACCCCGATTATAGCAAAAGAAGGGCGTCCGGCGGGAAATGAGGGACGGTCCCCCTCGGAGACAGTCCCTCAACCGGGGAAAATAGAAACGTCCCCATTTTCCCCACATTTCACCCATATTGACAGTTCGGGCGGATTTGCTTAATATAGAACGGCTTTTGAGAGTGAAAGATAGGCGCGTAGCTCAGTGGGAGAGCGCTTCCCTGACACGGAAGAGGCCGTGGGTTCAATCCCCTCCGCGCCTACCACGAAATTTCTGCGGTCAGAATTCAAAGAACGACCGGAGCGGCCGGACTTGAATCGCCCGCCTTTTTGGGAATGCACACGAATATGAGCGAGAAGCCGGATATTTCGATCGAGGTCCTGCGCCACAGCGCCGCCCACTTGCTGGCGCACGCGGTCCTCGATCTCTATCCGGGGACCAGGACCGGCGTCGGGCCGGCCGTCGAGACCGGGTTCTACTACGACTTCCTCCGGGACGAGCCTTTCACCCCCGAGGACCTCGAGAAGATCGAGGCCCGGATGAAGGAGATCGCCCGGGCCGACGTCCCCGTCGAGAGGCTCGTCCTGGCCAAGGACGAGGCCATCCGGATGTTCGAGGAGATGGGCCAGCCGCTCAAGGTCGAGCTCATCCGCGAGAAGGGCGACGCCTCCGTGACCGTCTACCGCCAGGGGCCGTTCGCCGATTTCTGCCTCGGCCCCCACGTCACCTCGACCGGCCTCCTCCAGAACGTCAAGCTCCTCTCCGTCTCCGGCGCCTATTGGAAGGGCGACGAGCGCGGCGCCCAGATGCAGCGCATCTACGGGGCCGTCTTCGCCACCCGGAAGGAGCTCGAGGACCACCTGCGCATGCTCGAGGAGGCCAAGAAGCGCGACCACCGCCGGCTCGGCGCCGAGCTCGACCTCTTCAGCTCCAACGACCTCCTCGGGGGCGGGCTCATCCTCTGGCACCCCAAGGGCGCCCGCGTCCGGGCCGTCATCGAGCAGCACTGGCGCGAGCGCCACTGGGCCGGGGGCTACGACATCCTCTTCACCCCGCACATCGGGCGGGCGACCCTCTGGGAGACCTCGGGCCACCTCGGCTTCTACAAGGACAGCATGTACTCGCCGATGGACATCGACGAGCAACCCTACTATCTCAAGCCGATGAACTGCCCGTTCCACATCCAGATCTACAAGTCCCGGATGCGCTCGTACCGGGACCTGCCCCTGCGCTGGGCCGAGCTCGGCACCGTCTACCGCTACGAGCGCAGCGGCACCCTGCACGGCCTCCTGCGCGTCCGCGGCTTCACCCAGGACGACGCCCACATCATCTGCACCCCCGGGCAGATCGAGGACGAGATCCTGCGGGTCCTCGACTTCTCGGTCTCCATCCTGGCCGATTTCGGCTTCACCGACAACAAGATCGAGCTGTCGGTCCGCGACCCGAAGAACCCCGGCAAGTACGCCGGCGACGACGCCCTCTGGCGCCAGGCCGAGGCCTCGCTCGTCAAGGCCCTGGAGACCCGCGGCTATCCGTACGAGCGGATGGAGGGCGAGGCCGTCTTCTACGGGCCCAAGATCGACATCAAGATCAAGGACGCCATCGGCCGGCTGTGGCAGTGCACGACCATCCAGTTCGACTTCAACATGTCCGAGCGCTTCGGCATGACCTACGTCGGCGAGGACGGCCAGGAGCACCGCCCCTACATGGTCCACCGGGCCCTGCTCGGCTCGCTCGAGCGCTTCTTCGGCGTTCTCGTCGAGCACTACAACGGGAGCTTCCCGCTCTGGCTGGCTCCCGTCCAGGCTGTCATCCTGCCGATCGCCGAGCGCCACGAGGCTTACGCCAAGTCCCTGGACGAGAAGCTCCGCGCGGCCGGCCTGCGCTCGTCCGTCGATGTCAGCCGTGAAAAGGTGGGCAAGAAGATCCGCCAGGCCGAGGTCGAGAAGGTCCCGCTCATCCTCGTCGTCGGCGACAAGGAGGTCGAGCGCGGCTCGGCGTCCCTGCGCGTCCACGGCCAGGGGGACAAGGGCGAGATCGAGGTCGCCCGCTTCCTCGAGAAGGCCCTCGAGCTCAACCGCCAAAAAAGTCTTGTCGTGAATTTCTAGAGGAGGACCCGCCATTTTCAAGAGACACGGTTTCTATCCAGCGGTCGCCAAAGCCAAGCCGCACCGGATCAACGAGATGATCCAGGCGCGCGAGGTCCGGGTCATCGACGAGGAGCGTCAGGCCCTCGGCGTCATGCCCACGAGCCAGGCCGTCCAGCTGGCCCGGGACCGCGGCCTCGACCTCGTCGAGATCGCGCCCAACGCCGATCCGCCCGTCTGCAAGATCACGGACTACGGCAAGTTCCTGTACGAACAGCACAAGAAGGACCACGAGGCCAAGAAGCACCAGAAGCAGATCCAGATCAAGGAGATCAAGTTCCGGCCGAAGATCAGCGTCCACGACTACGATTTCAAGATGAAGCACGTCAAGCGCTTCCTCGGCGAAGGCAACAAGGTCAAGATCACCGTCATGCTGCGCGGCCGGGAGAAGCAGAAGCCCGAGCTCGGACAGCAAGTCCTGGACCGCGTCCTCGTCGACGTCAAGGACATGGCGACGCAGGACGGATCGGCGCGAAGGCTGGATTGGGCCGTGTCCGCCCTGTTGGTCCCCACCAAGGTAGGAGGAAAAGATGCCAAAGCTAAAAACCCACAAGGGAGCCCAAAAGAGGTTCAAGGTCACGGCCAAGAAAAAGTTCCTGCACGCCCAGGCGAATAAGAGCCACATCCTGACCAAGAAGACGTCCAAGCGCAAGCGCCACCTGGCCAAGTCGGTCGAGGCCAGCGCGGCCGACCGCAAGATCCTCAGGAGGCTGCTCCCGTACGACCTGTGAGCCCGAGCGCGCACATCCCAAGGAGATCCCCATGCCACGCGTAAAACGCAGCACCAAGCGGCACGACCGCCGCACCAAGGTCCTCGGCCGGGCCAAGGGCTATTTCGGCGCCAAGAGCCGCAACTACCGGACCGCCAAAGAGGCGGTCGAGAAATCCCTGCTCTACGCCTACCGGGACCGGCGGGCCAAGAAGCGCGATTTCCGCAGCCTCTGGATCGTCCGCATCAAGGCCGGGGCCATCGCCAACGGCACGTCCTACAGCCGCTTCATCAGCGGCCTCAAGACCCTCGGCGTCGTCCTCGACCGCAAGATCCTGGCCGACCTGGCCGCCAACGCCCCCGAGACGTTCGCCCACCTCGTCCGGATGACCCTGAAGACCGCGTCCTAGGAGTCCGCCGATGGCGACCCTGAAGGACCGGATCGACGGCCTCCGGAAGACGTTCGAGGAGTCCGCTCTCGAGGCCGCCGACGCCAAGGCCCTCGAGGAGCTCAGGACGGCCTTCCTCGGCCGCAAGCGGGGCCACGTCACCCTGCTGTTCGAGGACCTGAAATCTGTCCCGGCCGAGGAGAAGGGTGGGGCTGGACAGCTTATAAATGAGTTTAAAGAATTTGTTCAGGGGCAACTCCGGACAATCGGGGAAAAGCTAGAACCGGGCGTTCGCTATGGGGCGGGCAGTATACGGACAAAATCGAAATTCGCCGCCGCAGGGACAGTTGTTCCAGGGACGGTTGTTCATCCCGACCTGACCCTGCCCGGACGCAAGCGCTATGTCGGGATGCGCCATCCGCTGACCCTCTTCGAGGAGGAGATCGAGCGGATCTTCCTCGGCATGGGCTTCACCATCGAGGACGGGCCCGAGATCGAGACGGACTACTACAACTTCGAGTCCCTCAACTTCCCCCCGCACCATCCGGCCCGCGACAAGTGGGACACCCTGTTCATCAAGGGCGACCTACTCCTGCGGACCCACACCTCGCCCGTCCAAGTCCGGGTCATGGAGCGGTCCAAGCCGCCCATCCGCATCATCTGCCCGGGCCGCGTCTTCCGCCGGGAGACGCCGGACCCGACCCACCTGCCGATGTTCATGCAGGTCGAGGGCCTGGTCATCGACGAGGGCGTCACCTTCGCCAACCTCAAGGGCACGCTGGAGTACTTTATCAAGGCCCTCTTCGGCGAGAAGATCAAGGTCCGCTTCCGGCCGAGCTTCTTCCCCTTCACCGAGCCCTCGGCCGAGGTCGACATCGAGTGCCTCGTCTGCTCGGGAAAGGACCCGTCGTGCCGCGTCTGCGCCGGGACGGGCTGGAAAGAGATCCTCGGCTCCGGCATGGTCGACCCGCAAGTCCTCAAGAACGTCAACATCGACCCCGAAAAATACTCCGGCTGGGCCTTCGGGCTCGGCATCGACCGCACGGCCATGTTCGCCTTCGGCATCCCGGAGATGCGCTATTTCTACGAGAACGACCTGAGGTTCCTCAGGCAATTCGGGGCCAAATGAAGATCAGCCTGGACTGGATCCGCGAGTATGTCGCCGTCGACATCCCCCGGCCGGAGCTCGTCGACCGGCTGACGATGATCGGCCTCGTCGCCGACACGGCCGCCGAGAAGGACGGCGACCTCATCCTCGACCTCGAGACCTACGCCAACCGGCCGGACACGCTCGGCCACCTCGGCGTCGCCCGTGAGATCGGGGCCATGCTCGGCCTGCCGCTCATCGAGAAGGACTGGCCGGTCGCGGAGCTCGCCGAAGCCACGGCGGACGTCGCCGACGTCCAGATCACGGCCGAGGCCCACTGCCCGCGCTACTGCGGCCTCGTCGTCCGCGGCGTCCCCGTCGGGCCGTCGCCCGATTGGCTGAGGTGCCGCCTCGAAGCCATGGACCTGCGGCCGGTCAACAACGTCGTCGACGTCTCGAACTACGTCCTCTTCGCCACCGGCCAGCCCATCCACACCTTCGACTTCGGCCGGATCGCCGGCGGCCGCATCGTCGTCCGCAAGGCCAAGCGGGGCGAGACGCTCGTCGACCTCGACGGCCGGACGCTCGCGCTGACGCCGGACATGCTCGTCATCGCCGACGAATCCCGGCCGGTGGCCCTGGCCGGCGTCATCGGCGGCCAGGCCTCGGGCATCAGCGGCTCGACCCGCGACGTCTTCATCGAGAGCGCCAACTTCGACCCGGTCTCGATCCGCAAGACGGCCAAGGCCCTGGGCCTCGCG
>Ga0105093_10000828_pt1 | contig 11699 bp, 4 predicted proteins | sample PPLLak3March2015_2_FD_79111 | JGI IMG/M metagenome (GOLD analysis project Ga0105093, IMG submission 79111) | Freshwater sediment microbial communities from Prairie Pothole Lake near Jamestown, North Dakota, USA - PPLs Lake P8 Core (3) Depth... | ecosystem: Environmental > Aquatic > Freshwater >... | reverse complement strand
GTGTATTTGAGACGTTTGAGAATGCTATCTGGGGAAAGTCTGCTGCAGAGCTTGATGCCGCTACTAGACGAGTAACCGATAAAGAGTTGAATCCCTTTGACATTTATATTACCTATGGCGATTATGTAGGCAATGACCGCCTGCATCATACAATACAGAAGTTACAAGATGTTCATCTTGTTAGTATGGGAAAACAAATCGTAATTGATGGAAATCCTATACAAGAAGAATATGGTTTTATCGCCAGAAATCTGGTATAACTCAACGATCTAATCCATAGGAGGATTACATGTCACCAGTAGCAGAGGAGACCGCTAAGGTTCCGTCCGAAGAAGTAGCAGCTGAAGCAGCCCCTGAAGTAGCTAAGGATCCATCACAAGTAGTAGCAGATGCTCTTAGTGCATTTCCTGGAGCTCCGTCAAGAGATCAGATTGAGGCATGGAAGCAACAGTTCGGTGAAGTGTTCTGTTCAGGATTTGCCGAGACCGAACTCTATATGTGGCATCCAATTGGCCGTGCAGAATTTGTTGCTCTACAGGCTCAAATCTCCCAGTCACAGACACAGGTTACTAATCTTGATGCAGAAGCACTAGTAGTTAACGGCTGTGTTCTCTGGGCTTCAGAACCAGGTAAGAGTGCCTTCAAACAGAAGGCTGGTAGCCTTACTGCACTCCATGAGCAGATTATGTCTAACTCTAACTTCATGGATCCACGTTTAGCTACGGCGTTGGTTGTTAAGCTCTAATGGAGGAAAGACTCCTTCTTAGAGAGCTCTATGGTCCCGTATATGTAAGTGTTTTGCCAGATGGGCAGCGGGTACCATGGAAGCCTCTTCCAGTAGGAGAGTTCCTCAGTTACCAGGACCAGTTCGCGTCCGGACAATATCCGACTGCCTTCTTAGAGAACGAGGTCTTTAAGAAATGTGTTCTTAATCCTGTCTTAGTATCCCAGATCAACGAGTTACTTGCAGGTGTTGTTAGCACAGTAGTCTTCTCTATTATGGAGAACTCTGGTCCTAGTGATCTCACTAGATTAGAAGAACTTCTCAATAGATCTCGAGTTAAGGCCAATGTAGTTCTGCACGATATGATAGCATTAGTTTGCCAAGCCTTCCCAGCCTATAAACCTGAAGATCTTTATAACATGGATGCAGAGACCTTTATGTTTAGGGTAGCATTGGCAGAAAGGAAACTACTCAATACTGGTATTCTAAAAGAGCCTCTTAGTCTTTCAGACTCTAAGCAAAAGCCTACTAGGCCTGTTCAACAACCAAGCACTCCTATTGCAACACCAACGCCACCTCCTGTTAATCTAGCTAAGGCTCACCGTGAACAGCAACACAAAGAGCCACAGACAATCATTTCAGCGGCAGATATCCGCGAGCACGAGGTCGTCTATACGGGACACGAAAAAGAAGATAAAATCGTACTAGAGCACCAGATGGTTAAAGATACTGCAAAGTTCTATGAAGATTATATGCAGCAGATACAGTCTGGGACTAAGGTACAGATTAAGACTCCGGAGGAGCGCAAGGCAGAGGCGTTGGTTAGATCTGAGCAAAATCGTCAAGCGAATGTGAAACGAGCTAAACAATCACAACTAGATGAAAAGCAAGAGCTTGAACGGTTAGCCAAGATGAGGAAAATTCAACGCACTGTCAAGAAGCCGCATAAACGATAGTGCCATTCTCTGACTTCTCATATCGCCCTGGTAGGGATTACTATGAACCTTCTAATCAGGAGGCTACTGATGGGCCTCCCATGTGGACCTCCGAGGAGCCATATGATTTCTATCGTACCTCACACCCATGGACCAATGTAGCTAAAGCAGGAGCGGGGATAGCTGGTCTCACTGCTCTGGGTTTTGTTCCTACCCGCAATGGGAAAAGAGTCTGGGACTTCTACGCCACTCTAGCTAGAGGAATAGAAGAATACTCTCCCGGCCATATCTTACGTACATTTCAAACATCAACCATTCTCTCTCAGTTTGAGAAAGCGACCCAAGAAGCTTTCTTCAGACCAGAGCTATTGGCCAGTAACAAGCAGCTAGGATTCTACTTTGCTGAATTAATCAACAAGCCAGCAGACGTAGGACGTCTAGCTACCGAGGGTGTTAGTCTCCGTGGTGGGAAACTCTTCTGGGGTACTGGAACCGAAGTTGCTCTGGAACATGCTCGTGGCATTAGAGCACCACCAGGTGCAGCTAGTTGGGTGGGTCAAGGTTGGTCCTTTGCTCTAGGTCTAAGTAATCGAAAGAATAGTAACTGGCCGTACTTCTGGACCTCTGAGTATCCTAAGTTTGGCAACCCAGATATCCGTAATCTAGTCGATGAAGACAAGTTTGTTACTCAGATTGTTGGTGGACAAACTAGACGACAAGTAGCTGGAAGATGGTGGAGTGCATTTAGTACAGAGATGATGGGACGATTCAATCGTCTCCTAGAGGCTCCTGCTGGCTTTCCTGTTCTAGAGAATATCTTTACCAAGACTAGAGATTTTGCCCGTAAGAGACTCGGTATTCAACACTTAGGTTTCGGCGTTCGTGAGGGAACTGGCAGCCAGATGCTCATGCGCTTTATGGGCAAGTATGGTGTGGCTCTCCCTCTAGCTGCTCTTGGATACAAGACCCTTGATTGGGCAATGGATGATTCAGCCATTACCTCGGGTACTATTTTCGAAGAGGGATTAACTACTGGTATTGGTACCGTAGGCATAAAGACTAACCTAGCTATTTCTCGTCTAGCTGAACTTACTGGAGGACACGCACTACGTGAGAAGCAAGAAGAGATAGCCCCTGGAAGTACTAGTCTAGCTAAGCTAGCAGCCTTTCCATTACTAGGTGGTCTTGCTGCTAGTGGTGGATTGTACGCCATCAAGGCTGGCAAGATGGCCCATATGCAGATTACTCAAGGAGTAACTGCGTCTGCAGCTCGAGAAGCTATAGAAGAATCGATGCAGCATTTCGGGGAAGGTAAGGGTTGGATCTCTAAAGCAGCTCGATATCTAACCCTAGAGAAAGGTGGACTCTATGAGGCAGAGGGGTTCTTTGGCAAGGTATGGCGCAAGATTGCTGCCCCTGGTATAGACACTGCCCTCAAGGCTGTGGATCATCTTAACCCAGCCAAATTTGGTGGATCAAAACCCCTCAAGTTCAAGCTATTAAATCAGATGACTCCTGCCCGACTGGCAGGTACTCTCGGTATATTAGCTGGAACAGCTCTAGCACTACCCTTTCTGCCTGGAGCATTAGTACCATCTGAAAGACCAGAAGAGTTAGAAGATATCTATTCTGGCCGCAAAGAGATCGCAGTCCGTGGTGGTAGATGGTGGGAGTTCGGTCGCTCAGCCTGGGAAGGTAATAAAATCAGTTACTTCCGTCCTCACTGGTACGCCCGTATGAGGATAGATGCCAGAGAGAAAGGGATCTGGGGAGATGAAGCTGATACATTGAGTCCGCTAGAGAAGATCTGGAAACAAGAGTTTACTTATGACCTAGAGCGTAAACATTATTATGATCGACCTTATCCTGTTACCTCTCTACCTTTTGAGGACGTTCCTATCCTAGGACCCTTGCTAGCTAATACCTTTGGTCGTCTCATTAAGCCACCTCAGCTCATGCATACAGAAGAATGGTTAGGTGAAGGCGGCGGTCAGTTAGTACAACCACCTAGATTTGAAGAACGTATCGCAACAGAGATAGGTCAGAAACTGCCTGGAAAGGCAACAACCCCATTTGATCTATCTGGTGCAGCAGGTGAACAGATCTATAGGTTTGGTGAGGTAGTAGGTCTTCCTGGATTTATGGCTTCTAGTATCAAGGAACAACTTACTGGAACAGGAGATTGGTTTGACCAAGTCTCGAGACTCGAGAACGCTAGACGAATGTCTGGCTTTGAACGACAATATTGGGATCTAGAGCTTGGAGGTCTATTAGGAACTACCGAAGCATTCCGTCGTCTGTATCCTCACCGTAGGCGTCAGATCCCGCTATATAACCCAATACGCAATACGATGCCAGAATGGCTTCCAGGGCCCGGAGAGAAGTCACCCGACTTCCGACATGGGGATCCCTATACAAAGGTCCCTGAAGGCGAGCTACGGCTTCCTGGAGCGGGTTATGAGGCTAGGTATCCCGAGCTCAAAGGAATCACTCCAGATGACTATCCCTTGATTCATCGTTACAGGATCCTAGGTGATGTAGCTCCATACTCAACTCAGTTCGATGAGACTAATAGGATAGTTCAAGCAGCCAGAAATACTCCTAATTGGACTGAAGAGGAAGAGAATATCTATCAGAATGTTAAAGAGCAGCTACAAGCCCGTAAACAAAAGAAAATCTTTGATGAGTATCAATACCTATCTCCTATGGGAGAGATCTTTGGAAGAAGGCAGGAAGCCTATGGGAGCGCAGGATCTAGTGAACTCATTGCTACACTAAATCAAGCCAAGGCAGAAACAAGAGAAGAGAACGAGAAGGGTGTTTTATCTAAGCTTTTTGGAGGCTACTGGGAACTTTTATCACACAACGCAGAGGCCAGTTTGGAGCAACTTACTCCTATATCTCCTGGCGCGAAGCTAGTCCATCAACGTACAGCGATAGAAGACTATCAGCGTACACAAGTATATGGTACTGAGAATGCTTTCTGGAATCATCCGATAAGAGACTTCTTCCGACCCTCGGCTTGGCTAGCTGCACAGTCATTGGGGTTTGAAGGTATCCCTACTCATATTGAGAAGAAGCGTAATCTAGAAGAGTACTTTGATATCCTCAAATATACTAAGGCTGCTAGGTTAGCTAACATTGCTAGACTTAGCGGGGATATAGACTCTGCTCGAGAATACGAGAACCAAAAAGATAAAACTCTTTTTGGTATCAATCCCTATACACGTAATTTCTCCTCTATTTTTAATGCCTTACCTCGTAATGAACGAGATTACTTTAATGCCTTTGTAGCTGCTGGTACTCCAGAAGAAAGACAAGAGATCCTTTCAACGGTCCCAGATAATGAGAAGTCTCTGTATATCGCTAGATGGAAGCTAGCCTTTGGAGATGAGGTACAGAAAGCTGCTAGACAAGGCAAGCTCAACGATAAGGCTCTCGGTGAAGCTGAGAAGATCCTCATTAAGGTGGGAGAAGATGCAGCAGCTGAAGGCATGCCGACTAGCAGCGAGCTTCAACAACAGTACCTAACTGAACGTGCAGGCGGTGAAGGGTATGCTGATTGGTATCGTAGACGTTACCTACTTACTAGCGTAGAGAGTCTACCTGGTCCAGACTGGGTTGGGTGGCATCCTTCGGTTGACCTAGACGATATCAAGCTCAAGGTTGTACAAACTATTGGAGAAGATATGCATAGTTATGATTTGTGGCAAGCTCAGGCTCAGCAATTAGAGCAGAAGCCATATATCAACGAGGAGGCAGTCGCTCCTATTTTAGATCCCGAAAGCTTATCTAGAGGGGAGATGCATGCTAGAATTAACGAGTTGTTAATGGTGAATAAAATCAAGGGGTCTACCTTCTCTCGTTCTTCTTTTGGCGGGAGGCCAGGCACTAAGGTAGATGTAACTATTGAACATCAAAACGATCAAGATGATCTACTAAAAAGGATTCTAGGTAATGGCCGATAACAATAAGAAAGACTCTGGTGGTAGCTTCCTTAAAACCGCAGCTGCAGTAGCCCCGCTAGGGATTGGTACTGGTATAGCAATCAAACGGATGGTTGCAGGCCGTGAAGTTCAGATTACCTCTCCTACTCCAGCGGCATCTCAGGCCATGTATGCCGCTAGGCACTTTACTGTTCCAGGTCTAAAGGACCAATTTCAGGGTAGTGTGTCATGGCTTCAAAAAGAAGAAGAGTTGCTACGTGGGCGCGATGCAGAGGCTGCTCGTCACGCTTGGATACAAGCAGCACGTTTTACTGATAAGAAAGCAGCTGCAGCCTTTAAAGACTTTACCGTTGGTATTGAAACCATGGAAGCCAAAAATGTCTATGATGCTATTTTCCAAACAGTGAAACAGAATCAATCCCAAGCTATGTTGTCTACCTTCCGTCGTTTTCGCTCTAATCTAGACGTAGTTGCCCAGCATATGAGCGTAATGGGTGGTCAAGCACCTAGTATGGTAGAGGCGCTCTATGCAGGTACCCCCGCACAACAGGTAGCTATAACAGACCTTCCTACCTTTATGCAGAAGAACTTAACTGAACTGTCTTCTCACTTACAGCTTGTCGGTCAGCCAGAGATGTATACTCGAGAAGAGTTTGCTGGATTCAAAAGCTATATGTTACGCATGACTGGGTATAAAGGGGAAAACATTAGTATGCTGCTTCCAGAAACTAAGGATGGTCTTCTTCTAGAAGGTACATCAATGCGTACTAGATACATAGCTCCTGACATAGCTATCTATGACGAGCAAGCTAAACGTATTACCCAACGTATGAGTCGTTCTGAATTCTTTATGGAAGAGTTCAAAAGAACTATTCTTCCAGCTATGGAGAGCGGACGTCTCACGACACAAGCAGATATAGATAGAGCTATGCGCGAATTGAGAGGAACCGTCTTTCACGAACTAGAGACCGTTACTAATATTCCCGATACAATAGAAGCAGCTTCCCAGCGACGGTATCAACATACCAAGGGGCAAGCAGTAGACATTAAGGTACTCCGTAATGTAGGTGGTAATATTCCCGCAGAGTATTCTTTTAGTTCTGCCTTCAGAGGTCCTACAGAAGTAGAGTATTCAGAAGCCTTGCGTCATGGTCTTCCTGATGGAAAGCCCTTGGTCGGTGGTGTAAGTCCTAAGAATATAGCAGCAGGTAGAGCAGGTCTCTTTAATTGGGCTTCTACGCAAATGGTCCCAGAGGCTACTGAATGGGGTAGAAGACCAGAACAGCTTGGAAGACTCTTTGGTCTTTCTCCAGCTGCAAGACAAGCGGGACAGAGACACTCTGCATTAGATATCTTTAATACCCCAGAGATGAAACAAGTATGGGGTATGGAGGGATTACCATCTCACTTTAGAACAGCATATGTTAATCCAAAGCAATATGCAGAAGCAATGGAGAGAGCTGGTATTGGTGAAGGTGAGGCTTTAGCCAAGGCTTCTCTCGCTCCAGCTTTAGAACAACAAACTGTTAGGCATGTACATCTGAAGACTATTGAGAAAGAAGCTATGGCAATGATTCAGGCAGGTAGAGGGGCAGAGTTAAAGCCTGGACAACAAATAGGACAGACTATTACGGGTGAGGCATTTACAGCTGCCGATGTTGGGCGGCAACGTATCCTAGGTTTTACTTCTGGAGAAAGTAAGAGCATGGGAGACGTCCATACTCTGCAGTTGTTGGAGACTTATCGAGTAGGTGAACATTCGAAATTCTTCGGAGACCTAAAAGCTACTGTGCGCTTTGCTAGGGAAAGAATATTTAGGACTGCTGCTAAGGCATTAGGTCTTCATGAAGGTGTGCAAGTTATTGCCAGTATGGATGAACTCAGGAAGAATCAGAGTCTGCATAACAAACAGATGGTTACATCTCTGTGGGACATGATAAACAGGACTTTCCAAAAAGCTGGTGCACCACCTGCCGCTGGTCCTTTAAGAGAATTTCTAGCAGACCCAATAGCTATGGCACGTCAATGGGGCCAAGCCTCTGTTAAAGAAGGAGTATACCGTCACGAGGCTTTCATTCAGCAGGCAATGAACTTTGCAGTCAAAGAGGCAGATCTCATGCCAGCACAATTTGGTTCTGTTTTTGCCGCAGTCCCCGTTGCTTTAGATAACGAAGCAATGGTAAAGCAAATGACCCAGACTGCATTTGAAGGTGCCGGTGTTTCACCACAATACATTTTAAGTAGAGGCGAGGCTGGCGGCGGGCCTATGAGGTTGACAATGAGCCGAGAGGCCGCTGATGCCTTTCAGGAAAATTGGCTCCGAGGGCAACGTATCAAAGAGTCTATGGAAGCCATGAATAAAGGTATTGCTGGTGGTGCTGCTCAGATATTTTATGACCTACCATCCTATGGTGGTATGGGTTCTGTAGAGCCTAGGGCTTTTGAACAGTTATCTGCTGGAAGTACAGGAACGTTGGGCCAAGAGTTTGCAGACGAGATTGCCCAACGTTTGAGAGTTACTCAGCCAGAAATCTTTAGAACACATGAAGCACTAATGAGATCTCTGGCTTCTTTTGAAGGGAAGGATCTTCCAAGTAAAGAATCTAGAATCTGGGATCTTAGTACCAAGGAGTACAACAAAGTTGCCTTTCAGGAATGGATCGAACAAGGAGGAGGATATCTAAGAACAGGGAAAGGCTTCTCTGATGTTTATGTCCCAGGAGCAGCTGACCTCGCAGTCATGCAACCGTATCCTCTTCCTAGCGGTAATCGTGTTAAGGGTTATCTAGCTGAAGTCTATCACCAAGTAGCAGCACGAGGTGCACGTATGCATCTGGAGTTTGGTAGTATTGGACCAGACTCAATGCGTGGAGCACGTGACCAAGCTATTGCAGCTCTAGCTGAACACGCAGCCCCAGGTGGTAAGGGGATGGGTGGATACCTTAGAGGACCTCTACTAGGTTCTCAGTATCTACGCAACGTCTCTCAAATTGGTGGTTATAAGCCAGCGGTAGCTACAGAAGTTGGAGTACATATTAGTCGTATTAGAGAGATGGTAGACGAGCTAATGCGTAGTGGTCTATATAATCAAGATGAACTACAAGCAATGTTAGAGAAAGCTAGACGTGGTGAGCAAATAGGAGGCTGGGGATGGAGACAACCCGAGATAGGAGCTTTCTCACACCAGCCTTTCATGATACAACCTCTCTTTGGAGAAGCGTCTGATGCTGTAGCTACAGCTGAGCTTAATGCAAAGGTACAGTTTAGAATTGGCTCTACTGGCGAAACCTTTGATAAGATGATTAAGCTTGGTCCTAATATAGGATGGGGAGCTGACAAAGACGCTGACTCAATCGCTATCTCTCTAGTTAGTCCAGATCACGAGAAGCGAATAGCTAAGAGTTTAGCTGATGCAGACAATGTATATACAAACAGGTATATGCAGCATCAGGTTCGCATGTCTTTACTAGGAACCAAGAAGGTTAAGCCTCTAGATAGTCTCATCAGCATAGAAGAGAAGATGATTGCCAATACGCGCAAACTGGGAGTCACACAGGAATATGTACCTAAGCTGTCTATTGCTCTGACCGAAGCAAGACAAGCTGTCCTAGCCCATACGGAAGGAACACGAAGAGCAGATGCTCAGTTTCTTCTAGAGTGGATGGAACAAACTCCTATTTCAGCTAAGCATGTTTCTGCTAAAGACATTACCAAGTTAAGCGAAATGCTAAAGGCACTAGAGTATGGCTTGGGTACAGAGAACGCAGAGACGCTCGAGGCCCAGGTACGTAAGGTTATCAGTACCGATAAGACCTCAAGTCGGATGCTACAAGATGACCTTTTTATTACCAATAGTGAAGTTTTGAGTAAGTTTATGAAAGTTCGAGGAGATAAGATCCAAGCATTGGACCTGCCGGAAACTACTAGAACTATTGCCCGTGCCTTAAAACAGCAGAGAGATACTGGCGCTCAAACAACTGCAGAGATGATTGCTGGTCGCCAGAGAGTAACTTCCTCAAAGCTTCCCACCTTTCTAAAAGCAATTGGACAAGCTGGAGAAGGCTTCAGTGGTATCAGCAAAGGACTACAGGCTTCAGACAATCTATTGGGTGCCGCTGGTAGAGGAATTCTTAAACATTACAAGCCGTTAGCTCTTGGCTTTGCTGCTGCTCTCGGTGTAGCTACTGCTCTGAGTTCTCCATCCGATACGATTGGTCCAGGGAAAACATTAGATACACCAGATCCTAAGATGAATATCAGCAAGGGTAGTAAGAGAGTAACCGCTGTTCATCCACCATCTCCTTCTGTGGGGCAGCCTACAGTGCCCCCGATGTTGCATCAAAATTCTGCTACCATAGCTCCTCCTGCTAGGAACGAGATGTTAAGTATTAGAGCTAGGGTTGGCAATAATAGACAATTAGATAATCTTACTAGCCAGATGGGACGGATGACGGGAGGGGCAAAATCTGTTAATGTGTCAGTTAGAGATCATCGATCTTCTGCTAATCAATACGTTGCCGCGAACAAGATGTTTAGATAGGGAGTAATGAATGGCCATTAGGGAAGTTGAGGACGACGGTCGTTTCCAGCTTAACGATATCGAATTACATATCCCACCAGACCAGATCCAGGTTGATAGACAAGCTATCAATAACTATTGGGAAACTCTACGTACTCGCTCGTCTATTAAAACGAGATCTGGTTTCGCCTATCTAGAGATACAGCTACATATAATATTCACCGATACCTTACGTCCTGGCCAAGATAATGGTATCACTCAACTATGTGATCTTGTAGCACAATTTAGAGTCACTCCATTCTGCTGGGTAGAGAACAAGCATCTACGTGATGTCATCTTAGGTGGTCGTGAAGGCCAAGCTATGGCAATGGCTCTAACTAATATGGAGATTAGCAAGGTAGCAGATCCAAATAACGTTAACGCAGTGGACGTATATATGAAGTTCCACTGGTTTAACTATCTTCCCTACATGAGAGAATTTCTCTTTAGAGAAGATATCTTTAGTCCAAAGCCAGTCGCCAATCCCAAACAGTCTAAGGCATGGAAGCTCCTATATCGCGCAGAACAAGAACGAGGCAAATACCGTACCGAGATTACATCTTTAGGTCAGATGGATCTCCAGATGGGTGTTAGACAGTTTGCCCTTGTTCCCAAAGAACAGTATGTACAAGCTCAGATAGAACTCGAGGTTCTGAATAGACTCAGAACAATAAACGAAACAACTACGCAGTCTATGCTAGAGTCTACCAAGGATACGGCTCTTAAAGAACAAATCCCTGCCGAGTATTTAGCAGCAGCTAAAGATGTAATGGATGAGGCTGCTGCAGTCGCGTTCCTACAGGCTCTCTTTGGACATGTAACTTCTTTGTATGAAGAGGCTACTTCTCCTACTGGGTTTGATGTTCAAGACCTTGCCTACGTTACCCAACAGAATATTAAATGGCGAGAAGGCTTTGTAGATAAGTATCAATGGGCTGACCCAAGATTTGGGTGGAGTCCTGTAGAGCTTACTCCATTGTTAAGCGACCCGAAAAAGAGAACAACCCTAGAGTATTCTAATGAGCTAGGTGACTCATTAACTGATATGGCTAATAAGTGGGACCAGAAAAAAGCTGGTGGGTCCGTAATGATGCAACGCCTAGAGGTAGTTAATCCAGCTTCAATGGGAGTAATTACAACTGGTATCTCTATTAGCTTCGAGAATAGTCTAGCTATGATGCCAGTAATTGGCCACCCATATCCTACATTTCAACATACTGGAGCCATAGATGCAGTAGTAACTGTTTCCATGGTAACAGCACATCGATCCGGTGTTCAGTATATGACTGATCTTTATACACTATACGAAGACCAAGCCCGTAAAAATAAGGAAGTTCCAGCGGGACAAAAGAATATCTTTATCCAGAATGACCTCATTAACCTATGTGGACTGAACGAATTCATCTTAGAAACTATGCATGTTGAAACTATCCCAGGTCAACCAGGGAGTAGTAACATTGTTATGAAGCTAGTAGATAACCCTATCACTTCATCTACTACAGAGAATCTCTTGCCCGCTAGTTCTTTCCAAACAG
>Ga0105093_10000827_pt1 | contig 11716 bp, 11 predicted proteins | sample PPLLak3March2015_2_FD_79111 | JGI IMG/M metagenome (GOLD analysis project Ga0105093, IMG submission 79111) | Freshwater sediment microbial communities from Prairie Pothole Lake near Jamestown, North Dakota, USA - PPLs Lake P8 Core (3) Depth... | ecosystem: Environmental > Aquatic > Freshwater >... | reverse complement strand
CCAAATCGCGCTGCTGGGTGTGGCGCTGTCGCAAATGCATGGATGTGCCGCTGTAGTCGTAGGGGGCGCAGCCACCGGCGCGTCGGTTGCAGTGGACCGCCGCACCGCCGGCGCGTATGTCGGAGACCAGGAAATCGAATTGCGGGCCATGAACCGCCTGAGCGAAACTTTCAAAGAAAAGCCCTTGAGAATTTCCGTCACCAGCTACAACCGCCAGGCACTGTTGACCGGCCAGGTACCGGATGAAGCCACCCGTGCGCGCGCCGCCGAAGTCGTCAAGGGTGTTCCCGAGGTGCGTGCAGTTTTGAATGAACTCGCCATCACGGGTGTCGTCTCGCTGACGACCCAGACCAACGACGCCACGACCACCGCCAACATCAAGACGCGCCTGCTCAGGGACGAACGCGTATCCGCAAACAATATCAAGGTGGTGACCGAAGCAGGTGTCGCCTACCTGATGGGCCTGGTCACCGCAGCCGAAGCCAGCGCCGCAACCGAGATCACGCGCAACACGGCGGGCGTGACCAAGGTCGTCACCTTGTTCGAATTCATCAACTGATGCCGCGACCCGGCATCGACATTGACCGCGCATGATCGCCCCCCCATGATCTATCACGACCTGCGCGACTTCATCGCGCAACTCGAAAAAATGGGCGAGCTGAAACGCATCGCCGTCGAAGTCGACCCCAGGCTGGAAATGACCGAAATCGCCGACCGCGTGCTGCGCGCCGGCGGTCCGGCCTTGCTGTTTGAAAATCCCAAAGGCAGCAGCATCCCGGTGTTGGCCAATCTGTTCGGTACGGTCAAGCGCGTGGCACTCGGGATGGGCGAAGACGACCCGAGCCGGCTGCGCGAAGTCGGCAAGCTGCTCGCCTACCTGAAGGAACCCGAACCACCGAAGGGGCTGCGGGACGCCTGGGACAAGTGGCCGGTTCTGAAGCAGGTGCTCAACATGGCGCCGAAGGAAGTCCGCAGCGCGCCGTGCCAGGAAATCGTGTGGGAAGGTGCGGATGTGGACTTGTCGCGCCTGCCGATCCAGCACTGCTGGCCGGGCGACGTGGCGCCCCTGATCACCTGGGGCCTGACGGTTACAAAAGGCCCGCACAAAAAGCGGCAGAACCTCGGCATCTACCGCCAGCAGGTGATCGCGCCCAACAAGCTCATCATGCGCTGGCTCGCGCACCGCGGCGGCGCACTCGATTTTCGCGAGCACACGCTCGCGCATCCGGGCGTGCCCTTCCCGGTTGCCGTCGCGCTCGGCGCCGATCCGGCGACCATACTTGGTGCGGTCACGCCGGTGCCGGACTCGCTTTCCGAATACCAGTTTGCCGGGCTGTTGCGCGGCGCCAAGACCGAGGTGGTGAAGTGCATCGGCAATGAGGTGCAGGTGCCGGCGTCGGCCGAGATCGTGCTCGAAGGTGTGATCCATCCCGATGAAACCGCGCTGGAAGGCCCGTACGGCGACCACACCGGCTACTACAACGAGCAGGAAACCTTCCCGGTGTTCACGGTCGAGCGCATCACGATGCGGCGCGCGCCCATCTACCACAGCACCTACACCGGCAAGCCGCCGGACGAGCCGGCGATACTCGGCGTGGCGCTGAACGAAGTGTTCGTGCCGCTGCTGCAGAAGCAGTTTCCCGAGATCACCGACTTCTATCTGCCGCCTGAAGGCTGCTCCTACCGCATGGCGGTGGTGAGCATGAAAAAGGCCTACCCGGGCCACGCCAAGCGCGTGATGTTCGGCGTGTGGTCATTCCTGCGCCAGTTCATGTACACCAAGTTCATCCTCGTCACCGACGACGACGTGAACGTGCGCGACTGGAAGGAAGTGATCTGGGCGCTCACCACGCGCGTCGATCCCGCGCGCGACACGCTGCTGGTTGAAAACACGCCGATCGATTATCTCGACTTCGCCAGCCCGGTCTCCGGACTCGGCAGCAAAATGGGCATCGATGCCACCAACAAATGGCCGGGCGAAACCAGCCGCGAATGGGGCACACCCATCGAGATGGATGCGGCAGTCAAGGCGCGGGTCGACGCCCTGTGGGACGAACTGGGCCTGCAGGGATCCAGGCCATGACGGGCAAGCCGAAGGGCAGGCGGACCTGTCTCTATACCCCCGAGCAACTGGACTCCATCGTCAGCGACATGGCCCGCCAGGCAGCGGGGCTGCTGACGGGGCGCACGCAGATCGCGATTGTCGGCATCCTGCGGCGCGGCGCGCCGCTGGCCGATCGCCTGCATGCGCGGCTGCGGGAAACCTGGGGCCTGACGGACTGCGTGCGCCTGGACCTTCAGATCAAGCGCTATGCCGACGATCTCACCCTGCTCTACCCAGAGACCCAGCTGACGGAAAACCCGACCCACGCCACGCTGGACCTCGCGGGCTATACGGTGCTGGTGGTGGACGATGTGATGTATCGCGGCCATTCCATGCTGCGCGCCGTGGAATATCTGGCGTGCAGACAGCCGGAGGAAATCCGCACCGTGGTGCTGGTGGATCGCGGCGCGTCGAAATTGCCGGTGCGCACCGACATCGTCGGCGTGCGGCTCGACGTCGCGCCGTCGGACGTCATCGAATGCAATGTGCCGCCGTACGAGGACAGCTTCAGGATCGACCTGTTGCAGCCTGAATAAGGTTTTGACCGCAATTCCCCCTTGCGGGAACTTGCCGCTTCGATCGGCGATCATTATTCATAATCTTTCATGGGGTCATCCTCAACGTATCAGGAGCGGGATCATGAATAAGTCCATGCTGACAGGTGTGATTGCGGGTGCCGTGGCCGTGACCGCGATCGGCGGTGTAGCGGGGTACAAGGCGCTCAATCCGGAGCCGAAATTTGCCGAGGTGCTGGCCGTCGTGCCGGTATCCGAAACCCGGCAAACGCCCAAGGAGATTTGCGAAGACGTGGTCGTCAACGAGCAGGCGCCGGTCAAGGATCCCAATCGCATCGCCGGCACGGCGATCGGCGCGGTGGCAGGCGGATTGCTCGGCAGCCAGATCGGCGGCGGCACCGGGCGCACCCTGGCCACCGTCGGCGGGGCCGCGGCCGGCGGCTACGCCGGCAACCAGGTGCAGAAGAACATGCAGGAAAAAGACACCGTCAGCCGCACCGAGCGGCGCTGCAGGACCGTGCAGGAATCGCACACCGAGACCATCGGCTATGACGTGCGCTACCGCCTGGGCGAGGACGAGGGGGTGGTGCGCATGGACCACCAGCCCGGCCCGCGCATCCCGGTGAAGGACGGACAACTGCAACTGGACGCGCCCGCCACGCCCTGATTCGAATGGGCGGTGCCGTCATCCGTCGCGCTGCGACGGCCTGGCGGTCAGCGTGGCTTCCCAGTCCCCCGGCGGGGCGGCTTGCCCCAGCCGCAGGATGCGTCCGACTTCGTTTTCGTACCAGCCGGTGTCCTGCTTGTTGGGCTCGGCTTCATGAGCCCAGAGCGTGGCTGTTGCCGCTTCAGCGGCTTTACAGCCACGGCCTGCCCCTTGCGGGTGCCAGGTGCCATCGGCATCCTGCGCCAGCCACCTCGCCCAGTCGGGCACCTTATCGAATGTCATCGCCGTCTTTCCCGCACTCTCGGCAACCGAGGATGCTGAAGTAGCGCACATACAGCCACAGCGCGCCGGGCAGCAGCGCCAGCCGGATCCACTCCGACACCTTGTCCGGCCATTGCTGCGCCTGCCAGGCTTCCACCGCCACCGGCACCCCCTGGAACAGGGCCAGCAACACCAGAAACAGGCCCATCACGCGGCAGCCCGGATTCATCTCGGCGCGCCCCCGGACCGCCCTGAAGGATTGCTTTCGACACCCCCCTGCTGCACCCACTCCAGCAGAGCGCGCTGCGCCGCCTCGCTGTGCCGCGCGTTGGGATGATTGACCAGCATGACGAAGCTGACGCGCTGGCCGTTCGCGGTGTACACATAGCCGGCCAGTGCGCTGACGTCGCGCAGGGTTCCGGTCTTCAGATGGGCGTTGCCCCTGAGCGCGCTGCCGTTGAAGCGGCGCTTCAAGGTGCCGTCAATGGCGACGATCGGCAGCGAAGACTGGAATTCGGCAAACAGCGGGCTGTGGTAGGCGGCGCGCAACAGCTGGTTCAATGCCTCCGCGCTGACGCGCTCGATGCGCGACAGCCCTGCGCCGTTTTCCAGCACCAGCTTGCGCGTCGAGATGCCACGCTGCGTCAGCGCATCGCGCACCGCACGCGCGCCTTTTTCCGGCGTCGCGGGCGTACCCACCCTTTCCGCACCCAGCGTCAGGAAAAGATTGCGCGTCATCAGGTTGTTGGAATGCTTGTTGAGTCGGGTGAGCGCTTCCGTCAGCGTTTCCGAGGAAAATTTCAGCAGCGGCTCGGATTGCGGTGCCGTGCCCGCCACCGTTGCGCCGGTCAGCGTGCCGCCCGACTCCGCCCACAACCCGCGAAAAATGAAATCGAAGGTTGCTGCCGGCTCGAACAGGCTGAGCGACCACGCCTTCTCGCCGCAGCTGCGCGCATAGTTGCCGGTCACCACCAGTTCATACCGCTCAGGATCGGGGAAGGCAGGCGTCATTGCACCGCGCCAGCCATTGCAGTCTGCCTGGTCGGTCAGCACCAGACGCGAGGTCAGCGTCACCCCGGGCAACGCGATCTCCGGCACGATCAGCACCTCGTCGGCGTCCGGCTTCAGGCGCAAGGTCGTTGCGTTGAAATTGGCCACCAGTGCACCCGGCGCGGCGTTGTACAGCGCAAACGGCTCGCCGTCGAATGCGCCGGGGTCGATCGGCGGCAGGTCGAAATGGCTGAGGTCGAGTACCAGATTGCCGCGAATGTGACGCACGCCGCGCGCACGCAATTCACGCTGCAGCAGCCACATGCGCTCCAGTGTCAGAGTGGGATCGCCATGCCCCTTGATCACGAGGTCGCCGTTCAACACGCCGTCTGCGATCTCGCCGACGGCCCAGACATCGGTCGTCCACACATAGCCGGGGCCAAGCTGATGGATTGCCGCAAAGCTGGTGACCAGCTTCATCACCGAGGCCGGATTCAGCGCCGCTTCGGCATTGTGGGTCAGCACGGGCGCCTTTGCATCCAGCGGCTGCACCACCACGGCCACGCGGCCGAGCGGGATGCCGGCCTGATTCAACGCATCGGTGAAGGCTGCGGGAAGCCCGTCTGCACGAGCGGAAACGAAAAGGCCTGCGAGGAGCAGGCCAGCGAGGACGTGAAGGAAAGCCCGGACTGACGACATCACACCATTATGCCGAATTCCGGTGTGAGGTTCGTCAATGACCGGGTAACGGGCAGGTATGCCCGATTGATTCCTTGAGTTATTCCTTGACCTTCATCATGCTGAGTTCTTCCTTGGAAAGGTCCTTGAACCGCTTCAGCACCCAGCCACTCTCGCCCACCCAGGCCTTGAATATCGCCAGGTTTTTCTGCCGCTCCGCCTCGTTTTCGCCGAGGAATTCGTACATGTTGCCCGGCTTGCCATTTGCGTTCTTGCCGTCATCCAGACGGCGCATCAGGGCGCCCGAGTCCGGCCAGCCGACGAAGGTCACCAACTCGCCATAGGAGGCCATGCGTGGGCCTTGCGATTTCTCCATGTACATTTTCTTGTTGTGCTTGAATTCGGCCAAGTGAGGCGAGGACTCACCGTGGCAGGCCATGCAATGCTCCTCCCACAACGGGCGAATGTCCTTGCGATAGGTCACATCATCATCCGCCTGGGCGGTGGCACTGAATACCAGCGCGGAAAGAATTAGTAATTGCACTATTTTCATGATCATCTCCCATGGTCGAAATTGACCGTTTTGATCATAGCCAAAAACATCAAATAGTGGACTGAAAATCGGGCCAAGACTCATAAACTTTTCATGGCCAACCCCATTGGCTGAATCGCGCACGTTTTGACTATGGCGATTGCCTGGTGGCAAGCACGGCCCGGCACTCAGCGACCTGAGCAAACAAAGCGCCTTCAGAGGGCGCAAAATCAATGCTTGGGATCCAGCTTAGCCCAGGTCCCGCACGTACCACTCCATTGCCTCGGCCAGGCCTTCACCGATGCGATGCGTCGGCTCGTAGCCCAGACGGGTGCGGGCCTTGGTAATGTCGGCGAGCGAATGCCGCACGTCGCCGGCACGGAAGTCGCGGTAGACCGGCTTGAAGCCGGCCAGGTGGGGATACTTCGGCGCCAGCAAGGCACGGATGGCCTCGAACAGTTGATTGAGCGTGGTGCGGTCACCGACGGCAACGTTGTAGACCTGGTTGGCCGCATCCGGATGCTGGCTGGTGGCGGCGAGCAGGTTGGCCTGGATGACGTTGTCGATGTAGCAGAAGTCGCGGCTGGTTTCGCCGTCGCCGTTGATGTAGACCGGCTCGTTGTGGATCATGCTGGCAACCCATTTCGGCACCACCGCGGCGTAGGCACCGTTGGGATCCTGGCGGCGGCCGAAGATGTTGAAGTAGCGCAGGCCGATCGACTCCATGCCGTAGCAGCGGCCGAACACGTCGGCATACAGCTCGTTCACCAGCTTGGTCACCGCGTAGGGCGACAGCGGCTTGCCGATGACGTCCTCGACCTTGGGCAGGCCCGGATGGTCGCCGTAGGTCGAGGAGGACGCCGCGTAGACAAAGCGCTGCGCCTTGGCGTCGCGCGCCGCCACCAGCATGTTGAGAAAGCCGGTGTTGTTGGCGGCGTGAGTGGACAGCGGATCCTCCAGCGAGCGCGGGACCGAGCCCAATGCGGCCTGGTGCAGAACGTAGTCGACGCCCTTGCACACCGTGTGGCAGGTGATGAGGTCACGGATGTCGCCGCGCTTGAAGCTGAAGTTTTCCCATCGTTCGGGGCCGACGCTGGCCTGCACCTGGGCCAGGTTCTTCTCGTGGCCGGTGGCGAAGTTGTCGAGTCCGACGACGCGCTGGTCGAGCAGCAGCAGGGCTTCGACCAGGTTGCAGCCGATGAAGCCGGCGGCGCCGGTGACGAGCCAGGTTTTTGGCCCAGCACGAAGCTCTCTTTTCAGCGCATCAAACGCGGTCATTACAGCCTCCAGAGCGTGACGCCCGCCGCTTTCACCACGGCCGGGTCGTAGGCCGACTTGACGTCCGTGAAGGCGCCGCCTTTTTTCAGTTTGGCGGTGAGTTCACCGAAGGACTTTTCCAGATACGCCGCATGCGAAACGGCAGCCACGATGGCGTCGCACTCCGGCAGCTCGTCCCACGCAGTCAGCGTGATGCCGTATTCGTGCTCGGCTTCCTTCGATTCGCCGAGCGGGTCGTGCACGTGCACGTCGCAGCCGAAGGACTGCAGTTCGCGGATGACATCGACGACCTTGGAGTTGCGCAGGTCGGGGCAGTTTTCCTTGAAGGTGAGGCCGAGCACGTTGACCTTGGCCCCCTTCACCTGCACGCCGTTGGCGATCATGTTCTTCACCGTTTCCTGCGCCACGTAGGCGCCCATGCCGTCGTTGATGCGGCGACCGGCGAGGATGACCTGCGGGTGGTAGCCCAGCATGTCGGCCTTGTGGGTGAGGTAGTAGGGGTCGACGCCGATGCAGTGGCCGCCGACCAGACCCGGGCGGAAGGGCAGGAAGTTCCACTTGGTGCCGGCGGCCTTCAGCACTTCCAGCGTATCGATGCCGAGGCGGTGGAAGATCAGCGAGAGCTCATTCATCAGCGCGATGTTGAGGTCGCGCTGGGTGTTCTCGATCACCTTGGCGGCTTCCGCCACCTTGATCGAACTGGCGCGATGCACGCCGGCGGTGATCACGCTGCCATAGAGTTCCGCCACCTTGTCCAGCGTCGCGGCGTCATCACCCGACACCACTTTCACGATCTTTGTGATGGTGCGTTCCTTGTCGCCGGGGTTGACACGCTCGGGCGAGTAGCCGACGTGGAAGTCCTGCAGCCATTTCATCCCGGACTGTTTCTCCAGGATCGGGATGCAGACCTCCTCGGTGGCCCCGGGGTAGACTGTCGATTCGTAAATGACCGTGGCGCCCTTTTTCATGTACTTGCCGACGGTGGTGCTGGACCCGACCAGCGGCGAGAAGTCCGGGATGTGCGCCTCATCGACCGGGGTCGGCACGGCGACGATGATGAAGTCGGCGCGGGCCAGATCGGTAGGGTCGGTGGACACGGTCAACTGCGTGGCGGCCTTGAGGTCGTCCGTTGAAACTTCGCCGGTGGGATCGCAAAATTGACGATAGGCTTCGATTTTTTCAACCGAAAGGTCATAGCCAATGGTGGTCATTTTCTTGCCGAACTCCACCGCCAATGGCAGGCCCACATAGCCCAGCCCAACAACCGCAACAACGCTCATGCCTGGATTCCCTTATGAATAGAAAGTCTTTGCTGCCGCCCGGATTGTATCGAATTTGCGTGACCCTGCCCGGTCTTTGCCGGCGGCTCGCCACATCAGGGTGCAGCAAACGCCATACCAGCCTGGCGATCCTGCTGCTCGTGGGCAGCATTCCGGCGCAGGCCGACGTGGCCGACACGCTGGCGGACGTCAGGCCCGGGGTGGTCGGAGTGGGCACCTTCCATCCCTCCCGCAGCCCGCGCGCCAGCCTGCAAGGTACCGGGTTCGCCGTTCTGGATGGGCGTTATGTCGTCTCCTGCGCGCACATCTTCACCACAGCACTCGACAGCGAGAAAAAGGAAACCCACGCTGTCTTCATCGGCCGCGACCGCCAGATGGCGGTACGCTCCGCCAAGCTGATCGCCACCGACAAGGCGCGCGACCTGGCACTGCTCAGAATCGAGGGCGACCCGCTGCCGCCGCTCAAACTGGGCGACTCCGACCGTGCTCGCGAAGGCTGGCAGCTGTATTTCACCGGCTATCCCATCGGCTCGGTACTGGGGCTCAATCCCTCCACTCACCGCGCAGGACTGGCCTCCATCATTCCCATCTTTACCCCGGTCGCGGCTGCCGCCCAACTCAACGCGCGCACGCTCAAGCAGGCGAAGGATGCGTATGAGGTGTTCGGCCTCGACGCCATCGCCTACCCCGGCAACAGCGGCAGCCCGGTGTGGCATCCCGATACCGGCGAGGTGCTCGGGGTCGTCAATTCGGTATACGTGAAAGGCGCCAAGGAAGCGGCACTCTCCGCGCCGAGCGGGATCAGCTACGCGATTCCAGTGAAGTATGTGCATCAGTTGCTGGAACGGACGCTGCCGAAAACCCCCTAGCGCTGATTCCCGGTGGAAATCAAAAATGGCGGGTAGCCGAGCCGCAGACAGCGCCCTTGCACGGCAGAGCGTGGTTGTTGACGCTCAAGCGTCTACAACCACCCCCACCCCTTGCGGGGAAGACGAGGGCGACCAAGCACGTTTTGATTTGAGTTGTGAATCACATGCCTTCGGTCAGGCTGACGCCGAGCCCGAGTGATTGCTGCTTGTGGTTGTAGTCGATGAGCGATTCACCATAGCCGTTGAAATATTGCACGTAGCCTTTCAGCCGACCGTACAGCGGGAAGCTCCAGTTGAGCTTCACCGCACCCCGGTTTTCCGAACTCTTCAAGTTGTTGCGCAACAGCAGTGAATAGGTGTTGCGGCCGTCACGGTAGATCGCCTGAAAATCACCGGATCCCAGGTAATCCTCGATGTCAGGATTGTCGTCCTCCTCATCGCTTTCAGGAATCCGGTACCAGGGGCGGATCAGCAGCGCCAGATTGTCGCGCTCGAATCCGAACTGGGCATAAATACGGTTCCAGCTACGCGATAATTCTTCGCCACGGCCATTCGACTGATGCGCCATTCCCAGGTTGATGAAGCGGCCGCGGAATCCGGCGATTTCATAATCCGTCCGGGCGACCAGCATCACTTCCGGCTCGTAGTTGGTCTCCCGAAACGGTGAGGAAATGGTGTCGTTGTAGGCCTGCCAGAAAGAAGTGATGGTGTAGCCGAGCCACAGGTCGAGATTGTCGTTGCCCATCACGCCTTCCATGCCCTTGATCTTGAAACTCAGCTGCAACTCAGTCTCGACCGCGTCGAGCCCCAGATCAGGCTGGGGCAACGTGTCCTGGAAAGGCGTACTGTTGGGCGAAGTGCTGTATTTGATCGGCAGAAAATAATTGGGCCGGTGCGCACGAAACAGAAAAGCCCCCTGCTTGGCGGCGTCATCCAGTTCCCAATGGCGCGACAGCGCCGACAGCAGTTCGGGGTCATCTGCCGCGGGTTGGGCTGCCACGGTGGGGCGCCCCGGTAGCATGTCAGCCTTGGCGTCCACTGGGGGAGCCGGTGCCGCTTCAGGCTGCGCCCGCCCCGATACCCGGTCGTAGCACGCCAGACGGTCGACATCGGCCGCGATCGAACTGCAGCCTTCCCATTCGGCAATCGAGGCAGCCTGCGCCTGACCGTTCAAGCAGGCGGACAATAAGGCCAGCCACAAGGCACCCAGTGAATGAGGGTTGAATGTCATCACGCGCCCTTAATCGAGAATGGCACTGTAGCCCGGCTCTGGCGCCATTGCGTCCCAGCCGAACTGCTCCTGCAAATCGGCGGCGAATCCGGTCGCCACGGTTTCCTCGCCGTGCACCACGAACACCCGGCGCGGCTTGCTGCGGAAGTGCCCGAGCCAGGCGAGCAGCGCGCTGCGATCGGCGTGCGCTGACAGCCCGCCCAGGGTGTAGAGGTCGGCGCGTACCGGGATGTCCTCGCCCAGCAGGCGCACGCGCTTGGCGCCATCGACCAGTCGGCGGCCGAAGGTGCCGGCGGCCTGGAAGCCGGTGATGAGGATGGTCGACTCGCGGCGTGCCAGATTGGCGCGCAGGTGGAACTTGATGCGCCCGGCCTCGCACATGCCGCTGGCCGAAATGATGACGGCACCGCCCGTGATGCGGTCGAGCGATTTCGATTCCTCCACGTCCGCGACGAAATTGAGCTTGCGAAAATGGTCGGCGCCGCCATGCCGGCCCATCAGCGAATGGGTCTCGTCATCGAGCAGCGCCATGTGTTTGTAGGTGATTTCGGTGGCAGCGGTGGCCATGGGCGAATCGACGAACACGGTCAGCTTGGGGATGCGACCCTGCCGGGTGAGATCGGCCAACAGATAGAGCATGTCCTGGGTGCGGCCCACCGCGAAGGCGGGAATGATGACGTTGCCGCCTTTCCGCTCGAGGGTGTCGTTGATCGCTTCCACGAGTTCGTCCTGCGTCGCTTCCATGCTCTTGTGGTCGCGGTTGCCGTAGGTCGATTCCACGAGAAGATAGTCGGCATCATGGATGTGCGTGGGGTCCTGCAGCAGCGGCCGCGCGGGCTGGCCGAGGTCGCCGGAGAACACGATCTTGCGGCGGCCCGCGCCTTCGCCCACCCACACTTCGACGATTGCCGAGCCGAGGATGTGGCCGGCATCGCGGAAGGTGCAGCGCACCTTCGGGTGCGGCGCGATTTCCAGGTCGTAGTCGACCGGGTTCAGCTGCTTCAGCGAGGCATGCGCCTGCGCCACGGTGTAGAGCGGCGCGATGTCGCGCGGCGGCAGGCCGCTTTTTTTCTCGCGCCGGCCCATGTCCTTGCGGAAGCGGTTTAAGTTGGCGTATTCGGCTTCCTTCTCCTGGATGTGCGCGGAGTCCGGCAGCATCACCGCCAAGAGGTCGCAGGTGGCACGGGTCGTGTGGATGGAGCCCTTGAACCCGAGCGCGACCAGCCGCGGCAGCACGCCGGAATGGTCGATGTGGGCGTGCGTAAGGATGACGAAATCGATGCTGCGCGGATCGAATGAAAATGCGCGCTG